>Ga0209514_10005566_pt1 | contig 15998 bp, 12 predicted proteins | sample Subgrocontami58m_FD_187452 | JGI IMG/M metagenome (GOLD analysis project Ga0209514, IMG submission 187452) | Subsurface groundwater microbial communities from S. Glens Falls, New York, USA - GMW37 contaminated, 5.8 m (SPAdes) (version 3) | ecosystem: Environmental > Aquatic > Deep subsurface >...
GTCCACGATGAACTGCTGTTTGAAGATTTCCACATACTTCGGCGCCATCAGGCGCGAGACGAGGTCGGTCGCGCCGCCCGGCGGGAAGCCGATGATGATCCGCACCGGTCGGGACGGGTAGTCGGCGGCGAATGCGATCCCACCGCAGGCGGCGCACAGCAGCGCGCACAGGGATATCGCGAAGCGCATGCTCAGTTGGCCTTGGCGCCCGACGCCTTGACCACCTTGGCCCATTTCGTCATTTCCGACTTGATGTAGGCGCCGAACTGCTCGGGGGTGCCGGGAGCGGGGTCGAGACCCTGGTTGAACAGGAATTTCTTGACGTCGGGCATCGCGAGCGCCTTGGTGATCTCACTGTTAAGGCGGTTGATGATAGGGCGCGGCGTCTTCGCGGGCGCCAGCACGCCATACCAGTTATTGGCATCGAAACCGGGCAGGCCGGCTTCCGATATGGTCGGCAGGTCAGGCATCAATGCGGCGCGCTTGGCAGTGGTCACCGCGATGCCCTTGATCTTGCCGCCCTTGATCTGCGGCACCGCGCTGGCTGCGGTGGCAAACACCAGTTGCACCTGGCCTCCAACGAGCTCGATCATCGCCGGGCCGCCGCCTTTGTACGGGATATGCGTCATTTTCACGCCGGCCATGGTATTGAACAGCTCTCCGGCGAGGTGCCCGGTGCCGCCGACGCCCGACGAGCCGTAGTTGAGCGACTTCGCCTTGGCGAGCGCAATCAATTCCTTGACCGAGCCCACGGCCACCGACGGGTGCAGCGACAGGATGTTGGTCGAATCGACGGCCTGGACGATCGGCGCAAAATCCTTGATCGAGTCGAACGGCAGCTTGGTCGTATAAAGACTGGGATTGATCGCGAGCGCGGCGATGGTACCCATCAGCAACGTGTAACCGTCGGGGGTCGCTTTCGCCACCATTTCCGTCGCGATGTTGCCGGCGGCGCCGGCGCGGTTGTCGATGATGATCTGTTGCCCGAGCAAATCGGTGAGCTTGGCCGCAATCGCGCGGGCGGTCGTGTCGGTGCCGCCGCCGGGCGCGAAGCCGACGATCAGGCGGATCGGCTTGATCGGATATTCGGCTGCTGTCGCGGTCAGTGCGCCGGAAAGGGCTATTAGTACTGCCGGAATCGCGACGTGTGCAAAGACAGTGGCTCGCATGTTTTCTCCTGTAGGTATCGTTTCGACTATTATACCGGTCGCAATGACACGTGGCTGGTGTTGCAAGACGTGGCGGGAGCGCCATCATAGCCGTTTATTCGTACGTAGATCATTGAAAACACGGGGGCGGGAAGATGAATCGCGCGTTGAAGATAGGAATTCTCGAAGGCGACGACATCGGGCTGGAAGTGGTTCCCGAATGCGTCAAGGTCATGCGGGCGGCGGCGCGCAAGACCGGGTTGAATATCGAATGGCATGAAATACCGATCGGCAGGCCTGCGCTCGACAAGCTTGGCTACACGCTGCCGCCCGGCACGCTGGAAAAGCTCGACACGCTCGACGGCTGGGTGCTCGGCCCGATCGGCCATCAGGCCTACCCGAAGGACAATCCGCGGGCCATCAATCCGCATCCGATACTGCGCAAGCATTACGATCTGTTCGCCAATATCCGCCCGGCCAAATCGTTGCCGGGACTGCGGGCGCTTTATCCCGATGTCGATCTGATCATCGTGCGCGAGAACAACGAAGGCTTTCCTCCCGATCGCAACGTGTTCGCCGGCGCGGGCGAATTCCGGCCGTCTCCGGACATGACGATCTCGATACGGGTAATCACTCGCCAGGCATCGAGCAAGGTGGCGCGCGCGGCGTTCGAACTGGCGCGCAGCCGTCCGCGAAAAAAACTGACCGCCGTACACAAGGACACCGTGTTCAAGCTGGGCTGCGGCATGTTCGCGGAAGAATGCCGCAAGCTCGCGGCGGAATATCCGGACATTGCTTACAACGAAGTGCTGGTCGACACGTTTGCGATGCGTTTGGTGATGAAGCCGCAGGACTTCGACGTGATCGTCACCACCAATACCTTCGGCGACATTCTGTCGGATGCGGCAGCGGGATTGGTCGGCGGCTTGGGCCTCGCGCCGGGGCTGTCGGCGGGACCCAAGCAGGCGATGGCGCAGGCGACGCACGGCTCGGCGCCTGATATCGCGGGCAAGGGCATTGCGAACCCCTATGCGATGATCATCTCGGGTCAGATGCTGATGGACTGGCTCGGCCGCAAGCACGCCGAACCCAAAGCGGTGGCAGCGGCGCAGTTAATGGAGACGGCGGTCGAGCGCGTGATCCGCGAACGCATCGCGCTGACGGGCGACCTCGGCGGCAAGGCCACGACCCGTGCCATGGGGGATGCGATCGCGGCGGCAGTTTGACGACTTTTTTGGTGGAGTTCGGCAAAAACGCCTGAAATATAGCTTTATCGTCGGCCCCGCGAAGGCGGGGAGCCTCGATTTCACTACGAAGCGAATGTTGATTTTTGGCTGGGAAGCCACCTCCCTTCAATGGCCGGTTTACGACCGACGCAGTCGTTTGCAACCGATGACGCAATGAACATTCGGACGGTCGTTGACTACCCTGTATACTCGGATTCGATGATATCCCTCTATCGGGTAAACATCGAGTAACTGACTGCTTTGCTGTCAAAACGACGACTGGGTTGAGTGTGCCTAGAGCACGGCTTGTCGCGCGAGCCATCCGGAGCTGAAATGGGCGTCAGCAACGAACTTGCCAAACCCGAGACCGACGAAGAATTTGAAGTCATGTGTCATGCGCTGTATCGGCGCATGTGGAACGACACCGGCTGTGTGCGTATGGGCGGATCCGGACAAGCGCAGTTCGGTGTAGACATCCTTGGGCACGATGGCAAGAAATCGGTCGGAGTGCAGTGTAAGCACTACAACAAGAAGGCGTTTACCTTCTCCACAGTCACCGACGACATCAACAAGGCCGAGGAAGCCAAGCTCGACATTGAGCACCTGCTGTTCGCGACGACTGCTCCGAGCAAGTCGACGCTTGTCAAGGAAATCCACGAGCTGAGCGTGGCGCGACGGAAGGACGGCAAGTTCACTGTATCGGTTGATTTTTGGGGGGAACTCTCCGGGCACATTCGACTCCATCCGGAAATTGGGCGGGCGTACATTCCCGGCTTTCCCGGCTCAACTCTTCTCGAAATAAAGGACACGACTGACACCCACCTGGGTCTGTATCAGGATGATCGCGAAACCACCCGGCAGTTTCAGACGACCACCCTTGACAATCTGAACAAGCTGAAGGATCAGGTCGGAGCGCTCCCGCAGCGCGATGCCTCGCCGGCAGCGCGAGGAGATGAAGCAGACCCACGTGTTGTCGCCAGCCTCGACTTCATACGGGACCGGTTACGGGAAGGCAAGAGTCGTGAGGCACTGGGGCTGCTTGAAGCGCTAGGTGACCCAGCGCAGTTCAAGGACCAGTTCTCGCGCTTTCGCTGGCATACCAACCACGCCGCGGTCGCCCTACTCGAAGGGCGGAACGAGGAGGCAGCTACAGAGTTTCTTGAGGCGTTTAAGCTGGCCCCGGACCACGAGAAGGCGCACGCCAATCGCGCGCACGCCTTGTTGCTCAAGACGGAACCAGCGGCCGCGTTGGCAGCGTGTGAGGAAAGCCTTGGAACATTTCCAGAGAGCGTTTTCTTGTGGTCGCTGAAACTCAATGCACGCCAATTGCTGGGCGAAGTTGAGCCAGACAGGGATCTTCCGGAAGGTCTTCGCGACACACCAGACCTCCTGTTCGTGCGCGCCCATCTCATGGGCAAGCACGGGGACTACCCGGGCGCTCTTAAGCTACTACGGCAGTGCATAGCTGCGGATAGCGGTTCGTTTAATGCGAAGCGGTGCTATCTTGCCGACGCGCTTTCTTGGGCCGCGCTGGACCCAGTACTGGCGCACCACGGGCAGCTGACGACGGACCAGCGAGAAGCACTCACCGATGCCATTCAGCGGCTGGAGCCTCTCGAACAGACGCTTGTTGCGATTCAGTCAGACTACATCTCGCTCGAGGTCACGAACAACGTGGCCCTGTCGTTGATACTGCTGGGCCAGAAGGATCGCGCTCAGGCATTGGCCAAACATTCGCTGGTGCGGCATCCGTCATCAGAGGGGTTGCTGCGACTCAGGCTGAACGAGCTCGACGAGCACAATGACGTCCCCGCAATTCGTGCGCTGACCGACGCCCGTCTGAAGCAGCTTCCACCGTCCTTACTTGGCATCCTTGCAGAAATTTCTGCCAACCAGGGCGACTTGGCGTGGCACGCCGAGGTTATGGCGGCCGCGGAATCTTCTGGGTTGGAGCAGCAACAGTTGCGGGAGCTGCGCGTACTCTCCATACACGCGCGCTGGATGGCTGGAAATCGAACCGAGGCTGTAGACGCCGCTCGCGCCTATCTCAATGAGCATCCAGAGCACGTTCTCGCACGGGTTGTGCTGGGCCAGATGTTACAGCGGCTGGGCCAGAAGGCAGAGGCCGTGCAGGAAGCGGTGACCTGTGTCGGCCACCTTGCAGCCGGAGGTCCGTCGCTAGAGGTGCTTCAGGTTGCCGACCTGCTCTTCGACCTCCAACAGTTTCGCGACGCTGCTTCTTTGTACGCCCGGCTCGTGAAGGTTCCGGGAAATGATCAGTTCACGCGACGACTACTCATCTGCCTCGTAGAGAGTGACCAGCGGCGCAGAGCCCGGGACACGCTTGATCAGTTGGCGCCCAATATCCAGGCGCTGCCACTTTTCCGCCGAATCGAAGCAAACCTTGCGCGACAGATGGGCGATTGGGCTCGCATGCGGGATCTTCTTGCGCAGGAGCTCAAGCAACACCCTGACAACTCTGGCATCGCCGTCGGCTATGTCGGCGCGCTGTACCGGCTGGACGACAAGGCCACACTGTTGGAGTATCTGGCGAGCGATCCCCGCTTCAAGGATTCGCCGCTGGAGAACGAGTTCGAGTTTTCGAAGTACCAAAACAACCACGGCCTGACTGGCTTGGCCATCGCCCGGCTATACCGGCTCTATCGAGCCCATTCCGGGAGCACGCAAGCCGCCAGCTTCTACCTGGGTCAGGTGCTACTGGGCCAGCGCATCCCGGAACTGGAGTCTCCCGCCGAGGTTGGATCAGGCACCGTCGTTCATCTACGTAGCGCAGCTGAGACCCGCGTTATCGCGATTGACATCGAGAACACGAAGGGCACCGACGGCTGGCCAGAGTTGATCTCGCCGGACTCAGAGTTGGCCAAGAGCCTGCAGGGACGGAAGCTAGGCGGCAAGCTGACGCTGGCCCGAAGCTTCGATGACCGTGAGGTCGAGATCATTGGGCTCGAGAGTATCTATGTGTATGTGGCTCGTAAAGCCCACGAGCAGGTGGCTGCCGCTGCCGTTCCGGCAGGCCCATTGTGGAGCGTTCGTATTGTCAAGGAGGACGGCAAACTTGATATTGACGTGCTTCTCAAGTCGGCCCAGCAGCGCAAGAAGCACGTCCGCAGTACTTTCGAGAAGTACCAGCAGCACCGCTTTCCGATTTCAATGCTTGCCAAAGCGCTAGGGTCGGACCCGGTAACGCTATTGTTGGATTGGCCATTCCGGGAGGCGACTCTTTTCGTCGGCATCGGGACGCACGAGGAGCGCGACACGGCGGTCAAGGCGCTGCGAGAGGGAGCACGCCGATACGTTCTGGACCTCCTGACCATCGCCGAGCTCGTCCAGCGCAAGAGCTTCGACGCGGCTCTGAGCGTGCTGGGTCGCCCGCTCGTTCCCCAGACCGTCCGGGCGCACCTGCTCGTTCTCATGCAGTTTGTCGACAAGCCGCGGCCGAGCGCATCGTTGGGCGAGCAAGACGGTCACCTGCAGATGACCGACACACCGTCCGTGTACTACGAGAATCGTGAGGCGATTCTGCGTGAAATGCTTCGTTGCATCGACGATCACTGCGAGATTGTGCCGACCGCTGGCCCGCAGGAGGTCACCGACATTCATAGGTTCCTTGCTGAAGCGCTGGATAAAGATTCTCTGGACGCGCTGTACCTCTGCATCGAGCGCGGTGCAGTCCTCCTCTCGGATGACGCAGCGCTGCGTCTTCTGGCGCCGGAGGCCGGCGTCGCGATGTCGATGGGTATTCAACCTGTACTGATGGAAGCCTGTGACAAGGGTCTGCTAAGCAAGGACGCCTACGCTGATGTTGTGGTCGGAAAACTTGCCGCCGGCCACGACTTCGTCAGCGTCCGGGCCGATGACATGCTCACCCTTGCGAAGCGCACCCCGGCTCGTGTCTCAGAGGGAGTTCGGACTGCTCTGGAGACATTCCGCAAGCCCCCACTAGACATCATCTCCGGCGTTCAGGTCTCCTGCGAGTTTCTCAAGCAAGCCATACAGCGACTGCAGCCTACGGTGGCGGTGGCCTACGGGAAGCTCATTCTGGAGGTGCTTCAGCACGAGCGGCCGCAGCTTGCCGGTGCGATTCATCGTGCGATTGCCTACGCGGTCTGGCAAGCGCTGCAACGGCCCAGCCGCAAGCTGAAGTCACAAGAACAAAAGGCTTTCGCACCCCTTCTGAACGCTCCGGATCGACCCGAATTTTCATTACGACTGAGGCCGCTTGCGTCGGCTATCCAAGAACTCTTCAGGCGGCGAGGCCGACAGATGTAGTGGTTGAACGACCGCCGTCGTATTCGCCTTTCAAAGATCTCTCCTGCTAGTGCGGCGCCAGCGTCCTCCGGTCGTCGGTACCATACGCAACCAGGCTTGCGTTTGGTAGCGCTATGTGCAATAGTGCCTGCCATGAGAAAGCGCCGTTTCTGGACCGAGACACTACAGCAGGCCTGGCGGCGGCGCTCCGTCGTCTGGCTATCGGGTGTGCGGCGGTCCGGCAAGACCACGCTCTCGCAAGCGCTGCCAGGCGTCGAGTATTTCGACTGCGAGTTGCCGCGGGTGCGGCGCGAGCTCGCCGACCCGGAAGCGTTTCTTGCCGCATTACGCGGCAAAACTGTCGTGCTCGATGAAATCCACCGTCTGGCCGATCCCGCCCAACTGCTCAAAATCGCCGCCGATCACTTTCCGGATACCCGAGTACTTGCGACCGGCTCATCGACGCTCGGCGCCTCGCGTAAATTCCGGGACACGCTGGCGGGACGCAAAGCGGAGGTGTGGCTGACGCCCATGATGACGGCGGATCTCGCCGACTTCGACGCTCCAGACCTGAAGCACCGCTTTTTGCATGGCGGATTGCCGCCTTTTTTTCTTGCAGGCTCTTTTCCGGAGCGGGATTTCCAGGAATGGATGGACGCCTATTGGGCGAAAGATATTCAGGAGCTGTTCAGGCTGGAGCGGCGCCATTCGTTCCAGCGGTTCGCCGAGCTGCTGTTCATCCAGAGCGGCGGCATGTTCGAGGCTACGCGCTTTGCTCGCGACTGCGAAGTGAGCCGCACCACCATCTCGAATTACCTCGCCGTCCTCGAAGCCACCTTCGTCGCGCACGTGCTCAGACCGTTCAGTTCGCGCCGCGCTACCGAAATCATCGCCGCGCCCAAGGTGTATGCGTTCGATACCGGGTTCGTGTGCCATTACCGGGGCTGGCACACCCTCCGCAACGACGATCTGGGCTTACTGTGGGAGCACTTCGTTCTGAACGAGATACAGGCCCGACTTCAGTCCCGGAATATCAGCTACTGGCGAGACAAGCGCCAGCATGAAATCGATTTCGTGATTTCGAAACGCGGCAAGCCGCCGATTGCGATCGAATGCAAGTGGTCGGCCGATGGGTTCGATGCGCGCAATCTCGTGGCGTTTCGACAGATTCATCCACGCGGCGACAACTACGTCGTCTGCCACGACGTGGTGCGTCCTTATCGCCGGTCCATGTCAGGTGCGGACGTGCAGTTCCTCAATCTGGATGCGTTGATCGCGCGGCTCCGGGCGGTATCCTGATTAGCGTTGGCCTACACCGGCACTACCCTTAGCTTGGTCACCGGGTAGGCATGAAGTTTCTTGAGCCCGTCCTTCGTGAAATAACAGGTCGTTCCGACCCAGAGCCCTTTTTTCGTGCCGGGAATAATCGGATAAGCCACGATGGTCACGCACTGGCCGGGCTGGTAAACCCATTCCATATCACGCGGGCCGAGACGGCTCGGAATACGTGGGTCTTCGACCGCCCCCGCGTGCGGGCGATGGTTGTAGGTGCTCCAGCCGCTGAGCAAAGGCAGGCCGGTGATATAGCCGGCGGACTTGAACGGCTCCACCCATTTGTTGATGTCCCTGCCCGTCATTCCGGGTTTGATTTCAGCAATCGCCTTGTCGTGAACGGCGACCGCCGCTTCGAACAGCGTCCTGTATTCGGGAGTAGGTTCGCCGATGAAATAGGTCCCCCAGATCTTCCCGAAATACAACCCGTAGCCGAGTGCCACCTCGGTCATTACGACGTCTCCGGCGTTGAGCGTCTGATGAGTGGGGAAGAAATCGGGATAGAAGCGGTCCGGATTCGCCATCGAGGTGGAGCCGATGTGCGAGAACGGGTAGCGGCCTCCGAACCGGTTCGCCACGCCGTCCATGATTCCTCGCAGGTCCGAGTGGCGGACCCCCACTTTACTGGCGAGAACAACTTCTTCATGGGCTACATCACAGAGCGCGCCGGCCCTTTCCATGCGAGCGATTTCCTCCGCACTCTTCATCAGGCGGAAGTCTTCGAACCAGTCGGTTACCGTCTCGAACGTGGCGTTGGGAAAGGTCTTGGTCAGATGCTCGCGGTGCTCATAAGGCAGGGTGATCGTCCACCAGCTGGGGAGCGGGCCGACGATGCCGATTCTGCCGCTTTCGAGGCCGAGTTCTTTCAGCCGCGCACCGACTGCCGTGATGAGGTCGAATCCGCCGACACGCACGTCCTCGATTGCCGCGCAGTCCTTGGCATTGGTTAAATGGCTGGCGAAAGAAACGAACAAGGTCGGGTCCTCGATCAACGGCAGGACCACATAACTGTGCGGAATCGCGGTGTAATTAGCCAAATACAATGCATTGACCTGCCCCGTGTCAGTGCCGCCCCAATGGTACGCTCCATAGATAACCAGGCAAGCGAGCCCTTTTTCCTTCATTGAGGCCCGGATCGTCCGGCGCCGGTTCGCATATTCCTGCTCGGAAAACGGTGGAAAGTAATCGTTTGGCGCTAGCATGGTCTGGGTCTCCTTAAGGGTTTTTTACGAGCAGCTTGGTGAGCGCGCAAATATTTTTAACTTTATCGAGACCAAACACGAGATCGATTACCTGTTCGGCGTTCGCTTTCGGTAATCTTCCCCACGCTGCGCATTCGCGGAACTTGTTGGCGAGTTCGTCATCGGTCATCGGGTTGGCGGGGCTGCCTTTGCCGAAATCGGCGCGGCCGCTGATTTTGCGGCCGTCGGTCAGCTCGATATCGATGATCGTCGTCATCTTTTCGTAGCCCGCGGCTTCGGCTTCGGGGTGCACGCCATAATCGACCTTCTCGATCATCGCCTTCACATCCGGGCGGTTGACGACCTCGTCGGTGAATTCGGCGAGTCCCGCTTTGCGCCTTAGCAGCAGGATCGCCATGCAGAACTGCATGCTGAACTTGGCCTGCAGTTCGTTGACCGGGCGGTTATGGATCAGCGCGTTGATGTTCTGGCGATTGACGCCGACCGCAACTTTCCTGACCTGGTCAGCCCTGATATCGTGCGCGTGTATCAGATCGAGCATCAGTCCCATGCCGGGATGCGTGAGCGAGCCGCTCGGATGCGGCTTGATCGAGACGCCGGGGAACGCGAATGTCCACGGCTTGCCGAGTTTGCCGTCGATCGCCCGCGGGTCGTAGCCGCCACCCGCCGCCTTGAAAAACCCGCGCCCTGCTTCGAGGATGATCGGCGTCGCGGTGAATCCGAGTTTTGCGAATTCGGCTGCGATGACGCCGCTTTCGCACGCGCGGCCGGCGTGAAACGGTTTCATCATGGTGCCGAAGTTTTCGCGCAGGCCCGCGGCCTGGCTCGCGGCGATGCTGAGCGCGCGCCGTGTCTGCTCGCGGTTGAACCCGAGCAACTGCGCAGCGCCGGCGGCAGCACCGATCGCGCCGACCGTGGCGGTGGAGTGAAAACCGTCCTGGTAGTGGCGCGGATTGATTGCTTCCGCAATCTTGGTTTCGACTTCGACCGCAACCTGGTAGGCGGTCAGCACGTCGCGGCCGGAGCGGCGGTCGCGCTCGCCGAGCGCCAACACCGGCGGCAACGCCGGCGCGGTGGGATGAGTGAGCAGGCCATAGACGCGGTCCTTGGCGACGGCGAGCTGGGTGTCGTCGTAATCGTCGGCGTGGATCGCGACACCGTTGGCAAACGCGGCAAAGCGCGCCGGCAGTTTCATGCGGCTGCCGATGACGGTGCTGCATTTGGTCGTGGCGCAGCCGAGCGACCGCAGGTGCTTGCGCACGAGATGGCCCGATTCCGCGACACTTCCGGCGAGTGCGAGCCCGATGCCATCGAGGATGGAGCGCTTGCCGAGACGTGTGACGTCGGCGGGGACGTCGGATGCGCGGGTGCGTACGATGAATTCGGCGACGTAAGCAGTGAGCGATGGCGCATTGTTGGAGGACATAGCTTGCTCTTTCAGGACGGTGATTCGATCCACGCAAACAGTTGCGGATCCAGTTCCCGGCGGTACTTGAGCAGCACCGGCTGCACCGCGGCGACGAATGCGGCACGCTCGGCATCGGTCAGATGTATCACTTCGTTGTGGCGCGGATCGAACTTGGCCAGTATCTGCTCATCCTCGGCCGCGGCCAGTTCGAGTTGCAGTGCCGTTGCTTGGCCGGCCGCTTCTTCCACGGCGTCCTGCACTTGCGGCGGCCAGCCTGCATAGTGTTGTGCGTTGCATATCATCACGCTCGCGCCGAACAAGTGGCCGGTAAGCGTGAGGTAACGATGATAATTGTGGACGCCGAAGTTGTAAGTATTGGTCAGCGGGTTCTCCTGGGCATCGAACCTCTCTCCGGCAATCTGTTCCACGAACTCCTTGACGTCGACCGGGATGGGAATGAAGCCGAGCGCTGCCAGGGCTTCGCCGTGCAATTCGCTCATTTGGGTGCGGATGCGCAGGCCGCGGCAATCGGCGGGTGTGCGGATAGGGCGCACCCGGTTGGTAAGGTGACGAAAACCGTTGTCCCACAATCCGAGCAGACGAAACGCAGTGGCATCCCGCATGCGGCGTTTGCAGAGGTCGCCGAATTTTCCTGCGAATGCGCGGTGTACGGACAAGCGGTCCTTGACGATGAACGGCAGTTCGAGCACCTTGAACTCGGGCACCGGCTCCGTGAAGCGGACGGACGAGATGTAACACAGCGACAATTCCCCGTTCTTCACCATCACGGGCAAATCGCCTGACGGGCGCCCGAGATCGAGCACATTACCGATCAGCTCAAAGCGAATCCGCCCGCCGAGGCGCGCCTCAAGCACTTCGCCGAAGCGCCGGGCGGCGGCGTTATTGATGGAAGCCGGTTTCTGGTAGCCGCCGAACTTGATGACTATCGGGTTCATGGGATGATTCTGGTCCGGTCGAAACGAGACTAGCACATTCCCAACCCGGCCGGCGATAGTGATGAGGCACGAAGCAGTGTGCCGCGCGCAATCCCTGCTAGAATAACGGCCGTTTCTGCGCCGCAGACGATCGGGTTTCCCGCGGCGTCAAAAAATAAATTCATACCGGGGCGGCATGGGCCACACAATCGCTGAAAAAATTCTCGCTGCGCACGCCGGCGGCAAACCGGTGCGCGCCGGCGACATCGTGGTTGCGAGCGTCGATTTCGCGATGGTCCACGACGGGCGCGCTGCCAACGCGCTCGGCATGATCGCCAGGCTGGGAGCCAAGCATCTGCCTTTCGCATCGAAGACCGCTTTTGTGCTCGACCATTATTCTCCGCCGCCCAACATCGAGGCGGCGAACACCCACCGCGCGATGCGTGCGTTCGCGGATCAGCACGGCGCAGTGTTGTATGACATTGGTGACGGCATCTGCCATCAGGTGATGCCGGAAGGCGGCCATCTGACGTGCGGGGACCTGATCGTCGGCACCGACACGCATTCGGTGACCTACGGCGCGTTCAACGCGCTCAGCACCGGGGTCGAGGGCACCGACCTCGCGGCGGTGATGATGACGGGCAGGTTGTGGTTTCGCGTGCCGGAGACGATACGCATCGAATTGAAGGGCGCTCTGCAGCCGGGCGTGTGGGCGAAGGACATCACGCTTTCGATGCTCGGCAGGTTTGGCGCCGAGGGCGCGAATTACCGCGCGATCGAATACGCCGGTTCCGCGGTGAGCGCCATGGAGATCGACGATCGCATGACGCTCGCGAATCACGCGGCGGAACTGGGCGCCAAAGCCGCGCTGCTCGAAGCCGACGCGAAAACCATCGCGTGGCTGGAGGCACACCACGCGCGTGCGCCGCAGCCGGTCAGGGCCGATGCCGACGCGACCTATGTCGAGCGCATCGAAATCGACGCCACGGCGCTGGTCCCGCAGGTCGCGCGCCAGCATCAGATCGATGATGTGGTGGGCGTGCCCGAGGTCCAAGGCCGGAAAATCAACTTCGCGCTGATCGGCACCTGCACCAATGGCCGGCTCGACGACATTCGGCAGGCCGCCGCCATCCTCAAGGGGCAGCGCATCGCCAAAGGCGTGCGCATGATCGTGACGCCGGCGTCGCGCCAGGTCTACCTCGCCGCCGCGCGCGAAGGCCTGCTCGAGGCGCTGACCCGAGCCGGCGCCTCGGTCGAGGCGGCCGGTTGCGGCACCTGCGTCAACATCACCGGCCACCTGATCACCGGCGACGGTGAGGTGGTGATTTCGAGCGCTAACCGCAATTTCAAAGGCCGGCTCGGCAACGATCAGTCCGAGATCTGGCTCGGTTCGGCGGCAACCGTCGCGGCCTCGGCGCTGACCGGAATGATCACCGACCCGAGAGAAGTCGCTGGTGGAAAATGGACTGCGAGTGGCAGGGCGGCAGCATGAAAAATATCAAAGGCCGCGTGCATCTGCTCGGCGACAACATCAACACCGATGTGAATTGCTCGAGCAAATATCTGCCCGGCAAGGACAACGCCACTATCGCGAAGTGTGCGTTTGAACAGGTGGCGCCGGGCTTCGCGTCGCGTTTTGCGCCAGGCGACGTGATCGTTGCGGGCCGCAACTTCGGCATCAACTCGTCGCGCGAGCAGGCGGTGCATATCTTGCGCCTGATGGGTGTGGCGGCGATCGTCGGCCAGTCTTTCGGCCGGCAGTTCTTCCGCAACACGATCAACAACGGCTTGCCGGCGATCGAGTGCGAGATCGCGGGCATCGCCGCTGGCGACGAAATTGCAATCGATCTTGCCGCCGGCCAGTTGACGGTCGCGGCGCGCGGCATCAGCCGCACGGTGGCGGCGTTGCCGCCGGCAGTGCAGCAGATCCTCGCCGCGGGCGGTCTGATCGCGTATCTGCGCGAGCATCCCGATTGGCAGCTCGCATGAAGATCGAGCGTGTCGAAGTCTTCGGCGTCGCGGTGCCGCTGGTGGGCGAGTACAAGAACGCGTACCGCGCGAAGACGGTCCAGAAAAGCGCGATCGTGCGGATTACCGGGAGCGGCGATGCGGTCGGGCTTGGCAACATCGACCCGTCGCCCGGCTATTCCAGGGAAAGCATCGAAGACAGCCTGCGGGTGCTCGAAACCAGACTCGCGCCGCTCGTCGTCGGTATGGACCCGACCAACATTCATCGCGTGCTGCAGAAAATCGAGCCCGCGGTCGAAGGCTACCTCGACGCGAAGGCGGCAATCGAGATGGCGTGCGTCGATCTGACGGCGCGCGTGTGTGGCATGCCGGTGCATACGTACCTTGGCGGCGCGGTGAAGGACACGTTGCTGTTCAATGCGTGGATAGGCATCCTGCCGCCGGACGAAGCCGCCGCGGAGACGCTCGCGTGGCAGCGGCGCGGTTTCCGCTCGGCCAAGATCAAGGTCGGCGGCAACATCGAGGCCGATCGCGACCGTGTCAAGGCGGTGCGTGAGGCGGTCGGGCCGGAATTCAAACTGCGCATCGATGCCAACGCAGGCTACGATGCCGATACGTCGATCAGGCTCGCGCGCATGGTTGCGCCGTACGGCCTGCAATTGTTCGAGCAGCCAGTGCCGGAAGACGACATCGCCGGCATGGCGCGCGTGCGCCGCGAAGCCGCCGGTATTCCGATAATGGCCGACGAATCGGTGCTCGATCACGCGAGCCTGATCCGCATTATCGAGGCCCGTGCCGCCGACCTCGTCAAGGTCAAGGTGATGAAGCAGGGCGGCTTCATCAACACGCGGCGCATGATCGCGACCGCCGAAGCGGCCGGGATCCGCTGCGTGGTCGGTCACGGTTTCGGGCTCGGCATCAACACCATGGCTGAAATCATGCTCGCCGCGACGTCGCATAACGTCATCGACGGCCTCGAATGCGTCGGGCCGCTCAAGACTTCCGACGATATCGTCACGCACAAGCTCGATCTCGGCTCAGGCAGCATTGCATTGCCTGCAGGGGCGGGTCTTGGCGTTGTGCTGGACGAGGCGAAGCTCGAGCGCTACCGCTTTGAAGTCAAAGCTGTGGCATAACGAGGGGCACACATGGTTGCTTCAGTTCGCAAACGCCTGCGCGCGCGGCTCAAGAGCGGTCCGCTGATCGTCGCACCCGGCATCTACGACGCATACGGCGCGCGCTTCGTCGAGCAGGCCGGATTCGAAGCGGTCTATATGACAGGCAACGGCGTCTCCGCATCGCTGCTCGGCCGCCCGGACGTCGGGCTCGTCGACCTCACGCTGATCGCGAGCCACGCGCACCGCGTTGCATCGTGCGTAGACATTCCGCTGATCTGCGACGCCGACACTGGTTACGGCAACGCGGTCAACGTCAGGCGCACGGTCGAGGAATTCGAGGCGGCCGGCGTGGCGGCCATCCACATCGAAGACCAGGTTTCCCCGAAGCGCTGCGGTCAACTGCCGGGCGCGCGGCCGGTAATTGCGCTCGCCGAGGCGGTCGGCAAGATCGAGGCCGCGGTTGCGGCGCGCCGCGACCCCGATTTCATCATCATCGCGCGCACCGACTCCGCGGATGGGCTCGGTCTCGATGAAGCGATACGCCGCGTCAACGCTTATGTCAAAGCCGGCGCCGATGTGGCATTCGTCGAGCTGAAGAGCACTCCGACCCTGCTCGAAGATTTGAAGCGCGTAACCTCTTCCGTGGCTGCGCCGTGCTTCGTCAATGTCGACGCGGGTGGCAAGCTGGGCGAATTGACGGCGGCTGAAATCGAGCGGCTCGGTTTGCGCATCGCGATCTATCCCGGTCTCGCGCGAGGCGCCGCCGGCTTTGCGATTCGGGAGGCGCTGGGAGCGCTCAAGCGCGACGGCAACACGCAGGCGGTGCGCAGCCGCATGCTCACCCAGCAGGAATACAACGGGGCGCTCGGGCTCGCCGACGTCGAGGCGTGGGAAGGGCAGTATGTCCGGTAACCAGTAACCCGGTGATTGGTTACCCGGTAACTGGTGACTGGGCAAATCTGCTTTTGCTAATCACCAATCACCAATCACTATTTTGAGAGCATCATGTTGAAAATCGGAATCCTGCCGGGTGATGCGGTCGTTGCGGCGCTATAATGAAAAAACATCAAACAACCCACGACCTCACGAACATGGCTGCCACCAAAATTTCCTGGCCTGATCAGATTCACCGCCTGTTGCGCGGCCAGCGTGTGCGCCAGGTCGCGTACGTGCCGGATTTCGGGCACTCCCGTCTCATCGACCTCGTTCGTTCCGACCGGCAGATGCGTGCGGTTCCGCTGACCACGGAGGAGGAGGGCGTCGCGCTGGTGACCGGCGCCTGGCTCGGGGGCGAGCGCAGCGTTCTGCTGATGCAATCGAGCGGCGTGGGTAACTGCATCAACATGCTCGGCATGATCCAGGAGTGCCGCATCCCGCTGCTCATGCTCGTCA
>Ga0209514_10005568_pt1 | contig 15995 bp, 12 predicted proteins | sample Subgrocontami58m_FD_187452 | JGI IMG/M metagenome (GOLD analysis project Ga0209514, IMG submission 187452) | Subsurface groundwater microbial communities from S. Glens Falls, New York, USA - GMW37 contaminated, 5.8 m (SPAdes) (version 3) | ecosystem: Environmental > Aquatic > Deep subsurface >...
AGACTTGCGGCCGGCGTGCGCGCGAAGGGGAAAAGCCCTCCCTGCACTTGCCTTCACAAGAACTTGTCGCTGGCCGGCTTGCGATGCGGGCTTCAGAGCCTCGAAAAGATCTGGGTAAAGATAAGGCCGAAGGCCTGGGAACAACGATGCAAGTGCGGATTCCGAGCCCCGAAGGGGCGACATACACTGCCGCGGGTTGTATGCCGCCCCTTCGGGGCTGCAAATGCTCGCTGCGGCGGATTTCCCAGGGCTGCGCCCTGGGCTGGGTCATTTCGCCCCTTCGGGGCTGTTTGGGAGAGTAGCGTTGTAGGACTCGGGATCGCTGGTCGAGCGCACGACCCACTGCGGACCTGCGAGAGCGTCGCCGATCTTCTCGACCCGCTCTACCACCTCAGGGTCGAGGAAGTGTCCCCCTCAGAGAGCGGGGCACAGCACCCGGGCAGCCGAGACCACCGCGCCTACCGCGTCGACGAGGGCGGTGAGCGTGATCGGCTTGCTCAGGATCAAATCGACGCCTTCGGGGCGCGCGCCCGCGGCATTCATCTGGTCGCCCCATCCCGTCAGCATGATCACCGGCGTTCCCGGCCTGGCCCGCGAGATCGCTGCGGCGAGCTGATCCCCCGTCATCTCCGGCATCCCCAGGTCGGTCACCACGAGCTGGAACTGGCCCGCGCTGAACTTCTCCAGACCCTCGCGGCCGTTCGAGGCCACCTCCACCTCGTGCCCCACCGCGGAGAGGTACCCCGAGACGACCTCCACCACGAGCGGCTCGTCGTCCACGACGAGGACCCTGAGCGGGCCGACCTGCCCCGACTCCGCGGCCTTCCTCGGAATCGGCAGGTCTGCGCAGAGAGCGGGGATGGCGAGCCGCACGCACGTCCCCTCACCGGGCGCGCTCTCGATCTCGATCGTGCCGTGGTGCCGCTGCATGGCCCCGTAGGCCGATGCGAGACCGAGGCCCGAGCCGTGGGCCCCTTTCGTCGTGAAGAAGGGTTCCAGGCAATGCCGGCGGACTTCCTCCGTCATCCCGTGGCCCGTGTCCCGGACTTCCACGACCACGCATCGCCCGGCCGACCGCGTCGAGATCGTGACCCTGCCTCCCGACGGCATCGCATCGACGGCGTTCAGCAGCAGATTGATGAGGACCTCGCGCAACTCCGCCTCGTTGGCCGGGGCCGCAGGGAGGTCCACCGCGAGGTCGGCGTCGACCTGGATGTCGATCCCCTGCGCCTGCGCCATGTCCCGCCAGCGGGGCTGCGTAAGGGAGATGGCGTCCTCCACGACCTTGTTCCAAACGACCGGCAGCCTCACCTCCGCCTCGTCGCCCTTCCGATAGAACTCGCGCAGCCGACGCACCACGGCCGAGGCGCCGATTGCCGACGTGCGGATCCGATCCACGTATCGCCTCACGGACGACGGGTCCGCCAAGACCTCGGGCCGCACGAGGAGCAGCTCGGCGAAGCCCAGGATCGCCGCGAGGGAGTTGTTGAAGTCGTGGGCAATCCCGCTCGCCATCGTTCCGATCGCGAGCAGTCGCTCCTGCTGGATGACCTCCTGCTGCGTCCGCCCGAGCTGCTCGAGCGCCGCCGCGAGCTTCCGGTTCGTCTCCTGGAGCACCCGCTCGTTCGCCTTCCGCTCCGTGATGTCGCGGAGGATGCCGGTGAAGACGCGCCGCTCCCCGAGGGGCATCTCGGAGATGCTGATTTCGAGAGGGACGATCGAGCCGTCCTTCCGCAGCCCTTCGACCTCGACCGTCCGCCCGACGATGCGGCTCTCGCCCGTGCGCAGGTACCGTTCGAGTCCCTCCGCGTGGCCCTCCCGGTGCCTCTCGGGGATGAGGCGTGGCATCGGGCCGTCGAGGACCTCGGCAGGGGCGTACCCGAACATCCGCGAGGCGGCGCCGTTCATGGTCTCCACGATCCCCTTCTCGCTCATCGTGAGGATCGCGTCCTGCGACGCCTCGACGATCGCGGCGAGGGCGGATTTTGCCTCCGCAAGGGTGCGCCACTGATGGAGCGTCGTCTTCAGGCGGTCCGACTGCTCGAGGACGATCCGCTCTTCGACCTGGAGGAGTTGCTCGAGCGCGGCGACCCTCGCCGGCAGAGGGTCCAATATCTCCCTGGCGCACCGGAGGTGTCCCCTCGCCCCGTCGCGGGTGAACACCCCTCCCCCGTCGAAAGGGAGCAGGGCGAGTTTCATGCAGAGCGCGAGCGGGGAGAACATCTCGGCCGTCTCGGAGGAGAGGGATAGCCTGGAAAAGAGGATCATCGAGAACAGGTCCCCGGACGGGAGGACGCCGCCGAAACCGACGACGCTGCGGACCCCGAACCGCCGGACGAATTCCTGGGCCGGGATGAAGGCGCTCCCGGCCGCCTCGGCCACGTGGAACACCCCGAAGGACCTTTGAGCGAGGTCTACGACGAAGCCCGGATCAGGGCGGAGGACCTGGTCGTGCTCGAGCCCGAGCTGCTTGATGAGCTGCGAGATCATCGGTGCGCGCTCGAGGGCCTGGACGCTCTCCAGGGGGATGGCCTGGTGTCCGTGGGACCGGGTGCGCTCGTTCCAGTCGGGCTGGTCCCCCGCCGTTCCCAGGAGGACAAGACACCGCGTCGAGGGGTCCGCGATCGGCGAGTCGAGCATGCCCGACGCCAGGTCCTGGAGTCCGCGGTCGAGCGCGCCGTACGGATGGGTCTTGAAGAGGCGGACGAGGGCGCAGGCCGGGGCGTGACGCTCACCGTCGACAAGGTCCCGATGGAGGAGTCGGACCGCGCCCTTGGCCACGTCCTCCATCGACGCGGCCTCTTCGCCGATGCGACGGATCGCAGCTCCGCATTTGAGGATCTGCCCGAGATCCAGCCGACCGAGGTCGTACATGACCAGTCCTTCGTGCCAGTTTCGTCAGCCCCGAAGGGGCGAAATGAAAGAGCCCATGGCGGAGCGAAGCGGAGCCCTGGGAACTGCCCGTCGAACTCGAATCACCGAGCCCCGCAGGGGCGACATACATCGGCGCGCCGTGTATGTCGCCCCTGCGGGGCTCCGACCCGGTCAGGCACCGGCGATTCCCAGGGCTTCGCCCTGGGCTCTTTCATTTCGCCCCTTCGGGGCTGAAGTAACGTTGTAGGACTAAGGAATGACCTCCACATCGGCCCGGCTCGCGGGGAACAGGTCCGCCACGAAGCTGTAGGGAGGCCAGGGACCGCTCGAGACGAGCTCGACACCGCGTCTCTTCTCCTTCATGGCAAGACGCGCAAGCGATGCGAGGAATCGCGACGTATTCGGCAGCGGTACGAGGCAGGCGAGATTCAGATGGAGGTGCGTCCTCGGAGCCGGTCCGTGGTCTCGCAACGGGAGGTCGGCCACGCGGCTCGCACATTTCAGGAGCGCGGCCCGGATCCCCTCGACGCTCCCGGGCGCGTACGCCTCCGCCTCCCGCTGCTCGGCGCGATGGCGCAGGAGGCCCTGGAAGTAGGCCGTCCCTGGCTGCGCGCCCGGTCTGCCGGAGGACGCCTCTTCGACCAAGGGCACGCGGACGTAGGCCTTCACGGCCCACTCGGCCGTCCCCCGGACGCGCAGCAGGGCCGCCCGCAGCGGTTCCCGGTGAAGGTCGATGAATCCCGCGATCCCCTCGCGGTCCCGGTAGACCGTCCCGAACCGGCACGGGACAACCCCGTGCTCTCCCATCTGCCGGACCAGGACCTGCACATGGCGCTCGGCGCGCGGGATCAGCCACGCGGGGTCCAGGACGTGCGCCGCGAGCGGGGTCTCGTCGTATTGGCGCACAGGCACGGGACTGACGATGGCAGCGATGTCGCCGTGGCCGCGCCACTCGACCGGGACGCCCTCCTCCACGCCCGGTCCCGCCCCGGCAACCCGGCCCTGCGTGTGCGCGCACTCCGCGAACCCGTAGACGTACAGGAGGGGGGACACGACAGGGCGTCTCGACGCCATGGCTCAGACGCCTCCGAATCCGCCCGGGTCCCCGGGCTCTGCCCAGGACGCCCGGCACTCCCGGAGCGCGACGACGTAGTCCTCGTGCGTGACCTGGAACGGGGCGCGGCCCTTGCGCTTCTCGGGGACGGCCGGCTTCCCAGCCAGCTGGCCCTGCCAGGCAGCCCCCTTCGGCGCCAGTTCCTCCTGGGCGATCGCCCGGCGGATCACCTGGTACGCCGCCCGCCGGCAGACCCCCTCGACCTGGGCTCCGGTCAGGCCGTTGGACTCCTCCGCAAGCCGGTCGAGGTTCACGTCCTTCCCGAGCGGGCGGCTCCGCGTGTGGACGGCGTAGATCTCGCGAAGGGCGGCCCGATCGGGGAGCGGAAGCTCGATCGTCGGGTCGAATCGCCCCGGACGCAGGATGGCCGGGTCGATGATGTCCGGCCGGTTGGTCGCTCCCAGGAGCAGGACCCCGTGCAGCTCCTCGATCCCGTCGGTCTCCGCGAGGAACTGGCTGACCACGCGTTCCGTCACGTGGGAGTCCATGCCCCCCGATCCGCGGCGAGGGACGAGGGATTCGATCTCGTCGAAGAAGAGGATGCACGGGGCGGCCTGGCGCGCCTTCTTGAACACCTCGCGGACGCCTCGCTCGGACTCGCCCACGTACATCGACAGGAGTTGCGGCCCCTTGACGGAGATGAAGTTCACGCCGCTCTCCGCGGCGAGCACCCGCGCCAGGAGCGTCTTGCCCGTCCCCGGCGACCCCGCGAGCAGGATCCCCTTGGGCGGAGAGACCTTCGCCTGCTCGAACAGCTCCCGGTGCTTGAGGGGCCAGATCACCGCCTCGATGAGCGCCTGCCGGGCGTCGTGGAGCCCCCCGATGTCGCTCCAGGTCACGTTCGGTCGTTCCGTGAAGACCTCGCGGATCCCCGACGGCTCGATCTGCCGGTACGCCTCCATGAAGTGGCTCATGCGGACCGTCAACGACTGCAGCTTCTCGTACGGGAGGTCCGCGGAGGTGAAGTCGATGTCCGGGACGAGCGTGCGCAGGCAGTGCATGGCCGCCTCGCGGCACAGGGCCGCGAGGTCCGCCCCGACGTAGCCGTGCGTGACCTCCGCGAGGTGGGCCAGGTCCACGTCCTCGTCCAGCGGCATGCCCCGGGACTGGATCTCCAGGATCTCCAGGCGCCCCTGGCGATCCGGAATGGGAAGCGAGATCTCCCTGTCGAACCGGCCCGGCCTCCGCAGCGCGGGGTCCAGGGCGTCCGGGAGGTTGGTCGCGGCGATGACGAGGACCTGTCCGCGCCCCTCCAGCCCGTCCATCAGCGCAAGCAACTGCGCGACAACGCGCTTCTCGACGTCGCCCTGGACCCTGTCGCGCTTCGGGGCGATCGCGTCGATCTCGTCGATGAAGATGATCGCGGGAGGCTTCTTCGCGGCGGTCTCGAAGATCTGTCGCAGGTGGGCCTCGGACTCCCCGTAGAACTTGTGGATGACCTCGGGACCGCTGATGGTGTAGAAGCTCGCCTCCGTCTCGTTGGCGACCGCGCGCGCGATGAGCGTCTTCCCCGTCCCGGGGGGTCCGTAGAGCAGGACCCCCTTGGGCGGGGTGATCCCCAGCTTCTCGAAGACCTGCGGGTACTTCAGGGGGAGCTCGATGATCTCCCGGACCCGATCGAGGTGCGGTCGCAAGCCGCCGATGTCCTCATACGTGACGCCGGCGGCGGTGGCCTTCTGTCCGCTCTCCTCGATCCTGAGGAGCGTGGCGGGCTGGATGAGGACGACCCCCTTCGGCCGGGTCGACTTCACGCGGAAGTCGAGCCATCGGCTCCCGAAGAGCGTGGCGCGCACCTTGTCGCCCTCCTGCACCGGCAGGCCGTCGAGCAGGCTGGCGACGTATTTCCCCTCTCGCTGCGCCGGGTCGATGCCGAGGGGCTCGAGCGTGACCTGACTTGCCGGCAGCGCCTGGACGGCCTCGAGGGGGACCTTCTCCCCGAGGTGGCAGCCGGCGTTCTCGCGGGTCAGTCCGTCGAGCTGCACCACGCCCTTGCCCCGCTGCTCGGGAAACGTGGGCATGACCCGTGCGCAGGCAGGGCGCTTCCCCTTCACCACGACGATGGCGCCGATCTCGACTCCCAGCGCCTTCATCGCGTCCGGGTCAAGTCGTGCGATCGCGCGCCCGACATCCTTCGGGAGCGCCTCCGCGACGGTGACCGGCGGAGCCAGCTTGCTGGGGAGGCCCGGCGGCTGGGCGATGTTCGATCCGGCCATGGAGGACTACCTCGCTTTCTTGCCGGTCTTGACACCCTTGCGAAGCCGCACCTCCAGGACGCCGCTCCGGAGCGAGTGGCTCTCCTGCGCCGGCGCGAACGAACCGGGAAGGAGAACCTCCTTGCGGTACTTCCTGCCCTTCCCCTCTGCGGTGATCAGGAGCACGTCTCCCTTCACCTCCGTCTGGACCGAGCCCTCCTCCACGCCCGGCAGCTCGGCGACGACGAGCAGGCAGTCCGGCTCGTCGAACACGTCCACCACGGGCTCGCGCTCCTCGCTCACCGTGGTCTCGCCCTTCGCGTCCTTCCGGACGTTGCCGAAGGGCTCGAGCTGGACCTTGTCGCCCCCCGCGCCGCCGAACTTCACCGTGAACCCGTAGACTGCCTTCACACCCTTGTCCCCGTCGATCGTGCCCTCGCGCCGCATCTCGCCGGCCTGCTCCGCGAGGGACCCGAGCTTCTGCACAAGGTCTCCGAGCCCCTTGAAGATGCCCCCGAGCCCGAATTCCATCGGGCCCCGCGCCGGGTCTTTCGCCTTGGCCATGGGATCACCTCCTTTTGGACACTGTAACAACGAAGTCGGGTCCTTCATCTGTCAGGCCCCGAAGGGGCCGTGAGAATGTAGCCAGGGCCGTCAGGCCCTGGATCCGGTGCGAGAGGGGGTCGGAGCCCCGAAGGGGCGACAGAAGGCGCATTCTGGCGCCCCTTCGGGGCTCCGAATCCAGCTCGATGCTGTTCCCCAGGCCTTCGGCCTGGGCTACATTCTCGCGCCCCGTCGGGGCGCTGCCACACGTCCCCGACCTCCTTCCTACAGTGTCGATTTCCACCGGCTTGCGTTGATCCCCGACGGCTGCTATGATCCTCAGCGGATGGACGGCCAGTGGGGGAGCCCCCTCGGATGAGGGCGATCATCTCGGACATCCACGGGAACCTCGAGTCGCTCGACAATGTTCTCGCGGACATCAAGGCGAAGGGGGCTGACGAGATCTTCTGCCTGGGCGACCTGGTCGGGTACGGCCCCAACCCCGGGGAGTGCATCGACTACGCCCGCGAGTGGAAAATCGTCCTCCGAGGCAACCACGACGAGGCAGTCGTCAACGAGGCCTACGGCTTCAACCCCGTCGCCCGAGAGGCGATCGAGTGGACCCGCAGCCAGCTCAAGCCGGGCCTCTTCTCCTCCGGGAAGAAGAAGCGCAACTGGGACTTCCTCAAGAACCTCCCGCCGATCCACCAGGAGGACTCCTTCGTCCTCGTGCACGGATCCCCGCGGGACCCCACGATGGAGTACATCCTCCGCGCCGACACGGAGGACCTCCTCGGCGACGTCCCCGCGAAGATCAAGGACATCTTCTCCCGCTTCCCGCGGATCTGCTTCGTGGGCCACACGCACGATCCGGGGATCATCACGGAGGAGAGCAAGTTCATTTCCCCCCGCGAGATGGAGAACTCGAGTTTCACGTTGCAGGAAGGAGCCAAATACGTCATCAACGTCGGATCGGTGGGGCAGCCGCGGGACGGAGACAACCGCGCCTGCTACGTCACCTTCGACGGGAAGACGGTGACGTACCATCGGGTCCCGTATGATTTCGGGGCGACGAAGAAGAAGATCCTCTCCGTGCCGCCGCTCGACCCGCGAATCGGCGAACGACTCGAGTACGGGCGGTAGCGGCGGAGGGGCGCCTCGGGTCCCCGTTAGGAGGAACACCGTGAGCGTGAACGTCAGCATCACGCATCGGCACATGCCGATGACCGACCTCATGCGCAGCTACGCGGAGGAGCGGGCCGTGCGGTTGGAGAAGTACTACGACCGCGTCACGAAGCTGGAGGTGATCCTCAGCCTCGAGAAGGAGAGGCACATCGCGGAGTTGATCGCGACGACCGCGCACGGCGAGAAGCTGGTCGGGCACGCGGTGAAGGACGACATGTGCGCCGCGCTCGACATGGCGACCGACAAGCTCGAGCGGCAGCTCGTGAAGGCGAAGGAGAAGGTGAAGGGTTCCCGCGCGAAGCGGGCCCGCGGCCGCACGAAGGGGGCGGCGGCGCCGGCGGAGGTGGAGGCCTCGGAGGAATCCCCGGAGTAAATCGCAAGACTCGATACGCAATACGCATTGGCCAATGACCCAGGGATGGTGCGGATGAAGCTGAGCGAAATCGTCTCGCGCAAGGCCATCGTGGAAGAGCTGAAGTCGACCGAGAAAGAGGCGGCCATCCGCGAGCTGGTCGACGTGATCCGCGAGGCCCACGACGTGAAGGTGAAGTCTGCCGACGTGATCGCGCTCCTCCTGGGGCGCGAGGCGCGCGGGAGCACGGGCATCGGCGACGGGGTCGCCATCCCCCACGAGGCCGTGGAGGGGCTGAAGGAGTTCGTCGGCGCCTTCGGTCGCGCCCCCGGCGGGATCGATTTCCGCGCGATCGACGGCGAGCCCGTGCACCTGATCTTCGTCATCCTGCACCCCAAGGACCGGGTGGACGACAAGCTGAAGCTCCTCAAGAAGATCGCCGGGGCGTTCAAGCTGAACAGCTCGACCCACTTCGGACGGTTCCTGAAGAACGCGAAGGGGGTGCGGGAGCTCTATGAGATCTTCCAGGAGATTGACGAGAAGTTCCCGGGATAGCCCCGGGCCTCCCACCGGCCGGGCGCCGCCCCACGTCGCCGCCCGGTCTGCCGCGCCACCGGCGCCAGTCAACATGCGTCTCGAACGAGTCGTCACGATCGTGAACCGGAGAGGGCTCCACGTCCGGCCCGCCCAGCAGCTCGCGGAGGCGGCGATGCGCTTCCGCAGCAAGGTGACACTCCATACCAACGGCCAGTCGGTGAACGCGAAGAGCATCATCGAAGTCCTCACCCTGGCCGCGATGCCGGGGAGCCAGCTCATGGTCATCGCGGAGGGGGACGACGCGGAGCCCGCCGCCGCCGCCATCGAGGCGCTCGTGAAGGGCGGATTCGGGGAGGAACTGTAGGGCGTGGAGATCCGCAAGGGAATCGCCGTCAGCCCCGGGTACGCCGTCGGGGACGCATTCCTCCTCGACGCCGAGGAGGTCCGCGTGCCGCGGAGGCAGGTCCGCCCCGAGGAGGTCGAAGGGGAGGTGGGCCGCTTCCGGGCCGCCCGCGACGCCTGCGTCGCCGAGTTGACGGAGTCGATCCGCAGCATGCAGAAGAAGGCCGGGGGCGTCGCGGAGGGGATCATCAACGCCCACGTCGCGATGCTCCTCGACCCCGTGATGGCGAAGGAGATCGAGGAGTTCATCCGGCGCGGCAAGGCCAACGCCGAATACGCGGTCGCCTCCTCCTACCGGCGCAAGACGAAGAAGCTGCTCGTCAACGCGAACCCGAGGATCGAGGAGTTCGCGCGGAACATCATCGACACCGAGCGGCAGATCCTCCACCAGCTCCTCGGAAAGAAGGAGGAGACGCTTTCCACGCTGACCCGCGGCGTCATCGTCATCGCGCACGACATCTCCCCGACCCAGGCGGCCCTGCTCGACCCGAAGAAGGTCCTCGCCCTCGCGACCGACGTCGGGGGGAAGACGTCGCACACCGCGCTCCTCGCGCGCGAGCGCGGGATCCCCGCCGTCGTCGGCCTGGAGTCGATCACGGCGGACGTGACCGGAGGCGACACCGTGATCGTCGACGGGTCGACCGGGCAGGTGATGATCAACCCCGACGACGAGACGCTGAAGATCTACCAGACCCTCGGGAAGAACTTCCGCTCCTCGCAGGCGGAGTCCCAGTCGAAGTACCGCTCCCTCCCCGCGGAGACGAAGGACGGGGTCGCGGTGCGGGTCCTGGCGAACATCGAGAAGCCGGAGGAGATCCCCGCGATGATCGACGCGGGGGGGAAGGGGATCGGCCTCTACCGCACCGAGTACCTCTTCTTCGGAAAGCACGGGGAGTTCCCGAGCGAGGCCGAGCACTACGACGCCTACCTGAAGGCGGTCTCGCAGCTCGGCGGGAGGGAGATGACGATCCGCACGCTGGACGCCGGGGCCGACAAGGTGAGCCTGAGCGACGGGCAGCACGAGCGGAACCCGTTCCTCGGGTGCCGCGGGATCCGCCTCTGCTTCGAGCGGGGGGACCTCTTCCGCCCGCAGCTCCGCGCGATTCTGCGCGTCTCGAGCCGCGGGAAGGTGAAGATCATGTTCCCGATGGTGTCGACGATCGACGAGCTTCGCCAGGCGAAGCAGGTCCTCGAGGAGACGATGGAGGACCTGCGCCGGGAGGACCATCCGTTCGACGAGCACATCCCGGTCGGGATCATGGTGGAGGTCCCCGCCGCGGCGATCCTCGCGGACCGGTTCGCGCCCGAGGTCGACTTCCTTTCCCTCGGCACGAACGACCTCGTGCAGTACACGATGGCCGTCGACCGCGGGAACGAGCGGGTCGCGGGGCTCTACCAGCCGTCGAACCCCGCGGTGCTGCGCCTCATCCGGAACGTGATCGCTGAGGGGTCGAAGCACGGCAAGACGGTCTCGATGTGCGGCGAGATGGCGGGCGACCCGGTCTTCGTCACGCTGCTCCTCGGGATGGGCCTGAACGAGTTCAGCGTCGTGCCGAACGTGATCCCCGCGGTGAAGCAGGTCATCCGCTCGGTCACGATGAAGGAGGCGAAGGAGCTGGCATTGAAGGTGATCGCACTGCACGACCCGAAGTCAATCTACGACCTCCTCGCGGACCACGCGCGGCGGGTCGCGCCGGATCTGGTACCCTAGTCCCAAAACAAGCGTGGTTTTGTTTTCATTTGCCCCTGATCGCCCGGAGATCGGCAGGACAGGCCGGTGTCCAGGCGGAGGGCGAAAAACAAGGCATCCAGAAACGAGGCGTTTCGAGTGATCAAGAATCGCCTCCGGAGGCCCGGAAACACTTGCTTTCTTCGATCGTCGCGCTTGAGCTAGGCCTAGTTCATGGTTGAGCATTCCCTACCACGATCTGGGAGGCAGAAGTGATGGCCGAAGAGAGAAGGGCGAGAGGCGAAGGGCGAACGACCTGCGACAGCATGCGCCCCTCGCCCCTCGCTCCTCGCCCCTCGCCCCTCGCTCCTCGCCCCTCGCCCCTCGCTCCTCGCCCCTCGCCCCTCGTCCTCGTCCTCGCCCTCGCGTCCCTCGCCTTCTCCACAACCATCCGCACCCGCAACGGCGACCTCCTCTCCGGCGAGATCACCTCCCACGACGACAAGGGCTTCACCCTCCACCGCCACGATACCGGCGGGGACGTCACCATCGCCTGGGAGCAGCTCGACGCCGACGAGGCGAAGCGCGTCCAGGACCTCCTCAAGCTCCCGGAGGAGAAGGAGGAGCTCATGATCGAAGGCTCCAGGCTCACCCTCGACGACGGCACGACCGTCGAGGGGAAGATCACCGACGACCGCCCCGACCTCGTCGTCATCAAGACCCTCACCGGTAACCGCCAGGTCCCCCGCGCCCGCATCCAGAAGGTCGACCCCGTCCAGATCCCCGCCCTCTCCTTCTGCACCGCGCAGGAGCTCTACGACCAGCAGGCGAAGTCGCTCGACGCGAAGGACGCGAAGGCGCAGTACGCGATGGGCCAGTTCTGCATCCGCGTGAAGCTCTTCGACAAGGCCAAGGAGCACTTCGACGCCGCCCTTGCGCTCGACCCCTCCATGGGCCCCGAGATCCAGAAGCGCCTCTCCGTCGTCGACCGCACCGCGAAGGAGTCCGAGGCCCAGGCGCTCAAGGACCAGGCGAACTCCCTCCTCGCCGCGCAGAAGTTCGACGAGGCCCTCGCGGCGGCGAAGAAGCTCGCCTCCGACTTCGGCGGGACCGCCGCGGGGCGCGACGCCGACGCCCTCGTGAAGAAGATCACGGACGACCAGACGGCGTTCGCCTCCGACAAGGGGAAGTTCCTCGGCAGCAAGGTCGTCGACGAGTGGTACAACCAGATGGACTCCCTCCTGCGGAAGGCGGCCACGCAGAAGGGGCTCACGCTCGCCCAGGCGAAGACCTACGTCGAAAAGGCGCTCACGACCGAGATCAAGCAGAAGCTCGCCGACTCGCTCAAGCTGAAGGCCGACGACCTCGAGGCGGCCTGGCGCTCGAGGCAGGTCGCCGACGCGAAGAGCGCGAGCTACGGCGAGGGGACCTGGGTCAACGACAACATGCGCGCGCGCGGGAGCGACCCGACGAGCCTGGAGGACGTGCAGGAACGCGCGAAGAACGACACGACGATCGCCGCGGAGCAGAAGAAGCTCGCGCTCGACATGTCGAAGGCCCCCGAGGACTGGTGGGCGAAGGCCTCGACGCAGGTGAAGATGAACTGGCTGCGCGCGTACAACGCCGAGCGGAACCTGACGGTCGTAGAGGCGAAGTACGAGGCCTGCGCGAGCTGCAAGGGGAAGGGGCTCCAGGGCGGGGCGACGCTCTGCAAGCGGTGCAACGGCCTGCGCGCCGACCGCGTGGTCACCTACAAGTAGGGACGGATGGGCAGCCCGAAGGAATACGCGCAGGCGAGGAACGAGGCACAGCGTCTCGGCGAGTTGGCGATCTCCCAGGGGCTCGCGACGCGCGGCCAGATCGAGCAGGCCCTCGACCTCCAGAAGCGCGAATACGACGCCGGGCGGGGCCCGATTCGGGGCCTCGGGGAGATCCTCGTCCAGACGGGGGTCCTGAACGAGCAGGGGCGCATGGCGCTCCTCCACGTCCAGGCGCGCCTTGCGGGAGGCAAGCCCGTCGCCGGGGCGCCCCGCGGCATGCGCCGGCGCGCGCGGGTCCCCGCGTGGGCGTGGGCCATCCCCCTCGCCGTCGCGATCGGAAGCGTGATCGTCTTCCAGGTCGTCACGCGGACGCGCGAGGCGGAGCGCATCGCGGAGCGACAGACGTTCCAGCAGCGGATGAAGGACCTCGTCGAGCAGGGGCGCCGCGCCTACGCCGCGGCCGAAGGCGACCTGGCGCTCGAGCGCTTCCGCCTCGCCGCCGCGTTCGCGGAGGAGGCGGCCGCCTCGGCGAGCGCGCACCGCTGGGACGCCTCCGAGATCGAGGAGCAGGGGAAGGAGGCGCGCCCCGTCCTCGCGCAGCTCGAGCGCACCTCGCAGGCGTCGGCGCGGATCGGCAAGGCGACGCGGGACGCGATGGAGGCCGGTGACCGCGACCCCGCGGGGAGCGGGTCGGCCCAGATGCAGCAGGCGCTCGGGCTGATCGACGACCTGGAGAAGGCCTCTCCGCCCGACGACCCGTACCGCCCCGCGGTGAGGCGCCTGCGCTCGGAGCTGGAGGGGAGACTGGAGACGATCGCCTCCGGCAGGGAGAAGGGGAAGACGGAGGACCGCCTGGAGGCCTTGTTCCGCCAGGCGACGACCGCCCTCGACTCGATTCGCGAGCAGTACCGGGCGCTCGACACGCAGGGCGGGTCGCCCGACGGCTTCGCCTCGCTCTCGGAGCTCATCGTACGCACCCGGATCGCCTGCGACTCCTTCTTCGACCAGTCGAGCCCCGCCGACCCGCGGCGCGGGCAGGTGGCCGACGTCCGGCGGCGGCTCGTGGAGCTGGAGTCGGCCTGCGCGACGCGCGCAAAGGCAGCGCTGACGGGGAAGGACGACGTGCGGCAGGTCGCCGCGAAGGCGACCGCGGGCGTCGTCTACGTGCGCGTCACGCTCGCGGGCGGGCGGGTCATTGGGTGGGGGAGCGGGTTCGTCGTCCGCTCCGACGGATTCGTCGTCACGAACCGCCACGTGATCGCGGGGGCGGAGTCGATCCACGTCGGGTGGGACGAGGCGTGCAATCGCGGCGAGGTGATCGCGACGCTCGTGGCCTGGTCGCACGAGCAGGACGTCGCGCTGCTCAGGCTGCCCAAGGACATCTACACGGCGCTGCCCCTCAGCAAGGAGGGGCCCTCGCGCGGAGGGAAAGTCCTCGCGATGGGGTTCCCGGTCGTGGGGGAGACGAAGGGACATCCGTCGCTCACGCTCAACCCGGGGATCGTCTCGGGCGTCGAGCGGAAGGTGTCCGACCTGCGCGACCTCATGGAAACCGACGCGGTGCTCACGCCGGGGAACTCGGGAGGGCCGATCCTCGACCTCGACTCGGGCGAGGTGATCTCCATCGTCGTCGCCGGATTCCAGGGGGACCTCCAGGGGCGCAACCTGGGCATCCCGGTGTCGTGGGTGCGCACCCAGTTCCCCGACCTCGCGACGGACATCGGCTACATCTCCGAGGTCTCGCCTCCCATCCTGCCGAAGTCGCACAGGTGACGCGCGATGCGCGTTGCGCGCGGTCATGCCGCGGTTGACTTCCGCCTCCCCTGGACATAGGATACGCCCCCTTCCTGGAGGAGGAATGCGCGTCGACCTGCCTGATCCCCGTTCCGTTCTGCGCGCCATGCTCGCAAGGTTCGCGAGGAGCGCAGGAGCCCCGGAGGGTCCCGAGCCCGGGACCGATCGCACCATCCTCGTCGAGGACTCGCGCCTCTATCGCCGCGAGTGGCAGCGCAACGCCGTCCGCATCCCCGCAGAGGTTCTGATCATCCTCGACGGCGAGACGAAGCCGTTCACGACGGGCACCGGCGAGGTCCGCGACATCTCGCTCAAGGGGGCGCGCCTGACGCGGCTCCGCCTGAAGAAGGCCGCCCTCCCGCTTGCACCCTTCCACCTCCACCTCCGGTTCTCCGGGAAGCGGTACGAGGGGATCGAGGCCCGCTGCATCCCCCGGCGCTTCGTCATCGGCGACGATCCCGAGCTCGGCGTGCAGTTCGTCGACCTTTGGGTGAACACCGGCGCGACCGCCGGGGGACCGACCCGCAAGCGCGGAAAGTAGCGGCAGACGACCCATGCGGGACGTCTCGATCATCGTCGTCTCCTGGAACACGCGCCCGATCCTCCTCGAGTGCCTCCAGGCCGTCCGCGACCGCGTCAAGCGCGTCTCCGCGGAGGTCATCGTCGTCGACAACGCCTCCTCCGACGGGAGCGCCGACGCGGTCGCCGAGCGGTTCCCCGAGGTCCGCCTCGTCCGGAACCCGATGAACTTCGGGTTCGCGCGGGCGGTGAACCAGGGGCTCCGCACCGCCCTCGGCCGATACGCCCTCCTCCTCAACCCCGACGCGCTCGTGGGGGAGGGGGCCGTCGAGAACCTGGTCGACCACATGGACCGCCACCCCGACTGCGGCCTCGCGGGGGCGCAGCTCCTTGACCCCGACGGCGCGAGGCAGCACTCGTTCGACAACTGCCCGACGCTCGCGACGGAGCTCCTCAACAAGAGCCTCCTGCGGCGGCTGCGGCCCGGCATCTACCCGAGCAAGTACCAGGCGTACGAGAACCCGCTGGAGGTGGAGTCGCTCATCGGCGCGACGATCCTCGTGCGACGAGAGGCGGCCGCGGACGTCGGACTCCTCGACGAGGCCTACTTCCTCTTCCTGGAGGAGACCGACTGGTGCCTGCGGATGCGGCGCGCGGGGTGGAAGGTGACGCACGTCCCCGCCGCGCGCGTCTACCACCTGCAGGGGCAGTCGAAGCGCGCCGCGCCCACGAAGGCGCGCATCGAATACCTGCGGTCGCTCTACATCTACTTCCGCAAGCACCGCGGGCTCACGGCCGCCGCGCTGCTGCAGGGCGTCCGGACGATCCGCGCCGCGTTCGACTGGCTCTTCGCGCTGACGATGAACCTCGCGACGCTCGGAAGGAAGCCTCGGCTGCGCGAGAGGTGGATGACGTACACGGGCGTCCTGCTGTGGCACCTCGCGCTCTGCCCCGAGGACGTCGGGCTGCGTCCCTGGCCCTGGCCCCCCGAGGATCGCGGTCCGTCGCTCCCGCCGGGGACGTTCCTCGCCACGGCTCGCGACCTGACGTTCCA
>Ga0209514_10005570_pt1 | contig 15990 bp, 9 predicted proteins | sample Subgrocontami58m_FD_187452 | JGI IMG/M metagenome (GOLD analysis project Ga0209514, IMG submission 187452) | Subsurface groundwater microbial communities from S. Glens Falls, New York, USA - GMW37 contaminated, 5.8 m (SPAdes) (version 3) | ecosystem: Environmental > Aquatic > Deep subsurface >...
TGGGCCATCCAATCGAGCAGATCCGGCAGAGCAGGGCGATCCCCTTGGCTGCCGAAATCATCGGGCGTGCGGACGAGCCCTTCACCGAAATGATAAAACCAAAGCCGGTTGACGATCACGCGGGCAAGCAGATGACCCGCGCCAGCCTCGGGATCTGTGATCCATTTTGCCAAAGCGGCGCGTTGGAATGTTGTCTTGGCGCCGGCGGGAGCGGGTTCAATTTGATAACCCGGCTTGGAAACAACTTCGAGAAAACGAAGCGAGACTTCGTCTTCCTTCCGTTCGAAATCGCCCCTGCGCAAGACGAAACTCGGCGCCGACTGGCTGGTCGTGTCGACATACGCGAGACATTTCTTCTGCTCGGGACTATTGGGCAGCGGCAATTCTCGGCGTTCGGCCGACATGAATGCTTTGGAAAGCTGATAGTATTCACGCTGCGAGATCGGATCGAATTTGTGGTTGTGGCAGCGGGCGCATTGAACCGTCAGCGCCAGCATCGAATTGAATGTCGTCGTGACGATGTCATCGAGCTCGTTGTAGCGATTCTCGAGCTTGTTCTTTGCCGTGCCTTCGTTGCGCTCTTTCGGGCCGACCGCGCAAAACCCAGTGGCCGCGAGCGCCGCCGGATTGTCCGGGGCCAGTTCATCGCCCGCCAATTGCCACCGGACAAACGTATCGAAGGGCAGATCGTCGTTGAACGCGTCGATCACGAAATCGCGGTAAGCATAGGAGGACGCCGTGTTGTCGTCGTAGCGATAACCCATGCTGTCGGCGTAGCGCGCGACGTCGAGCCAATGCCGGCCCCAACGTTCCCCGTAATGCGGGCTAACCAGGAGCTGATTAATCAGATGTTCGTAAGCGGACGGAGACGGATCGCTAACGAATGCTTCAACCTCAGCAGGGCTCGGTGGCAAACCAATCAGGTCAAAGTAAACGCGGCGGATCAGCCGGCGGCGGTCGAATGGCGGATTCGGTTTTAATCCAGCGCGTTGTTGGGCAGCTGCGATAAAGGAATCGATCGGCGTGCGGGCCCAAGCCGCGTTTGTGACAACCGGAATTTGAGAGTGGTGCAGGCGTTCAAACGCCCAGAACTGCTGGGCGGAATTTTCGGCAGCCAGCCCAGGCGAAGAATCGAAGCCGAAAAAGAGAAACAGACATCCAGAAAGAAGCAGCGCGAAGCGCGTCCGGCGTTTGGGCATAGGCGATTCTTTATAAAAATTGTGCCGGTCACTCAAGCTTGCAAATCGATTTTTCTGAAGCGAACGACCTTCGCTCGGTGTCCACTCCTCAGGGTGTTGTTGCAATGAAGACACGCTAAAGCGTGGACACCAAACCTGCAGAATCACAACTTTGCAATCGCCTTCCCCGTGCATAACTGGAAAGCTTCCGTGACTTACCAACACACATCGAGAACCTGCCGGAGTGCGGCATTTGTGCCTCTTCACAGTGGCGGCGTTTCTGCCGGATCGTGATCAGAAGCGGCAAGGCGCGCTCCGTTGTCAGATCCATGACAACAGGCGCTGCGACGTTGGTGACCTTGAATATGAAATCCTTTCTTCGATTTTGCGTTGTGGTCTCCTCGCTGCTTTCGCTCGCTTGCGTGCTGAGAGCAAGCGCAGCCGAGCCGAAATTGTTCCGGGCCGGGGCTGCCGCGGTTGACATCACACCGCCAACATTTCCAGTGATCGTCAACGCGATGTTCACCCAGCGCGAAGCGACTTCGGCCCACGACCGTTTGCACGCGCGCGCGCTCGTCTTGGATGACAGCTCAACTCGAATCGCCATGGTCGTCGTTGACACTTGCATGATGCCGCGGGATCTGATCGATGCGGCGAAAGAAATGGCCGCCCACGCGACGGGGATTCCCTCCGATCACATGCTGGTGTCAGCCACGCACACGCATTCGGCGCCGTCCGCGATGGGCTGTCTCGGCAGCAATGCGGATTCAAATTACGTTAAGTTTCTGCCCGGGAAAATTGCCGAGGCCATTGAACTGGCGGTGAAGCAGCTGCAGCCGGCGCGAATTGGCTGGGCGGTGACGAATGATTGGGAGCACACGCACTGCCGCCGCTGGATTTATCGTTCTGACAAGGTGGGAACAGACCCCTTCGGCCACGCCACGGTGCGCGCCAATATGCATCCCGGTTACCAGAATCCCGACGCGATTGCGCCATCCGGTCCGGTTGATCCAGGGTTGTCGATTCTTTCGGTTCAGTCCCGCGCCGGCGAGCCGATCGCAGTGCTCGCGAATTATTCGATGCACTATTACGACTCGCCGCTGCTGTCGGCCGATTACTACGGATTGTTCGCGGAGAAAATCGGGAAACTCGCCGGCGCCACCAACGGCACGTTCGTCGGCATCATGTCGCAAGGCACCAGCGGCGATCAAATGTGGATGGATTACGGGAAGCCGCGCCACGATATCGGGCTCGAGGCTTACGCCGATGCCATCGCGAAAACCGCATTTGGCGCGTATCAGCGGATCGAGTATCGCGACTGGGTTCCGCTCGACATACGCGAAACGAAATTGACGCTGGGTTTTCGCGTTCCAAACGTCGAGCGGCTCGATTGGGCAATGAAGATCGTCGCTGAGCTCAATGGACGCCTGCCGAAATCGTTGCCGGAGGTTTACGCGCGCGAGCAGATGTTTTTGCACGAACGTCCCCAGGCCGAACTGAAACTACAAGCCATCCGAATTGGCGACCTCGGCATCGCGGCGATTCCGAACGAAGTTTATGGGATTAGCGGGTTGAAGATCAAAGCGCGCAGTCCCTTCGCCACGACGTTTAATATCGAGTTGGCGAATGGCGCGGAGGGTTACATTCCGCCGCCGGAACAACACCAGCTCGGCGGTTACACGACGTGGCCGGCGCGAACGGCTGGGCTTGAACCCCAAGCTGAGCCCAAGATCGTCGAGACCGCGCTGGCCTTGTTGGAAACGGTTTCAGGCAAGGCGCGGAAACCGATCGCGCTAGAGAAGACGGCTTTTCGGAGCGCGGTTTTGCGCTCGCAGCCAGTCGCGTACTGGCCTCTCGAAGAATTCAACGGCCCCGCCGCGGATGACGCCACCGGCCACGGCAGCACTGCCATTTACGAGGATGGGATTGCCTTTTATCTGCCGGGAGTCCCGGAGCCCAATTTTTCAGGTCGCGAAATGAATCGTGCGGCCCACTTCGCTGGCGGTCGTTTGAAAGCGCGCTTAAAAACCTTGGGGCGCGCCTACACGGTCGAGTTTTGGTTTTGGAACGGGTTGCCAAACGACGCGCGGGCCGTGACCGCATATTTGTTTTCACGCGGGCCTGATGGGGCGGAAGGCGCGCCTGGCGATCACCTCGGTCTGGGCGGCACGCACGAACAGCTCGCGGGAAAACTTTTCTTTTTCAATGGCAACCAGGCGAATCAAATCGTTCCCGGCCGCACCGTCATCAAGCCGAAAACATGGAATCACGTGGCCTTTGTCCGCGATGGCAAACGCGTCGTAGCCTACCTGAACGGCAATCCTGAGCCGGAACTCAGCGGGCTGGCGGAAATCGACGGGGCGGGTGAGGAGGTCTTCCTGGGCGGCCGGAATGACAAGTTCGCGAATCTGGAAGGCAAGCTCGATGAGATCGCTCTGTTCGATCGTGCGTTGCCCGTCGATGAGATTGTCCAGCATTACCAGGCTTCCGGGCGCCCGAGCAAACCTTTGGCCGCCGCGCCGGCGGCTTATCACCTCGAATCCAGGCCAAACTCGCCCGCAGAATCGATGGCCGTGACGCATGTTCCCGACGCATTCGAGATGGAGCTCGTCGCTGCCGAACCGCTCGTGCAATCGCCGGTCGCAATTGATTGGGGCGCTGACGGCAAATTGTGGGTCGTGGAGATGGCCGACTACCCGATGGGCATGGATGGAAAAATGAAACCGGGCGGCCGCGTCCGCTTTTTGGAAGACAGCAATGGGGATGGCAAGTTCGATAAGTCAACCGTGTTTCTGGACAACGTCAATTTTCCGAACGGCATTTTGACTTGGCGGAACGGCGTGCTCGTCACCGCTGCGCCGGATATCGTTTTTGCTGCGGACACGAACAGTGACGGCAAAGCAGATGTGCGGCAGGTGTGGTTCACCGGGTTCAATCAAGGCAACCTGCAGTTGCGGATTAATGGGCTCCGCTGGGGATTCGATAATTGGGTTTATTGCGCGAACGGCTGGAGTGGCGGAAATCCGCGCTCGTTGAAAACCGGCGCAGAAGTCAATTTGAGCGGGCGCGATTTGCGGATCAAACCGGACGAAGGCGTGATCGATGTGCAGGCAGGCCAAAGCGAATTCGGGCGGAACCGGGATGATTGGGGGAATTGGTTTGGCTGCGATAACAGCTATCCGCTGTTTCATTTCGTCCTCAATGACGATTATTTGCGGCGCAATCCGTACGTCGCATCGCCCGACATGAAACGGCAATTGTACTTGCCGGCGAATCCCAAAGTTTACCCCCGTAGCCGCGGCCAAAAACGATATCATTCGTTCGATCAAGCGGGTCACTTCACCTCAGCCTGTTCGACCGATTTTTACCGCGATGAATTGTTGTTTCCACGAAGTGCAGCCGAGCACGCCTTCGTTTGCGAACCCGTCCACAACCTCATTCAGCATCTGCTCGTCGAGGAAGACGGCGCCAGCTTCAAGGCGCGCCGCGCCGAGTCACTAGGCGCGCCCGAGTTCGTCTCGTCGGAAGACCAGTGGTTTCGTCCGGTGATGATTCGGACTGGCCCGGACGGAGCGCTCTGGGTCGTCGACATGTACCGCTACATGATTGAGCATCCGGACTGGCTCCCGCCCGAGGGAAAAAGCGAATTGGCTCCGTTCTATCGCGAAGGAGCGAATTGCGGACGGATCTACCGGATTTTTCCGAAAGGCAAGCGGCCGCCCCCGTTCGAGCGCCTTGACCAGCTCAGCTCCGAACAGTTGGCGGCGAAGCTGGAGAGCTCGAACGGATGGGTTCGCGATAAAGCGCAACAGTTGCTCACTTGGCGCGGCGATCGATCCGCTGTCGATGCGATCGATGCGCTGCTGTTGAAGACTCGGAATCCGCTCGCGAAAGTTCATGCGCTTTTCACGTTGGAAGCGCTGCACGCGCTCAAGGACGCGCAGGTTCGGCAGGCGCTCACCGATTCCAGTCCGGGCGTGCGGCGCGTGGCGCTGCAGTTGTGCGAAATACGCGGGAAGGAAAATCCTCCACTGCGCGAGCTGGCGTTGCGGTTGGCGGATGATTCCGATGTGAAAGTTCGGTTGCAGCTCGCCTGCACGCTGGGTGAGTGGAATGATGCGCGCTCGGGCGAGGCGCTGGCCCGCTTGGCTGTGGCGCACGCAAAGGACGATTATTTCAAAACCGCAGTCATGAGTTCGGCTGCGCCGCATACCGCTGCGCTCGTCCGGGCAGCCGCAACTGCTGATCGACAGGCGAAAATTTCGCTGGCGGAGCCGCTGTTGAATTTAACCCTGGCGCAGCACCGCCGTGATCTGGTGGCTGAGTTGCTCGCGGAAGCTCTCTCACCGCGCGAGGGCCGGTTTCATCCGGACCAGATGCGCCTGTTTTCTTTGTTTCTGGACGCCTTGGCGCGCCGCAATACTTCGATTAAGGAAGTCATCCAGCTCAATGATGACGCGCTGTCGCACGAATTGAATGGCGCGGCTGAGTTGTTCGCGGCAGCTCATCACCTTGCTGCGGATTCAAGCCACAGGCCTGACGATCGTGCGGCTGCGGTGGCGTTGTTCGGACGCCAGCCGGCGGACTCCGGAACCGAATTGAACATTCTCGCCGGACTGCTGGAACCGCACTCGCCGGCGGAGCTGCAACGAGCCGGCGTGAGGGCGTTGGGCCGGATCAATGATGATCAAGCGCCGCGTGTCCTCGCGCAGAATTGGAATGGCTATTCTCCCGAAATCCGCGGCGCAGTTCTGGACCAGGTCTTGAAGCGCGAACCTTGGACGGTTGACCTGCTCGATCGGATTGACCACGGAGAAATTGCCCGCGTGGACATCGACGCGCAACACCGGGAACGATTGTTGAAACATCGTTCGGAGCAAGTGAAAGGGATGGCGGCGCGGATCCTGGCCGCAAACTCGGATTCCGACCGCCAGAAAATTATCGAACAGTTCCGTCCGGCGCTTTCATTGGCGGGTGAAGCTTCCCGGGGCAAAGAGATTTTCACGCGGCTTTGCACGCCGTGTCATCGGCTCGAGGGAAATGGCAAGGAGCTTGGGCCGAACCTGGTTTCAGTGCGCGGACACCCGCGGGAAAAGCTTTTGACGTCCATTGTCGATCCCAGCCGGGAAGTCGAGCCCCGTTACCTCGCTTACAATTCCGTGCTCGCGAATGGCGAAGAGCTTTACGGATTAATTGTCAGCGAAGGAGGCAACGGCGTGAGCATCAAGATGGCCGATGGCACGACGAAGGAAATCCTCCGAACTGAGATCGCCTCGCTCCGGAGCACGAAAAACTCGCTCATGCCGGAGGGATTGGAAGTCGGATTGAAGCAGCAGGAGATGGCGGACTTAATCGAGTATCTGAAGAATGCAGCGGAGTGAGCCCGGCCGTGTAGCCCCCGCGGTCATCAGTCCGGTGTAGCCCCCGAGGTGACGAGCCGGATGAGGCATTGGCACTGATGAGTGGCCGCTGTCCGCCTCCTGATGCCGGCGGCTACGGAACGCGAGGCGTTGGTTTGTAGCCGCCGAGGTGACGAGGCGGATGAGGCATTGGAACTGGTGAATGGACCTTGTCCGCTTCGTGGCATTCCCATCCGCAGTTATTAAGGAAAGCGGCATGCCCGAACACGGCGGGCGTCCGACCTGGATTTGACATCTCTGGCTTGAGAAATACGGATCGGCGGCTGCGGGAATGCTGCGGCGCTCTTGCTTTTTCCAGGACAAAACTATGATGCAGGTGCATCAGGATTTGGGCAGGACAAAACTGTGATGCAGGTGCATCAGGATTTGGCGGGACAAAACGATGATGCAGGTGCATCAGGATTTGGGCGGGACAAAACTGTGATGCAGGTGCATCAGGATTTGGGCAGGACAAACCTGTGATGCAGGTGCATCAGGATTTGGGCGGGACAAAACGGTGATGCAGGTGCATCAGGATTTGGCAGGACAAAACTGTGATGCAGGTGCATCAGGATTTGGCAGGACAAAACTATGATGCAGGTGCATCAGGATTTGGGCAGGACAAAACGGTGATGCAGGTGCGTCAGGATTTGGCACAACAAAGTCCAAAGCCAACGTGACTCTTATAGCGGTCTCGACTATCACCAATTCAGCAATATGCGATATTTCCCTCCGCACGACCCAGAGCCCCTCACCCTAGCCCTCTCCCCGCGCGATTTGAGACCTGGAAGGGAACGCGCGGGGAGAGGGAAGAGAGCGGGAAACGTTCCGGGGTGCAACGTGCGGAGCATTGCCTCGCAGTATTCTCTCTCTGGCCTGTTGCGGCACGCGCTTCTCTTGATGCTCTTGAGCTGTGGCTCGTTCGGAGCAGAAAAGTGGAGCGATCCGCGGCTTCCCATAACTGACCAGCCCGAAGTGTGGCTGGACGCATCGCGCGAGAACGCGGCTCGCGCGTCGTTCGGCCTCGCCAACATCCTGGATGGTCAACCACTCGATGTTTGGCATGACGGTTCCGGCCATCGCCGCAACGTGACCCAACGGTTGCCGTCGCTTCGCCCAAAATTCAAAGCAAATGGCACGAATGCCTGGGCTACCTTTGACGGCATCGACGACTTTCTGGCGGCTTCTAACCTGCGCGAGCCATTTACCAACGCGAGCGTGTTCGTCGTGGCGGCGCCGCGGTCAAATCGTGGGTTTTTTCGAGCGCTGTTCGCCATCAACCAATCGAGCCGGAACGATTATCAAACCGGCTTGAACATCGATCTCGGGCCCGGTTCGTCCGAGCGTTTCGAGACGTTGAACGCTGAAGGAAACGGTTTTGGCGGAGCGCTCGATCTAATGACGAGCACGTCGCCGTTTGGAGCTTTCCATGTTGTTGCTCTTGCCAGCGAGGTTGGACCGAAGGGGGTCCGGCTCTACATCGATGGATTGCCGCAGGGCACGCGCGTTCGCGCCACGTCGGTGTTGTCGATGGACGAAATGACGGTGGGGGCGCGGTGTTACTCGAACTCGCCCGAGCCGCCTCACACCCAGGGTTACTTCGATGGCGGCATCGCTGAGGTGCTGGTTTACGACCGCGCTCTTTCAGAAAAGGAGCGCGCGGCTTTGGATCAATATTTCCGCGAGAAATACGCCGCGGTCGCCAAATCGATTGGACTGTCGCCAGTGGATGGATTCCGTCCGCCGATCGTCGAGAATCCGCCACCGGTCCAAATGCTCGTGCCGGGGTTTGCGGTTCGCGAACTGCCGCTGCGCCTGAAGAACATCAACAATGTCAAATATCGCGAGGACGGGAAGTTGGTCGCGCTCGGGTACAATGGACAAATTTTCATTCTGTCCGACAGCGACGGCGACGGTTTGGAAGATCAAGCGAAACTGTTTTGGGACAAATCAACCTTGCGAGCGCCGATTGGATTGGCCCTGACGCCTCCTGGTTATCCGCTCGGACAAGGCGTCTTCGTGCCTTCGAAGGGCAAACTTTCGCTCATCATCGACACGAATGGCGATGACGTTGCGGACCGTGAGATCATTGTCGCCGAAGGATGGAAAGAACTCTCGCACGGAGTCGACGCGCTGGGAGTGGCGGTCGACGTCGAGGGGAATATTTATTTCGGTCTTGGGACGGCGAATTTTGTGAATGGATATCTGATCGATTCCGCCACAGGGAAGGCCCGCTACGATTTGAACAACGAACGCGGGACGATTCTCAAGGTTTCGCCCGATTTTCGGCGCCGGGAAATCGTTTGCACGGGGATTCGCTTTCCCGTGGCGCTGGCGTTCAATTCGGCGGGTGATCTGTTTTGCACGGATCAGGAAGGCGCGACTTGGCTGCCCAACGGGAATCCCTTTGACGAGCTGCTGCAGATTGTGCCAGGCCGCCATTACGGCTTTCCGCCGCGTCACCCGAAACATTTGCCGAACGTGATCGATGAACCAAGCGTGTTCGATTATTCGCCGCAGCATCAATCGACTTGCGGTCTGAATTTTAACGAACAGAGCGGTCCTATCGCCGGTCCAGCCTGGTGGCGGGGAGATGCCATTGTGGCGGGCTATTCGCGGGGAAAACTTTTTCGGACGAAACTCGCCAAGACCGCGGCCGGGTATGTCGCTCAAAGCCAGACGATCGCTTGCCTGAATATGCTGACGGTGGATGCGTGTCTGTCGCCGCGAGGCGATCTTGTCGTGGCGACGCATAGCGGCGCGCCGGATTGGGGCAGCGGCCCGGAAGGATACGGAACGCTTTACCAAATCAGGCACGCGAGGAAAGAAATCCCGCAACCGGTCGCCGTCTTTCGATCTGGCGCAGCCGAAATTGGGGTGACGTTCGATCGTCCTCTTGATCCGGCTGGCCTGCGAGACCTGGGGAGAAAGATGACGATCACCGCAGGCCGTTATGTCGCGGCGGGTGACCGTTTCGAATCGCTGCGTCCAGGTTACCAGGCGGTGCAGGACCAACTCGCCTCGCCGTTGCATCCAATCCCAGTTTTGGCTACGCGTCTCTCTCAGGATCTCAGAACGATTTTTCTCAACACGCCGCGCGAGACTGCAGACCTGCGTTACGCGATGGCCTTTCCCGCTTTTTGGAACACGAACAAAATTAACGCCGGTGACTTAACACAATTCCCAGGGCTCGACCTTGTTTGCGATTCGAACGGAGTGGAAGCGGCTTGGCGCGACGGAGCAGGCGAAGAAATATGGAGCGGCTGGCTGCCCCATTTGGATCTGGCAGTTGCGCGCGCGTTGACGGCTGCAAGCGACGAGCACGAACGACTCTGTAATTTGGCCAAGCGATCCGGGCTTCTGGTGTTGCGCGGACAGATTGATCTTTGGCAAATGTTGCGCCCGGCTGTTCAGCCTGGCGCCGAGATTGATTACACGCCCGCTGTCGAAGAGGTCACGTTGACGTTTGCCAGCGCGAATCCTTTTAAGTTGAAAACACCAGCCGGCCAGGTCGTGGCCGCGCGACCAACGGACCAAACCCAAAAGGGCGGCGCTGGCGCGAATCCCCCGACGGGCCGATTCCGCGCCACGGTTACGCGGGTGAGCGAACGCGACCGTTGGCTGCCTGTGGAATTAAACATTGAGACGTCGACCAACAGCGAACCAAGGGTCGAAGTCACCTGGCATACGAACGAGGATCCGCGCGAACGAGCATTCCCGCTGCGGCGATTTCATCCGACGTGGGTTACCCCATGGACTGAGGAGGTGGCGCCGAAGGCCGAACGCGAGATTCCGGAAGTGGCCGGCGCAAACTGGATGCGCGGCCGAGGTTTATTTTTCAGCGAGAAAGCTGGCTGCTCCAAGTGCCACCAAATTCGCGGCGAGGGCGGAAAGCTCGGGCCGGATTTGTCGAACCTGGTTTATCGTGATTACAACTCGGTGGTGAAGGACATCGCATTCCCGAACAACGCGATCAACCCAGACCATCTCGCGTCCCATGTCGAGCTGACGAATGGCGAGACGTTGACCGGAATCGTCCAGGCCGAAAAGCCGGATGGCATCCTCCTCGGAATTGCGAGCGGAGAGTCGGTTCAGTTGCCGAGAAAGGAAATCGCGGCGGTCCGGCCGGCGAGCGTTTCCCTTATGCCGGAAGGGCTGTTGCAAACGTTAGACGCGACGGAGCGAAAGGATCTGCTCGCGTTTCTCCTGACGGCGCCTCTCGAGCCTGGTCCGCTGGAGACCAAAGGCGAGCCGCCGCCACGCAAACGAGCTGAGGTCGAGGCATTGATAAAGAGTTTCCCTCGATCAGCGGCGCCGTTGAAACCGCTGGGGGTATTGCTCGTGGCGGGTCCAAAGGACCATGGCCCAGGCGAGCACGATTATCCGCTCTGGCAAAAACGTTGGGCCAGGCTGCTGTCGCTCGCGGACAAAGTGCAAGTCGTCACGGCATTCGAATGGCCGAACGCGGCGCAAATCGAGGCCGCAAATATTATTGTGTTTTATTCGGATAACCCAGGTTGGTCCCTCGCGCGAGCGGCGGAGTTAGATCGATTTTTGAGCCGAGGGGGCGGCTTGGTTTACTTGCATTACGCGGTCGACGGTCATGATCAGGTCGAAGCTCTGAGCCAACGCATCGGTTTGGCCTGGCGCGGGGGAACATCTCGATTTCGACACGGCCCCCTCGATCTGATTTTCAACGCAACGCATCCGTTGGCCCGAGGATTCGAGCAGTTGCACGTGGTCGACGAGAGTTACTGGGCATTGCTCGGCGATGCCAAACGGATCGATCTATTGGCAACTGGAATCGAGGAAGGCAAAGCACAGCCGCTGGTATGGACGAGGGAGGAAGGGAAGGGCAGGGTGTTCGTCTCGATCCCCGGCCATTACACATGGACGTTTGACGATCCTCTCTTTCGGCTGCTGCTTTTGCGCGGGATGGCTTGGGTCGCGCGTGAACCAGCCAACCGTTTCGATGAGTTGTGCTGGATCGGCGCGCGCGTGGCTGGGGAAGACGGTGGGACGGTGCGACGGTAGGACGGTGGGACGGTGCGGCGGTGGGACGGTGCGGCGGTGCGGCGGTGCGGCGGTGCGGCGGTGCGACGGTTTTAACCTCTTTAACCTTTTTAACGCCCTCGACGGCGCCTAATCCGCGACGGCCAGATCCATGTGGTCGGAGTAATAGAGCATCCGGCCGCAATTCGGGCAGGAAATGACTTCCCGCTGGCCTTGGCAGGAGACGACGATTTGAACCGGAAGCTTCATGTGACAACCGCCGCAAACGCTGTGCTCAATCCCGACGATGGCATTGTCACCCTTGTTCACCCGAAGTCGTGAATAGCGGGTCAGGACGCTTTCATCAATGCCGGCGGTGAGTTGTTCGTGGCCTTCCACGAGTTGAGCCAAGCGGCTTTTCAAATTTTCCTCGCGCGAGGCCAATTCAGCAACCTGCGTGTCATAATTCGCCTTGGCCTCTTGAAGGACGCGTTGAGCGGTCGCCACTTCTCGTTGGGCCGCTTCGCCTCGTTCCATGAGTTCGAGTTGTTGATCCTCGATTTGGACGATGGCAGCTCGGCAATTCGCAATCTCCTGCGCCAGGGCTCGGTACTCGTCGTTCTTCTTCGTCTGAAATTGTTGGATCGAGTATTTGTCGATCTGTTGCTTTCTAGCGTCGACTTCAAGCTCGAGTTTCTTTCGATCGCTTTCGATCTGCATGGCGGTGTGTTTGGCGGCTTCCAACTTTTGTTGCGCGGAGGTCAAACGGTTTTGCGCTACCTGGCGCTCTGGCGCGGCCTTGGCGAGTTCCGCTTTGACGCGAGAAATGTTGCGATCGCGATCCTGGAGAACGAGCAGTTTTTCGATCACTTCAAGCATGAATTTGTCCAATTGAAACCTTGAAAGGGTATCGGCGAAGCAAGACCAAGTCAATGGCCGGAGAATTTTTGAACGTTTCCAGACGGCAACGTTCCAAGCCAACGTAAGCGTTCCTCCGGCGGGGTTGGTAAACCCGGGGCCGGTTTGTAGTCCGGGCTCCGGGGAATTTTTCTCGAGGGTGGACGCGATCAGCCTCCCGAACATCCGAGAGAGTGCGCCAGTTCAGATCGAGCTGGCGCATTTTTAATGGGGACCTAATTCTTCCGCGTGCGTTTGAGCAGATCCCACGCGCGGATCGCTCGAGGATCGCCTCGCTCAACGCCGGCTAACACGTCCGCCTGAAGCCGTCGATCGGCGTTTTCAACGGCGATGACTTGCTGGATGTTTTGGGCTTGCTGCCCGCGAAGCCGCATCATGGCATCGAACGCTTTCTCGTAATCCTGGTTTCGGAGGCTTTCCGCCAGATTGTCACTCTGCTGTTTGGCTTCAGGGGCGGAACTCGAGAAAGCTTGCTGAATTTGTGAGGCAGCGGCTTTCGAGTTCTTGGGCAATCCAACGCTCGGCTCTTGCTTTTTGCACCCGGCGAGCGCCAGCCACGAGAAGATCGCAATCAGCGAAAGAAAGAATCTCATTCGGCAACAAAATTGGGCCGTGTTGATTTCCACTCCAAAATCCGCAATCCAAAATCCAAAATCCAAAATCGCCTAGGTTCCGTCTTTCGTGTCCGGCGCGCACCAGACCCGGCCGGGTTTTCTTCCGGGGAATCCTTTGATCTTGTTGCTGCCGGATTCCTTCAAAAAATCCACTGTCTTCATGTACTCGGTGTGGCCGCCCAAGCTCGAAACCACGCTGCCATTGCTATGGCGGGCGGTAATTCCTTCGTCAGGCGTGCTTGTGGCGTTGTCCCAGTCGGCCGGGTTTGCCTCGTCCGCCTCCCAATAAATGACACTGTCGGGTTTGAAGAGAGACGATTTGAACGATCGATACTGAACTCCCGTGGGGGTGGTTTCATATCCGCTGACGGCGCCATTCATGATGTAGCTCCCGACTTGGTATTCGCTGTTTCGCCAAGCGGCCGTGTTGGTGCGATGATCCGGACACCAAAGAACCGCGGCGCTCCGGTGGTAATTCCACAACTGCCCTTCCTCGATTCGATCGTCCCATTTTCGTTTCGAGCCGGCTTTTGGATTGTAGCGGGTATAAATCCAATTCGGCTTTCCCGTGGTGCCGGAACTCCAGCCGGTATACGGCATGTAATCCTGATTATCGCCGGAGTACATGATGGTGGTGAGGATGATTTGCTTCAGATTGCTGATGCACTTGGTGCGCTGGGCGCGTTCTTTCGCTTTCGCCACCGCGGGCAGGAGCAAGCTCGCTAGAATGGCGATGATGGCAATGACGACGAGCAGTTCGATCAGAGTGAACCCGTGCCGGAGAAAACGCCGCTGGTCGGACGAGAGCAGGGAGGAGATGGAATCCATGGGAGATTCAGGTTGGTAATTAAATCAATCATGTTGGTTAATTACGTCAAGTTGTAAAACGCCTCATCGGGTGGGGCGAGGGCACTGACGAGCCTAGACAAGCCGCAGGAATTTGAAATTCGAAATGAGGCTACTTAAATCAGAAGCACTAAATACGAAATCCGAAACAATCCCGAAACCTTGAAATCCAAAAACCCAAAACAATGCCATCGTTGGACCTCGGTGTTCCTCGCTCCGGCTCAGGCACGCCGGGACAAAAGCATTGAAATGCAAACACGAGCACGATCCCGGCGTAGCCTGCAGCCAGTTGGTTATACGATCCAAAACACTCAACCCGATTGCCAGAAGCGGCCTGACCACGAACAACACGAACGACACGAAAAAGAGAGGCTTGCCTGGTTCGATGGCTCAGGAGACACATACTGCTCGTGTGTTTTGTGTGGTTCGTGGTTGTCAAAAACGTCTTCGTAGAACAAAGGCGCTGGCGGTTTTGAGTTTTGAATTTTGGTCCTTCGAATTTGTTTCGAATTCCGAGCTTCCGAATTTCGAATTGGGTGACGATTGACTATTGCTGGGCCGAGGTGTAAATGCTGGGGCTCACCAAGAATCACCCGAGGAGCGTCTTATGCGCGCAAGCAAACGCCGGTTTCAATGTCCGGCCTTCACTCTGATCGAACTGCTCGTCGTCATTGCCATCATCGCGATTTTAGCAGGCTTGCTCTTGCCGGCGCTGGCTCAGGCGAAGGAGAAAGCTTATCGGACGCTCTGCTTTAACAATCAGAAACAGCTGCTGTTAGCTCACGCGATGTACATCGGCGAGAATCAAGACCGGATCTCGCCTCCAAACTGCGGCGGCGCCAGCGGCGCTGCGAATCCCGCGCTTCCAGCCGGCTGGCTTTACAAACCAGGCGAAGCGCTCGCGAAAGGCACGAATTATCCCGGACCGACCCGGGGGCTGTTTTATTCCGCGATGCAGAGCTGGAAAATGTACATGTGCCTACTGCACCGCACGAACAGTTCCGCCTGGCGCCAGAGCACGATTAAATTCACCAGCTATCTGATGAATGGCGCGGTGATTGATGGCGGCGGCAGTTTCGATTGGTCAGCTGGATCGTTGGGGAAAACGTTCAAGAACTCCGCTTTCGCCCCGACGGACATGTTGTTCTGGGAAACGGACGAAAAAGATCCGGGTTATTTCAATGATGGCGCGAGCGAACCGAGCGAGGGCTTTTCGAAACGGCACACGAGCGGCGCGATTGTTGGGCTGATCGGCGGCCACGTTCAATACCTCAAATGGAAAAAGTACTATGACATTCTCGCTGATCCCAGCCGGAACAGTTTGTGGTGCTATCCCAAATCGCGCGACGGACGGTGATGGAAGAATTTTGGATTTTGGATTTTGGATTTTGGATTGTGCAGGCGGAGAGCAGTCGGGCCAGCTGAAATTCAATGCAAAGGCGAAGCCAGGAAAAATTTTGGATTTTGGATTTTGGATTGTGCAGGCGGAGAGTAATCGGGGCAGCTGAAATTCAATGCAAAGGCGAAGCCAGTTTAATCTGCTCACTGGTCTGACGTTGGGCCTGGTTCTCGCGCTGGTCAGCGGGTGCGCTCGAAAGAGTGATGTGCAACATCAAACGGGGGAGCTGGAAAAAGCATTTCAGTCAAGCCAGACCAATCCTTACGTGCGCCTCGCGGTTTCCGCGGTTCGAACGAACGATTATGCCATCGGCGCGATTGCGCTCCAGAATGCGCAGCGATTGCCCGGGTTGAATGCCGCGCAACTGATGGCGGTGCAGCGCACGATGGAAGCGCTCACGGCGAATCTGGTTGATCGTGCGGCCAAAGGCGACGCGAATGCTCAAGCTGCGCTCGCGGCGATCGAACGATCGAGATCACAGTGATCGGGCTTCTTGGGGAGGTTCCATGTTTTTACAACCACGCATTGGAGCCATGAACTGGTGAGTCGTCGGTGCATACTCCTTGGCGGCTCGTCAGTAGCCTCGCCCCACCGGATGCATTTGGTGCATCGAGGCGGTGCAGGTGGGCCGAGCCGGCTCCGCC
>Ga0209514_10005571_pt1 | contig 15985 bp, 12 predicted proteins | sample Subgrocontami58m_FD_187452 | JGI IMG/M metagenome (GOLD analysis project Ga0209514, IMG submission 187452) | Subsurface groundwater microbial communities from S. Glens Falls, New York, USA - GMW37 contaminated, 5.8 m (SPAdes) (version 3) | ecosystem: Environmental > Aquatic > Deep subsurface >...
CCGGCTCGACCCGCCGCCAGAAGCCGCACATCTCCCACTCGCCGGCAAAGGGGCGGTTCGCGGCGCCGACCGCAAGGTCGCGGTCCTTCGGTTCGCGCGCGGCGAGCGCGACCAAGCCAGCGCGGAACGGAACGAGGCTCGTCAGGCCGACGCGCAACCAACCCGAGCCGTGGCCTTCGACGTCGGCATCGACGAGGACGACGGCCGAACCGGGCTCGTGCTGGTAGTAGTTGGCGCGCGGGTCGGGAGCGTCGGCTTCTTCGACGCGGAGCTGCTCGCGCTCGTTCTCCCACAGGTACCAAAGGCGCTCGGCGCGCTCGACGGCCTCGGCGCCGGTCATGTCGCTCGTATCGCCGAAGACGGGATGCTCGAGACAGAGCAAGCCGTTCGGCGCCTTGTGCCGGCCAATGGGCAGCTCGGGCGCGACGACAGCGACGGGCTCGCCCTGTGAGTACGCCGGTGGGTAGATGACCTTGGCAGCGACCCGTCGGTCGTCGAGGCGCAGCTCGCCGTCGAAGACGACGACACCGCGCTCGAGGAGAGCCGGGTCGAAGGCGAAGTCAAGACCTCGCGCCTCGAACCCAGCGACCTCCTCGGCGAGCCGGCCGTTCTCGTGCCAGCGCCTGCGCTGACTGTTAGCCGTACGTCCGCCCATCGTCGGGCTTCGGCTTCGGCTGCGGCTTCGGCGGGTGCGGCGGATGCTCGGGATGCTTGTCCCGGTCTCCGTCTTCGCGCTCTTCGTGTTCTGCCATACCGTCCTTTCCGGAGGCGACGCCTCCTCGCGGGTCTGTACCTATGTAGAACCGCGATTCGCCGCACACCGGTCAACGTTGGCCAATGGCCAACAGAACGCGGAACGTCGCTACCGGGAGTGCGTGCTCAGAAGCCCGGCGTGACGCCGACGTCGCGACAGCGCTTGCGCAGCTCGTCGTCGGTGTTGTTGCTGATCGGCACTGCCGACGGGTTGTGGTGCTCGTCGCAGGAGACGATGCCGTAGGCGACGTCGTTGATCACCGCGACCTCGATGTGGGTCGCGACCTCGCCGCACAGCTGCTGCCAGCCCTTACCGGTCTTCGTCCTGCACTCGAGCACGCCGAGAGCATAAGTCGTCGCTCAGCTGAGCGACGCCCGCCAGAGTGCGACTTGCTCGGCGGTCAGCGATGCCAGATCACACTCGCAGCTGCCGTCAGGCTCAGCGACCGCGACCGCCTCCCGTCGGAGCTCTGCTGCGGCGATGAACCGTCCGCCATACCAAGCGCCACGAATCGCGTCCGGCGGCACCCACCAGGCCTTCAGCTGGCCGGGAAGTGCCGCTGAGCGGATCTCAAGCAGCCAGCGGCCGCGCCGGTTGTCGACTCGCTCGTCATGACCGAAGACGCAACAGCAGTCGCCCCGGCGCCAGCAGGAAGGAACGAGCCCTTGCAGCGCCGCCGAACGGGCCGACGCCTCGTCGGTCGCGTGGAACCAGACCCGCTCGCGCCCGAACTCGCCCGAAAGGGCGGCGCGGACTCCGTCCTCGCTGAGATGGAGATAGGTCAGCGGGCCGAGCGCCGGAAAGGCGCCGCGGTCACAGTGGTTTGAGCTCACGAGCGGCCGGCCCTTTGTCGGCGCTGACAGCGACGAACGTGACGCGATCGCCGACCTCAAGCCGCTGCGGGGCGCGCAGCCGGAAGTGGCGACGTGTGCCGTCGGCATCGACGAGGAAGCCGAAGCCACGCTCGGGACGAACAACGGCGACGACACCCTCGCCGTGTTCGTCATCGGCGACCGGCGCGCGCTCGCGCCGACTGTCCACAGCGGTCACGGCCGGGGCGGCGGCGCGGGCTGCCGCGAGCGCCTCGCGGACCCGTGGCTCCTTGCGCGTCAGACGATCGTTTGACGCACGCTCCAACAACTCGGCGGCGAGAGTCGGCCGTGACAACCGCGTCGCCAACTGCCCGCCCTTGTAGGCGTCCCAGCCGCGGCACTGCTTGGCGATGCGCGCGAGCAGGCGCTCTGATTCGACCTCCTCGCCAGCGTCGGCGAGCGCCGCTGCCAGCTCGACCTCGACGTAGGTTACGCGCGGCTTCAACCGCAGCGCTTGGCGCAGGCTGACGACCGCCGCCGCGCTCTGGCCGGTGTGCCGCAGCGCCTTCCCAAGCCGGTAGTGCTTGTTGTTGTCACCGGGGTCGTTGTCGACGGCTTGCTGCAGCAGCTCGATTGCGTTCCGATGATCGCCACGGTTCATGACGTCGCGGCCAATCAAGTAGGAGGCGTTCGCCAACTTGCGCCGCTCGCGCTCCTTGACTTCGTCGGAGGCGGCGTGCCAGAGGCGAAGCACGCGACCAGCCGCCATCACCGCCTCACGCTCGCGCCCGAGCTGGTGATAGGTGTGCGCCAGCCGGTAGTGCGTGCTCAGGTGCTCACTGTCGAGGGCGATCGCTTGCTCGAACCACGGCAGTGCCTCGGCGTAGAGTTGTCGCTCGTAGTACTGGTAGCCGGTCATGTACGGCCAGCGCACCATCTTCGGCTCACGCCGACGCAACTCGGCGAGGACTTCAAGGGCGTCTTCGTAGCGCTTGGCGCGCGACAGATAAAAGCAGCGCTTGGACAGAGCCTCAGTCGTGTCGACGTCCGCCAGCAGCTCGGCGGCCTCGTGCCACTGCAACTGATCGGCGAGCTTGGCCGCCTGCTCGAGCAGCGTCGCCAGACTCGCCTTCGTGCGCTCGGGCGCCTGGCCGATGGCGTCGCTCACGCCAGCACCTTCGCAGTCGTCTTGAAGCTCAGCTTGGCGACGCTCGCGAGCTTGTCGGCGCCATAGCGGGCGACGATGTCGCGGCCGGCGGCGATCACCAAATCAGACGCGCCACGGGGCAGCTTTATCCCGAGCTTCACCGACTCACGGTCGAGCCAGTCGATGAAGCTCTCACGGGCGAGGATCGAGGCCGCGGCAACGGCGGTGTCGGACTCAGCTTTGGGGTACTGCAAGATCTCGATGCCGCTTTGGCGGGTGTCGGCGAGGATCTTGTTCTCGATGTAGCGGACATCGCCGAACTGGTCGATCACCGCGAACGGTGCCTTGATGCCCTTCAGCAACAGATCTTCGATCGAGCGCGCGTGTCCCCACGCCAACAGTGTGTTCAGGTTCTTACCCTCGCTCTTCATCTGCGTGGAGAGGGTGTTGAAGCGATCAGGGTTGATCCGCGTCACCGCGTAGCGGCCGTCGGCGACACGACGGATCTCGGCGGCGAGTTTTCTGATCCGTCCGTCGGACAGTTTCTTCGAGTCGACGACCCCGAGTTCGTCAAGCTCGCGCTTCATCCGCGCGTCGATAAAGACAGCGGCGCTGACGAGCGGGCCAAAAAAGTCGCCCTTGCCCGACTCGTCGGTGCCGATGTGCGGTTCATCGAGCCGCGCCGCCGCGCTCGCCTCCGCCTCCTTTGACGCCGCCGCACGCGCAGTGACGACGCTCGTCTCCTCACCGCCGCCAAGTCCTTGGAGCGCGCGGTCGACAATTGCATCAAGCTCGTCGTAGGCTGGCGCTTGGCCGGCCTGCAACACAGCGCGACCAGACGAGTAGACGACGACGAGCGCTTTGGTCGGGCCTCGCTGCAGCAGGAAGCGCGCATCCTCGTGCTTGTTCACCGCCTCCTCGCTGCCACCAGCGTCTTGCACCAGCTCACGCAGCGTCTTCAGGTGGTTCGGCGTTGGCACGAAGAACGAACGCGGCGGCCGCTTCTCGACCTTCGGTGCCGGGAAGTTGTCAGCGATCAACTGCTCGACAGCCGCGCGTGCCGAGCCCTGCGCGCCTTGAGCGACGATGCTGGCCTTGACGCCGGTGTAGACGATTACGACGGCGCGGCCTTGTTTGTCGCCGACGTCGAAGCGGTGGCCGTCCTTGACGGCGCGCTCGTCGCTGATAGCCAACCGATAAACCGGCAACAGCTTGCGCATGTAGCGGACGCGGTCGTCGTACTGGAGCTCGCTGTGCGTACCGACCTGCGCCAGCTTGGCGGCGATCTCACCGACGCGCTCGACGAAGATCAACTCGAGGGCCAACTCGCCGGCCGCTTCGGCGTCAGCGCGGTTCTCCTCGCTCAACAAGACGCGACGCATGCCGCTCCGCTCCGCCGCGCGCAACTTGGCGTCAATACCGGCGACGCCCCGGACATCACCGTTCAAGTCGATCTCGCCGCTCGCTGCCAGCAGCGGGTCGACTTTGCGCTGCTGGCCCGTTGCAACCTGCGCCGCCAGGTAGAGCGCGAGGCCGATCGAAGCACCGTCAAACGGCAGCGGCCATTCAATCTTCCACTTGGCGCCGCGGCCGGGGAGCGCCGTCGACAGCGCCAGCGCCGCCTGCGCCTTCATATCGGCGCCGACCTCAACGAGGGCCTCGATGACGCCGGAGTCGTTCGGCACAACCTGCACGCCAAGGACGAAGCCGCGCGTCCCCTGCTCCTCGACGAACAGCGCCTCCCCTTGGTAGTGCTTGCCACGGTCGAGAAGGTCAGCTGTCGCACGCTCAAGGGGCAAACGGCTCTTCGACTCGAGATGCTCGCGGCCAAACGCGTCCAGCAGCGCCGCGGCACCGGCGGCGACGCTAGCGGCGCCAACGCGCGACGAATGCAGCGCCTGCGCGTCGAAGGCCGGCAGGTTCAACTGCTCCTCGTCGCCGCCGGCGTACTCGAGCACCTTGACTGCAGCCGTGTCGGGGTCGCCAAGTTCGTCGACGCGGTGCGCCCAGGTGGTCAACTCAGCGACGTAGCGGCGAAAGTCGGCCATGCGCACCTGCCAGGCCTCGCTCAAAGCGCCACCGACCTCGTCCATCAGTTGCAGCGCGCGCGCCGCGACAACCAGCGACTGCGGCGACTCGGTCAGAGCGGCGATGACAATCTGATCGGCGGCCTCGGCGGGACGGTCGGGGCTAAGCCAATACTCCTTCAGCCGCCAAGCGAGGTCGGCATCGGCGCTCATCGGGTTCCTACAACTCCTTTACGACAGACGCAGCTCAAGCTGGTCAAGTTCGGACGGTGCGACGCCGACCGAGCCACGGGCGACGACCACCTCTGCTCCTTCCGCCGGCTGAAACGGTGGCGAGTCAACACGCTCACCGTTTGGTTTGGCGAATGAGATCGACACCGGCGACGGGAAACCAGAAGCGGCTTCGATGAACAACAGCAGCATCTCCTCGCCGCGCACTTTGAGCTCGAGTCGGGCCCGTAGTTCACGGCCGCCGGATACGAAAGCAAAGTGGTCGATCAACGGGTTCGAGCGGCGCACGGTCGACGCCGCCCAGGCCACCACTCCCGGCTCGGTCGGTGGCTTGACGCGACTGAGGAACACGAGGACTTGGCCAGCCTCGATTGCCGCGCCGGCGTTTGCCTCCAATGGCTCGCCGAGCCATTCTCCTTCGGCGCTCACGAGCCTAAGCCCAGCCCACGATTCGCTCAGGCCCGCACTGCTCTCGTTGGCCGCGTTCGCTTCAGTCGCCTCAGCGGCTTCCTCTGCTTGGCTCAAAGTCTCGCTGTAGACGCTTGCCAAGGTCGCCATCAGCCCGCGCGTCTCCTCAACCCGCCTTAAGCGCCGATCGAGCGGATTGGCAATCGCCGCGCCAAAGCGCCCACGCTCAACCGTGCCGGCGACCGTGCCGGCAAGCAGCTCCCGCCCGCTGTCGGTCGCCGCCCCGAGATAACTAGCGAGCTGTTCTTTGAGTAGCGGTGTCTGCGCGCGGAACTGGACAGCCAGCGGAACGCCCAAACTCGTGTCGTCGCCGTTAAGTAATAGATCAGTGTTGGTCGCTGTCTCGGTCTCAGTCGTCAGCGGAGCGACCGAGAGCCAACGCTTGTTGAACTCCTCGCGCTCGGCGACGACTAGAACCAACTGGCGGCGGAGGCCGACGTAAGCGTTTGCGAACGCATCGCCGGTCAGCCAGATGTCGCCAACGGCGATCTCGGCGCGCTCTTCTTCACGCCATCGCTGCAACGACTCAAGCGCGGCTCCTTGGTAGGCGCCGAGTTCAACGCCGACGCTCTGTTGATGAAGCTCCTCGACCAATAGTTGGCAGCGACGACACTCGTCGAGGTGCGCACGGAGGTCGACGCGAACGTCGACTTCGCGCTCCTCGAGGTAGTCGAGCCAATCGATGGGAAGCGGGCAATCCATCTTCACTCCACTTCTATAGAACAGCGATTCGCCGCTATTTGCATGACCGTTGGCAAACAAAGTCCAATTACCGCGCTTGAGAGCATTCCTAGCAAGGCGGCAAAAAGTGCCCAAGGAAGCGGCTTAGCGCCGCTGGCAAGGTCCGAAAGCCGGTCAGCCACCGAGCAAAAGCTCCTTAAGCCGCTCGTAGATAGCCCGCGCCTCTTCGGGGTCAGCGGCGTAGGCGGCGACCATTGAAAGGGTGTCAGCGACTGGGTCAAAGACCTCCGAAAGACTGCAGCCAAGAGACTTGGCAGCGGCCTCAAACTCACCGTTAGCCTCGTCGACCGCGATCAGGGCTCTGACCGCTTCTGGGCTCAGGCGCAGGAAGACGCTTCTGGCCGCTGCCTCGGTCGGCACCTCGAGATCAACGGCCGGCGTTTCCGCCGCGAAGGCACCCTTGAACTCAACCGGCTCGAACTCCCATAGCTCAAAGCGGATTCGCATCACCTCGGCAATGGTCGCCATGTCGAGCGCGCCCTCGGCCCCTTCAAGAAGGTGAGTGAGAAACCGTTCGAGCTGCGGCGCCCGCAGAATCGGCGACGACTTGAGCGACTCTTCGCCATAGCGGATGACCGCAAGTTCCTCGTCTGAGTGCTGGCGGGCGACGGCGACGAGAGCATCGACGTCGAGTTGGGAACGCTCCTCGCGTGGCGCGCTGACGAGCGTCCACAACTGGCTGCCCGAGCGCGTACTCGATCCGACCTTGGCAAATATCTCGTCCTTGTCGCGCAGCATGTCGTTGCTGCGCTTATAGAGATTCGCCGCGCTCGAGCGCGGCCGGCGATTGACCAGAAACTGGCTGAAGGAGGTCGTCAGCGCCGCCCGCAACTGGCCGAGGCTCTTGGCCTGCCGGAGCATCTTCCCGAGGTCGCCCCGACCGACAAGACGCTTCTCGAGCCAGTCGTTGCGGGCATCCTCGAATGACTGGGTGTTCCAGACAGAAGAGTCCGAGTACTCAAGCGCCGGGTACTGCGGAGCCGTCGCCTTGACGACGCGATCGACGAGCTCGGCCAGATTTGGACCGAAACCGTCGTTGTCGTACTCACGGATCAGATCGTCAAGTGTCACGAGCCGTTGCCCTTCACAAGCTGTTTGAGCGCCACCAAGTTGCTGGCGGCGATGGCGGCGTTGATCTGGGCCCGTTCGGCCTCCGAGAGCTGGCCGACGCGAGTCGCGACCAGTTTCAATTCGACGATGTCGAGTTCCTCGACCGGGTCCTGGAACTTGAAGTAGGTCTTCTTGTCGAGGCCATTGTCGTCGTTGGCCTCGACGACGATGCGCGGCGGCGGCCCCGAAGTGCCGGTGCCGGCGATTAGGTGGGCCCGGACGGGCGTCTCGGCGGGCTCGAGCCAGACCAGCACGCAGCGGCGTGGCTTGCCACCATGGAAGCGGACATACTCCTTCGGGACGTTCCAGACGTCACCGATCGCTGGAGGCGCCTGGAGCGAGGCGAGCTTCGCCCACTGCTCGCTCGGCAGCGGCAGCGTCACTTAGCGCTTGTTCCTGACGCCTCGGTCATGACTGCTCTCTCACTACGTAGAACCGCGATTCGCGCGGTGCCTAGCCTGTCTACGGGGTAAGTTACCGCTGCCTCCAGGCAGATAAGGCACTGGCTTACCAGACGACCAGATTCCTGCCCTAGCTCATGCTGGCGAGCGAACGATCTGCAAGTGTCACGTCCATTGACGGGATGCGGAGAACCGAGCACCTCCTTGAGGAGATACTCGCCGCTCGAAAGCACGCCGGTCAGGCCTCGCGCTCGCAGCGGTCAATCGTCCGAAGAATCACGAGATCATCGAAGAGCACGGCCCGAGGCTCGCTGGCCTTCCCGACACGTCCGTCGCGCACGGGTCCCGCTTCCCACTACGGCGTCAGCGCCGCCTGAAGAGTCGAGGTGAAGCTTGCGTGCGTTCCCTTGCGCAGGGCGGCGAAGAACTTGTCGTAGTCAACGGGCGAAAGGAAGTGGAAGACGTAGCGCCGATCTGAGCCCGACTCGGCGAGCAGCTCGTTCACCTTTTGAAAGTGCGCTCTCGCCGATGCGAGCTTGCCGATGTTCTGGTCTGTGTCATCACCATCCATTTTCGTCTCGATGACAACGATCTCGTCCTTCTTCTCCATTAGGAGGAAGAAGTCGGGGTTGAACTCGCCACGCTTCGATCTGCCGTTGCCTCCGGGCTGGTAGCCATATTCGATCGGGTAGAACCCGACATCCGGCGCCTTGACCCACGCCTTCAACACCTTCGAGTTGTCGTTCTCAAGCAGACGAGTGACGAAGAGACGTTCCGGTGTGTAGGAAGCGACGACGAGGGTCACCGGCGACTTCAGTAGGAAGCTGTTGTGAATCCTTGTGAGGAAGGTCGGCACCTCAGCATCGACGCTTTCGGCCTTCTTGAGAGCCGCCTTGTCATCGGGCGTGCCGAGATCAGCGGAACGTTCGTCGTAGAAGACAGCGGTCGTGCCGGTCAGTGCTGAGATCGCCGTGCGTACCGGCCCCATCTCTGCCGTGTTCTTTGTCGAGATTCCGCTCGGCTCGAAGTTCATGATCGCTCCGGCTCGTGTCGTCTTCTGACGAAGCGATCCGAAGGCGGAGAGAATCAGCTGGCGGTTCTCCTGGCTGATCTTCGTGTCGGGAATAGATAGGCGCTTCAGAGCCTCGCGGATCAAGCGCTCGATGCGTGCTTTCGGATACTGCTTGATCAGATCGCCACCGGTTACCTCATCGTGGATCTTCATCCGCTGGCGCACTTCGGTGACCACGGCGCTGAGTGGGTTGTGGGTGTTCTTGACAAGTGTGACCGTCGTCAGACGCTTCGCTGAATCGGTGACGGAAGCCCACTCGACGGATTCTTCGGCGTCGTCCTGGGGGCGCAGCGTGAGCTTCTGGATCTCCTTGGGCTTCTCGACTTCCTTCGCCTCGATGCCGGTCGGTATCTCCGTGTAGTCGAGAAGGTGAAGGTCGAAGTGTTTGACCTTGCGCTTGTCGGTTGGACGCTGCGCGACCGTCGTTTCCTGATCCAAGACCTCGGCGACGAGATCCTCGACCTCGCCGCCCCACTTGTCGTGGTTGAAGACAAAGACGCGCGGCTCGGCCTTCAGTCCTTCGGGCCGGCGCAAGCCGCGTCCGAGCACCTGCGCGATCAGCAATTTCGAGTTGAAGGCGCGCTTCTCGTGCGGGTAGATCTGGAAGACGTTCTTGACATCCCATCCTTCCGAGAGCATCGCTACCGAGACGATCCATTCGACCGGGCTGATGTCCTCATCGACGGTCTCAAGCGCAAGCAAGTTCCTCTCGTGCTTGGGCGCCGAGGTAACAGTGAGTACGCGTGCCTCAGCCTGCTTGCGTCCGCCCTTCAACTCTTTGGCGAGGAAGGTGATCAGCTCTGCTTGCAGCGCTTCAGCGGCCTTGATGTTCGCTGTGACACAGATGGTCAGCGGCTTCTTTGGCGCGAAGCTCTTTCGGTTCTGCTCGTGTTGGCTAACGAGTTTCTGGAAGCGCTCGTCTTGGGTCGAGGAGTCGTCCTTGGTGACATAGAAGACTTCCTTGACCCAGTGATCGGTGATCGCGTCGCGGATCGAGTAACGATGGATGACATCGGGAAAGTAGTCGTTACCGATGTAGCAGGTGCCAGAGAGTCCGACATGGAAGCGGAAGCCAAACTCGGGATCGCCGACGAACTCCTTCCATTTCTTCATCGCGGCACCGACAGGTGAGTAGAGATGATGAGCCTCGTCTGAGAGAACGAGCGTCGTCGCGCCTTGGCCTTTGAAGCTGTCGCGGATCGAGGAGCCCGCGCTCTCGTAGGCTTGGTGGATGTTCTCGATGCAGATCTGCCCTTCCTTGACGGTGCTCGTTGCATCGACGCGCTCGGGCAGTCGCATTCCCGCGCCCTGGGGAAGCAGCGCCGTTAGGTCGCTATCGGCGAGCATCGAGTCGAACTTGGCGATCAGCCCTGTCTCAATCGTCCGCGACGGGCAGAGGATGAGCACCCGGTCGACGATGCCTTCGTTCATCATGATCCGCGCGAGACAGAACATGACGTAGCTCTTGCCGGTCCCGGTTGCTAGATCAAGCGCGCACGAGAGCTTGTCGGGAAAAGGCAAACGCTCGATGAGCTTCGCCGGTGTCCCATAGCGCCGCTCAATCGCCGCTGTCGTTGCGAAGGCCTGTTCGGCCAGTTGACGCGTCGAGTCATACTGCCCGCCGATCAGAAAGATCAGCGAAGTCCTAATCGCCTCGCGTGAATACTCCCGTCCGGCGACGACCTCTTCGATGAACTCGTCGTAGGCATCGAGATCAAAGGTCGAAGGGTCGTAGCTTCCAGAGACCGGCAGCACCAGGTCTTCGACCGAAAAGCGATCAACAGCAAGCTTCGCCTTAGCCACCGGCGACGGCCTCTTCGAGTTCAAGCTCGGCGGCATCGTCTGCTGCGCGCGCCGTCTTCACCTTTGGCTTCTTCACGCGCGGCTTCGCTCCGCGCTTGACCTTGGCGATCTCGACGGGCTCCCGCAACTCGTTGCCATGCGTGTCCATGAAGACGACGAAGAACCTCTTACCGGCACCCTTGAGCGGGAGCGAGAACATCCAACCGTCGTCTTCCAGCTGGTCGCCGAAGAAGTGATCCGACACGCGGAAAATCTCGCCGTCGTAGTTGCGGTCAACCATCACCATCGCCAGATCGAGCCGCCCTTTGTCCTCAAGCCCGGTGAAGTCATCAGGGTCGAGTCCGCCGCGCTTGAACGAATTGACAACCACGTGGAGGCGGTTGTCCGCGACGACGTATCGGGCGGCGACCTCGGGAAGCTGCACGAAATCGAAGCCGAAGGTATCGATTGGGTCGTTCAAGTCTGCTTCCGAGAACGGCTGATCGAGCACTTTGAACGGTTTGCCGTGAAGCGCCTGGATCGCCGAATAGGGAACGCGCAGAACGAAGAAGAGAATGTTTCCGAACGGGAAGACATCGGCGAAGAGACCCGGGTCGCAGTGCGTGATCGGGACGACCACGAACACGGCACCGCTCACCTTCCCCTTCAACCGCTTGTGCAGCGACTCCAGATACTCAACACCCATCTGCAAATCGGGAGCGACGTTGAACGGGAAGAGGTGAACAGGCTCACCTTTCCGCTTGCCCACGAAGGTGATACCGCTGATCTTGAACTGCTCTTGGTGGCACTCGAAGAGTTCGAGACAGAAACGCTTGTAGCTCTCGAAGTCGAGGCCTTCCAGAAGCCCGTTGTCGTACATACCTGCAGTGCAAAGATCGAAGGGGTGAGGAGCGGCTGTCTTCGCCGCCTTGCCGTTTGAGTCAGACTTGCCGTTCTTGCTAGCCGCTCCAGAAAGCAGACGGCGTTGAGTGAGATAGATGGCGAGCTTTCCAGCGTCGTTGGCGATCCAACGACGCTTCAGCGATTCGGCAGCGACCGCTGTTGTGCCAGACCCCGAGAAACAGTCCAGAACGAGATCGCCTTCATCGGTCGACGAGCGAATGATTCTCTCAAGCAGCTCGACCGGTTTCTGTGTGGGGTAACCAACACGCTCCGACGAGAGGTTGTGCATTGGGCGGATGTCCGTCCACATGTCCTGGAGGGTGACTCCGGGCTGCTCGTCGGCGTATCGCTTCAGCTGAGGCACCCCGTCCTTCTTTTCAGGCCAGTGAATTCGGCCCTCGGCATCTAGGCGATCAAGGTCGGCCCAGGGCACACCCCAATGCCGGCCTTTCTCGGACGGATCAATTCCGCGCCATGGCTTTCCTGAATCGCCATGACGAATCTGAGGCGCAGTGAGGTCGGAGCGCCGCCACCGGCGCCCGTCCTCGTCGTAGTGCGTGTAGAACTGATCGAGGTAGTAGTCGTTGTAGGGCTGGTGCTGGACGTTCCACCTGTAGAGCGATGACTTTGTGTAGAACAGGATCGTCTCGTGGATGCGTCCATAGTTTCCGGCTGACGGGTGCGCGCTTGTCCGCTGCCACACGATTTCAGCGCGGAAGTTGTGCTCCCCGAAAATCTCGTCGAGGACGACCTTGAGGTAGTGGGACTTCTTCGTGTCGAGATGCAGATAGAGCGCGCCGTCCTCGGCGAGCAACTCGCGGATGAACACCAGCCGTCTGCGAAGGAATTCGACGAACTCCGCTCCGGCGATTTTGTCGCGGTAGGCGCGCTGTCCCCTGCTCCCTTGAAACTCTTGCTTTGTCGCAAACGGCGGATCGATGTAACAGAGCCTGACCCCGTTTGACCCATCGGCGTTCTTCAGCTCGCCGCGATTCTTCATCTCCAGGAGCGTCTTCAACATCTGGAGGTTGTCGCCGACGACGAGCTTGTTCGTCCAGTTGCCATCCTTCGCCTCGCCATAGCGCTTCAGCGGCTGGAGAGGCACCGCCATCGTCGACGAGAGGATCTCGCTTTTCGAGTCCTTGGCGGCGTAGGCCAGCTCGACCTCTTTCGCGTCGCGGAAGAGTAGGCGTCTGTAGTAGTCCTCCAGATACTCGCCACGCTTGAGCTTGGCGACGATCCGTTCGATCTCCTCGTCCGAGAGCCGAGGATCAGTATCAGCGCTGCCTGAGGACATCCTCGGGCAAAGATATCGGCGCTCCCCGCTGGTGGCCTAACGGGCGCGGATCGGCGTCCTCGACTCGGCCATGTAGCCCGCGGTGGACTCGTCGAGATCCCGCTCTTCAGCACGCAGGAGCTGGCGAAGCAGGTGGGCGTCCTCAGGGGTCAGCGTAAAGAGGGGCCTCCTAAGACTCGTCGCCCAGCCGGTCTTGTTCGGAAAGCTAGAAAGGCGTGGGATCAAGTCCGCGAGATCGACCCCGTGCCGTGGCGGCGCAAGCGAGTCCAGATCGAAGGCGAACCCGTGGGTGAAGGCCCTGCCGACGAGGAGCACGGGCTCACTGAGCTTCTCGACGCCGGAGGTAGCGACCGCCCGTCCGAAGACTCGACCACGATCTCGGGTGGGGTTGTGGAACGCGCCACGCGTGGCGTAGAGAAACAGCTCATCCCCGGCTGAGATTGCCGCGGTCGCGGACGAGCTCCGGTCTGCCGTGAACCCCATCTGCTCCTGCGAAACCACCCAGGCAATCGCGTCGCGCTCACCGAGGATGAGGAGGTGGCTCCGCACGACGAAAGGCTAGATAGCCGGCCGGTGCCCTGCACGCGTATGTTCCCGATCAAGAACCAAGGGAGTCCAGCAGTAGCTGGCTCACGAGCGCCATCGCCTGGATCGAGAGCCGCGCCTCTTCTTCGCTCACCGTCGCGGGGAGCGGTCGCCCGTGCCCGATCCCCTCTTCATTGCGGAACCGATTGACCGCGAAGGCCAGCAACCAAAGGGCCTGTTGCATTGCCGCCCTCGCGTCCTTGTCGAGACTCTGCATCGCATCCTGACTCGGCGGGGCGAGCTGGAGGCGATCAAAGGTCTGATAGAGCGTCGCCGGGAAGTTCCCCTCCGAGGGATACGCGCCGGTCTTCGTGACGAGAACGTGGCGCGCTGTCGCCTCCAACAGATCCTTTCCGGTGCCGAGGACAAGAGCGGCGTCATTTGATCCTGCGTGAGCACGGCGGACATAGGCGGCGAGCGCCTCGGTTGCGGCTACCCCGGAGAGGTCGTCGAGCAGGAGTGGCCGGAGATCACCCGACGGGTCGAGTTCGTAACCCTGCGCTTTGAACGCATCGCGAGCAGCCTGGATGACATCCTCACCGGCGTATTCGTCAGATGTCGAGCGGAAGCCGCCGCGCGCCTTGATCGAGCCGACGATCCCTTTGACGAGTTGCTCGGCGGCCGGGGCGTTCGTGTCTGTGGCGACCGAGAGCACCTCGCGGACACGCTTCATCTTTCCGATCTGTTCACCGGGGAAGCGCTCGAGCGGATCCGTGCCCTGCAGGCCGAATCGCCGGAAGAGCCGCGAAAGCTCGTCGTGGCTCGGGCCACGCCCTGCTTCAAAGAAACGCGCGACAGCGGAGACGACCTCATCCGAGAGCATGTCGGGAGCCTAAACCTCGGCTAGGCGGTTCAAAGTGGCTCTAATCAAGCTTCTGTCGCCGCTCCGTGCCCCAACCGCATATGGGCTCATACTCGCTTATCCGCAGAGCATTTTCGTTTCCGGAGGAGGCGCCTGAGGACTTGCCGATCTTGCGTGTCGCGTCAACTCAGAAGACGAGTGCCCTTTCCCCGGTCCGCGTCCCCTCGCCGGACTCCGTATTCACGCTTTCTCCTGCGCGAGTTCGGTCGCCATCGTCGCTCGCAATTCAGCTGATGCCTCTTGCTCAACTGGATCCTGGCTAAGCAGCTGTCTGTAGAGGAGCGTTGTGTCTCGGCTTGGTTGAAGCCCGAATTGCTCGTTGAGTTCGCGACGAAGCCGCTCATATCTCTCGATGACATCTTCGCGCCGGCCGAGTGGGCGCTCGTCTGCGCGTGTACGACGGCGCCGCGCGCGAACGTCCCGTCGAGTTGCAGCTGGAGCGGAACGCCGCTTTGCATCTCGGCGCGCGCGATGGCTTCGTCGGCTGCTTGTTGGGCGCCGGTCGCGGTTGGCGCTTCGACGGCGGCGCGGACGGCGTCCCGGGCGGCCTGCGCCGCGGCAAGCCGCCCGTTCTCGATGCGAGCGAAGGCGACGACGATGAACATGATGGGAAGCAGAACCCCGGCGAGTAGCAGCAGCGCCGAGACGAGCCCGAGTTCACCTTCTTCGCGTCGCAGCCTTCGCAGCAGGGTCATGGTGTCGCCGCCTGTTCGTCGGCCGGGTACTGCTCGAGCGGCAGGCTTGCGCTCGCTGCGACTGCCGGCAGAACCATTGGCACGTTGAAGAGATGGGGCGCTTGGCCGTTGACGGTGATCGTGATTTCGTTACCGCTGACGCTGGCGTTCGCGTGCATCGCCGCGCCGGCGCCGCCCGCGGCAGCGAGGACAGCGTCGGCACGGTCGATGCCGGCTTCAATCCTGGCGCGAACGGCATTGTCAACGTCCTGGTGGTGCAGGCGGATGGGAAGATCCTGGTCGGCGGCTTCTTCAGCGGGATTGGCAGCGGCGGGTTTACCGGCCCAAGCTACCACAGCGATGTTCATGACATCTGGGTGAATCCGAAGAACACCGAGCAGCTCGTGATCGGAACCGATGGCGGGGTCTACCTCTCGTACGACCGCGGCAGCACCTTCAGGTTCGTCGCAAGCCTGCCGGTGGGGCAGTTCTATCATGTCAGCTACGACATGGCGTGGCCCTACAGCGTCTACGGGGGGCTGCAGGACAACAGCACCTGGTACGGCCCCTCGCGCCGCAGCGGAGGCATTGCCAACAAGCACTGGAATTCGTTGACGGGCGGAGATGGTTTCTGGGCGTTTGTCGATCCGTCGGATCCCGACGTGGTCTACGATGAATTCCAGGGCGGCAACCTGTTTCGCATTCGGAAGTCGACGCTCGAAAGCAAGGACATCAAGCCCACGCCAAAGGCAGGGGAGACGAGATTCCGCTTCAACTGGAACACCCCCATCCATATGAGTCCGAACGAGCCTGGCACGATCTACTACGCGGCCCAGGTGTTGTTCCGGTCGCGCGACAAGGGCGAGTCGTGGGAACGGATGTCGCCGGATCTCACCACCAACGATCCCGAGAAGCAGAAACAGAACAATTCGGGCGGGCTGACGCTCGACAATTCGACGGCCGAGAATCACTGCACGATCTTCGCCATTGCCGAATCGCCGAAGAACAAGAACGTCATCTGGGTCGGCACCGACGATGGCAACGTGCAGGTGACAAGAGACGGCGGGAAGTCGTGGGCCAACGTGGCCGGACGCGTCACAGGCGTGCCGACGGGCACGG
>Ga0209514_10005572_pt1 | contig 15984 bp, 21 predicted proteins | sample Subgrocontami58m_FD_187452 | JGI IMG/M metagenome (GOLD analysis project Ga0209514, IMG submission 187452) | Subsurface groundwater microbial communities from S. Glens Falls, New York, USA - GMW37 contaminated, 5.8 m (SPAdes) (version 3) | ecosystem: Environmental > Aquatic > Deep subsurface >...
AGGGGATCCTCGGCGAGGTCCTCGTCAACACGAACGACGTCCCGCTGGACCAGCTCACGGAGACGGAGCTGGACGTGAGCAAGCGGGTCACCGACACGGACGTGAACGGGGCCGACTTCGAGGCGCCGAAGCCCCCCGGCAAGAGCGAGTAGTCCTCTCGCGGACGGGGAGACGCCCGATGGACCGTGGCCGCTGCGGCCAGGGAGCGGGCGGACATCCTCTCCGCCCCGGCCAGGAAACCCGCGGCGGACGCGCAGGTTCCCTCGCGCCACCCTGGCGGGCGCGTCCATGTGCCATCGGGGGAGTCCGCAGAGGCCCCGCAGGCAACCCTCGGAGACCCCGGACGTGCTCGCCAGGGTCTCCGAGGGGTGCGGGGGGGTACCCCCCAGGGTACCTGGGGGCACCCCCCCCGGGAGGGGATCGCGGATCGGCGGGCGATCGCGAGGCCCCGATCTGCCCTCTCTGGCTCGCATGCTCGCTCGCGGCCACAGTTGCCGGTTCGGTCTGCTCAGCGTAGGCTTCCTTCAACCCATGCGAACTCGCCGCGCGCTACAACTCGCAGACGCATCGCGACGGAGGCTATTCGTCAGACTCCGACGCCGGTTCGAGGAGTCGCCGACCCGTGGGTACGTGATCGAAGTGGACCCGAGGTGGTTCCTCTTGGGGCTCGTCAGCGACTGCATCTGGCTTAACGGCTACCAGTGCTTCCGCGTCCAAGACACCAGGAAGATCGAGGCCGACCCCTATGCGGCGTTTGAGGAGGCCGCCCTCCGGAAGCGCGGTGAGCGTCGCCCGAGGAATCCGCGCGTGAGCGTCGTTAGCATCGAAGATCTGCTGCTATCGGCCGGCCGCGCGTTCCCGCTTGTCACCATCCACCGAGAGCGGGTCGATCCCGACGTCTGCTGGATCGGCCGCGTGCTCGGTGTCGAGCGCGGGCGCGTCTCGCTCCTGGAGATTAACCCCGACGCGACTTGGGACAAGCGCCCTCACGAATACCGCATGGGAGAGATCACACGCGTGGACTTCGGAGGCGACTACGAGAACGCCCTGCACCTGGTCGGCGGCGATCCGCTGGTGCTGTAATCGGGCAATGAGGAGCTGAAAGAGGCCATCTCTCGCTGCCGCGCCGAGGGACTGTACCTTGCCCGTCTGGTCGATGCGGACTCGCTCCATCCGCAGATCGACTTGGCGCGCGACCGTACTCCATGAGTGCACAGATGCGCAGCGCGGCTACGGCGACACTCTGATCGGCAGCTTCCGGGACGTGGGGTCGATTACGACGATGCGGCGATCAGAGTCGAGCGAGAGCCAGCCCGAGACCTCCTCGCGAGGAAGCAGCCGCTCCCAGTCCAGCTCCTTCGTGCCGTGGGCCCGGCGCCCGACAAAGAGGGTGAACTTCCACTCTTCCTGGCCGGTGACGCCCATCCAGGCGGTGCCCTCGAAGCGCGGTCAGCCCTCTGGAATGAATTGACGCGGGGCGATGCCATCGCACCAGATGCCTCGCAGCTCCTTTTCGGGCCTCCTCCCGAGTTCCCTGCAGATGCGAAACTCAAGGTGGTTCCAGAAGGCGGCCTCGTCCATTGGCACATCTCGCTCTCACTAGCGACACCTCGGGCGGCTCCGCCGACGGTGATCGCAGCCAAGCGCGCGCGATCACGGAACGGTCTCCACTTCTCGACCATCTCGGGATCCATCTGGTCTCCAAGGTGGCCTGCTTCCCCCGACCTACGACGCTGCTCGGCGCGACACACGGTGCCTGGCTACGTGAGATCGTACTTGGAGAGGTCGTAGCCCTTGTACCGATAGCGCTCGCACTCCGGCCAGCGCGCCGTTACCTCGTTCGCGAGCGACAGGCCGCCGAACGTGATTGACGACTCGTGCGAGGCGTAGATCATCCACTCCATGTCGGCCGACGTCCAGAACCCCTCGTCTCCCGTGTACCGGAACTCGGCGTCCTCGATGTCTATCTCGTAGCCGAACCGAGCCTCACGCAATTCCCAGAGGCGAGAGACGCCCCGCCGCCCGAGCCAGGTGCGGATGGCTGGAAGCCGACCAGGCGGGTCCATGAACGCTGAATGAAGCGTGAGGTACGGCGGAACGCTGGGGAGATCGCAGCAGCCGCCGTACCAACGTCCCCACCGCGTGAAGAGCTTCGCCTCCAACCGTTCGTACTCCGCAGCGATCAACCTGCGGCGGAACGGCAGCGGCTCTGTCCCCTCCACCGCCTCCGGAGTCAGCCCCCGGGCGAAGGCCGAATACGAACTGCACTCGTCCCTGGCGGCCTCAACCTCGGTCGCGTTCTTCATCTGCAGCAGCGGCGCTGGATCCAAGCCGCCGACGTGCGCCAGCGTCTCCCTGGCCTCCTCGAACGATGCGAAGTCCGCGGGGACGAATTGCTCGATCTGCTCCAGCACCTTGCTCAGCGCCTGGTAGCGGGGGAACAGGCGACGGGCCTCGTCGGTGTAATCCCAGGAGCCACGATCCTCCTTGCGAGTGGCGAGCCCCCGTCGACCGAGAGCGTCGTACTCGCGCCACGCGGCACGAATTCGATCCTTGCAGTAGCGCCGCAAGGCTGTGTGGAGAGCTTCAATCACGTCCATCGGGAGGCATCATGGTGTCATCGAAAGTGCCAGCGGCCTCCGCGCCGGTAGCCGCACCGGTTGGAACCTCGATCTGTCGGCAGCGTTCATCTGCGCCCTCGCCGCACCACTCGTCGCTGGGATGTCTCGGTTCCGCGCCGCCCCCGCCACTACGAGGCGGCTACACCCTCTGTGGGAGTGACTCCCCCAGAGAGTGCCGAATCACCCGCCAGCTCCCGTGCTCACCGCCCCCTCGCAGGTCTGCCAAGACCGCGCGAGCACGGAGCCTGGCCTCACCGCTAGGGCACAGGTGCGCGTACACGACCACGTACTGCACCGACAGCTCCGCGTCCGATGCCTCGGCCAGGATCACGTAGGCAGCGTGCCGGTCCGGCTCAGGCAGCATCTGTCTGGTCCTAATCATGGGCGTCCTCCAATTGGAACCGCCCGAATTCTACGGGCCCGAACCGCGTTGCCTAGCCCTGCCCCGAACGGCAATGCGATCAACTTTCCAGGCTCTGCGACCGCGCCTCTTCCCGCAACTTCACCAGTGCTCGGACTCCGCCGCACGCCTCCCTGATCCGCCGCGCCGCGTATGCGCGCGACACTCGGGGTCGCCAGCCGCCGGCACCGACGGCCCAGGCGGCCACGGTCTCGACGGCGATCCGCCAGGGCCAGGCATGGCCCTCGATCACGCGCCGCACCATGCCCGATAGGAGGTGCAGCTTCACGGCGGGGCGGCCGTCTCTGTCGGGCGCCGAAAACAAGCTTGCGACGGCAAGCCTCTTCTCCTCGGCAGCCGTGCGCTTCCGTCGCGCCGGCGCGTCGCCGTAGAGCACGCGGCACCGGTCGGCCTCAAGAAGCCATTGTCGGCGCGTGGCGCCGGTGACCCGGTGTCTCCGCCCGAGGAGGTCGGTGTACCACCGAGACCTGGCGTTGCTGCGCAGCGCACTCGCCATGTCTCGAAGCCGTGTCTTCGCGCGTCGGAGCCGCCTCACGGCGGCATTGGCAGGCCACTGGTCGCACCACTCGACCATGCTGCACGCAATCCCGATGTCGCGGGCCCGAAGTCGTATGAGGTCGTCGAGCCGCAAGAGCGAGCGTGTGGACATGGCGCACGATACCTCACGAGGCGACCCCGACGATATCGCACACCCTGCGCGTGTGCAAGAGTGTCGCCTCGGCCTCTCCCACCCTGCGGGTGACCTTGGACCGCCCAGGGATCCCGCAGGCCTTGGCTGCGCGCGCCTCGGGGCCGGGCGTGTTTTCGGCAAGGGCGTTGCGACTCCTCTCCGCGGTCCCCAGAGGAGACAACGGCCTCTTCAAGGGCGGAACGAGGGGCGAACACGCGCCAGGAGTTCGAGACTTCGAGACCGCTGGCGGTTCCTGGATCACTCCATGCCTGCGGGAGGGGGCGACGCGCCCCTCCCGCACATCCCTACTTGGCGGTGAGCCCCGCCTGGCGTAGAGCTCGACGAACGGAGCGATAGACCCCGGCGAACTCGGGCAGCTCCACCATCTGCGCGGCCAGGCGCGAGTCCCAGAGCTTCTTGTACCTGGCCTCCTTCGCCCGGAACTCGCCGCGCACGTCGACGAGCTTCTTCCCGCGGAAGTCGAGCTTCTCCTCGACCGCGTGGACGAGGTCGGCAAGCTCGACGTGCCCACCGTCGACGAGACGCCAGACGTCGTAGAGGTCTCGCGGCTCGTTGCGCGCGCGGTCGAGGAGGGCGACGACCTTCTCCGTCACGATCTCCTCAAGCGCGTAGACGCGGATCTTCGCGTCCTCGGGGAGGTCGGAGAACTCCTCGTACCCGCGGAGCACAGTTCGACTCCTGATGGGGAACGTGAACCGCTCGCGTACCGTGAGGTCGACCTTCACCTCCCGTCCCGCCGTCGTCGCGGGGAGCGGCCCCTCGTAGCCGAGGTAGAAGGTATGGCTGTTGGCGTGGGTCTGGCGATCCTCGCGAGCGAAACGAAAGGTGATGGCACTTGCACGGCGGACCTCGACGAACACGGGCTCGAGTTCCTGCCGAATCGTCTCGAAGGGCGCCTCGGCCGCGAGCGTGAAGTCGAGGTCCTCCGAGAAGCGGTAGTCGCCAAAGTAGCACCGCTTGATCGCGGTCCCACCCTTGAAGACCAGGCGCTCGCGCAAGGGCGTCCGCGCGAGCGCGACGAGGAACCAGGCCAGACAGTAGTCGCGCTCGAGGACGGCCTCGGGGAGGCGTCGTCCTCCGGCCTTGGCGAGGCGGTTCGAGAGAACGGACAGGTTGCGTTGCGGGATCATCGCTCAGGTCCTCACGACCGCATGGATCTCCTCCGGACTGACGTTGACCCGGAGTTTCCATCGCGAGACGAACTTCCCCTCCGCCGGCAAGAGCGGGTCCAGGAGCTGATAGGCGTCGGTGAGGTGCGCCCGGAGGCGCTCGATCGGGCCGGGCGCCTGGAAGCCGTAGGCCTCGAGGAGGTAGCCGGCCCGGCGGATGACCGCGCCGATGTCGAGTCGAAGTGCGTAGTCCACGAGCCTCGAGACGTTCACCTCTCCCCTGCGTATCCAGAGACCCTTGGCGACCTCCGTAAGCCCTCCGCAGTACTCCGGCTGCTTCAGACCATCGAGCACGGTGCGCTCGATGTCGCTGATGACGACCTGCTCCTGCTTGTCGATCCAGTGCTCCATCGTCCCGAAGAGATGCGACGGCTTGCAGCGGACGAATCGGAACTCCGTTCCAAGGATTGATCGTCCGCGCATGGGCTTCGGTGTCGAGACGTAGACCACGAGCTGCGGCTGGGTGACCATCCCGTGCAGGTCCATCGCGGAGCCGTGGGAGATGAAGTACGGCTTGCCCCGCGTGAGCTCACGGGCCACCGCGTAGGGATTTCCGAGGTACTCGCGCTCGCATCCGAGCTCGAACGGGACCAGGATGAAGAGGCCGGCTCCAAGGCGGGTAGCGATCCCTCGATTCACGAGCTTGCGGAGGAAGCTACGGACCGACGCCGCCTTCGACCTCGTGATGTCGGCCGCTTCGGCCAAGGTGAAGATCCGCCGGCCACGCTCGTGGAGCGTCGCAACGAGGCGGGCTGCCTGCGGCCCCATCGTCTTCGGTCCGGTATTATCTTGTGTACGCATATCGTGCTCTCTAAGAGCACAATCTACAGCTACATGCTCATTCAGTCAATGGAGGATTATATGTTCAGCGCCAAAAGTGCTCCATTGAGGCACACTCTACACTCGCACTATCACTCTGTCGGGGAGGACGCCACTCGACACTTCGCCTGCTGCAGACTCCACCCTGCTCCCCTTGCCCCTCATCCCGCCCCTGGGCGGCCACCGCCTCCTCTGCCCCGCCCCGACCGCATCGCGGTAGGGGCACCCATCCATCGCGCATGCGCTTGGACGGGGCATCTGTCTGCCCCGCGATGGCTCCGCCATCGCGGGGCACTACCCCCATCCTGGCCTCCGGCCAGGATGGGGCAAACAGATGCGCCGCGACGGGACATGCGCCGGGCACACCTGGAGTCTCTGGATGCGGTCGCCCTCGCAGGGATGTGACTGGCAGCAGCGCTCCTCGAGGGGCCTGACCGGATCAGCGACGAACCTGCAGCCAACCCGCAGCCGCCATCTGGCGGCACATGCTCTTGTTCCTTGACCCGCGCACGCTCCGTCCCAGAGGATCCCAGTCGTCCACCTGTGGGAGCGTGTTCGTGGCAAATCGCGATGACTTCACGGACCAGGTGAAGCGCGTCCTCTCCCAGCGGGTCGGAAACAGTTGTTCGAATCCCAGGTGCGGGGCGCTGACCTCTGGACCGACGGAGGATCCCGCCGGCGCTGTAAACGTCGGTGTGGCCGCACACATCACTGCGGCGGCATCCGGTGGTCCCCGCTACGATCCAGCCCGCACTCCGGAACAGCGAAAGGCCGCAGAGAACGGCATTTTGCTGTGCCAGACCTGCGCGAAGAGGATCGATGACGATCCGATCAGGTTCAGCGTGGATGTGCTTCGCGGTTGGAAGAGCGATGCGGAGGCCGAGGCGGACCAGAGGATCGGAATGACGGTGCCCGCAGCGAGAGGGGCCGTAATCGAAATCACCGCGGGGCGACCTGGTGTGGGGAGTCATCCAGAGGACGATCTGCGATGGGTGCTCCTTGTCCCCGTGATCGTGAGCAACCTCGGGGACACGCCCACTTCGATTCATGCCCTCAGAGTGAGCGGGACAATAATGAATCTCGGGACTACTCCCGCCGAGTCTGTCGCTCTTCCAGAGGCGCCGATTCGCTGGCTCGAGACCGGGGGAAAGAGGGTCTCCCTACCGCAGAATATCGGGCTGGGCAGCTCTGCAGACTGGAGCGTGTCCTACCGGATCCCGAGAGAAGTGTGGATCAAGCTGCCGCGAGGCTCCCATCGAGTCGTCCTCCGGGTTGTCGCCACCGATCTTCGGAGGAACGATGTTCAGGCCGAGCTCACGTTTGAGGTCGTTCGTCACTGAGTACAGAGCGGTGCATTACGCCTTGCGGCAGCGGTCCTCGAAGGGCTCCACCAGGTCGGCCAGGAAGGCGCGGCCGAGGGCGACGAAACTGGCCTGGTCCACGCCCTTGCCGCTCAGGAGCCCGTACGTGGTCGCCCAGTGCGCGTCGCTCATCGCTTGCGCGTCTGCGAGGAGCGCACGGAGGCCCGCACCCGTCCGCGCGCCGAGGATCTTCCAGGACCGCGGGAAGCAGGCCTGAAGCGCCTGCAGCCACGAATCGAGCCAGTCCTCCATCTCGCGGCGGTCGCCGAGGTACGCGAAGGCCAGCACCCGGCCGAGGTCCTTCGCCGAGCGAAGGCACTCCCTCCCGCCGATCGGCGAGCTCATCCGATGCGTGCCGACCTCGGAGTGCCCGAGCAGGTTCGAGAGCGCCATCATCGACGGGGTGGCGCAACGGATTCCCAGGGGCGTCACCCGCAGGCCACGCGCCGTGACGCCCGCGAAGCGGTACACGGGCACTGAGAAGTGACCTCCTTCGACGACGACTCGGGTTCTTCGCACGGGCTCGGCCTGTTCCACCTCGGGGAGACCCTGGAACTCGATCCAGTACGCGGCGCCCGGGTCAGGGGGCAGGAGGCGTACATCGGGCAGGGCGTCCTCGGGGGTCGTTGCGCTCCCCGCGGGTGCGAAGTCGAGCTTCCACGCCCACCCCGCGGCGCGCAGCTTCGACGCGATCCCCTCAACGGCCGCGATGTTCCCGACCGGCTGGACGATGAGATCCGCGTCCTTCGTGTTCACGCCGTGAAGCTCGATCTGCCCGCGGTGGTGGTGCGCCGCCGCGAGACTCCCGATCAGGTACACGTCGTCGTGCAGGTCGGTCGGGATCTCCCGCGCCAGGCGATCGAGGATCGCGTCAGGGTCGAGTCGAATCATGTCCTTTCCTCAGTGCTCGGACCAGCTCTTCGGCTTGGGGGACGAGCCTCATCTCCTGCAGGTCGAGCAACGTCTCGACCGGGTCCGCGATCGCGAGAGGCCCCGCGGCGACCCGCTCGAAGAAGGTCTCCCGTCGAGAGAGCGGGTGAACAACGAGCACCGTGCGCTCGTCTGCACGCCAGCTTCGCTCTAGCGATGTGTCGATCCGCGCGAGCAGATCGGCGAGCGAAGGCCCTGTCAGCGCATGCAGCGTCACGTCGAGGCGCGGGGTCCCGTTGAGGTTGAACGACGGATCCCAGTGCCGCGCCGCAACCACGCCTCCAACCGCGACGCCTTCGGGTACGCGCTTCTGAAGCCTCTCCAAGAGGAACTCCGGGTCGAGAGGACGTCCAGTGCGGTCAGCGTACCATGCGGGCCGACGGAGGCTCTCCGACAGCGCGAGGATCTCGGACCAGGAGGCCGTCGGAAACGAGGTCAGCTCCGCGCTCCGGTCCGAACGGCGCGTCACTTCGTGACGATCTTCGAGGAACGCGAGGGCGTTTGCGGCAGTCGCGTACGCGACCCCGGCCGCCGACTGGATCTCCCCCACCGCCAGAGGCCCGCGTCCACGGAGCCAGGCATGGAGCAGGACCTTCACCACCTCGAAGAGCGCGGGCGTCACGTTGGCGCGGCGACCTCGCCACGCTGCTTCCACCCCTTCCAACGACTCTTTCAACGAGGCTCCAAGCGCCTGGAGCTCGGGGGTCTCGGGCCGAGTCGCAAAGGAGCCAGGCTCGATCCAGATCAGAGCCAAGCGTTTCCGCACCTGGGCGTCGAGGAGCCCGTCGACAATCTCGGTCCACTCGTTGAACGCCTTCTCGGCTGTCATCCGCCCGCGAACCAGGACGAGACACCCCCACTCGATCTTGCGGTCCCTCTTGACGACCTTCGCGAGCTGAATGAGGGCGGCATGGAGGTCGCGGACCGCGCCCGCCTCGCGCTTGATCTCCACCACGACACGCCCATCTCGGCGCCGCAACTCGTACGGACTCCCCGGGGGCGCCGCCATGAATCCCTTGGGTGGGGAGATGGTGGAATGCTCGATCCTCATGGGGATCAACGTAGCACCCGACGTTCATAGATGCAACTGCTATTCATCAGTTGCATTGTGAATCATCAGGCGCAACGGAGAACTCCTCCCCTCCCCCACCGCGCCCCAGCGTCCGGAGGAGATTCCGCAGACACCGTCTGCGAAATCTGCTTCCTCGATTTGCCCGACACCGTCGAGCAAATCGCCCGGCCCTCCAATTCTCCCGACGGTGTCGAGAGAAGCCGCCAGTCCAGGTAGGTGGTCCACCTGGGCGGGCGACTCATTCCGGCCATCGCGAGCGCGTCGCTCCCGAGGCTGTTCACCACGGCGAAGCGCACGGTCATCATCCGCGCGCCGGAACTCACCACGGGGGCGGCGATCCTCGGCGCCCTGTACGGCGTCGAGCCTGGCCCCGCTGCGTTCGAGGCGGCGGGCGTGAAGTACATCGTCCGCACCGACCCGCAGGGACGCACCTGGATGCAGGCCGTCCGTTCCGCGGGGGGAGGCGTCGTGAGCCTGTTCACGGCGCCCTTCCGCGCGATGCGCGACTGGTGGCGCTTCCGCAAGGGAGGCCGCGTCGAGTGGGAGGTCCTCATCAAGGGGTCGGAGCCGGGCCTGCAGCAGATCGAGCACACCATCCTCGCGAACGAGGCTGCGACGAAGGCGGGCATCCCCGGCCAGGTCGCCGGCGCGATCTCGCGCGTGCTGGAGACGGCGCCGACCGCAGCGGGCGCGCGGCGCAGCAGGCGACGGGGACGGTGATCAACCTGGGGAACGGCGCGATGACGGGCCAGGGACTTCGTCTGGTCAAGCTCGCGGGGGGCGCGGCGGCGATCACGAGCACGATCCCCTTCTCGGCATTCATCCTCGAGGAGTCCTCTCAGGCGACGGGGATGGCCTCCTACCAGGCCGCGCGGTCGAAGAACCAGGACAAGGTCCAGGAGGCGACTCGCCGGATGGACTCGATCTCGCGGATCGCACAGGGGCCGGCGGTCTGGCTCCCCGGCTTCAACCTCTGGGTCGCGTTCTCGGAGTTCTTCGCCGCGCAGCACCTCTCCGCGGAGACCTTCCGCCTGACGGCCGGCCATGTCAAGGACCTGAACGGCGCCGGGAAGCCCGACAAGGGGGACCAGAAGGCGATCCGCCCGAGTCCCACGGGCAAGGTGGAGGCCCCGGGCGGGCGGCCGGTGGTGCAGCCCACGCCGAAGGCTCCCTCGATCGAGCCGATCAGCATGGAGGACCGCCGTCAGATCCAGCTCATCGGCGACGAGAACAGGGAGACGATCCTGCTGAACGAGCACGCGGACCTCTTCTCGCGCGGGTCGAGGCTCCTCTTCGACGACACGGGGTTCGTGTGGCCGCCGCGGACGCGGAGCGGCAAGGCGACGGGGTCGGGGATCGTGAACACGGGGGCGCCGCTGCGGGTCTACCTGCTCGCGGGTGGGCGGGTGGTGCTGAGGCTCCCGAAGTCGCACGCCTTCTTCGATCCGATCAAGGACCGCATGAGGCGACTGACGCGGACGAAGCGAGCGGTGTTCGAGCCGGGGCTCTCGGACGTCACGCGGAACATGGGGCTCTGGATCATCCAGCCGGTGGGCCAGGGGATCCTCGGCGAGGTCCTCGTCAACACGAACGACGTCCCGCTGGACCAGCTCACGGAGACGGAGCTGGACGTGAGCAAGCGGGTCACCGACACGGACGTGACCGGGGCCGACTTCGAGGTGCCGAAGCCCCCTGGGAAGAGCGAGTAAGCCTCTCGCGGGCGGAGGGACTCCCGATGGCGCTTGGTCACTGCGGCCACGAAGTCGGCGGGCGCCCTCTCCGCCCCGTCCAGACTCCCCGTGGGGGGCCCGCAAGTTCCCTCGCGCCACCCTGGCGGGCGCGTCCAGGGACCCTCGGGGGAGTTCGCGGAGACCCCGCGGGCAACCCGCGGGGACTCCGGCCGCGCCCGCCAGGGTCTCCGGGGGGTGCGTGGGGGTACCCCCCAGGGTACCCCCGGGGGGGATCGTGGATCAGCGGGCGATCACGAGGCCCCGATCCGCCCCCGCTGCCGCGCGCGCCCGAGGCAGTTCAAGGGGACCAACCGCGAAAACCGTGTTCGCGATCGCGTCTACCGGATGCTCTGCGCCCGCTGCCACCGCGAGCTGCGCGTGAAGCATCGCGTTCGCGACCCTCCCGCGCCGCCGTGTCCCATCTGCTCGACTCGGCCCCGCGCCTTGAAGGACTACCGCCGCGGCCGCCCGCGCTACCGCTCCGCCTGCGGAGCGTGCGATCGTGCCCTGGCACTCCCCGCGAACCGCTCAGAGAAGGGATGCAGATTTCCCAAGAAACGCGACCGTACCGGGGAGCTGTTGCCGGTCGAGCGTCTCCAGATACTCCCTGACCGTCTTGGGAGGTTTCTTCAGACTCGCGCGATGCGCCTTCGCCGCTCCAATCACGACCTGCGGCGCGAGATCGATCAAGTCGAGGAGGAACTCGTCGGGGTGTTGCGCCTCGATCCCGTGCGGCTTGAGCGCCTTCGACGGGAAGTCCGAGAGATTGAACGTTACGATGACCTGCGCTCCGCTTCGGATCGCCGCGGCCAGGACGTGACGGTCGTTCTTGTCGGGGAGATGGAGCCCCTCGATCAGGCCCTCGTACCCTGTTACCAGGCAGTCGAGCACGTGGCTGTCCATCAGCTCCCGAGTTCTCTCGATCTGCTCGCGCTTCAAGTCGGGGCGATCCTTCAGGACGTTCCGCATCCACTCCTCGTGAATGTCGGCGCTCCACTTTGCCCGGAACAGGTCCGTCACGGCCAAGCGCATGAGGAGATCACGCAGCGGCGCACTGTACAGCACGCAGGCGTCGTAGACCGCGATGAGGCCGGACACGATCAGTAGCCCTGTCCGAGCTTCTGACCCTCCACCGCGAGCTGATCCAACGCATCATGGCGCTTCTTGTCCGTCTCGTGCCTGTACTTCATCAACTCGCTGAACAGCACGCGACGATGCGTCCCCACCTTCCGGAAGGCGATCTTGCCCTCGTCGAGCTGCTTCACGAGGAAGGGACGGGACACGCCGAGGAGATCGGCCGCCTCCTGCGTCGTCAACTCCGCATGGATGGGGACCAGAGTCACCGCCTTCCCCTCCGCCATCGCCGAGAGCAGCTCCACCAGAAGTCGCATGGCCGAAGCAGGGAGCACGATGATCTTCCCGGTCTTCTGGATGCGGATCTGTAGATTCTGCGCCCGGAAGCGCACGAGCTCCCGGCTCGACGTCTTGGCGTGCTTGCTGTCGGACGGGGTCGGCGTGACCGGCTCTGACACGAGAAGCGTGCTCGACATCGGAGGAATCCTCACATTCGGGCTACAAGGAGTATATCGTGTATTCGCAACAACCGCAATACTCGAAATACTCGAATGGGTCGGGGCCCGCACGCTCCTCGGCCGGCCTGGCGCCGACGGAGAACCCTACTTCCCGCAGCACCGCTTGAACTTCCATCCGCCATCGCAGGGGAGTCGGGCGTCGTGGTTCCACCACGAGTCGCTCCGTGCTGATCCACCGCGCAGACTTCTTCCGCAAGTGGAAGGGGACAGTCCCCCTCTCCTCCACACCCCGCCCTCTTTCTTCCCCCACGAACCCTCCTCCCCCCCCGAGCCCCCGCCTCCTCCCGGGCGACCTGCGGCCGCACGACGGAACGGTTTCCTTCTCCTCCCCGCTCAACTCCTCTCCCCCGACATCGGGAGAACGGCGGAGCGGCGAAAGGCGACGGACACCTCGGAAGGCGGCGGGGGAATTCGCCCCGACGAAGGTCGCCTGCGGGCCTTCGTCTTCCCCACAACACCAGCGGCCAGAACCCGCTCTTCTCCCCTGCCCCTCTTCTCCCCCTTGGGCGGCCCGCGCCTCTTCTCCCCGGACCCCAGAAGAGGCGCCGGCCTCTTCAAGAGCGCGACGAGGGGCAAACACGCGCCAGGTGTCCGAGACATCGAGACCCCTGGCGGTCCCTGGATGATTCCATGCCTGCGGGAGGGGACGAAGTTCCCCTCCCTGATCGCGCCGACTCACGTGAGCCGCGCGGCTCTGACCCCGGCGCACGCCCTGCGCCGGGGCAATCACCCATACAGCTAAGAAACACCCGCCAGGGGTGGCCGCCGGTCCCGCGATGCGGGCCGGGCGGCGGGCAGGCGGCGAAGCCGCCGATGCACCCCTGGCACGGGTAGGGGCGCGGAGTCGCGCGGTCCCCGCAGAGCGCGGACCTCGTCCGCCTCCTCTGCCCCGCCCCGACCGCACCGCGGTTGGGGCACCAATCCATGCGCATGCGCTTGGACGGGGCATTTGTCTGCCCCGCGATGGCTCCGCCATCGCGGGGCACTACCCCCATCCTGGCCTCCGGCCAGGATGGGGCAAACAGATGCGCCGCGGCAGGACATGCGCGAGGCGCATCTGAACGAGGCCAGCTCGTGGCGAGGCCAGGCGCGGCCGCACACGTAGAGTCAGTTGCCACCTCATAAAGTAGTTGCCACATGATATACAAGGTGCTACCTTTGAATCGATGATCCGCAGAGCAAGTCACCCGACCAGCCTTCCCGGTTTCCGCGAGACCGAGAGCGGTCCGTTCGACCAGGTGTCGAAGGACGGGAGCCTCGTGCTCAGCTTCCGCCTGTCCAGAATCATGGGGGCACGCGATCTCCACGCCGCCATCGTGGAGACGGCGCTCGGAGTGCAGGGGGATGAACGCATCAAGCTGGCGCTCCTCGTCTGGCGAAGCGAACGCATGAGCTGGGCCAGGGCCCAGCACGAATGGAACCAGGTGGCCAGGCTCCTGCCGGCCGCGGTTCGGAAGCGAATGGGATTCGTCTGGTTCGGAGAGGGATCGACCATCGAGTGCGAACCGCCCACCATCAAGACTCTCCCTGTCGTTCGACAGCTCGCGAAGACGGGGTTGCTTGAGGAGGTCAGCGCACTCCCCCCTTCCGTCGGGCTCTCCCCTGGCCTGTATGAAGTCTTCAAGGTCCTCCTGGTCCTGTGGCTCCGCGGAGCTGGGCCGACCACGACCGGCGACCTGATCGACTCCTGCGGCTTCTCCTACCCGACGGTCGCAGGCGCCATCGAAGAGCTCGCGCGAAGGAGGGAGCTGCGCCGTCTCCGGAACCGAAGCGTTGAGCTGGTCGGATTCCCGCGGCAGACCTGGCAGCAGGCCGTTGCGATCTCCGATCAGCTCCGCAAGCCGATCCGCTTCGTGTGCGCGGCCGGACGCCCACCAGAGCCGGAGTTCCACTTGAAGAGGCTGCGCGAGGAACGCCTCGCCGGAGTCGGCATCGGCGGCGTCATCGCGGCTCGACAACTTCACCGCGAGTTCGACTTGAGTGGAACGCCTCGACTCGACTTGACGATCGGTTCCACCGGAACGGGGATGCCGGAGCTGATCAGCCGGATCGACCCGACTCTCCAGATTTCCCATGACCCGAGCGCAGAATTCGCGCTCGTGATCCATCGACTGCGGCGCTCCGAGACGCTGTTCGAGCCGAAGGGCAATCCGCCCATCGTGGATCCCGTCGAGGTCCTCCTCGACCTGCACGAGATGCGACTCGAACAGCAGGCGGCCGACCTGGTCGAGCACCTGCTTCGGAAGGCGGACCGGCGGTGAAGCTCAAGCCCCGCTCCATCATCGCCCACCTCGCCGCGGCCCTGCCGAGGAACCTCGCCAAAGAGTCCTTCGTCGCGGGGAGCGTCGCTGCGGGATTCCACTTCGAGGCCCGCCTGGAACGGCGCGAGATTCGGACCAAGGACGCGGACATCGTGGTCCACACGGTGGGCACGCACGCGGATCTCGGGCGACGAACGGAGGAACTCCTCGCTCGCGGGTGGAGATGGAACCTCTCAAAGAAGTTCTCACCGGGTTCCGCGAAGACGAGGGCTGAAGACCTGCCCTTCATCCGGCTCTTCCCGCCGGCGATGAAGGGCTTCTTCATCGAGTTCCTGGGGCTCCCGAGCATCGGCCAGCGCAGGACGAAGGCGCACGAACGGGTCGTCGTCCACGGCACCCACTACGCCATTCCGATCTTCCGATTCGCGGGCCTGCTGTCCTGGGACCTCTTGGACACCGGCCTCGGGCTCAAGTACGCCGACCCGGCGATGATGTGCCTGGCGAACCTCCTCTCCCATCCGAAGCTGGGGACGATACGCATGGAGACCGAAATCGGAGGGAGGCTCTGCCTGAGGTCAGCGAAGGACCTCGGGCGTGTCCTCGCGATCGCTCGCCTGACCCCGCGAGACGAGATCCGGTCCTGGACGGATCGCTGGGTCGAGGCCTTGAACTACTGGTTCCCAAGGGACTGGCGCAGGCTGGGAAAGTCCGCCTCCCAGGGACTGGATGCACTCCTGCGGAATCACTCCGCACTCCTGGAGGCGCACCACACCGCAACCCACCTGGGCCTTCTCCCCGGCCTCCGAGTCACGCCGGAGGAATTCGCCGAGAACGTCGCTGTCCTGAAGAACGACGTGCTTGGACCACTCCTGGAGCGCTGTGGGAGGGCGTGACGGTGCTCGCCAGGTTCTCCGCGGCCACCTCATTCTTTCCGGCTCGAGCGCGCGGCCTCCGCGAGCGCGACGAGCGACGCGCGGACGGGCTCGGGGAGGTCGGGCCAGAGGGCCAGGAGACGAGCGAGACCGGGCTCAGGATCCGTCTGGGAAGGGACAGATTCGCTCACAGGCGATTGCGGAGCCTGACGTAACCCCCTTGCGGGCAGCGGGCTTTGCGTCGTCCGCGCTCCGGGTTCAAATCCCGGCGCCCCGATTTCCACCCGACGGCATCGCGAGGTAGCGCTCCTTCAGCGCGTCCAGCTCGCGCTTCAAGCCCTCCCGCTCCGCGCGCAGCATCGCAATCGTCGCGGGGCGGGCAAAGGAGAGCCCCCCCAGCCGCACCCCCGCCCACCATGCCGCCGCGCGGCGGAAGAAGGCGATC
>Ga0209514_10005575_pt1 | contig 15979 bp, 9 predicted proteins | sample Subgrocontami58m_FD_187452 | JGI IMG/M metagenome (GOLD analysis project Ga0209514, IMG submission 187452) | Subsurface groundwater microbial communities from S. Glens Falls, New York, USA - GMW37 contaminated, 5.8 m (SPAdes) (version 3) | ecosystem: Environmental > Aquatic > Deep subsurface >...
CGCCTTCATGATCGCGACGCTATCCTCGATCGGGCTGCCCGGCCTGAACGGCTTCGTGGGCGAGTTCCTGATCCTGCTCGGCGCGTTCGAGACCTGGCCGGTGGTCGGTGTGCTCGCCTCGACCGGGGTGGTGCTGGGCGCCGTGTACATGCTGCTGTTGGCCCAGAAGATCCTGTTCGGGCCGCCGGCCGGCGTGGTGGTCCGGCAGGAAGGGCAGGCCCCCCACGGCGAGCCCATCCTGGCGGCGGCTCATGCCGACGGTGGCAGCCACGGCGGCGCCGGGGCGAGCTTCGAGAGCGCGCTGCCCGACCTGAATGCGCGCGAGCGGGGGATCCTGATCGCGATCTCGGTGCCCATGTTCGTACTGGGGCTCTTTCCCGGGCTGCTCCTCGAGCCGATGCAGGGGACGGTGGAGCTGCTGCTCCGCACGTATTGGAGGGCGATCGCCGGGTGAGCCAGACGGAACTCCACACGCTCATACCCGCCGGGCTGCTCATGGCCGCGGCGATGACGGTGCTCCTGGCGGACCTGAACCGCAAGGCGCACAACGTCTTTCTGATTCCCTACCTGTCGCTGCTGGGAGCGCTGATGGCGGGCGGGTCGCTGCTGATCCTGTGGGGCAAGACCACGCAAGCCTTCAACGGGAGCCTGGTGCTGGACGGGTTCGGCGCCTTCGTCGGGCTGCTGGTGTGCGCGGGGACCGCGCTGAGCGTGCTGCTGTCGATGGAGTACGTGCCGCGGATCGGCGTCCCGGCGGGGGAGTACTACGCGTTGCTGCTGTTCGGCGCCTCGGGGATGGTGCTGCTCGCGATGAGCAACGACCTGATGATGATCTTCCTGAGCATCGAGCTGCTCTCGCTGTGCGTGTACGTGCTGACCGGGATGACGCGGACGCGCCTGGCCGCGAACGAGGCGGCGATGAAGTATTTCATCCTGGGGGCGTTCAGTTCGGGGTTCCTGCTCTTCGGGATGGCGCTGCTGTACGGATCGACGGGCCAGGTGAGCCTGCCGGAGATTGCGAGCTCGGTGCGGGACGGGGCCGCCAATCTGCATCTGCTCTACCCGGGGGTCGCGCTCATGCTGGTGGGCATCGGGTTCAAGGTGGGCGCGGTGCCGTTCCACATGTGGGTGCCGGACGCGTATACGGGAGCGCCGGCCTCGGTGACCGCGTTCATGTCGGTGACGGTGAAGGCCGCGGGGTTTGCGGCGCTGGTGCGGATGCTGCTGGTCGGGTTGCCTCCGGGCGGCTTCCACTGGGTGCTGGCCATCTGGGTGCTCGCCGCGCTCACGATGATCGTGGGGAACGTGCTGGCGCTGGCGCAGACCAACCTGAAGCGGATGCTCGCCTACTCGAGCATCGCGCACACGGGCTACCTGCTCGTGGGTGTGGCGTCGGCGGCACATACGGCGGGGGATCCTGCGGTGGCGGCGGAGGCCGGGGGCGCCGTGCTCTTTTACTTGGCGGCCTATACGTTCATGAACCTGGGCGCCTTTGCACTCGTGTGCCACCTCGGGTCCGGCGACGAGGACTTCGACTCGCTCGAACGCTTCGCCGGGCTGGCCCACCGCAAGCCGCTGCACGCGGCCGGGATGACCGTCGTGCTGGTGTCGCTCGCCGGCATTCCCCCGACCGCGGGGTTCATGGGCAAGCTCTATCTGTTCAAGGCCGCGGTCTCCGCCGGGTTCGTCTCCCTCGCGCTGATCGGCGTGCTGGCGACGATGGTCTCGCTCTACTACTACTTGCGGCCGGTGGTGCTGATGTACATGCGGGAGCCCACGGACGAGGTCCTGCCGACGACCGGCGGCTGGAGCGCGGACTTCGTGCTCTGGGTCACGGCCGGGACGACGCTGCTGTTGGGGATCCTGCCCTCGACCGCGTTCGAGGTAACCGTGCAGAGCCTGCGGTCGCTGTTTGGCTAGCGTGCCTTCCCTCTTGATTCGGTGGGTTGCCCAGCGAGGCCTCCGCCGCAACCGACGGAACTACGGATTTCACGGATTATCTGGATGGCGTGGATTGTCCAACGGCCGAACGGGTGATTCCTCGCAAGATCGTCGAAAATGCGACGATGTAGGCGATGTGTAACTTGGGGCGTAAGCGCGGCCAAGAAGGCCACCTACCGGCGCGTCCCAACCCACTGTTTCGAGGTTGAAGGCGCACTGGGGTCGGGCGTCTCCTGCCGGGTCGGTCTGGACGGGACGATCATCGGGACTCGCGTGCGGCAAACTGACCCGTGGGACAACGGATCGCGAGGAGCTCATGGCGGACGGCAAGCACTGCCCGGACTGCGGCCGGGACGTCGGCCTCTGGGCGATCGTTTCCGCGGGAATGCCCGATCGGATCCAGTGCCCGCATTGCCGCAGCCGGTTGGGCTACCCGGGAGTCGTCCTGCCGGTCGTGCTGATGCAGGCGGGATTGGCGGTCGCGGTGTCGCTCTCGGTCTGGTCGCTGGGCCTGACGAGCCCCTGGGGGTTCTTCCTCGCCGTCGTCGGCGGCACGCTGGTGCTCTGGGTGCCGGTGGAAATCATGTTCGCGCGATATCTGCGCGAACGCAGCGTGCTCGAGAAGGTCGTTCCGCTGACTCCGCCGGTCGGCGGGGCCGGGAAGCCCCCTGCTGCGTGATGGCCGCCACGATGGCACGCCACGGTCGAACTCCCCTGTGCTGCAGCACCACCGGGTAAGCGGATTCGGACATCGGGGCCATCTGAAGCTGGGTTGTCCGCCATGCCCGACAGCGACCGAGCCTCCGGCGAGGAGTCCACCGACCCGCGTCCGCGCGGGCCTGGGCTCCCGGTTCCGTCCTCCGACGGGGCCACCGAGACGCGCCCACGCGGTGCCGGGCTTCCGGTTCCGTCCTCCCCCGGGGAGGCCGCCGAGCCGGCACTTCCCGAAGCGACGTTCGGCCGCTACGTCCTCGGACACATGCTGGGTGCGGGCGGGATGGGCGTGGTCTACAAAGCGTTCGACCCCGAGCTCCGGCGCACGGTCGCGTTGAAGGTCATCAAGCCGGGCGTGGCGAGCGAGGTCCAGCTGGCGCGATTCGAGCGCGAAGCGCGACTTGCGGCCCGGTTGCGGCATCCGGGGATCGTAGCGGTCCACGACGTCATGGTCGTGGACGGCCGGCAGGGCATCGCGATGGAGTACGTCGAGGGCCGGACGCTGCGAGAGTATCTGGCGGAGACCCGCGACGGCAAGCGAGCCGGCAAGGCGCCCGATGCGAAGCGCCTGAAACAGGAGATCGAGATTCTCGCCTGCGCCGCGGAGGCGGTCGATTTCGCCCATCGCGAAGGCGTCCTGCACCGGGACCTCAAGCCCGACAACGTGCTGCTCGACGGCGCGCTTACGGCCCGCGTGATGGACTTCGGCATCGCGCGGCCGATCGACCCCGACGAGGCGACCGTGAGGCTCACGCGCACGGGACAGCTCGTCGGCACCCCCGCGTACATGAGCCCGGAAGCCATGCAGGCGGAGGAACAAGCCGTCGGGCCTGCGAGCGACGTCTGGTCGCTGGGCGTGATGCTCTACGAAGCGTTGACCGGCCGATCGCCTTTCGCCCGCGAGACGCCCTTTGCCACGTGCGCGGCGATCCTCCAGGAAGAGGCGGAGCCGCCGCGGCGCCGGAATCGGCACGTCCCGCGGGATTTGGAGGCCGTCTGCCTGCACGCACTGGAGCGGGACCCGGCGGCCCGGATCGGCAACGCCGGCGAGTTGGCCGAGGAGTTGCGGCGTTGGATGCGCGGCGAGGCGACCTGGACCCGGCCGCTCGGAGCGATGGAGCGAGGGTGGCGCCGGGTGCGGGCCAATCGCGTACCGGTCGCGATCGCGGCGCTGGCGTGCGTCGGGCTGGTCGTCGCCGGGGTCGCCGCCTTGCTCCAGTCGCGTCGGGCGGCCCGGTTCGCCGACACCCTCGGCGCGGTCGCCGTCGCGGTGGCCGGATTCGAGGACGAAGTCCTCCGCACCGGAGTGCCGCAGGAGTCGCGCCAGGTTCTGGCCGGGCAGGCGTTGGATCTCCTCGTAGGCCTGCTCGACGAAGACCCCGATTGCCCCGCGGCCTTGGCTTGGCGGGGGCGCGTGCGCGACCTGCTGGGGGAGGCCGGACCCGCGCGAGATGACCTCGACCGGGCATGCGACCTGGCGGCCGGGGATCCGCTTCCCGCCTGGCTGCGCGGTCTGGTCGGCATCGAGCGCTATGCGCGCTCGCGGGGTCTGCCGGTGGCTGTGCCCGGATTGAACGGCATCGATTTTCGTCCCCTGCGTCCCGAGAGCGACGAGCAGAGGTCGATGCGCGAACAGGCGCTCGCCGACCTCGATCGCGCGTCGTCCACGGGCGCCGCCGGCGCGCGGCTTCGGGACGAGGATACCCGCTTGGCGCGCGCGCTGGCCGCGTTGCACGGCGCCGACGGACCCGTGCGCGCCCTGGAAGCGGTCGAAGGGGTGCAGGGCCCGCGCGCGGACCGGATTCGCGGCACGGCCTGTTACTTCCAGAAGAAATTCGAGGAGGCAGCGGAAGCCTATGGGCGGGTGCTCGTGGCGTGGCCGTTCGACGCGGAGACCCGGGTCCGGCGAGCCATGGCATTCGAGGGGATCGCGCAGGGTTCGGCGCTGGTGAAGAAAGCCCCATACAAGAATTACACCCGCGCGCTCGAGGACCTGGCCGAGGCGCTGCGCGCCGACCCCGACCTCGCCGCCGCCCACCAGGCGCGCGGGCGGGTGCGCGCAGCTACGGCGTTCGCCCGCGATCAACTCAACGAAGAAGAAGACCTACGTGCGGCACTCGCGGAGGCGCTCGGCGACTACGACGAGGCGATCCGCCGCGCGCCGGACGACCCCGACCTCCGGGTCGAACGCGGGCGCCTGTGGATGGATCTCGCGGGCGCACGCGCCGGGCTCGGCGGCGACGCGGCGGCGGCCCAAGCCCGCGCCGGCGAGGACTTCGAGGCCGTCTTGAAGTCCCACCCCGATCATGTCGACGCGCTCCACCAGCACAGCGGGTGGTCCTTCCGCCATGCGCAGGGCGAGGCGCAGGCGGGCCGGGACCCGCTTCCCGGATACGACCGAGCCTTCCGTGACCTGGACCGGGCGATCGCCCTCGCCCCCGACCGCGTCGATATGGCGGGGGACCGCGCCTCCCTGTTCGAGTGCCGCGCCCTCGACCGGATGAGGCTCGATCAGGATCCGGTCCCCGACCTGGAGGAGGCGATCCGCGCCTACGGGGACGCCTGGAAGCGCGACCCGAGCCGGATGTGGATGCAGTCGAACCGCGGCCACATCTACACGATCCTCGCCGAAGTGCAGAAGAAGCGCGGCCAGGACGCCTCCGAGAGCCAGCGGTGCGCCGAGGCGGATTTCCGCGAGGCGCTGGCCCGGGGGGATCTGAATCTACTGTGCACGCTCGCCGTCCTGTTGCGCGCCACCGGTCGTTTCGACGAGGCGATCTCGCTCTTGACCCGATCCGTGGAGGAGGTGCCGTGGACGAGCGGCATGGCGCTGCTCGATCTGCGCGAGACGCTCCAGGCACGGGCCGACCTGCGGCGCAAGAACGGCGACCTGAGGGGCGGCCTCGAAGGGATCGAGGAGTCGTTCGCCGCGTGGGAGAAGTTGCTCGCGATAGCGACCCCGGAGAGCAAGGAGATCCTGCTCGCGGATCGCAGCCTCCGCGCCCGCGTGGCATCCGGCTGTCTGAATGCCGCGCATTCGGCCGCCGTCCTTTCGCTCGGGGAGGGCGCGGCCCCCGGCGCCGCGCCCGTCGGCGACGCCGAGCGGGCGCAGCTTCGCGAGCGCGCCATCGGGTTCCTGGAGCGCTCGGTCCGTTTCGGCCTGAAGGACCTGGAGGGGGTGGGAAAAGACGCGGTCCTAGGGCCGCTGATCCAGGATCCGGAAATCCGGCGGCGACTGGAACAGGTAAGCCCCGCCGGGGAAAAGTAGGTCGCGCGGCGGCCGGGCGGTCCGTCAGAGCGCCGCACGGCGCGGCCCCTCCACATACGCTAGCACGTCCGACCCGCCGGCCACGCCACCCCCGCGTCAGGGCGCCGCCCCTCGTCTTCCGCGCCATCAAGAACCGCTCGCGTGAGCGAGGAATCCAGAGGGAGGAGTGGAGACGCGACCGGCGGCGTCCGTCCGTCGGTCACAGCGTAGCGCGGCGCAGGCGCAGGCTGTTGTGGACGACGGTGACGGAGCTGAGCGCCATTGCGGCCGCGGCCCACATGGGGTCGAGCAGCAGCCGCCAAGCCGGGTAGAGCAGGCCGGCGGCGAGCGGGATCATGAGGACGTTGTAGAAGAAGGCCAGGAACAGATTCGTGCGGATGGTCCGCAGGGTGGCGCGGCCCAGGCGCAGCGCGGCGCGAACGCCGCGCGGATCGCTCCGCATCAGGGTGATCCCGGCCGAAGCGATCGCCACGTCCGTGCCCCCGCCCATCGCGATTCCCACGTCGGCGCGCGCGAGCGCCGGCGCGTCGTTGATGCCGTCGCCCACCATGGCCACGATGCGCCCCGCGGTCTGGAGGTCGCGCACCGCCTTCTCCTTACCCTCGGGGAGCACCTCGGCGATCACCTCCGCGATGCCGAGGGAACGGCCGAGGCTCTCCGCGACGCTGCGCCGGTCGCCGGTCAGGAGCACCACGCGCATGCCGTCGGCGATCAGGGACGAGATGGCTTCCGCGGCTTCGGGGCGGGGCGTGTCGGCCACTCCGAGCGCGCCGAGCCACCGCCCGGCGCGGGCCACCAGCACGGGCGTGAGCCCCGGCCCGACCAGCGCGTCGAGCGCAGCGGGGTCAGGGATGCCGCGCACCGCGGGCACCGGCAGGCCGCTCATTGCGGGCCCCGGTAGCGGGTTCACCGTGGATCCTGCGAAGGCCTCGAGCCGGCCGACGCGGATCTCGCCGTCCGCGGCACGCGCGGCGACGCCGTGCCCGGGGAGGGCGTGCGCGACCTCGACCGGACCGGGGGTGAGCCCACGCGCCCTCGCCGCCTCCGCCACCGCGCGGGCGATCGGGTGGTCCGAACCCTGCTCCGCGTCGAGCGCCGCCTGGAGCAACTCGAGCTCGCTCACTCCCTCCGCGGGCCGCAATCGCTGCACCGTCGGGCGGCCTTCGGTCAACGTGCCGGTCTTGTCGAAGACCACGGTGTCCACCCGATCTGCGATCTCCAGGCACTCGGCGTCGCGCACCAGGATGCCGAGGCGTGCGCCGCGGCCGGTGGCGACCATGATCGCGGTCGGGGTCGCCAGGCCGAGGGCGCACGGGCAGGCGACGATCAGCACGGCAACGAAGCAGGACACGGCGAGGACCGCAGAGCCGCCCAGCGCAAGCCAGCCGGCGAGCGTGAGCAGCGCGAGGCCGATGACCGCTGGGACGAAAACCCCGGCGACGCGGTCGGCCAGGCGCTGGACCGGGGCACGCGAGCCCTGCGCCCGCTCGACCAGTTCGATCACGCGGGAGAGGACGGTTTCGCGACCGACCCGGTCGACGCGCACCACCAGGCGACCGGTCTGGTCGATGGTGCCTTCGCAGACGCGGTCGCCGGGCGCCTTGTCGACGGGAAGGCTCTCGCCGGTCAGCATCGACTCGTCGACGGCGGCCACGCCCGACTCCACGACGCCATCCGCGGGGATCCGCTCGCCGGCGACCAGGGCGACGTGATCGCCGGGGACGAGAGCGGAGACGGGGACGGTCTCCTCCCCCGCGGCGTGGATGCGGCGCGCGGTGCGCGGTCGAAGGTCGAGCAGGGCACGGACCGCCTCGCGGGTCCTCCGGCGGGCGCTCAGTTCCAGCATCCGGCCCACGAGGATGAAGGCGAGAATCATCGCCGAAGTCTCGAACCAGACGTGCGGGTGCGAGCCTTCGGGCACCAGCCACTCTGGACGCACGAGGATCACGGTGCTGGACGCCCAGGCCGCGGTGGTCCCGACCGCAATCAGGGTGTTCATGTCGGCGGCGCCGTGGCGGGCGGCGGCAACCAGGCCGCGGTAGAAAGGCAGGCCGCACCAAAGCTGAACCACCGTGGCGAGCGCGAAGGCGACCCAGAGCGTCGCGGGGGAGGGGGTGAGCCCGGGGACGAGGTCCATCGAGAGCGCCATGATCACCGCGGCGAGAACGCCGCAGGAGAACGTGCGCGTACGGAGGGAGCGCAATTCCTCTGCGGCGCGAGAGTCGTCTTCGTCCCCGGGCGCCGGTCGCAGAGCGGCGGTTGGGCTCTCCGCGAGGACCCCCGGAGCGATTGCGGCGACCGTGGCTCGGAGCGCGGCCGGATCGAGAAGGCAGGCGGGTCCCTGGACGACGAGAGCGTGGCCATCGACGCTGGCCGCGGTGATTCCGGGGACGGTACGCTGGGCCGGGCCGTCGACGCGGGCGGACGCGATCCCCGGGGTGGCGCGCAAGGCGAGTCGTTCGGCGCGGACCGACGCGATCCCGGGGACGGCGCGCAGCCCGGCGGCCGCGCGCTCGACCTCGGCGGGGGACGCGTCCTCGCGCAGCGGCAGAGTCTCGGTCCCCGCGTCCGTGTCGAATCCCAGGGCGAGCAGACGCGCGACGATTCGCGGCGGGTCGATCTCGATCGGGCGATACGTCACCCTGGCGCGGGCGGCCGCGAAGTTGACTTCGACTTCGGCCACTCCGGCGGTGCGGCTGAATCCCTGCTGGATGCGTGCGGCGCAGCTCGCACAGGACATCCCGCGCACCGGGAACGAAATCGTATGCTCGATCGGGAAAGCGGCGGGAGGGGCGGAAGCAGCGGGGACGGCGGCAGAAACGGAATCGGCGGCGGGAACCGCGGCGGGGGCTGCGGCTGAGGCGGTAACCGGGGCGGCGGCGGCGACCGGCTCGGGGACGGCCGCAGAGGCGGTCGCGCTTGGATCTGCGGCGGGGACGTGCGCAGCACCGGGGACGGGAGTCGGGCCGGGGGAAGACACAGTGGGATCAGCGGATCGGCGTGAGGACCCGGTCCGGCTCTCCGCTTGCGGTCCCGTTCGGGTAGTGGATCGACTGGCCGGTCTGGGGCGAGACCAGGACGGCGTGGCCGTCGTCTTCGGCGTGGATCACGCGGCTGTTCGAGGTCCAGACCAGTTTGCTGCGGGCGTCGCGGGCCGCGACCACCAGGTCGCCGCGCTGGTCGAACCAGGCGCCTGCGAGCCACGGCGCGACCGTGCGGGTGCGGAAGAGCGGCTGGGCGGGGTACGTGGCGGCGAAGCCGCCGGTGAATACGGTGCCGCTCGACTGTCGGGCGAGCTCGTACTGCAGCCGCGCGTTCTCCTGTTCGAGCGCGCCGAGGCGTTCTGCGACGGTCGCGTCCTGGCGGGCGCGGCGGCGTTCTCGCTCGTTCTCCTCGGCGGCGAGCGTCTCCTGCCGGCGACGCTCCTCCTCGGCAGCGGTGCGCAGCTCGATCTCCTCGCGGGAGATCCAGGCACCGTCCTCGAGCACGAAGCCGCGGGCCTGCATCGCCTCCTCGCGCGACATCCAGCGACCGTCCAGGAGCTGGTAGCCGAGCTGGGCGCGGGCCGAGGCGTGGTCCGGATCGAACGCGAGCACGGCTTCGAACTCGTGGCGGGCGACCGTCTCCAATTCGTTGGCTTTGGCCCAGCGGCCGAGCTCGTAGTGGCTCTCGACGTCGTCCTCGCGCAGCGCGGTGGTCCGCTCGCGGTACTCCTCGAGCTTCGCCGGGGCGCGCTCGATCTCGCGGACCAGGTCGCGCGGAAGCTCGACCATGCCCAGGTCGGTCTCGATGCGCACGCGCCCGCCCTCCTCGCGAACGATCCCCTCGAAGCGGCTGCCGTTGGTCAGCACCACCACGTCAGCCGAGGCGGGGAGCGTCACGGCGGCGAAGAGCAGAAGGGCGAGCGGCCTGATCATGGACTCAGGCTACCATGCCGGGTGGGGGCGGTCAATGGCACGGCGGGCCGCCGGGCCACCGGGGGGTCGGATGCGGCGAGTGGGCACCTGCCCGGCGTTCGCCTCGGGAGCGATCCCTGACGGGCAGGGATCGATGCGACGAGGGCAGTGGCGGGCGCCGTTCGGGAATCGACGGCCGCGACAAGTCTCGAGCCCTGAAGGCTCAGGAGGCCGCGGTGGGAGACGAGGGCGGTCGATGCCCTTCCGCGTGCGCGGGGCGCCGAAGCTCGCGATCCCGATCCCGTCCGCGCCCGGAGAGCCTGCCCGCCCGCGGAACCGTGGCGCTCGCCCGTTCGGCTCGCCGGCGGGGCCGAGTGCCCTGCGCGGTCGCCATTGCCGCTGCCTACGGAACCCGCAGCGCTACCGCCGAATCCGAGCCCGCGAGCGGCACCAGCAGGAGCTTGCTGCGCGGATCGTACCCCAGGTCTGCGGGCCCCGCCAGGCCGGAGAGCACCTCCCGGATCACGCCGTTGGGGCTCCAGTGCAGCAGCGATCCGTTCCCGGAGGTGACGTAGAGCTCGCCGGTCGACGGCTCGCGCGGGATCGCGATCAGGCCGCGCAGGTCTTCGAGTGCCGGTGCGTCCGCGGGCGCCGGGCATGCCCAGAGCGAGGCTCCATCGGTGACGGTCGTTCGGTGGAGCGATCCCTTCTTGCCCCCGCCGAGAACGAGCAGATGATTCGATCCGCCGGTGCCGAAGAACGTGATGGCGCTCGGTTGGATCTCGCCCAGGTCGAGCACCACTCGCGGGCCGGGATGATTTCCCCTGGGCTTCGCGCCGTATTCCGGGAGGATCGCCCAAATCCTGCGCGCGCCGCGATCGGAGGCATACACCGTTCCGTCATGTGGGTCGACGGCCAAGTCCAGGAGGTGCTTCGCTCCCATACCGGAAAGCTCGAGGTCGAGGATCGGCAGTGCACCGGTCACGTCGACCACCAGGATGCGCGTCCGGTCGGCGATGAGCAGCCAGCGCGGTTGGTCCGCTTCGGTGGAGTCCGCCGGGACGAAGAACGCGAGACCCTGGGGGGAGTCGAGGGTGGGCAGCTTCTTCCCCGCCGGAGACCACTTCTGCGCCGCGACGGAGCCGTCGGCCTTCAATCGCGTGAGGGACCCCTTGCCGTCCTTCTGGCCGGGCGCGCCGTCGACATTGGAAATGAAGTATCCGCCGCCCACAGGGTCGCAGACGAACCCGTACGGGTCGGCGAGGCCCTCGACCCGGAAGGCCTCGACGAACGGCCCGTCCGCGAAGGCGGGAGAAAGTGCGATCGAGAAGGTCGCGAGCAGGACGAGGGCGGGGAAGCGGCGCATGGGGACCTCCGTGGAATCCCGCTGGATCGCCGCGAACGAACGACGGAACGCTCGCGGCGACCCACCGGAACTGCGCACACGGAGAGGATGAACGAGCCGCGGGCGCGGCGGTTCACACCTGTCACACGATTACGTGCGTCATGGTCCGGGCGCAACCGGACTGACGCCGTGGAGGTCCACGACCGGCTTCACGAGCCCGCGGTCGAAAGGAAATCGATCTCGAAGGCACGGACACCGATCCCCCGGGGCGGCGGCGGAGCGTGGGTGCGCCGCCAGGTCCCGCTACTTCCCTCCCAGCCGCTTCCGCACCGCCTCCTGCAGCCGCTCCCAACTGCCGCGCGTTTCGTCTTTGAGGTCGTCGCGCGTGTAGCTATAATCCACCTCGAACGCGCCGTGGGACACCTCTTGGAGGGCGCGATCGACCTCCTCCTTCCGGTCGGGATGACGGACGGCGTATGCGCGCAGGAGGCCGTTCAGCGTGCGCGGCCGGTCGGCGGCCATGACGTCCAGGAGCTCCCGGTAGAATTCGTGCCGCCCGAGCGCGCGCTCGAGGTGGAAGAGGAGGTAGGCCTGCGCTCCCTCGTGCCGGCGGATCTCCGCCGCGGTCATGAGGCGCGACTCCTGATCCCCCGCCTTTACGTCCGTCCCCGCCGGCAGGCGGATCAGGCGCGGTGACGGCTCGGATCCGACGTACCGGCACTGGGTGTATTCCGCCCAGCCCTCGGTGTACGCGAACACCGGATCGGTCTCCTTGGTGTACCAGTGGCCCTCGCGGGACACGAGCTGCACGGCATGCTCGGGCGACTCGCCGGGAAAGTCGAGCAGGCCGTGGGCCTGCACCATGAAGGCGTGCCCGATCTCGTGGCAAAGGACGGCGGGGCCGTCCGGCGCCGACGAGCGGATGCGCGCCAGGTCTGACTTGGAGAGGTGAATGATCGGGCCGATCACCGGCAGGGTCCGCGCGCGGCCCTTGCCGTCGACCGCGCGCACGATCGCGGGCTGGGTCATGCAGTAGGCGGTGCCTTCGAGGTCCTCGCCGAGCGCGACGAAGAGGGGCACGGGAGCGCCCTTGCGCCGCTCGACGAACTCCCGGTACTCGCGCACGGCGCGAACCAGGGGCGGATAGGCGCGCACCGGACGCGTGACGTCCTCCGATTCGCGGCGCTTCACCAGGTCGAAGGCGAGCGTGAACCGGGAGAAGGCAGCGCCCAGCCCGCCGACGGGACGGAGGAAGACGATTTCCCGTCCGAGCACGAGCTCGGCGGGCTCCTCGGCGCGCGCGGTCGCAGCGAGGAAGACGAGAACGGCCAGGAGCGACCCGACGATGGAGCACGGAACACGACGCATGGGTGCCTCCGAACGATGAACGACCATCCGGTCCTCCGGACTCTGGAGCGCGAGCTCCGCTCGCGCGGAATGTTGGATTCCGCCCACCGGGTGGTGGCGGCCGTGTCCGGCGGCCCGGACTCCGTCGCGCTGCTCCTGGGGCTTCACCACATCGCCTCCACGCTCGCCGCCGACCTCGAGCTGCGCGTGGCGCACCTCGACCACGGGGTGCGCGACGCGGCCGGACGCGAGGACGCCGGGTTCGTCCGTGCCCTCGCCGGGCGGATCGACGTCCCGGCCTTCGTGGAATCGCTCCCGCCCGGGGCGCTCGACGACAGCCACGGTCTCGGCTTCGAAGCGATCGCCCGGCGCGAGCGCTACGGCTTCCTCGATCGCGTCGCGAGCGGCTGGGGCGCCACCCACGTGGCCACCGGCCACACGCGCGACGATCAGGTCGAGACGATCCTCATGCGCCTCGTGCGCGGAACCGGACTGCGCGGCCTGCGCGGGGTGCTGCGCGACCGCCGGCTTGCCCCGGGGAGCCGCGTCCGCCTGTTCCGGCCGCTGCTCGACGTCTCCCGCGCCGAGATCCTCGACTTCCTCGCGCAGGCCGGCGAAGCGTACCGCGTCGACGCGACCAACGTGAGCGAGCGGGCCCTGCGCAATCGGATCCGGCTCCGGGTCCTGCCCTTGATGAAGCAGGTCACCGGGCGCGATCCGGCCCCGGCGATGGCGCGCCTCGCGGACCACGCGACCGCCCTGTGGGACTTCGCGGAGCAGCAGGCGGAGGCCTGGCTCGACCGACACGGGGCGCGCTACGCCGACCGCCTCGAATTCCCCGCCTCCCAGATCCTGCCGCTTCATCCCGGCTTGCGTCCCATCGTGCTCGCCCAGGCGATCGCCCGGATCAAGGGGAACCTGACACGGATCGAGACGCTTCACTTCGATTCCCTGCTCGCGCTGGTCGAGGACGATCGCGACGCCACGGTGGGGCTTCCCGACGGCGTCCTGGTGGAGCGCCGCGGCGACCGCCTGAGGGTGCGCCGCCCGGAGCCCGGCCCCGAGCCGTTCGCGCCGCTGCCGGTACCGGTTCCCGGGACCGTGACGCTTCCGCACCTGGGCCTGACGCTGGAGATCGAGGCACTGGACAACGCCCCCGGGCTGCTCGAAAAGTTCATCGAGACCAAGCGCCCGGACGAGGCCATGATCGACGGCCAGGCTGCGGGGCGCCAGCTCTTCCTGCGCTGTGGGCGCGACGGGGAGACTTTCCAGCCGCTCGGGCTCGATCGCGAACACCGGCTGCGCAAGTATCTCTCCCAGCGCAAGTGCCCGCGCGCCCTGCGCGCCGCGTTCCCCCTGCTCGCCACCCCGCAGCACGTGGTCTGGGTGGTGGGCTACGATCTCGACCAGCGTGTACGGGTCAGCCCGCACTCGCGTTTGCTGTACTGGATTCGCGCGCGCTGGAGCGACCCGAAGTTCCGGCCCTATCCCGAGCCGCAGCCGAAATCCCAAACACCAAGTCCCAAGTCCCAATAAACTCCCAAACACCAAATCCCAACGCGGCGAGCGCCGCAGCCAAACGGTGCGCCGCGCCGGCCCCGCTCACCCGCGAAACACCACCCGGCCCTGGTCGTCGAGATCGAAATGCGCGCCGAGCGGCGCGCTCGGCAGGCCCGGCATCGTCTTCATCGCTCCCGCCACCGGGTACAGGAAGCCCGCGCCGGCGGAGAGCCGCACCCGCCGCACGCGGAAGAGGTACCCGGACGGGTCGACCCGCTGCTTCGGGTCGTGGGAGAAGGAGTATTGGGTCTTGGCCATGCAGATGGGCAGGCCGGCGAAGCCGAGCGCGGTCCAGCGCTCGAGGTCCTGCCGGGCGGCCTCGTCGTACGTGACGCCGGCCGCGCCGTACAGTCCCCGGGCGAGCGCGTCGATCTTCGCGTCGATCGGGGCGTCGAGGGGATAGAGCCACGAGAGCGGCGGAGCCGGGCCCTGCCCCGCGACGCGCGCCAAGGTCTCCGCGAGTTCGCGCCCGCCTCGGCCCCCCTCGGTGAAGACCAGGCAGGGAACCGCGCCCGCGGCCCCCGCATCGAGTGCGAGGGCGCGCACGCGGTCGATCTCGCGGTCGGTGTCGGTGGCGAAGCGGTTGATCGCGACCACCACCGGCGTGCCGAAGACGCGGACGTTGGCGATCTGGCGCCGGAGGTTCCAGGCGCCGGCCTCGAGCGCGTCGAGATCCTCGCGCGAAAGCGCGGGGTCGGGCGGCTTGCCCGAGAGGATCGAGAAGCGCCCGCTGTGGTACTTGAGCCCGCGCACCGTGCACACGAGCACAGCCGCGTCGGGCCGCAGGCCCGAGAGGCGGCACTTGATGTGGGCGAATTTCTCGAACCCGAGATCGGCCCCGAACCCCGCCTCCGTGACGGTCCAGTCGGCGCGCGCGAGGGCGATCCGGTCCGCCAGGATCGAGTTGTTGCCGTGGGCGATGTTGCCGAAGGGCCCGGCGTGGATCAGGGCGGGGGTGCCTTCCATGGTCTGCATCAGATTGGGCTTGATCGCCTCGCGCAGGAGCACGGCCATGGAGCCGACGCAGCCGATTTGACCGGCGGTCACCGGCCGGCCGGCGCGGTCCTGGGCCACGATCATGCGGGCCATGCGCGCGCGCAGGTCGCCGAGGTCGGAGGCGAGGGCGAGGATGGCCATGATCTCGGAGGCGGCGACGATGTCGAAGCGGTCGGTGCGGGCCTCCTTCTCGCCGCCGCCGAGGAGGCGGATCTCGGCGAGGGCGCGGTCGCAGATGTCGACCACGCGCGGCCAGACGATCTGCTCCGGGTCGATTCCGAGGGCGTTGCCGTGGTGGATGTGGTTGTCGAGGAAGGCGGAGAGCAGGTTGTGGGCCGCCGCCACGGCATGGGAGTCGCCGGTGCCGTGGAAGGTGATGGACTCCCACGGGACGATTTGCGCGCGACCGCCGCCCGCGCCGCCGCCCTTGACGCCGAACACAGGGCCGGCGGAGGGCTGGCGCAGGCAGACCACCGCCTTCTTCCCGAGGGCCCCGAAGGCCTGGCCGAGGCCGATCGATGTGACCGTCTTGCCCTCGCCGAGCGGCGTCGGGGTGATCGCGGTAACCACGACGTAGCGCCCGGTCCGGCCCGGTTCGGAGACGGGTACGGCAGCAAGGGAGACTTTGGCCGCGTGGCGGCCATAAGGCTCGATGAAGTCGGCCAAGCCGAGGGCGGCCGCCACCTCCGCGATCGGCCGCGGAGTCACCGACTGCGAAAGGGCGAGGTCGCGAGCGAGATCGGGCATCGGCGGTCGATCCGAGGGAGGGGAGATCCTGCGGCCGAGGAGACCGGGGCGCGGTCGGGCGCCCTTAGTACCGCACCCCGGAGAATTGTACCCAGTCTGCTCGGCGCTTCTGGCCCCCTGCTTCGTTGCTCCTCCTCCGCGATGCTCTTGGCATCGCGTCGTCGT
>Ga0209514_10005576_pt1 | contig 15978 bp, 17 predicted proteins | sample Subgrocontami58m_FD_187452 | JGI IMG/M metagenome (GOLD analysis project Ga0209514, IMG submission 187452) | Subsurface groundwater microbial communities from S. Glens Falls, New York, USA - GMW37 contaminated, 5.8 m (SPAdes) (version 3) | ecosystem: Environmental > Aquatic > Deep subsurface >...
AGGAGGTGGCATTTACTCTAGCCAATGCTATAGAATATGTCCAGGCAGCTATAAAATCAGGACAGGATATAGATGCGTTCGCCGGGCGGCTTTCCTTCTTCTTCAATAGCCATAATAACTTCTTCGAAGAGATAGCCAAGTACAGGGCTGCCCGCAGGCTGTGGGCCAAGATTATGAAGGAACGCTTCGGGGCAAAAGATACCCGCTCCATGATGCTTCGCTTCCATACCCAGACTGCCGGCTCGACGCTCACTGCCCAGCAGCCTGATAACAATGTTGTCCGAACAACGCTTCAGGCGCTGGCAGCCCTCATGGGGGGTACACAATCGCTCCATACCAATTCCAGAGATGAGGCCTACGCTCCCCCAAGTGAGGAAGCGGTAACCATCGCCCTGCGCACGCAGCAGGTATTGGCCTATGAAAGTGGCGCTGCCGATGTAGTTGACCCATTGGGGGGATCATATCTGATTGAATACCTCACTGATAAACTTGAGGCTGAGGCGCAGAAATACATCCAGAAGATAGATGAACTGGGTGGAGCGCTAGCTGCCATAGAGCAGGGCTTCCAGCAGCGGGAGATACAGGAATCATCATATAAAGCCCAGCAGGCCCTGGAAAGCGGCGCGAGAACGGTGGTAGGGGTGAACAAGTTCGTCTCGCCTTACCCGCCCATCACGGGCATACTAAAGATTAATCCCAAAGAAGCTGAAAAGCAGCTAGCCAGGGTGGCTCAGGTGAAAAAGAACAGAGACCAGACTAAAGTTAAGCAAGCGCTGAGTCAGGTGGAGAAGGCGGCCCGGGGGACCGATAACACCATGCCCGTTATCCTCCAGGCTGTGGAGGCTTATGCCACCCTGGGCGAAATATGCGATATGCTGCGGGGCGTCTTCGGGGTGCAGAAAGAGTTTCTGGCGTTCTAGGGGGGATTTTGTAGCTGCCCGATTTATCGGGCCAATCTGCCTAACAAATCGGACAACCACCGCAGATTTTGGGTAATGTATCAGTTTGAATAAGTAAAAGCGGGAAGTGGTATAATTGCCCTACCCTATAGAAGGAGGTATAGTCATGGCTGAAAGTGCATCTTTAGGACTGCCAAAGGAAGTAATCACACGAATGATGAAGAAGAACATACCTACATATTCATACGAAGGCTATGCTGAATTTGTGCATACTTATTTAATACCCAACATTGTTGATGTAATATCTGCGAATAACGAGGCAATTTTTTTCGCTCTCGAAGAAAACGGTGCGTATGATTCTAAGTATTGAGCCTCACAATTTCTTCGGTTGTCCACACATGGTCACTAATTCCGGCTGCCATTGCATGCGTTCTAGGATACGGATTCGCCAGCGTCTTATGAGTGCGGGCGAACAAGCCTCATGATCACTTTTGTCCAAATTAGTTTTTATCATTGAACTTAATTTGGACAGCATATTTTCACGGTAAACCTGATTTTAAAAAGTGCCAAATCTCGTCTAAAATATAGATGAAAATATCTCTGGCAATCCCCTCCCCCTCGAGGGGTTTAGTACACGACACTTATTGAATGGGAGAGTCCAGAGAGGGCATAAGTCATCTTTGGCAGGGTTTTAGGGGTGTCCCCTAAATAAAAGAATATCTGGGCGGGCGGGTGGGTAAAGAAAGGTTTGCCTTTACAGTACCCCAGACTTCAGTCTGGGGCATAGGGAACGCCCCTTGCAAACTGAAAACAAATCAGAGGAAAATAAAATCTAGAAAAGGCGTTTCTCGAAGCTGAAAAACCGTCGTGTAATCAGCCCTTGAGGGGAAGGCTAGGATGAGGGTGATTTAATAGAAGTCTTTGTTCACCCTCACCTTTAATTCCTCTCCCATCGAGGGAGAGGTGGTACCGGGGCTATTTTCGATAGAAAAAGATACTTTTACTTAATTTGCTCCGAAAATAGCCATTCAAACAAACCGTAGGGCATCCCGACAGGTCGGGACTAACCTGCCAAAGTGTAGGGTGGGAAACCCGAACTACGGAAGGTGATATATTTTCATTCTTGATGGTGTCCCTTAACAAGGGGCATGAACGATTGGACAGCAATGCCTCAATATCTTATTTTGAGCATGCGGAGCGATGGGACCTGAGAAAAATAGTTTTGCACGATTTTTTGAATGGGTTAGGGAAGTGAGTACCATCTAGCCTGAGCTGCTTTTCGTGTGATCTCTTTGCGTTGTTCCGGCGTTAGTTTCTCCGCTCTGGCCTTCCCGCCCTTTAAACCGTCCTTATGCCCTAAAGCCTTAGCGTTAAATTCTTTTTTAGGCTTACCGTTGGAATCAATCTGCCTGGTAGCTTCTTGCACTACTCGGAAAGCATTAACGGCGAAATCGTGTTCAGAACCTTTACGTTTACCCATGCTAAAAGCGTAACCTATCGCTCAAGCATTTCAAACTGATACACTACCAGATTTTGAATCAATAAAGAGGGCGAAAGAAATGAGCTTTTGGGTTTACCAGAATTGGAGGGCTGGGGGGAGAAAGGCCATAATCCACAGAGATGATTGTGGTCACTGCAACGGCGGGAACGGCTTGAGTGGCGGTAGTTACAATCGAGCCAATGGTAAGTGGGATGGGCCTTTTGAAACGATTGATGCGGCGAGAGGATTCTCTAACGGGCTCAAGAATGTAGTATATAGAAAAGAACACAGTTGTGTATAATGTACTCAGTGAGCAAATTTAAGGGAGAATCGCGCAAGCCCCGTCTCGCCACGATAAAGGGCGAGACCAGTTCGTATGGTAGGACTAACGGAATATCTTAAACCCAAACTCCCCTTGTGCCTGCTCAAAGTTCCTGTCAAACGTAAATGCCTGCTCACAACCATTCTTCCTGAGTGCCTGGAAATTTGCGCAATCAACTATGCTCAACCGCTTGTCCCCATGATTCCTGAAAGTATTGATTGCTTCGTGTTCCACCTCGTCTGCACTCAATACCTCGCCGGCGGTTTGCGCGATTGTCAATAATTCGACTGCCCAATCGTACCTTCCCACCCGACATGACAGAAATGTTGCAGCTTCATACAACGTCCAGTTCGTCGTACACAAAGGCCAATCGTTGTTTATCATCTCTTTCCACAACAATGCTGCCCGTTCATGGTTCCGGTTGTTTGGATAAAAGAGAGCAATCCAGGCTGAGGCATCTACAAAGACTGCTTGCACCATATCTTTAATCAATACAGATATTTATCCAGATTCTCCGAGGCATCTTCCAACCCAGTAACCGGCAAAGTCGCAGCTTCCGCCTCAATTTTCTGGATAGACGTTAGAAGCCGCTGACGAACTTCTTTGGAGCGGTTAGCAAGCTGGTGCTCCGCTTCACGAAGGAAACGTACTGTTGAGTCTATGGCAATAAATGGCAACGGGCCGGGCTCCTTGATTTCTCCCATTTCCTAACCTCTTTACACGTTAGCGTAACGGAATCCTATGATAATGTCAACGGCTAGTTTTTGGCAGGAATATTTGTTAGAATTCAGTGGGTACATTCGCTTGAATATGGAGTGTTCGTTCGGGGTACGGAAGGAATATTTGGCTTTTGAACGGCATATATGGATAAGATAACCTTTAGTCCCCATGCTAAAGTGAAAATGGGACAACGCTCTGTCGACGAAGGTCATATTAAACGTGTGCTTGAGAATCCCGAACAAAGCTTTGACAGTGGGGCAGATAGGAAAATCTATCAGTCCAGGTATCTGGATGAAGCAGAAGGGAAGCAAATGTTACTAAGAGTCGTGGCTGAGCCAAGATTGAATGAAATCTACATCGTAACAGTTTACAAGACCTCAAAGATAGAGAAATACTTGGGGAAGGGGAACCAACCATGAAAGTCATATATGATCCCGACACGGACACTATTGACTTGATATTTAAAGATGAACCAGTAGCTGAGAGTGATGAAATAGCCCCGGGCATCATAGTTGATTATAACCACGCTGGAAAGATTGTTTCTGTAGAGGTGCTTAATGCCTCGGAGCACGTTGATGACCCGCGAAGCATTGCTTACGAGTTGAAGAAGCTTCAAAAGGTGCATTAACATGAGCCAAACTAAAAAACAGTGGCAAGATACCTGCCTTAATCCTACCTTAAAAAAATCCCCCCAGCGCCAGCCTGCGTTTACCACCTCATCGTGCGCAGAGGTTGACACCCTTTATTGCCCCGAAGACCTATCTGCCTCGGATTATAACCGGGACATCGGCTATCCCGGTGAATATCCCTTTACGCGTGGCATCCAGCCCACCATGTACCGCGGCCGCCTGTGGACTATGCGACAGTATGCCGGTTATGCATCGGCGGAGGAATCCAATAAGCGGTACAAGTATCTTTTGGAGCAGGGTCAGACGGGCCTGTCCGTGGCCTTTGACCTCCCCACCCAGATAGGCTACGACTCCGACCATCCATTGGCCCAGGGTGAGGTGGGCAAGGTCGGCGTGCCGGTATGCACACTCCAGGATATGGAGTTGCTGTTCAAAGGAATCCCACTGGATAAGGTCTCAACATCTATGACCATCAACGCTGCTGCCCCGGTGCTGCTGGCTATGTACATCGCCGTAGGCAAGAAACAGGGTGTTGACCCATTAAAGCTGGATGGGACTATCCAGAATGATATTTTAAAAGAGTATATTGCCCGGGGCACATATATCTTTCCGCCGAGACCCTCCATCCGCCTGACCACTGATATCTTCCAGTATTGCAGCCAGCATGTGCCAAAGTGGAACACCATCAGTATCGGCGGTTACCACATCCGGGAGGCAGGTTCCACGGCGGCCCAGGAGATAGGCTTTGCCCTCGCCAATGCCATCTGCTATGTGCAGTCGGCAGTGGATGCCGGGTTGGATGTGGATAGCTTTGCCGGTCGTATATCGTGGATTTTCCAGACCCATAACAACCTCTTTGAAGAGGTAGCCAAGCTGCGTGCTGTCCGGCGTATGTGGGCCAGGATTATGAAGGAAAAGTTTGGCGCTAAAGACCCGCGCTCGTGGATGTTCCGCACCCATATCCAGACCGGCGGCTCGACGCTGGTGGCCCAGCAGCCGAACAACAATATAGTGCGGGCTACGGTGCAGACGTTAGCGGCAGTGCTGGGTGGAGTCCAATCGCTGGCAGTTTCATGCTATGACGAAGCTCTATGTCTGCCCACCGAGGAATCGGTGCAACTGGCCCTGCGCACCCAGCAGATTATCGCCTACGAAAGCGGCGTGGCCGATGTGGTTGACCCGTTCGGCGGGTCTTATCTGGTGGAATCCTTGACCAACCGGATAGAAACCGAAGCTCAGGCATATATAGACAAGATAGACAGCCTGGGTGGTGCAGTATCTGCTATCGAGCAGGGCTTCCAGCAGCGGGAGATTCAGGAAGCCTCTTTTAAAACTCAGCAAAAGACCGAAAGCGGAGAACAAACGGTGGTTGGGGTTAACAGATTTACCTCTAAACAACCGGTAAGCTGTGACCTGTTAAAAATAGATCCCGCCGGGGGTAAGAAACAGAAGGCCAGATTGGCCAGAGTGAAAGCAGAAAGAGATAACTCGCAGGTGAATGCCTGTTTGAAAAGGTTGGAACAAGCCGCCCGTGGTAAAGATAACACCATGCCGTCCATTTTAGAGGCAGTGGAAGCCTATGCTACCCTTGGCGAGATTTGCGACGTGCTGCGGGGTGTCTTCGGGGTGCAGAGAGAGTTCTTGGTGTTTTAGATATGATAAATCCCCGTAGCCCCCTTTATTAAAGGGGGTGCCGAAGGCGGGGGATTCCGTACCATGTGTGGAGAGCAACGAAAGGGGAACTGACATTACAAGGGCAAGTGTAGCCAAGAAGCAGTTGTTGAACATATCCCTATAAATCTCCGTAGTCCCCTTTATTAAAGGGGGTGCCGAAGGCGGAGGATTCCATTGTAGATAGGAGGTCTCTTTTGGATTTTTCATTAACCGAAGAACAACTTATGTTCCAGAAAATGGTATCGGACTTTGCCGCTAAGGAGTTGGCGCCCAATGCCGCCCACTATGACGAGGCGGAGGAGTTCCCCGCCGAGAATGTGCGCAAGATGGCCGAACTGGGTCTCTTTGGCGTTACTATCTCTGAGGATTATGGCGGTTGCGGTGGCGATTCCATTACTACCGCTATTGCTACCGAAGAAATTGCCAAAGCTTGCGCCGGCACCTCGGCGGTTTATTTAGCCACCCTGTCCCTGGCCAGCCACCCCATAAACAACGCCGGCACCCACGAACAGAAGAAAAAGTTCCTCACACCACTCGCCCAGGGTAAAAAGCTGGCGGCTTTCGCTCTTACCGAGCCAGCGGCGGGCAGCGATGCCACTGCGCTGGAGACAACGGCAGTTCGGCAGGGCAATAACTATGTACTAAATGGCACCAAGGTATTTATCACCAACGGGGCAGAAGCAGACATTTTCAGCGTTTTTGCCACTGAGAATAAATCCTTAAAACACCGTGGTATCGTTGCGCTGGTGGTGGAGAAGGGGACTAAAGGGTTCTCGGTCGTGAAAAAAGAAATAAAGATGGGTATACGGGCCTCCTCGACTGCCCAGCTTGCTTTTGATAACTGTGTCGTGCCCCTGGAGAACAGGTTGGGCGCCGATGGGCAGGGTTTCCATATTGCGATGGAGGCTATTGACTCCAGCCGCGTTAGCGTGGCCGCCCAGGCTCTGGGTATCGCCCAGGCATGTCTGGATGCATCTCTACGCTATGCCAAAGAACGGCAGCAATTCGGCAAACCAATTGTTGAGCATCAGGCTATCCAGTGGATGCTGGCCGATATGGCCACCGCAGTAGATGCTGCCCGACTTCTCACCTACCGGGCAGCCTGGTTGAAAGACCAGAAAAAACCGTTCCTTAAAGAGGCAGCTATGGCCAAGCTCTATGCCAGCGAAGTTGCCATGCATTCCGCAATAAAAGCCGTGCAAATCCACGGCGGTTATGGTTACATAAAAGATTTCCCGGTCGAGCGTTACATGCGGGATGCCAAGATTACTGAGATATATGAAGGAACGTCAGAGATGCAGCGCATGACCATTGTCCGTCAGTTAATCAAAGGATAAGGATGTCTTATTGTTGAAAAAGAATTTATTGGCCTTAACAACCATTATTATTCTGGTGATTCCAGGTTGCTCGGTATTAACTACTTCATTGCCTTCCCGTGCAACATCGGTCCAGACATTGGAGCAAAAAAAGTTAGCCGTTACAGAATACCTTCGTTCATTCAAAAAAATAGATAACGACTTCAATCGCGCCATAAAGTCTATTGAATTTCCCGGAATATCAGCCAGCGCCGAGGGCTTTCAAAATTTAAATAACGCGTTCGGGCAGGCGCTGGATGTTATGCAAATAACCTTGCGTCGCCTTGATGGTATAACATTAGCGGATATCGTCGAAGTGAAAAACCATTTTACCGAGTACAAAAAAGCTGTCCAGGACAATGCCAGGATTATTCAGAGTATACAAAAGTCCGCCAGCGATAAAAACATGGATGGAGTATTACTCGGATTAAATGAGCTCAGGGGTATGGATGCCCGATTTTCGTCTGTGTATAAGCAAACCGGAGATTTGATGTTAAAATATACCGTTACCGATGTTGAACGGCAAATACCAATACTAAGATAAAGAATAATAGGGAATCCCCCGTGACTGGTTGCACAGGGCACCATGAAGAATGAAAATAGGGTGCAACTCGTCATTGCGAGTGAAGCGAAGCAATCTCATCACCTCGAGGCCGATTACTCCTCTAAAAGCGGAGATTGCTTCGTCGCTCGCTCCTCGCAATGACGAAGGGGAGTCTATTTTCGGGGGAAAACAAGACTGAATTGCACTTGCCATCGATAGATGGTCGAGGGGAGGAATGAATGGGCTTCAACACCTTAGCTTTCGAAAAATACAATAGTATTGGCACCCTCACCCTCAACCGCCCCCAGCGCCTTAACGCTTTATCTCTGGAATCCTATCAGGAGCTGGAGCAGGTTTTATCCCAGGTGGAATCAGACACGGACGTAAAAGTTGTTGTGCTCACCGGGGCCGGACGTGCCTTTTGTACCGGTGATGATATGGAGATTTACCAGGGCGCTTCTGTCGCCGAAGCCCGGCAACTGATGAAACGGATTATGACGCCTTATTTTCAGTTGGAGCGGCTGGATAAACCCACTATTGCCGCTGTCAACGGATACGCCCTGGGTTCGGGCTGCGAGTTAGCACTGGCCTGTGATGTGATTATAGCCTCCGAGGATGCCAGCTTCGGACTGCCCGAAGCTAAGGTTGGTCTTTCCTCCGGGTATGCCCTTCTGCGTCTGCCCCAGGTGATAGGTTATAAGCGGGCGCGGCGCATGTTCCTCACCGGTGAATCTATTCCAGCAAAAGAAGCTAGAGAAATAGGCATGGTCCATAAGGTGGTGCCCCGGAGTGAACTGCAGGTGGCGGTCGAAGAGGAAGCCCGCAAACTCATGGCAGTGGCGCCGCTATCTTCGACTCTTATCAAGGGGTTTCTCAGCCGCTATGCCGGCAGCGACGAGGTGGAATTCATCAGCCAGATGCTGGCTATACAAATGGCCTCTCAAGACAGTGTAGAAGGATATAGAGCTTTCGTGGAAAAGCGCGCGCCCCGCTTTCAAGGGAAATAGTTCTCTTTCCTGGACCCTGCGTCCCAGGGTTTTGCATTGTCATGCTGAATCCCGACCTATCGGTTCCAACCAGTCGGGATGGAGTTATGGGGGCACCATATCGTGTTACCGGGTGTAGTCAATAACTATTTAATGTGACAAAAGCAGCGTAGTGGGTCTTTGTCATCCTGGAGCGAAGGATCTCAGGGTGGTGTAAAAAGGTCTAAACACTTGTTATGGCCGGGACACTAAATGATAGAAGGCAGGGGGTACTCCCATCTTCTTTCCTCAGATGCTGAGCGAAGCAACATAACAGATTGTATGACCTCCTTTATTTGGGCATCTCCAATATTGCAAAGGCCCTACCTGTTTAGTCGATACCATACCCCAGATTTAAAGAGTGTGATAAAATAGCTGTTATTATATTTAACAAATAGGGCCAGGGGATAAAAGTTTTAACAATGAGATTAGCATTTGACCCAAAGCTTGGGATATAATTCCTGAAAGTGAGTAAGATGGCTTTATCGAAAATTGTTTCCTATAATGGCCAGGATTTAAGAAATATGCTGGCCGCGGCTACGGAATGGCTAAAAAAGAGCGCCGGCGATATTGATGCTTTGAATGTGTTTCCTGTACCCGATGGTGATACAGGCACCAATATGATGCTTACCATGAGTTTTACCGTGGGGGAGATGGACCGTTCTTCCGACCTCCGGTTGGGCGTCGTTTCCCAGTCCATCGCCCATGGCTCTTTGATGGGTGCCCGTGGCAATAGTGGTGTAATCCTGTCTCAGATATTACGGGGACTGGCCCAAGGGCTTAGCGGCAAAGAGACATTCGATAGCCTCTCTTTCGTTTCGGGTCTGGAAGAGGGGGCAAGGTTCGCTTATAAGAGCATGTCCCGGCCGGTAGAGGGTACTATGCTCACTGTAATCAGGGAGACGGCTATTGCAGCCCGGGATGTCTTACGCTCCGACCATCAAGGTCTGATTGATGTGCTCAATGCGGCAGTAAGGGCAGCCCGTGAATCGGTAGCCAGGACGCCAACCCTGTTACCTATTCTGCGGCAGGTTGGCGTGGTTGATGCCGGGGGACAGGGTATTTATGTTATTCTGGAAGGCATATTACGCTATCTTCAGGGCGAGATTACTCTAAAAGACGGCGAAAAAGCCCAGATTATTCTTCCATCAATTACCCTGGAAACAGGTAAAGAAGCAACGATTGCTGCTGAAGTGGAATCCGAAAAGCCCTACGGTTATTGTACCGAATTTTTGATTCATGGCCAGGGGTTGAGCATCGAGAAAATACGGAAACGGTTAGAGGCAAAAGGGGAGTCCCTTATGGTAGTCGGTGACCACAATACATTAAAAGTACATATCCATACTTATAAGCCGGGGATTGTCTTAAATCTGGCTACCCGGCTAGGAACGCTTCATGAAATACAGATAAATAATATGGACGACCAGTATCGTGAGTATAAGGAAAAACTGAAAACCAGGGACCAGAAACAGGGAGAGCCATCCGTATTTGCTCCAACAGTGCCCATAGCTATTATTGCAGTAGTTTCCGGAGAAGGTTTGGTCAAGGTATTCCAAAGCCTGGGCATAGCTGCCATTGTCCATGGAGGCGATACCATGAATCCCAGTGTCCAGCAGCTTGCGCAGGCAATTGAATCAGTTCCCTCGGATAATGTTATACTTTTACCAAACAACAAGAATATTATACCGGCGGCTAACCAGGTACAATCGCTCACCCGTAAACACGTGGTAGTCGTACCTACAGCGACGATACCTCAAGGGATATCGGCTGTGCTGGCTTTCAATCCAGAGGCTGACATCCAGGCTAATAGCCAAGCCATGCAAGAAGCAAAAGTGTCCGTTAAAACGGTGGCACTTACCTATGCGGTTCGCCCCTCGGAGTGCTGCGGGCAGCGTATTGAACAAGGCCAGGCAATTGGCCTCGTAGATGAGGAACTGGTTGCCTGGGACGATAGTTTATCAAATGCTCTGGTTAAGTCTTTAAGCTTTTTAAACATCGCTAAAGCCGAGACCATAACTATCTACTCCGGCGAAGGCGTATCTGCTGTTGCCAGGCTGCCTATAGAGTCCATTTTGCGTCAACAAACACCCGATGCTCATGTGGAAATGGTGGAGGGCGGGCAGCCTCACTATCCGTTCATAATCTCTATAGAGTAGGGGGGATCATGACTGTAAAAATTGTCACCGATAGCACGGCTGATTTACCTAAGGAGGTGGCGGGTAAGCTTGGAATAACCGTCGTACCTCTTTACGTGCATTTTGACACTGAAGTGTTCAAGGATGGCGTAGATATAAATGCAGATGAGTTTTACCATCGTTTGACAACAGGGAAAATTCTTCCCAAGACTTCTGCCCCTTCGCCAGGCGATATGGGAGCAGCCTATTCTGGATTATCAAAGGAGAGCCGGGAAATCGTATCTATTCATATATCAAGCAAACTAAGCGCTACTCATGGCTCGGCTTTGCTGGGTAAGGAGCAGGCCGGAAAAGATTACCGCATAGAGGTAGTGGATTCACAGCAGGCCTCGATGGGGTTGGGGTTGCTGGCTATCGGCGCGGCCCGGAGGGCTGCTGCGGGAGCTACTTCCTACGATATTAAGGATTGGGTGTTCCATGCTATTCCTAAAATTCACCTGTTCGGCCTGGTGGATACTCTGGAATACATGCAAAAGGGTGGAAGAATTGGCAAAGCCCAGGCATTTCTGGGTAGTCTGCTCCAGATAAAGCCCATCATCAGCGTAAAAGACGGGGAGGTGCATCCAGTAGAGAGAGTGCGCAGCTGCAAGAAAGGTCTGGAACGGCTGGTGGAATTAGCCTCAGCTTTTAAAGCTGTACAATCCCTGGCGCTGTTCAATAGCACGAACGATGAGGCAGTTGAGGACGTAGCACAGCGGCTTGGTAAAGCATTCCCCGGGGTTGAGATTTACCGTTCCCGTTTTGGGCCGGTGATAGGGACTTATGTGGGGCCGGGGGCGGTGGGTGTGGCATTGATTGAAAAAGATTAATTGGACGGAATAAGGTAATATGGGTTTGCAATACAGTAAAAATCACTCTTGTCCAAATTAGTTTTTATCGTTGAACTTAATTTGGACAGCATACTTGAATGGTATACCTGATTTTATAAAGTGCCGGATCTTGCCTAAAATACGGACGAGCATTATCAAGAGAATCTTTAATCCCGATGCGTCGGGACTTTGAAGCATGAAATAACTGTGACTCGTCATTGCGAGCGTAGCGAAGCAATCTAATGCCTTTTAGGCTAGTTTCTACTTAAGAAGCGGAGATTGCTTCGTCGCGGGCTCCTCGCAATGACGAGTGGGAGTATTTTCGCGAGAGAGGTATTTTCACTCAATTTGGACAGCGATAAGTAAAAATAGTAAATATTCCATAGGCAGCTATATCAAGGAGAACTATTTGTGAAGATAACCGTAGTCATTGATGATGAGCTGCTTAAAGAAGCAATGGAGGCTGCCGGGGTCAAGACCAAGCGGGAAGCCATAGAGCGGGGACTGAGAGAACTGGTGCGACGCAAGAACCTGGAGGCATTGCGACAGGAGTTGGGTACCTATGACCTGGACATGACTCTTGAGGAGTTGGAAAGGCTTAGAAGTGAGCCTTAACATAGTGCTTATTGACATCTCTACATGGCTTCTTGTATTGGGTAGAAAGGTACACGTACCTCAAGTTAAAGAAAAGGTGGAGCAATTAATAAAGGAGAACAGGGCAGCGGTGACTCCTATGGTATCCTTTGAACTCCTCGGTGGCGCCAGGTCAAAAGACGAATTCGCTCGTCTGAGAAGCCGCCTGGACTCGCTTCACCAACTTGCATTAGGCAAGAAGGAATGGCACCAGGCAGCCCAACTGTCATTTGACCTGCGTCGGCAGGGCAAAACTATTCCTTATTCTGACATCCTGATCGCGGCTGCGGCTATCCAGGCAGGCGCCGTCTTGCTTCACACAGACCGTCACTTTGACGTAATGGCTGAAACGACCGGACTGACGGTAGATAGCCTTATTCATCTGGTACCCCAAAATACCTTGTTGAAGTAGAGAATCACGTTAAGGTTTTCTACTGGTGGAGTTTACCTTTTTTGGTACAACAGATAAATCCCCCTACGCTCCTTTTACTAAAGGGGGTGTCCCGACAAGTCGGGAGGGATTCCTATTTTCGGGAGAAAGTTCATTTGTGAAACTGCAATCGTTATCTATAGACTCGAAAACAGATACACGGATGGCTCATCATGCCGCCCAGTTGCGCCGTATCCTGGAACTGGAGCGGAGCAAAGGCTATGAGGATAAGGCAGTTATCGGCGGGCTGGATAAGTTTCTTAAACTCTGGGTTAGCCCGGCTCAGCAGTCTATTGCCGACTCCCATCTGAAAAAGGAATTTCAAGAACTTTTCACCCATGTAACATATACAACCTGGGGTAAGACACAACGCCAGCAATGGGCAGACAAGGCGCTGGCCTGGCTGGAAAAGAATGAAGCCGGTCTACCATCACACGATAAAACTACCGCTGAAATATCTGCCAAGCACGATCTTAAGAGGAGCAATAAAAACAATATTTCCCACCTCTCACCTCCCACATCTCACCTCTCTTTACGCCTCTCACTGGAGTCTCCAATATCGGAGTTGGCTGGCATCGGGCCAGTCCTGGCATCCAAATTTGAAAAACTGGGAGTAAAGTCGGTGCGGGACCTGCTGTATTTTTTCCCACACCGCCACATGGACTTTAGCCTGATAAGGCCCATCGCCGGGTTGGAGGAAGGCAAAGAGCAGACGATAATCGCTACGGTATGGGAGGCCCGGCCTGTTTATCTGGGACGCCAGAAGGGGGCCGAGGCCATCCTGGGTGATGAAACAGGAAATATCCGGGCGGTATGGTTCAACCGTCCGTTTCTGGTTAAAAGCTTACCCGCTGGAGCGCGGGTAGTGCTCAGCGGACGCGTAAGCATTTTCCGGGGTATGAAACAGCTCGATTCCCCGGAGTGGGAGCTTGTAGAGGATAGTCCCGGCCACGGAGCAGTTTTAGGGCAGGGTTTGGTCCATACAGGGCGTCTGGTGCCCGTGTATCCCTTGACCCAGGGGTTGACTATAAAAAGGGTCCGCCTGCTGGTCAAGGATGCAGTGGAGGGATGGGCTGATAAGGCACCGGAATTCCTGCCTGCTGCATTACAGGAACGCTGTAGCCTTCTAAGGTTGCCCCGGGCTATCCAGCAGGCCCACTACCCGGATAGTATGGAAATGAAGGAAGCCGCGCGAAAACGCCTGGCTTTCGACGAGCTGTTTATCTTGCAACTGGGTCTGCTTTCTCAAAAATGGAAGTGGCAGGAGAGCCAGCCGGGCCATGCATTCCAGCCTCACCCTGAGATGCTTAACCGGTTCTTAGCCTCTTTACCTTTTCCCTTAACGCAAGCTCAAAAAAGGGTACTGGACGAAATTACACTTGACATAACTCAAACAAAGCCCATGAGTCGGCTTCTCCAGGGTGAGGTAGGTAGTGGGAAGACCGTCGTGGCTACCGCAGCCCTGCTGGTGGCAGCGGCTAATGATTACCAGGGGGCGCTTATGGCCCCAACGGAGATACTGGCTGAGCAGCACTTGGCCACATTGCGAAAGCTCCTGACAGCGGTCAGCAATAATATAGAGGACGAGGATGGTGTATATGGTTTTTCCGGTCTGCTGCCACGCCCCCTGAAGATAGCTTTATTAACCGGCAATCTGCGGACCTCGGGTAAGAGGGGGCTACAGAATTTGCTAAGAGATGGTAAGATAGATATTATTATCGGTACTCATGCCGTTATCCAGAAGGGGGTGGAGATGCCTCGCCTGGGGCTGGCAGTGGTGGATGAGCAGCATCGTTTTGGTGTAAGCCAGCGCTGGGAGTTAAGACAGAAGGGGTTTAACCCTCATATGCTGGTAATGACGGCAACGCCCATCCCCCGCACTTTAGCTCTTACCTTGTACGGTGACCTGGAGCTATCGGTGATAGACCAGCTTCCGCCCGGCCGGCAGGAGATAAAGACACGGTGGCTGGGGCCGGATAAAAGGGACTCAGCCTATGCCTTCATCCGTAAACAGGTTGCGGCGGGACGTCAGGCGTTTGTTGTCTGTCCTTTAATAGAAGAATCAGAGGTTATTGAGGCACGGGCGGCCACCGTTGAATATGAACGGCTTTCACAGCAGGTCTTCCCTGACTTCAAACTGGGTCTGCTGCACGGCAGAATGGCCGGCCCTGATAAAGATGACGTTATGCGCCGTTTCCGCAATGGAGAGTTGCATATACTGGTATCTACACCGGTAGTTGAGGTAGGTATAGATGTATCGAATGCCACTGTTATGCTGGTGGAGAGCGCCGACCGTTTCGGGTTATCGCAGCTACATCAGTTCCGTGGTAGAGTGGGGCGGGGTGATAAGCCAAGCTATTGCATTCTGCTGGCGGAGAATCCTTCGCCGGAAGGACGGGAGCGGCTGGCGATTATCGAAAAGGTTCGAGATGGTTTTGTATTAGCTGAAGAGGATATGAAGTTAAGGGGGCCGGGCGAGTTTTTCGGAACAAAGCAGAGCGGTATACCGGACCTGCGTATGGCCAGACTTTCGGATATAGCTTTGCTGGAGATGGCCCGCCGGGAGGCTAAGACCCTATTTGAAGAAGACCCCGGACTGACTAAAGAAGAAAACAGTCTTTTGGTAAAGGAATTGGGCCGGCTGTGGCAGAGCAGTGGCGAGGGTAGTTGACATAATATGCTAAGTATTCTCCTCTCCCCAACGGGGGAGAGGACTAAGGTGAGGGGGCACAAAGGTTTCTGGCAAATCATCTTCATCTTATCCTTCTTCCCTAAGGAGAGAGACTATTCCGACCTTACGGGACCATAAATCGGGCCTCTCAACCTCTCGACACCGGTGGGGTGAGAGGGTATAGTATTGGATATATTGACTCTGGAAGGTGACGAACTTGATACTGAAAAAGAAGATTGCTGAGCTTATAGTTCGGGCCCTGACTGAGGCCCAACAAAAGGGGCTGTTGCCAGTCATGGCCCTTCCGGAAATTGTAGTAGAGCATCCTCAGAATCCGGAGCATGGCGACTATGCGACGAGCCTGCCGTTACGGCTGGCCCGGGGTATGGGGATGAACCCGTTGGCTATTGCGGAAAAGATTGCCAGTGCATTTCCATCCAACCCGGAGATAGGCAAGGTAGAGGTAGCCCCTCCCGGGTTTATCAATTTTACTTTAAGCCAGGCATGGTTAGCTCAGCAGGTAGAGGTTATCCGTAAGCAGGGAGAGCGGTTTGGAAATAGCGACTCAGGCAAAGGTAAAAAGATTCAGGTG
>Ga0209514_10005582_pt1 | contig 15970 bp, 14 predicted proteins | sample Subgrocontami58m_FD_187452 | JGI IMG/M metagenome (GOLD analysis project Ga0209514, IMG submission 187452) | Subsurface groundwater microbial communities from S. Glens Falls, New York, USA - GMW37 contaminated, 5.8 m (SPAdes) (version 3) | ecosystem: Environmental > Aquatic > Deep subsurface >...
TGGCTATAGTCATATGGATTACCGCCCTGTAACAAAACCCGCCCAGCCGCATAATACACACCAAAATCCACGCCGCCAAAGGAATAGGCAAGTATGGCAAGCGCCAAACCAAGCACAGCCAAAAAGGAGAGGGCTATAAAATCGATTATTGGGGTGGCACGAGAACTGGAATTCATGACACAATTCTTTGGTTGAAAGGTTATAAAAATGGATTAATGCTCTTTTTATTATGGCTGCCAACCCGATATATTGGCATTAAGGTGTGATACACATTTGCACTATCTCACATCGCGAATTTCATTTCTCTTCCGTGTCAAAATAACCATCTGTGCAACAGCAAGAGTCGATACAAAAACTTCTGTTTCCATTCTGGGTGGTGTTGGATTACTAGAATGCCATTTGAATCCTCATCATTTCATCAACCATCACGGTAAATTTGAGTGCTGCTGGAGATGGAAAACAGAAGAGAAATCATAATAAGCATGAAATAACCTTCGTTCTCGAAAATCAGGCTCCAACTAATGTTTGCAAGCAACGTAAAAGACATTAAGATCACAGGAAAGATCCCGTTTATCTCCTTGGCTTTACCTGCATACCTGATAGAACGCCACCACGCGCAAAAATAAAATATCAAGAATAAAATCAATCCAACAAAACCGGTATTGACTAATATGTCAATAAAACCATTATCCGCAATGACAATTGGGTCAGGATAGCCTGCTGCCAGCCCAATATCTACGCGATAGGAATCAATATACCAAAAGGCGTTGAAACCGTATCCCCCAATGGGTCGCTTGCTAATATAGGTATCAAAAAGATAAGCCCACATTGGAACCCTGCCAGTTAATGTTGTGTTTCGATTAAAAATTCCAAACAAACGATCGGCGTTAATGTATAAAATAAGGGATGCAAATATCAAAACGATGATGAAAATAAAATAATGAGATCCGCTGATTTTTCTTCCGAACTTCAAAAGGAAAAGCGCAAGTAAAATTAATCCGTGCAAACCCATGGTGGTGATGTAGGCGGCAACAGAATCTGTTTGATAGACAAACAGCAATGAAAATAAATACAACATGCCCCAGAATAAAATATTTTTCTCTTTAGACTGCAAAGAATAAACAATGTTAATTAAGAACAAGATGTTTATAAATGCAGCAATTAAACCCATGTGATTTTTGTGCCAATACAATCCCTTCCATGCCCCTTGAATAATGTAATAATTCATCACTCCCAGACGTGGTATAAAAAAAACAAGGATGGAACTTAGAAGTAGAATGTATACGCCAAAAACTGACAATATTTTTATGATTTCTTTTATGTTATATCTCGATCCAATAATTGCGCCTGTGATTATTGTAAAAAGAAGGATCAGCCATCGAGAGAAGGAAATTTCCCAATAAACTGACCAGAAAATTGAGAGACCAGAAAAGATCACAAAAGGAAGAATGATCCAATTTCTCCTAAGATTCTCGAAGAATTTAGATATGAGGTTATGCCTGCTCAGAATCCAAACAGAAAACAGCGCCAGCATTAACCAAACCGCTAACTCAATAAACACAATTTCGGGGACAAGCCAAACTACATGGATAAATGCCGTGGCGTTGGATAAAAAAAACAAACTGAATACTAATAATAATTCCAAATTTTGTTGATAATTTTTTCGCAGCATGATAACCTCTCTATCAATGTTAAATTCGTTTCAGCAAACTGCAAACATTTTGCAGAGCTAAAACTAATAAGCCCCTCTGCCAACAAAAATAACCCAAACCGTCCGCATCAATATCATAATATCCAGCCAAATTGAGTAGTTGGCTATGTAGTACAAATCGTCTTCTGTATGCAGGTGCATCGGCTTGTCACTGCGCCCGCTTACCTGCCACCAGCCCGTGATCCCGGGCGGAATTGCAAAGCGTTTTCTTTGCCAGGGTTGATATTTTTCAACCAAGTATGGCAGTTCGGGGCGGGGTCCAACCAGACTCATGTCACCACGCACAACATTGATGAACTGGGGCAATTCATCCAGACTGAAACGACGCAGGAAACGTCCAACCTTTGTGATACGCGGATCCTCCTTCGATTTATGGATGATATTTCCGTCTGCATCCCGCTTCTCTACCTCGCTTTGTAGCTGCTCCGCATTCTTGAGCATGGTCCTGAATTTGAGCATTTCGAACAGCCGTCCATTTTCGCCAACGCGTTTCTGGCGGAATAAAACTGGTGTGCCGTCTTCGAGAAAAACCATCAGAGCTGATAATGCCATGAGCGGCAGGGCAAATAACAGGGCGATGAGACCGAAGAATATATCAAAGGCACGTTTCATCATCCGTTGGTAATCATCAATGGCAGAGGCTCGCAAATCCAACATGGGAATCCCGGCAAAATCTTCTATGGTTGTGTTGTATAAGGCGAGATCAAAAAAACCGAGCGCAACCCAGACCTGGACAGGCATATCCTCCATCTTTTGAACAATATCGCCCATCTGATGATATGCGGAATGAGGCAACGCGATCACCACATCGGTTACATCATGTTGTTTTAGTACATCTCGAATTTCATCGGCATTGCCCAAAAGCGGTACATGATCTGTCAACAATTCAGGATATTCATCAACAAATCCCATGAAGACAAGATTGGGCAGTTCAGATTCCAACAACTGAGCTTTGACTTTTTGCCCGAGAGTGCCTGCGCCAACCACAAGCACGCGGCGCGCGCGGTCAGGGGAGGTTTTCTGTGTACGGAAATATACTCTCGCCAAAATACGCCAAACTAAACAAGTTAAGTATACAAGCAGAACAAAGACAAAGAATAAGGCGCGCGAAATATTACGATACGAAAAATATAATATTCCTGCCGCTGAAACGGACGCGATCAGCATGGCAAGCGAAAGCACAGCAAACTCATCCATGGCGCGCAGGTATTTTCGCCCGTCATAAATGGAGAGCGCAGAATAAATAATCACCCAGATCAAGGGGAATAAAATATACAGAGCAAGAGGGATAACAACTTGCGACGACATGGGTTCGATCCAAGCAATCGCGTTTAACGCAGGGCGAAAGAGCGCCGCCATCCACAGGCTCAATATCACAGACAGCCCGTCAAGCGTCATTGAAAATAAAGCGAAGTTTACTGAAAATCGTCTGAGCATTTTTTATCGAAGAAGTCCGAATAAATCTGCTATTGCGAGGAAAATAAAACGAGGGTTGTGATAAAGATAACGCCGCCATAACCTGCGCGGCTCAGTGGTAAGGCGATAAAACCACTCCAGTCCAATTTTTTGCATCCATAATGGAGCCTGTGATTTTACACCTGCGTGAAAATCAAAAGCCGCGCCCACGCCTAGCATAACAGCGTTGACCTTTCCTCGATGTTCAGCCATCCATTTTTCCTGTTTTGGGCAACCCAAGCCAACAAATAATATCCGCGCAGAAGAGGTATTTATGCACTCAATAATTTCCATGTCCTCTTCCTGACTCATTTCTTGAAAAGTAGGACTGAACGAATAGGCCACTTTTAGATTTGGAAATCGGGTTTGCATTCTTGCGAGCAAAGATTGCAAGACTGCGGGCGAACTTCCATAAAAGCCCACTGCTATATTTTCGTGCGCGGCAGCTTCCAAAACATGGAGCATTAAAGTGGGACCGTATACCCGCTGCTGGTCTGGATGTCCTTTTAAACGCAACATCCAGACAAGCGGCATGCCATCAGGTGTGACAAGGTCGGCAGAGTTAACGATTTGGCTATACTGCGGTGAATCGCAGGCTTCCATTAGCATGTGAACGTTGGCAGCACAGACATAACGGCTTTCCCGTCGAGTTGACCAATCAAGAATAATCCCTGTTGCATGGGAATAGGTGGTCAAATTAACACGAATGCCAATGACTGAAATCATTTTGAGTTTGTCAACCTTTCATATACCTCAATCAAAGTTTTGTAACATAGATCCTGTGTAAATCGCTCCTTATAAGTATTTAGACCATTCCTGCCCATTGTACTTGCTTCAACAGGATGATCCCATATCCATCTTGCTTTATCTGCAAGATCACGAGCGTTTCCTGGTTCGAAAAGTAAACCGGTACGTTTATCGGAAACCAATTCTGGAACAACTCCAATATTCGATGCGATCACGGGAACTCCTCTTGAGTAAGCCTCAATGATAACCAGTCCAAATGTCTCATAATAGCCTTCTGATGGCATGACCAAAAACTTGGCATTTCCAATCAAATCTGATAATTCCTGTTCCTCCATGCGCTCTACGAATTCGATGTTATCCATGCCATGCCGCGTTGCGAATTCTCTCGCCCATTCATCCAAGCGCCCACCCCCTCGTACCTTTAACGGAAAATCCAAAAGGCGCCACGCTTCAAAGAGGGTATTTATCCCTTTTTCGGGATCAAGGCGACCCACAAACAACGCATAGTCTCCCGTCTTTTTAACTGAGCCGAACTGAGGTCGTAGTTGAACAAAATGAGGCATGACTACTATTTTATCGGAAGGAAACCCAGCCCGCACAAACAGATCACGATAAAAATTGGTTGAACACAAAAAGGTATCAACCTTTGTCCGCCAAGTACCCAACCAGCGATGGAGGGTCAACATGGATGCGACAACCGCTGTATGCAAATGGGAATCGTGATAACAGGCATACAGAACCCCTGGCCATGGAGGGGTCCTACCCATGCAGTCAAGACATAGTTTTCCCTCTCGATAAAAACTTGAGGCGGGGCAGAGCAGCCTTTGATTATCAAGTGTCTGCACGACTGGAATTTCCAACTCCTGACAAGCATAATACGCGGAGGGGGAAATTAAAGGAAACGTGTTGTGAAAGTGAACGAGGTCGGGCTTTGTTTCCCTGAGAAACCGTTTTATTTTTTGATAAGATGAATGCGACCAGAGCGTCTGTACTGCAACAGATGCCTTATTCATGGTTCCAATTTTTTTATTGTATTCAAGATACTCTATTACCTCGTGTCCGCGCGAACGAAGGAGACTCATTTCTCCGTGAAAGACACTATCTTCTCCGCCAGGATGAGCGTAGTAGCTATGAACTTTTAGTATCCGCATGATTGAGTAAGTTTCCTGCCTGTCACTAAAATAGGCGGGATGTAAAAATCAAATTATAGATTTTCAATTTGGTTCGTATTAATGTTGTAAACAGGCATTCCCCTAATCGTCTCTATTCGGGCGTGCCCAGTCAAATAAGTCAGCCGACCTTTTTTATCTCTGCTTTCTCTAAACCTAGAAATCACAAATCCATTTTCCAATGAAGTTTCCCGAACGCTGTCGTTCAATTTATCTTTTCTAACAAAATACGCATTGTTGCCAGCGCTATTGCAGCCAATGAATGAGTAACCCTTGTACGCAGATAATTGATGGAGCGCAAGAAGGGATGCGCCAAAATACAAGGTGCTGTGGTGTGCATTTGTTCGGTAAAAATCTCTGTTATAAGGAATCGTTATCGCCCTATCGATTCCGAAAAGGCTGTTATATTCCAGTATAACTATGATCGGAGATATTACATTGATTTCTTTCCATATCCAATAATCATTTCCGTCCAAATCAACATGAAGAATCCCAACTTCCTTCTCAAGGTTGGATGATGATAGAAGGTTGTTTATATTGTCAGCATCAATAAATACGGCGTTTGCAGACAGTGTGTACTGCCAAAAGTATTCAGAATTGATTATTTGCGCCACATTTGTTTTGGACCCATCCATAACCAATCCAGACCAATTATTGTTCATCATTAGAAATCTGGTATTGGCTTCCCTATAATTCCCCACTCCAAATTCTACAAAAGTTTTATTTGGAAACTCCAGGTTGTTAATGAGCCATTGAATAATTCCATCGTCGCCCCATTGGGAAAAAATCTTAAACTCCACTTCGCTTAAAGACACTATGCTTTTCTTAGACTTGACGGTTTCAGATAACAATCTTCCAAGCGCCAAGAGTTCCCGTTCCGATTCGAATAAATAAGTTGCTATCCTATTGATCGCAATTCTTATTTTCAGTAAATAATTTATGATTTTCATCAAAATATCCTTGTCTCTTGTTGGTCATAAGCCCGAATAATTTCATGATTTTCTTTCTTGGGTTTCACTTAGTAAATTTGCGAACGCCATAGGATTATAAAAACAAATTCCCTTGCGGCTCTCTATTTTTCGAGAATCATAAATCAAACTTTTCAGCTGGATAGATAAAGTTATCGTCATTCAAGATCCCATTACAAATTATATCTAAACCATTAGATCGCCCTGGCAATAGTTGATCTAGATTGCTTATCTTAACATGATATGGTGGATTCTTGCCCGTGGGTTCAAGGAATTCCAAAGGTATCATTCGTCTAAAAAAGAAATGATATGCGTACTTACGCGCGCGCTGGATTTTTGTTTCGCTCATCCGTTCCTTCAACGGTAAATGGTCAAGTAAATTAAAATATTCATTAATAGATGACGCGTCAAGCGTAATTCCTTTATTCCGAACCCATGCCTCGCCAGCAACAATCACCGGGATTCCCATACTAGTTAATTCCACCCCCGTCTTAGTACCATAAATTATTACTGAATCACATTGTGACATCGCAACATAAGTGCTGACATGGCTTTCAGAAGGAACGATAAAGATATTTTTTGGCAACTCCGGAAAAGCTTTTCTGATCTCAACCATAACTGACTGTCTAGCAGGAGGCGTGCCATGAATTTCTGCTGGATGCACTCGTATCAGCAGATTCAGCTCTGGACGTTTGGCAAAGTATGCAATCGTCTGCAAGACCCATTCCAACATATTTGGAAAAGCATTCGCTGGATAGTGAAGTTGGGCATCCCACAGTACGTTCGTTAACATCCCAACACACGGCTTGGAGAAATCAATACCGATTTCATTAGTAATATCCGTCAAATCAAAATTAGGGCGTTCATGAAACCAGATCCAATCCTGTGAACCATGCCATCGACTTTTCAAATAGTTTAACAGATTAGATTCAATCTTAGGACTCCATTCAATGTTTTCCCACTTATCAACCGGTTCCGTCATTAAAGTATGATGATATGTATCATTATGGCTAAAAATAAAACACTGTTTTCGATAGGCAGGATTCCAATTCACCACTCGAACTTTCTCCTGACGGGCAACCTCTCCGATCAAACCCTGCGGAACATAGATGCCGTGGTGAAAAACTGCCGTCTGAAAGTCGATCTTCTTTAGAAGTTTCCGTACAGCATAGGTGGTTAACAAGGCGGCTTTAAAATAACGCCGCAGTATTTGGTCTGCATAAGGTTCTTCGTCCAAGGTGCAGCGCGCATAGAATCTCAGCGTTCCAGCCAACGCATGCTCACCTACAGCACAGCCATTCAACACAAACTCTGGGATCTCGTTTGAAGGTATTGTTGCAGAAACATACTCAGCCCTCTGCTGTTCATCCAACGTCACAAGTTCGCTATAGCGATGTACTGTGACGCCCAGTGATTCGAACATTGTGCTGGCCGGCTGAAAACAATGCTTACATATATCTTTGCGCGGCCCATGTTTTGCAAACTTCTCCGGATTTGGATACCATGTAAAATCGCAAGCCAAGCAAGCCGGAAGAAAGGAATCGCATAACAGAACATGGACATCTGCACCTCGAATCGTTAAAGCCGCTGCAAGAACGCTCTCCAGGTTTGTGCCAGCAAAATACTGTCCAATGCTTGTGCCGATCAATATTTTCGGTCCTTGTTTCGAGGCGCCTAACGCAGGTTTCCACATCGTTCTATCGATATCTAATATCTTTAACCAGTCTGGATGGCCAGTTGTTCTCGCAATGTGCCACTTCATGAAAAGCTTAAGTTGCCGATCTAGAATCTTGTGTTCCCGCCGGTATTCCTTAATAATTGATATAATTCTATCCTTCATTCTTTTTCCTTTACAAATTCGTTATCTTTGAATGAAAACACATGCGGATTTTCATTCGAGAAAGTGACGGATATGCCGCCTTCGCGGCTCTGAACAATTGTTTAGCTTTTTCCAGATTGCCTTGGTGGTTATGACCGATTTCAGCAATGACGAAGTAGTCGCTGTCATCAGAGATGGTGAATGAATCGATTGTGAGCTTCCTTGTCATGCAGTATCCTTTCCGTTGATATCTTTTTGATGCTAAGTATGAACTTTTGCCTATGTGCCCCATGCTCGCCGTAATTTCATAACTTTTCTTGCTACATTCGTCGTAACCTTTGAATCAGTGAATTATTCACGATCAAGTCCTTTGCAGAGGCGCGAAGCAGGGGGTAACGGATTAAACATACCGCAAGATACAACGCACTTCCAGCCGAAACTGCCAAAAACAGAAAGAATGGGGTTTTGACCATTAATTTAAGCCAATATGTCCCGCCATAGATGAGAAGACTTAAAATTATAAACGGGAGCGTGTCTCGGAAAATCCAGATCATCTTCTCTTTTGGCAGAATGTAACGGTGCATAATCTGAGGCACGATCAAGTAGTAGAACACATTGAAAATAGCCCATGCTATGCCAGCGCCTGCGATCCCAAAACGAGAGATCAAAAAATACATAAGTGGCAACAGGACCGTCAAACTGATGGCATTATTCCACAAGGCGATCCAGGTGATGCCGGCCGCCAGTTGCAACATGAAAGGAATGTGCATCATCGAATTGAACATGGCTGCCAGTGCCAAAATGGACAGGGTCGGCGCGGCGTTGACTGCGACATCCTGCGACCGCGTCCAGATCAGGAGGATATTGTACGAAAAAAAGAGCAGGATACTTGCAATGGGAGCAACAATAAAAGAAACACACTGGGCCAGTTTATGGTACGTGGTTGCCAGCAAGTCATGGTCGTTCTCGGCGATCAAAGCGGTAAAGCGGGGAAAAGCGGCGGAAGAAAACGGGACAGCCAACAGAGATACCGCGGTGTAGACTATGTTCGCAGTTGTATAATAACCGACCTGGTGCAGAAGGAGCAAATTGCTGATCAAAACCCGATCCATTTGTTTGAGAAATGCAGCCAGTAAGGAATTGACACTAATTGAGGCGCTAAACCCCCAAACCTGGTGCAATAAAGAAAAATTCCAACGCGGCTTCCTGAGCCCCTCCGCGTGCAGGATCATCCAGGCGGTGCCGCTCATTACAGCGACCTCTACAAATGCGAACATAAGCTGCCAGAGCAGATATGCAAGGACAGTATGGGAGACAAAAGCTACTATCACAGCCGAACCCACCCCTCGCAAGGTGGTCACTGCAATAGATAACCCATTGTACAGCACCTGTCTTTCAGAACCTTGGAGAATACCACTATAAAGAGCCACAGGCCAGCGCAACGCGAGAGTCACGCCAAACACAATCGCCGCCAAGCGGATAGTATCAACCGATAATTCCTCCGCATTGATCCAATCTGTCGCGAGCCAATGCGCCGCGAAAAAGAAACTGAGCGCGATCAAGAGTGAAATTGCCCCATAGATCATTTCGAATGTACGTACGAGATCGCGGGTCCTTTGCTTTTTTTCCGGAGTGTTCAATCCGAGCGCAACTTCACGGTTCATCGTAGTGCTCAAACCCAGGTCAAGGAAACTGATTAGCGCCTGAAGTGAAACGAAAAAACCCACTAGGCCATACGCTTCCACGCCCAAGTACTGCAAATAAATGGGCACCAGAACGATGCCCAGCAGGCTGGGCCAGATGCGCCCGAAGAAGTTGGCAAGAATGTTATTTTTCAACATGACGACAGATTATTTTCCGGTGCGAACAAACAGATAGTTGCTGGTAGCCATCTCACTCCTGCCATGGCTGCGTACCATCTGGATGCGGAAGCCGCGCGTTTTCAAGTATTCCACGACCTGGGTGGACATTTCAAGGCTGGGTTCAATCTCAACCAGGATGCTCTTAAGAGCAGGATCGCGCAAAGTTTCCTCAGCTCCCTTGAGAATTTCCAACTCGATTCCATCCACATCCAGTTTGATGTGTGTTGGCTTTTCGATCTCGAAGGCTTTTATCAGGTCATCAATTCGATAACTTAGAACGGGCTGCTCAAAGGCCGGCTTAAATGTCTGCCGGAGGTTATCCAGCGGCTGGCCCAGAGCATGCAATGCCGCGCCGGGGGTGAGGCTGCTGTAATTCAAAACCAGAATATCAGTTTTACTGGAGAGAGCGATACAAAAAGGAATAATTCGCCCTTGGCAGGAATTCAGAAAAATATTCCTGTTCAGCTGCGCAAAGGTCGAAAAACTGGGTTCGAACGCATAGACCTTTACCTTGCCGCTTGTATGTCGATCGGCAACAAAAGAATACGCGCCCACGTTCGCTCCGACGTCATAGAACACGTCGCCCGGCCTGACGTAGGTTTCAATCCACGTGATCGTTTCGGGTTCTTTTTTACTGGAATTTCTGCGAGTGATATATTCTGTGACCGAATCGGCGTTCAGGTAAATATCACGCGGCCCGTAATCCATTCGGACGATAATCGATAAGCGTTCCTTGATCGCCACAAGCAACTGCTTCGAGAGCACTCGCAGGGCAGCAATCAGGGAACTTGCCAAGATCACAATAAAGCGATCACGCAACCATAGTATGAAGCGGCCCGCCTGCTTCAAAAAACTCCACAGACCAGCAGGTAATTTATTTTTAAGAAACTCTTTCATTATCCGAAGTCCTCTCTGAGCAATCCAACCCCAACTACCAAACGAATAATTCAATCTTCGCTGACACAATTATCGATCGGTACCTTACCAGAACGCATGTCAATACTGAAACTGTCTTGTAGAGCAGTGCGATTCAGAAAAAAACGTTGATTATCGCCTTCATAGTCAAGTGTAATAATGAACTCCTAAGGGTTTGTAAATTATTAAATTCCCATAATGTCGTTGCGAGCCGCCGCTCATGGTCTTTGGCGGCGAAGCAATCTCCATATTATTGGGGGGATTGCTTCGGTCCGCAAAAACACGCGGAGTAAGAGCGCCCTCGCAACGACATCATTTCATTGGTCGGTGAGGGAACTTATATTTTTACGAACCCTAAAAGCCATAAGAGGCAGAGTGTTTCACATATATGCCATAGCGCGGCTTCCGCCGCAGCCAAAGTAAGTCGGATTGGCAATCCGACCTACGGCAAAAACCTTCGCGGTTGACGTAGTTTTCAAAGAGCAATACTATAGAAATCAGGCGTTTCCCAATTTCCACCATCCGTTTTGGTTTTATTTCGGTTTCTTCGGAAAGGTGTGTCCCTAATCCGCCTGCAAAGATGGCAACTTTCATAATAATCAGATCCTCTCAATAGTAGATGGTCTGATTATACATGGACTTTATGGAAGAAACTCCTACGCTACGGAAATGAAAGAACAAAGAGACTCGCTACAATGTGGCGAGTCTCTTTGTTAATAATCTTACTTCTTCTTGCTCTTCTTCTTCGGGACTTCTATTTCTACCACCATCGAAGGCGCCGGAGCCTTCGAGCGGACAACCGCCCAGTAAAGCACGCCAATCAAGGCGAGACCCACAACCCATACTACATACAAAGTAGTGCCGGTCGCACTTTGATATTGCACCACAATCGGCGCAATGATCACGGCAACAAGGTTTACAACTTTGATCATCGGGTTGAGTGCGGGGCCGGCAGTATCTTTGAACGGATCGCCAACGGTATCGCCTACCACGCCCGCTTTGTGTCGCTCAGAACCCTTGCCGAGATTGTTCTTCGGGTCTTTGGGTTCATCTTCGATCAACTTCTTGGCATTGTCCCATGCGCCGCCGGAGTTGTTCAGGAACACCGCCAGCAACTGGCCTGAGACGATGATACCCGCCAGGAAACCGCCCAGCGCTTCCACTTGCAGGAATAAGCCGACCACGATCGGGGTCACGATGCCGAGCAATGCGAGCGAGACCAATTCCTTCTGCGCGGCAGTTGTCGAAATTTCCACAGCCTGCTTGTAATCAGGCTTGACCTTGCCTGTAAGCACGCCCAATTTGAATTGGCGGCGGACTTCCATTACGATCAACGAAGCCGCGCGCGCCACAGCCTGGATCGCGAACGAGGAGAATAACCACGGCAAAGCGCCGCCGATCAACATACCAACGAAAACCTGTGGAGCGTCCACGCGGATTCCGATTGCCTGAATTTGCTGGGCAAGAGGAATACCCTGACTGGCCTGTGCGCGAGAAACATCCACCAGGAACGATCCAAAGAGTGAAACCGCCGCGATCACTGCGGAGCCAATGGCCACGCCTTTTGTAATCGCTTTGGTCGTATTACCTACCGCATCAAGGTCAGCCATGATCTGCTGTGCATCTTTGGTAGCCTTGTCTGTTTTACCAGACCAGGCCATTTCACCGATGCCATTGGCATTGTCAGAGATCGGACCAAAAGAGTCCATCGCGACGTTGTTACCGGTCAGGGTCAACATACCAATACCGGTCATCGCGACTCCATACAAGATAAACGTCGCCCGATCTACGCCTTCCACACCTGGGATGGTGCCGAAGATGAAAATAGAAGCGACAATTGTCAACGCGATCACAAGCACGGACCAAACAGAGGATTCAAAACCGACCGAGATACCGTTCAAGATCAAGGTTGCAGGGCCGGTATCTGCGGCTTTTTTGATGTTATTGACTGGCGCGGCATGCGTACCCGTAAAGTATTCAGTCAGGCGGTCAATCACAATGGCAAGCAAAACCCCAACACCTACAGCCGTCGGCAAACGCCACCAGCCGCCCCATGCAGCCATTGCAGGGTTATTCAAATAGAAGAAACCGGCGATGAAGAACAACGCAGCAGAGATCACTGCCGAGGTCAGGAAGCCGCTAAAGATAGCCTTCATTGCATCTTCGCTCTTGCCGGTCTTGCCGGCCTTCACAAAGTACGTGCCGATGATGGACGAAAGCACGCCAATACCGCGCACCACCAACGGGAAGATGATCCACTCGAGGCGTCCGGTCGTGTGCCAGAGGGCCAGACCAAGAATAAGTCCGGAAACGATCGTCACTTCATAGGATTCGAAAATGTCAGCGGCCATACCGGCGCAGTCGCCGACGTTGTCACCAACCAGATCGGCGATCACAGCGGGATTTCTCGGATCATCCTCAGGGATGCCTGCTTCCACCTTGCCAACCAGGTCCGCGCCGACGTCAGCCGCCTTCGTGAAGATACCGCCGCCCACACGCATGAACAACGCGAGCAGCGTACCGCCGAAACCGAAGCCGAGCAAAGCATCGGGCGCGGCAATACCAAGGATAATGAAAATGATGGTTCCGCCAAGCAGACCGAGACCATCGGTAAGCATACCAGTAATGGTGCCGGCGCGATAGGCAATACGGAGCGCTTCACCAAACGACCTCTTGGATGCTGAAGCCACGCGCACATTGGCTTCGACAGCCATACGCATACCAAGCTGTCCGACTGTGAGCGAGAAGCCCGCGCCCATAATGAAGGCCAGACCGCGGGCGATGCCGATCCACAGCTGGAGTTGAGCATCGCTCATGCCCTGGAAGCGTTCCTGCGCTTCAGGAGAAGGCGGAACAACATACACAGACAGGAACAAAGCGACGGTTAAAACAGCGATCAAAGGCAAAATGGAGCGAAACTGCTTCTGTAAATAAGCGTTCGCTCCATCTTTGATCGCGTTCCAAACTTCCTGCATTTTTTCAGTGCCTTTATCTTCGCGCAGGATCTGGTTACGAAGGAAGATCGCATATAAAAGACCGACAATGGCAATGCCAAATACGAGCCAGATTGCGACCACCTCAAAATCTTGAAGTCCTTGCATATAGTACATGTGGGTTATATCCTCCAGAGGGAATAAAAAAATATGGGCTTTCGCCTATAAACCAGAGAGATTTTACAGGCGCACATAGAATGTGTCAAGAAATGTGAGAAGTATGTTAACCCAATGGGTTAGCCCAAAGTGTCAACCCAAAGTTGACAATGCCCCCCAAACCTGATAAGATTTGGCGAAATTTAAAATCAATCAAACAAGGAGAACAAACATGCTCCAGGAAATTGAAACCCAACTCTTTACCTTAACTCCCGCTGCCAGCCAGGCTGTTAAAGATATTCTCGAACAACGCAGTCTTGAAGGCTATGCCTTGCGCGTTTATGTTGCGGGCGGCGGTTGCTGCGGCGTGAATTTTGGCATGGCTTTGGATAATAACTTCCGCGATATTGACACCCTGTTTGACGCGGACGGCGTGCAGGTCGTCGTTGACAATGTGTCCATGGATTATTTGCGCGAAGCAAGCATTGACTTCGTGAACGATCCCCAACATGGCGCCGGCTTCGCAGTCAACAGTCCAAACGCCAAAAAAGGACATGGTCACGAACACGGCGAAGGCGGCTGCGCCTGTGGCAGCGACGGCAGTGATTCTGGTGGCTGCGGCGGTGGTTCCTGCGGATGCAATAACTAATCTAACCTAAATTAGAAAATAACAAATACGCCTTTCCAATAAAAGGCGTATTGTTATTTAATCTACCGGCCGCGCAGGAAGGAAATTAAAGTGCCAAAGGCCCCAATAAAACCAAGACCGAAAATTAACAAGCCCATCGGCAGACGGTTAGCCGTTGAATTGTCGTTGAGAAAAGTAGCAATGACCAGGGGCGGCGGGGGAGTGAATGTTGGCAGACGGGTGGGTGTAACAGGGGCAATAAATGCCGCCGCAAGAGTTGGGTTAATGGTGGGAGTGGAAGCCGGGGTCGGCGTGGGAGGCGCGCTCAACACAGCCAGCTGCCCCGGTCTTACAATATTGACATACGGCCCATAGATCCATGCAACCGCGCTTGGAACGCCGGGATAATAAACCTGTATCCAATCCCTGTCCTCGGAGATGCCCAATGCAGGCACTTCCTGTCCCTTCAACAGCACGCCCACCGCAGGGTACAGATACGAACTGGGACCTGAATACACACTGACAGTAACCATATCAAGGTTCACTGCAACGATCATGCCGGAGGGTGTGCCTGTCACCGTTGGGACGGAGCCGGTGGGCTGCTGGGCGTGTGCAGGGGATTGAATGGGAATAGAAAACATGACTCCTGCCCCGGCAATCATCAATGCGATCAGAGCGACAAGCTTTGCCTTGAATGAGACCATCATCTTATCGGCGTATAAAAGAGAGCAGAAAACCAATCAGCCCCAAACTTGCAAACGCTACAATGATCGCGGCAATTGGGACAGAGTTTTCAGAATATCTTGCGGGGGATTCTGTATAAGCATGTGCAGTCAAAGATGGCGGCGGAGTAAAAGTTGGCAGACGGGTATTGGTGGGAATAATATTGAACTGCGCGGCAAGCGTCGGGTCAATGGTGGCAGTTGCAGGTGGAACAGGAGTGGGAGGCGGCTCCACGATCTGTAAAGCCCCGGGAGATACCTGAACAAGGGGGGAATAGACCCAGCCTTTTCCACCTGGGGCGGATGGGAACTCGATCTGTATCCAATCTCCACCCTGTGACCTGCCAAGCGCCGGCGCTGTATCTCCTGGAAACAATTGACCTACAACAGGATAAATGGAAGAGTTTGGACCCATACGAATATTAGCAAAATTTTCACCACCAAACAAGACGGTAATGAACATGCCTGCAGCTGGGACATTCGTCGGTTGTTGAGCCAGCACAATGGTCGAGGTAAAACCGAAAAATGTCCCTGTCAATGACAGGGAACTGAGAAGGAAAAGAATTTTGGATTGAAAATGGATATGTTTCATCTCAAATAACTCTTAAAAGGAAATCGTAAAGGCGATTATAATCCACTTCATGGAACGAAAAATCTTTCATGGAAATATCAAGCCCGCGGATATTGCGCAGGCCCTGCTTGGCGAATTCAATCAAGGTAATTTACTGGCGCAAACGATCGGGCAAAGTGACAGGATGATCGTGCAGGTAAGTTCCCGTCCAGATGCGATGTCCGGCGGAATGACTGCTATGACGGTGACCATTCAACAAATGGAAGAGGAAGGGGTCATTGTTGAATTGGGACAGCAGGCATGGCTCGGTCTGG
>Ga0209514_10005583_pt1 | contig 15970 bp, 21 predicted proteins | sample Subgrocontami58m_FD_187452 | JGI IMG/M metagenome (GOLD analysis project Ga0209514, IMG submission 187452) | Subsurface groundwater microbial communities from S. Glens Falls, New York, USA - GMW37 contaminated, 5.8 m (SPAdes) (version 3) | ecosystem: Environmental > Aquatic > Deep subsurface >...
CTAATGGTTCCGGTAAATCAACTACGGCTCCTTCTTTGCTTAAAGGCACTCTGGGAGTAACTGAGTTTGTCAACGCAGATGTCATTGCCGAGGGGCTTTCTGCTTTTTATCCTGAAGGTGCGGCTTTTCACGCGGGCCGTGTTATGTTGGAGCGAATACATCTCCTTGCAAAAGAACGGGTGGATTTTGCATTCGAGACAACCCTTGCGAGTCGTACCTTTGCCCCCTGGATAAAAGAGCTTAAACAAACGGGCTATATTTTCCACCTTGTTTTTCTCTGGCTTCCAAATGAGGAATTTGCAATAGCAAGAGTAGCAGAAAGAGTCCGCATGGGTGGACATAATGTGCCTGAAGAAACCATTAGAAGGCGATATAAGAAAGGTATGAATAATTTTTTCCAGCTTTACATGCCATTGGCGGATACATGGCTCTTTTATGATAATTCAGTTGCTGGAGTCCCAAAGCTTCTGGCTTCTGGTGGAAGAGAAATCGGCACATCGATCGAAAATGGATTGATTTGGAAACAAATAAAGGAGAAATATAATGATTGATAAAGTAGTAAAAGACAAAATTTCTGAAATATTTGAAGACAAAGAGAAAATAACAAGAGCTCTATCTAAAGCTGTTAATGAAGCATTACTTCAGCATAAAACAGCAGGCAACCCCGTTGCGTCATGGGAAGACGGTAAGATCGTCTGGATTCCGCCTGAAGATATTCCTGTCGAGGGTAAAAATTAAAGGGTGGATGGTTTGTCGTCCCTACGCATTGATTTAAAAATGCCCCCACCGCAATCGTTCAAAAAATCTGAATTAGGATGTTTGTAATATGAAAAATCTAAGAGATACGATACTTCACATCTTATAGAAGATCAACCTGAACCGGGATCACGCGGCGTGGTGCTCAAAAACAATCTCAGCATTCCACGATGGACGGTGATCGACAACGCTTTATTAAATTATATCTTTGTTCAAGCCCGAAGGGCTGTCAGCATATAGCAGGGGGGAAAGCCCCCTGCGTAAAAGAACAATACCCATTTAACCCCGAAGGGGTGAAAGGAATTTATCATTATTTCCATAATAAATTTCTCGTCATAATCTATTTAAAACGACCTTTTTCCGTGGTGATGTTTTGCAATTCCTCGATTTCTGCCGCCCCGTTGGGGCTATGTATTTGGTATTTCTCATATACGGGGGTTTCACCCCCGTCTATATGCTTTCTGCCCTTTGGGCATACTCTTGTCCCCGTCAGCGAACGGGGATCGGTTGTCTACAGAAGTTATCTCCTTCCATTATTTCTGAACATACTATAGATATTAACATTACAACATGCATAGCCCAAAAACCTGCTTAGACAAAATGAAAATTCCTTGTATAATGAACAAACTTGAATAGGGTTTAGCCAAAAACATGTTGTTTTTTAGCTGGTCCCTTAGGAGTAAAACACCCTTGAGCAAATCCCTTACAAAAAAAGAATTTATACAAAAGCTTGCAATGAAAATGAACGCGGATGAAAAAACGGCCTCTGACTGGGTGGATGGCGTAACCGATTCGCTTTATGAAGCCTTTAAGGAAGGACAAGGCGTTTCTCTGACGGGATTGGGGAGTTTTTATATGCAACGTGTGGGATACCTGCGAGTATTCAAATTCAATCCGAGTCAGAAATTAAAAAAATTACTTGGATGGTCATCTACCTATACCGGAGATATATGATATCGCTTGATATATCTCGTAGTAAGCGCATACATTATCACTGAAGGCATAAGAAAAATGAAAAAATCACTGATTATTTACGAAGAAGAAACCGAATTGTTTGCTCGATTCAACCATCCAAAATGCCAGGAAGGTCTCTCTTATCATGCAAAAATGAAAATCAGAGAATCCGGTAAGTTACCGGTAGAATTGACGCTGAGATTTAAAGGTATTTACCCCTTTGCGTCGCCCATACCGCCGGAAAAACATGAAATAAAGGCGACTTCGATTATGGATTTATACTCAAAAATACTGAGATGGTTTAGAAAGTATGGTTATGAGGTAACGTAATGTGCATGTAAAAATCTACTCAAATGAAAATTAAGTGGTTGTGCACCCTGTGGGGTATGAATCAGCCTACCCTTGAGGACAACCTCAAGGTGATCAAGGATGCCGGGTTTGAAGGGGTTGAAATGAAAGTTCCCGACGACAGCGCCGGGAGAAACAGGCTTGGTGTCCTGCTCAATGAGACCGGGCTGGATTTGGTTGCTCAGGTCAGGGCTGAAGGGGCGACTGCTGATGCGCAAATAGAATCCCTGAAAAAAGGGCTAGGCAAAGTTGCTGAGCTTAATCCCTTGCTTGTGAACGTCCATTGCGGCAAGGATTTCTGGCCTTTTAGGGAAAACAGAAGGGTGATTGTAAGTGCCCAAAGATTTGCCGGCGAACGTGGGATAAAGGTACTGCATGAGACGCATCGTGGCAGGGCGACCTTTTGTACGACAGCTACAATGGATATCATTGAGACCGTGCCGGAGATAAGATTCACTGCGGATTTTTCACACTGGTGCTGCGTACACAATTCCCTGCTCCAGGATCAGCGCGAGGCTATTGGCAGCGTCATTGATCGGGCCGATTACATTCATGCAAGGGTCGGCTGCGCAACCTCTCCGCAGATTACCGATCCGAGGGCGCCGGAGTGGAAGGATGCCGTTGAAGCACATATACGGTGGTGGGAAAAAATAGCGGAACATCAAAAAAAGAACCATGCAGAATATTTACCGATATGCTCCGAGTTTGGTCCGCCCCCATATATGGTTACCCTGCCCTTTACCGGAAAACTCATTGCCGATGCGTGGGAGATAAACTGCTACATGAAGGATATGCTTAAGGAGCGGTTAGGTCATTTCATGGAATCGTAAGGGTATAAAAACATTTAATGACTACGACGACTTGACAGTATTTCAGTTTCCTTGAAAACTCTGTTGACATAACAGAATATTCAAGGTAAGCTTTCATCATGATTGACAGAAAACATGACGTAAAAAAGCTTCTTTCTCTTCTGAAACACCACCCGGTAGTTGGAATCATCGGTGCACGACAAGTTGGGAAAACAACGCTGGCACGTTCTTTCTCCGACCATATACGCAGTGTATCCTTTTACTTCGATTTGGAAAATCCGGAGGATTTAGCGCGGCTCGCCGACCCGATGCTTGCTCTCAAGGGCTTGAAGGGTCTTGTTGTTATTGATGAGATACAACGATTTCCGGGGCTTTTCCCTATTCTAAGAGTGCTTGTGGACCGCCCGAAGGCATCAGCACGCTTTCTGGTTTTAGGCAGCGCTTCTCCCGAACTCCTTCGTCAGGGGTCTGAATCTCTCGCAGGCCGTATTATCTATCAAGAACTGGGAGGCTTTTCTCTGGATGATGTGGGAATAAAGAACTATTTGCGATTGTGGCTGCGGGGAGGGTTCCCACGTTCATACCTTGCTTCCTCTGATACGATGAGTGAAGAATGGCGTCGCGGATTCATACAGACTTTTCTCGAAAGAGACCTCCCGCAGTTGGGAATTACTATCCGTTCAACTACCATGCATCGGTTCTGGAGCATGATTTCGCATTATCACGGCCAAATATGGAATGCTTCTGAATTCGGGCGGTCTTTTGGCGTTGCCGACACGACCGTTCGCAATTATCTGGATCTGTTATCATCAGCGCTGGTTGTTAGGCAGCTGCTGCCGTGGCATGAAAACATCGCAAAACGCCAGGTTAAATCGCCGAAGGTTTATATTGCAGATAGCGGCTTGCTTCATACGTTACTCGGCATCAAAACCCGCAGTGATCTGGAAAGGCATCCCAAGATCGGGGCATCATGGGAGGGATTTGTCATTGAGCAGGTTATCCGCTGGATGGGATTCAGGAACGAGGATTGCTTTTTCTGGGCGACTCATGCAGGCGCGGAACTGGACCTTCTCGTAGTCAGGGGAAAAGACAGGCTGGGCTTTGAAGTCAAGCTTACCAGCTCACCGCACGTGACTCCCTCAATGCGAAGCGCCCTTTCAGACCTGAAACTTCAGCGCTTATATGTAATTCACTCAGGCGAAGAGACGTTCCAGCTTGCGAGAAACATCCAGGCGGTTGCGCTGCCCCGATTACTTGAAGATCTCAAGCCTTTGCGGTAGGGGATCTAGGTAGTTTCCATATAAATAATCCCCTAACTTTAGAATATTTATACCCCTTATTATCGTCACTGTTACCCTGACGCCTGGAAAAACAACATCATATCTTATTTCTGATAATTTGAATAAATCTTTTTTGCCCTTTCTGTTAATTGTTTCGCTTCGTTTTTCCTTCCGGTTCCCTCATAAAAATCTGCCATTTTCTCCAATATGGTTGCAATTAAAGGGTGGTCTTTGCCATATTCTTTTTCATATATTTCAAGCGCCCGTTTATAAAGGGACTCAGCCATAGTGTTTTCACCCTGGTAGTAGTAAAGCGTTGCCAGATTGTTCATTGCAGAGGCAAGGTTGGGATGGCCGGAACCGAGTGTTTTTTCTTCGATGGCCAAGGCTCTTTTGTAGAGCGGTATCGCTTCAGCATATTTCTTCTGGTCTTGATAAAGCTCTCCCAATCTGTTCAGAACATTAACAACACTGGGATGATCTGGACCAAACACATTCTCATATATACCAAGAGATTGTTTGTAAAAGGGCTCTGCTTCAGCATATTTATCTTGAAGGAGAAACATTTCCCCAAGCTCATGCAATACATTACCAACACAGGGATGGTCTGAACCAAGCGATTCTTTGTAAATATTGAGAGCCTGATTAAAGAGAGGCGCGGCTTCGGCATATCTGCCATAGGTTCTATAAAGTATTCCCAGCAAGTTCATTGAATCAGCAATACAGGTATTGCCGGAAGGAAATGTATTTTTCGCTACCTTTAATGCTTCTTCACCCGCCTTTATTGCATCCGCATATCTCTTTTTTTGTAAAAGCGAGGTGGTTTTATCATTGAGTTCCTTCCACAAATTCTCCTGAGCATATGCAGGCAAAGCGCAAGAACCAAACAGAACCAATATAAAAAAGACTTTCGTTCCATAGATGCAAAGATACTTCATACTGTTTACTAACGTGACCATTTCAAAAATCTCCCCTATAATATTGAATGTTGATATCAGTTTCATTTTTCACATAATTATTATATCATAAAGAATCTATAAAATAATAACCATCATATGATGATTTATAGTTTGCATGGTAACTCAATTTCATTGGCTAGGGAATCCTAACTATGGCAATAAAAGCAACAATATTCAGAGTCGAGCTGAATATAGCGGACATAGACCGTAATTATTTCCATGATCATAAGCTCACCATCGCACGGCATCCATCAGAGAATGACGTCCGTATGATGGCGCGCTTGGTGGCATTTGTCCTGAACGCCCACGAAGATCTTGTATTCACCCAAGGCGTGAGCAGCGGCGATGAACCGGACCTGTGGCGAAAGGATTTAAGCGGGAATATTGAGGTGTGGATAGAGGTTGGGCAGCCCGATGAGAAGCAGATCCGCAAGGCCTGCGGCCGCGCTAAAGAGGTTATTATTTACGCCTATAGCGGCAATAGTGCAAACGCCTGGTGGAAAAAGATAAAACCCGATATTAATCGTTTCAAAAATCTATCGGTAATAAACCTGCCGACGGAAGCCATTCAGGAAATGGCAGCATTGGCGCAACGCACTATGGATTTCCCATGTACCATACAGGGAGGAGAAGTATGGATATCAGGCAGGGATAAAACCGTGAAGATATGTCCGATAAGATGGAAAGAACAAGAAAGATAGGAAATTCTTTATGACGTTTCGTAAAATAAACTATGTCTCATCGAGGATAAAAATTAAAGGGTGAATGGTTTGTCGTTTCTAAGCATTGATTTAAGGATGTCCCCACCTCAATCGTTCAAAAACCCTGTAATTACTGTAACGTTCTTAGGGACGACCTGTCTGCGTGTGGTTACGCACAGGTAGATGGGATGAGTTACCTGCTTGCGCGTCTGCTTGAGTATCGATTGCAGCCAAATCGTGCACAGGCAAGCGGGGATTATGTGGAACATTGGCGGATGAATGCAATATGAAAAAATCTAAGCGATACGATACTTCACATCTTATAGAAGATCAGTCTGAGCCGGGGTCACGCGGCAGAGTGCTCAAGAACAAGCTCGGCGTAACAAGTAAGCGTGAAATGCGTAAGTACGAAAAAGAAGCGCTCATGTATGTTATTGCAGAGGTGCCTGTACAATGAAGAAGTTAGGCTTCCCAATCATCCACATCATCGGGCTGCCAGGGGCAGGAAAAACCACGCTCGGCAAAAAGTTGTCGGCAAAGTATCACTTGCCGGTGTTTTATATTGGAGCGTATCGCTCGAAGTTTCCATCATCTGAGAAAGGAGAAGCGGATGCGTGGGTGGCTCTCTATAGAGAACTGTCAAGGCAAAAGTGGGCGAACTGTATCCTTGAAACGACCGGCTTGAACAGCCGGGAGCGATTCCTGCGAGCAGCCTTCTCCTTTTCGAATATCGTTACCATCAAACTGACAGCCCAGAAAAGAGTCCTGTATGAACGAATCGGGAAGAAAAAAAACGAGCGGGGCGGGGAATGGCTGTTTAGCGACGACTATTGCGACAAGTACGAATTTGTAAGGAAAATGTTCCGGCAGTTCATTGATGTACCGGCTGAGATGGTGATCGATACAACAAGGATGAACGCACAGGATGTATTCAGGAAAGTCGTTTCATGGTTGCCATTCTGGAAGGATATAGGGGTGCTACATCCTTGATAATATTCATCGAAGTAGTTTTATTTGTATGCAGAGGTGAGATTATTGTTTAAAAACAAAACTGAGAAAGTGTTATTCAAAGATATAGTAAGGGCATGCGTCTTTAGAAATGTTAAAGAATCTTTGCTGCGGCTTTATCCCTATCAGAAAAAGGCAATCGATGGGTATAAGCATGTTTTTCAAACTCTGAGACTTATGAGGCCAAGATACACTAAAGAAAGGTTGGTTATTGACATAAGGAGAGTCGGCAGAGGCAAGAATGTATATTTTGATGTCAGCGGTATATGCTTGGAAACAGATATTCATCAATCATATGCCCTTGAGTATACCCCGTGGTCAGAGTGGCTTGGATACGAAGTGGCCCAAAATGTTCTCAAAAAGATGTCAAAAGAGGAAATCGTAGCTCACTGCCTCTGGGAAATGACCTTTATGGGCTTTACGCAAAATAAAATCAGAAGAAAACTTAATTCGTTGAAAAAGCTGGTCAAGGATGTTAAAGATGGCAAAGTGAAAACTATTCCATTTGAAGAAGTAATGCTATATCTTAAAGAAAAAACGAAGGGACATGGCAGATGACCGCAAACGCAATCGTTCAAAAACTCTGGAATTATTGCAACGTCCTTCGGGACGACCTGTCTGCGTGCGGACACGCACAGGCAGGCGCAGGTAAGCAACAAAACATAATTCCAAAGCAATACAACTGGCAAAGTCTTTTAGAAAAAGACGGCGATGAGCTTTTTGATCATTACCGCCACCTTCTTGAAGAACTTGGGAAGAAATCAGGATTATTGGGATTAATATTTGGAAGGGCGTAGAATGCAGATACTCGTCGATGCTGATGCTTTTCCCGGTGTGATAGTGGATATCCTGTTCCGGGCAGTTGAGCGCGTTCGTGTCCCGTTGATTCTGGTCTCGAACAAGCATCTGAGGGTTCCTCAATCGGTGTACATTTCGAGTATTATGGTATCTGCGGGATTTGATGTGGCAGATAATCATATCATTGCGATGGTTCAACAGGGCGACCTGGTTATTACTGCTGATATACCGCTTGCAGACCGTGTCGTTGAGAAGGGCGGATATGCGATTGACCCACGAGGTGAGCTCTATACGGAAACGAACATAAAACATCGGCTGGCTATGCGCAATCTTTTGAATGAACTCCGGAACGGCGGTATGATTACTGGCGGCCCCTCTTCGTTTGGCCGGAAAGACATTCAGTCGTTTGCCTACCAACTGGATCGTTTTCTGACAAAATATTGTAAGAGCTGAAGGAATATGACAATGGCATGCATGCAGACGCTAAATTCTTCGCACCGCTTATGCTTACGTGAGACGCTTAATAAAAATATTTTGACATTATTGATAAAAAATGTAGCGCCGTTCCCTTGTGGTTGGCATTGGGTGGGGACTTCGTCGTGAGTCTTCGGCGTAAGATCAGACGAACCCTTAGCCGAACGATAAACTACCCGCGCTACAGATTTCGAATCATTCGAGTTAGGCGTTTAAAAATGAGGTTCTTCTGGGAATTGTGTGGAAACAAGCTATAGAAGTGAATTCCTCCCCCTTGATGGGGGGAGGGTTAGGGTGGGGGTGATTAAGAATTGAAAAGCTAATCACAACATATAGCTAAAATTCTCAGGAAGAGACCCACTGATGCAGAGAAGTCAATGTGGAGACACTTAAGAGGGAAGCAATTAGAGGGTTTTAAATTCAGAAGACAAGAACCCATTGGTAGATATGTGGGAGATTTTGTATGTTATGAAAAAGGAATCCTCGTAGAAATAGATGGCGGACAGCATTCTGTAGAAAAAGATCGTGATAGGGAGAGATGGCTTGAAGGGCAGGGCTTTAAGGTTTTGAGATTTTGGAATATTGAATAATATTCAGGGAGTACTGGAAGTAATAAGAAGGCATTGTTTATCTCACCCTCCCCTAACCCCTCCCATCAAGGGCAATGTCGTTGAATTAAGGGGTAGAAGTTTTTCTGCATGTGGTAAAGCCCGAAGGGCTGACATAATATAGCCCAGGGCGAGCAGCCCTGGGTATATAGTTCGCTAGTATTTAAGCCCTGAAAGGGCGACACATTTTGTCTTAATTCAATGACATTGCCCATCAAGGGAGGGGAAGCTGATTCGTATATCCACAAAAGCATGAAGAAACAAAAATGAATAATTGGTTTTTGTATTTGATACGATGTAAACATGGAAGATTATACACAGGCATTACAACTGATGTGGAAAGAAGATTTGTAGAACATACAAGTAATGATAAAAAAGGAGCAAAATGTTTACGGGGAAAAGCCCCTTTAACGTTGGTTATGAAAAAGAAGATTGGAAGCAAGAGTATGGCATTAAAGATTGAAGCAAGGGTTAAAAAACTATCAAAAATCAAAAAAGAGATGTTCGTAGATGGTAAAATCAAAGTAAGAGAAATAGGGAAATAAATATATGAACAAGAATAAAAACAGAGATCAAATAGAAGACAAATACAAATGGGATTTGTCTGTTTTGTATGCATCGGCTGATTATTGGAAGGAAGGCTACCGGAAGGTGGAAAAAGAACTTCCTCCTCTCCTGGAGTTTAAAGGCTCTCTTGCTGATTCCGGTAAACTCGGGCAGTTCATGCAGTTTTATATTAACCATTCTATAATGAGAGAAAATTTATATGTATATGCGAATGTACGCTTTTTTGAGGATACCAGAAACGCCGTATATGAAGAGATGAAAGGTCGTATTGAACTGCTTGTTTCAAAGATTTCTGCTGAAACCGTTTTTATAAAAAAAGAGTTGTCCTCTTTATCACAGGATGATATTGATACAATGATTCATGAAAATTCTCATCTGGCAGGGTATCGCTTCTTTTTGAAAAGCTATGCCCGATACCATCCTCATATCCTTTCCGAAGAAACGGAAACAGTTTTAGCGGAACTGGAAATTGCCTTGAAAAAGCCTGATGATATTTTTTCGGCCTTTCATGATAACAATATTTCATTCGGGGAATTCGAACATAAGGGAGAAAAAATCCACCTTTCTCATGCAAAATATGCTCAACTCTTAGAATCTCCTGATCGGGCTCTCCGGCAAAAAGTGTTTGATTTTTATTACCAGCCTTACCAGCAGAATATTGATGTGCTGGCAAATACCTACGCTACAAACGTGCTTGCAAACATTAAGCTGGCGAAGGTCCGCAACTATACGTCGATGCTGGAAATGTCCCTGTTTCCCGATTACTTGTCAACCACAGTAATCAGTAATCTCATTGAGGTTGTGAAAGAGAACATCGATGTGATCAGCGAGTTCAATGCCCTAAAACAGGAAGAGCTTGGAATTAAAGAATTACACTTCTATGATAATTATGTGCCCCTGGTTGTTGATGTTGATAAGAAATATTCCTATGAAGAGGCAATTGAACTGGTTCGTACAGCGCTTGAACCCCTCGGTGTGGAATATCTCAGGAAGTACGACGCTACTGTTAGTGCACGGGTAATTGACGTATTTGAATCTCCTGGCAAAAGATCAGGGGCGTTCTCCTGGGGGAGTTATGCGAGCCGGGGATTAATATTCTTAAATTACACGGGAAAGTTCTCTGATGTTTCAACATTTGCGCATGAATTCGGTCATTGCCTGCATCGGGATTATTCCATTGAAAATCAACCATATATCTATTATCAAAATCCGATCTTTCTGGCTGAGATAGCCTCTACATTCAATGAAGCTTTACTGTTTGATCATATGTCAAAGATTGCCGAATCCAGCGAAGAGAAGAAATTCTTTCTGTATCACAACATGAAACGAATAGAAGCAACCTTCTATAGACAGACGATGTTCGCAAATTTTGAAAAAGAGATTCATGGGATGGCTGAATCCGGTGAGGTGCTGATCGCGAAAAGCATAACTGACATTTACAGGAAAAACCTTGAAGCCTATCTGGGTAAGGGAATGGTTATTGATGAGCAGTTAAACTACGAGTGGGCGCGAATCCCCCATTTTTACAATGCCTTTTATGTCTACAAATATGCTACCAGCCTGTCCGCGGCAATAGCTTTGTCTGAGCGTGTAACCTCCGGCGATAAAGTTGCTGTTGAAGATTATCTTACATTTCTGAAAGCAGGATCACACAAAGAGCCGCTTGAAATTCTGAAAGACGCCGGGGTAGACCTTGCCGGAAAAGAGGCGTATGAAGTAACGGTCAACAAATTCAGGAAATTACTGGCAGAATACAAATCTTTGCTATGATTACTTCCTAACCCGACGGAGTAGGAACGCGTAACGCGGGTGGTTTATCGTTCGGCTGAGCTCACGACGAAGTCCCCCGCCAAAATGCCGACCACGCTTGTCCTCGACTTGGATCGGGGAAGGGATCGGCGCTACAATTTTTACTAAAAATGTTAAAATATTTTTGTTAAGAAACTATGATTCAGGAAAACGAACTTTATAGAAAAGTAGCAGACGCCTGCCGGCTGGAGACGGCTGAAGCCTTTCGTCTTCAAAGCCGCATACATCGATTGCGATGGTTTGGCCGTTCAGATATATGGGTCAAACGGGACGATGAGCTTAGCTTTGGCGTGTCCGGAACCAAGTTACGTAAACATGCATCCATAATTCCTTCATTAAAACAAAAAGGAATTGAGGAAGTGGTGGTAATTGGCGGGGCAAATTCAAACAACGTGCTTTCAGCGGCTCAGACCCTAAGGGAAAACAATATCAAGATAACTCCTTTTTTGCTCGGGCCACCATCTCAAAAACTTGGTAATGCGAAGCTGTTTTCACTGTTTGTTGATGACAGCGAAATCCATTGGATTTCACGTTCCCAATGGGCAGATTGTGAAGATTTAGTCAACAACTATGTAGAAAAAAGAAAGGACTTGGGGGTAAAGATCTTTGTTCTTCCTGAGGGGGCGCATCATCCATTAGCGCTGCCAGGCTCTTTAAGTATTCTCGTTGATATCCTTCGCAATGAGCGGGAATCGGGGGTTCGTTTCGATCATATTTTTATCGATGCCGGTACGGGGATGGTTGCACAATCTCTCCTGGCTGGAGATGCCGCCCTTGGGCGGAAGACGATATTTCATGTCGTGGTTCTGGCAGGCTCATTTGAGGATTTCCAATCGGGATTATCGCGGGTTGTTCAATACACCCAGGAATTTCTTGATGTTTCTACTTGTCCATTACCTGACTATCATATGTACTATCCTGCAACCGCCAAATCATTCGGCAGCACCAACAAGACTATTTTCAATGAAATAAGGCGTATTGCCAGAGAGGATGGAATTCTCACTGACCCTATTTACTCCTCCAAACTGTTTCTTACGGCAAGACAAACGATTCTCGACAAAACACTTGATGGGAATATACTCCTGATTCACTCAGGAGGGGGGTTGGCCTTAACGGGCTTTATGGATCATCCCATGTTCAGCGTATAGAAATTTTCACCTGAAAATACTTTTTTCACACAAAGGCACAAAGGACACAAAGAAGATGATAAGCGTAGAAAGTAGAAATATTTCTTCTACTTGTGAGCAACAGCTCACGAATGTTTTGTTTTATTTATGCAGGTTTTGGGTGGCATGGACAAACCCTGTTTGTCCGTGCCTGTCTTGTGACTCACTACGGTATGAAAGTTACCGAAGACGTGGCAGGCCACTGTCCCCCGCTGGCGGGGGATCAAGGGGGTGGAAAGGCACAAGTGAAAATCCCGGCAGGTTTGTAACTTAACGTATAGGAAATTCAATGTTAGGCCTGAAAGGCCGTCAGGATATAGCGGGGGGTGAAGCCCCCTGAAATTGAATAAAACAATATAAGCCCCAAAGGGGCGAAAGGGCATTTTGTTTTTTGTGATCAATACAATCTTCGTAAATTAAAATCAGCAATATGGATAAATCAAGCCAGGAAAGATGTATTCAATGCCGGTTAATAATTCAAGACTGTATTTGCCGGGATATTTCAGCCTTTTGTGCGGAACATAAAATAACCCTGTTAACAAGTAAAAGAGAAGAGCGGATTATCTCCAATACGGGAAGGTTGCTTCGATGTATGCTGGAAAATATCTCTCCTGTTTATATAGGAGAAAAGGGGTGGGAAAAAGAGGTTGAGTCAGAAATAGTGAGAACCGATTATACGCCTGTAATATTTTTTCCGACCCCGCCTGTTTGTGATGGGCAAAAAGTTATGGAAGAAATGGGGAAACCATTGAATATTTTTGTTCTGGACACCAGTTGGAGAAATGCGAGGAGGTGGCTTCACAAACCAGTGCTTATGAATTTGAAAAAAGTTGGATTAAAAACAGTACCGCCTTCTGAATATTACCTCAGGAAGCAATCTGTAGAAAACTATTTGTGCACTTTTCAAGCAGTTACTTCATTAATGGCGGAACTCAGGACAAAAGGTTTTGCTTCGGTTTCTTTTCAAATTAATGAAAAGTTTAAATTGTGGGTGAAATCTTTGGCAAGGCAAAGAGGCTTGACCATAACGACTACCCGGCGAAGCAGGCATTTTCCAAAAAACTAAATTCATACGATTTGCTAGTTATTCCTTTCCATCTTCTATAATATTGGATATGGAATAAACATGGCCAGGTACTGACACCTTATGCTTGAATATCGAACGATTAATCGTTACACTATGCCATGGAATTAAATCACATTGGTATCACAAATAAGAGCGCAGAGCAGGCGATACAGTTTTATCAGGATTTTTTAGGTCTTGAAAAGACAAGAGAAATTCTATTACCTCCGGAACTTTCAGAGCAATTGTTTTCTCTTTCTCAAGAGATCAAAGTGTTAGTTTTTGAAAAGCCCGGGATAAAGATCGAGGTATTCATATCTGATTTTCAACATGCCAACCCAAATCTTACCCATTTCGGTCTAATGCTGGATAATATTTCTGAGGTCACAGAAAAGGCTCAGAGGTCTCATGTTGATCTTATCATTGGGAAACATAAGGAGAAGACCGTATACTTTCTCAAGGATTTTTCCGGCAACCTGATTGAAATAAAGCAAAAATCGTAAAATAGGTGGAGGTGGATACACCTTATTTTTGCTGACAGGAGGCCTCTGGCATAAAAGCAGCAGCCGGTGTCTGGGAGACAGATTTAGTATAAAAGATAACCCGCAAGAGCATTTCAGGATTTGATTTCCTGGCAAAAGCAGACCATTTTGTATTGCCTGTTTACCGGCTCAATGCTTCATTTCCCAAAATGTTCCGCTGTATCGTGTTGCTTCAATTTGTTTAATACGATTTCTGCCGGGGTTAAATATTTTTTCTTATTATTACACGCCTTACAACACGGGACGATATTCCCCTTTGTACTTCTGCCTCCCCTCGATAGAGGTACTACATGATCCATGGTAAGTTCATCAGGGAGGAACTTTGTCTGACAATAATAGCATATCCCCTGGGAAATTTTATTCTTCCACCACTGAGATTTCCTCGTCTCCTGAGCCTTCAGCTTTTCCCTGGCAATATGTTTCTGGTCTTTTTCTATATGAATCCATTCAGACACGACTATTTTCCTCTTTTAAAGACATCTTCACTCACGAACTATGGCTAATGATTGTTGAATTATTGTAGATTATTTTACCGCAAAAGAAAAGGGTTAACAAAAAACACTATCTATCCAGTGGTCAAAGAAAAACAATCATGGACAGACACTATTTAACGATATCCTCAATTCTTTTTAGACCGGCATCTTTATTTGGCTTTGAGTATTCTGCTCTATATTTGCATTGATATACTATGTCCTTATTGCCAGACCAAGGGCATAAAGACAGGGGGAAGAAGACGGATTGAAAGAAAACCCGTAAAAGCAATTCAAAATTTGACCGTTTGACAAACAGCACATCAGTTTGTATTATCTGTTTGCCGAAACAGTGCTTCATTTCCAAAAACGAACAGAGGGTTGAATCAGGGCTCGTACCATGTCAGGTGGACCAGGGCGCTATGTTTAAGATAATCGTAGTATAAACACGGCAATAACCGTTAGGCGCCAAAATATAAACGAGCAGGAACACGATATGATAGTTGATCGTATACAAAACAGTAAAGCTTATCCGCTGGGAAAGGCCTGGCAACTCGCTTTTGAATTTCTGGTTTCTCTAAAACCTGATGCAGAAGAGAAGAAATACCACGTGCAAGGGGATGATATTTTTGCAATGGTTACGAGCTACGAAACACGTCCTCCTGATACGGCGGTACTTGAGACGCACCGGAAATATTTGGATATTCAGACGGTTATTACCGGCGGAGAAGGAATTGCCTGGTTCCCAAAAGACGAACTCATAATAAAGCAACCCTATGATGAATCGAAGGATGTGGAATTTTACCATCACCCGAACTCAAGCTTCGCACGAATGAACGTCTTTCCCGGCATATTTGTTGCTTTATTTCCCCAGGATGCCCACATGCCTTCTCTCATGCTTGGAAATACCTCTGAATATACCAAAAAAGTAGTGGTAAAGGTAAACGTAAAGCTTCTCATTATTTCCTGAGGGGATACACGTGCTAAAGGGTGTACGTCTTTCCTCATGACGGCCAGGAAAAAGCTGTTTCCTTTTGTTGTCGAGTATTAATCAAAGGCCTTTATACGTGCCAGAAAAAAAGGACGATATGTTTCCCGATAAAGAGTATCTTTTAAAGGTTGTACGAACGCGGATGCCGTTTGGCAAATACAAAGGGCGATTGCTGATTGATTTGCCTGAGGCGTATATTGTGTGGTTTGCACAACAGGGATTCCCGAAAGGTGAATTAGGTAATATGCTTGAGTGTGTCTATGAAATCAAGCTGAATGGACTGGAATACCTATTGAATCCACTACGCTAATTCAATGTATAGGAATTTCAAACTATTGTTCCTCCCCCTTGATGGGGGAGGTTAGGTGGGGGTGAAGGAAATAGTTAATCACCCTCCCCTTGCCCCTCCCATCAATGGAGGGGAATATTTAGTTGCCGAAGGCCTAATTCAATGGTATAGGATTTCATTTTATTTATGCTGGTTTCAGGCCGTCCAGTAACTGCATGTAATTACAAAAACGGTGGAAGACCTCCCCTTGATCCCCTCCTTGAGAAGGCAATGTCGTTAAATTAAGGGGTAGAAGTTTTTCTGCATGTGGTAAAGCCCGAAGGGCTGACATAATATAGCCCAGGGCGAGCAGCCCTGGGTATATAGTTCGATAGTATT
>Ga0209514_10005584_pt1 | contig 15969 bp, 12 predicted proteins | sample Subgrocontami58m_FD_187452 | JGI IMG/M metagenome (GOLD analysis project Ga0209514, IMG submission 187452) | Subsurface groundwater microbial communities from S. Glens Falls, New York, USA - GMW37 contaminated, 5.8 m (SPAdes) (version 3) | ecosystem: Environmental > Aquatic > Deep subsurface >...
ATGTTATTGGATTTGAGACAGGCAGTTCCATTAACCTTACCGGCCAATGGCAGCCGTAATCCTGTAAAACAGCCACGGTCAAAGCGATAAGCTGAAATATATATCCCCGATAGGTTAGTTGAATACTTATCGGGGATATTTGCTATTGACAAAAGAACGTATGTTCTGATATACTTGGAACTGCTGATGACTCTTTAATCTCTTAATTTTTAGTTATATTATTTACATTTTGTCATTCCCGCGAAGGCGGGAATCCACACTATCTCTGGATTCCCAATCGAGTTGGGAATGACATTGATTTATTTGTTTCGGCCTGTCCCGACACCTCGGGACTTGTCCGGGTTAGGAAATTTAACTATATGAAAATCGCCTGTGTCCTTATACCTCATTTCCCGTTATGCGCTGAAATTAACCGCCGGACGGAGTTAATTAATAGACCGGTTATCATGGTAACTGCCCATGCCTCCCGGCGCGTGGTGCTGGACTTCTCACCTGTCTTGACCGGATTATCGGTGGATATGCCCCTTCAGGCAGCCATTTCCCGGTGCAAGGGTGCGGCTCTGATTGATTCGGATTTGCCTTACTACCAGGATACCTTTGTGCATATCCTGGAAAACCTGGAAAAGGTTGTCCCGGCTGTGGAAGACGCCGGCCTGGGATGTGCCTATTTGGATGTTGCTGGCCTGGAAGGCATCTATGGCGGCAGGGACGGCCTTTCGAAGGCTATATCAGAGGCTATCCCCGGGGCCTTTCATGCCCGTGTCGGTATTGCGCAGAGCAAATTCCCGGCCTATGTGGCGGCTACTATCCCGATAAATCGGGACGGACAGGCGGTAGAGATTAGTACAGATGCCAGGGCTTTCCTGAAGGACTACCCTGTGAACATCCTGCCGGTATCCTGGAAAACGATAGAGCGGCTGCGCGGTTTCGGGCTGGAGAGGTTGGGGCAGGTGGCTGCCCTGGATATTGGGCCTCTACAGGCCCAGTTTGGCAGGGAAGGACAGATGATATGGTATCTGGCTAATGGCATTGATAGCCGGCCTTTGCTGCCCCGTCGTTCCGCCGAAACTCTTACCGAACATCTTACCTTTCCTGCCCCCACAGCTACTCTGGAGATGATTCTGATGGCTGTTGAATCTTTGCTCTTGCGAGCATTTGCCGATCCTTTACTAAAGGGCCGGTGCGTCCGATTGGCAGTATTGAGCGGCCAGGTCTCTACCGGGGCTGCATGGCAGCGGCGGATCGCCTTTAAAGAGCCTGCGGGCAGTAAATCGAAAGCGCTATTTGCCATAAAAAGCTCGTTTGAATCAATAACTTTGCCTGGCCCGCTGGAAGACCTGAACCTGCTCCTTTCCGGGCTGACCGGAGAGACGGGCCGCCAGGAAAGTCTTATCAGGAATATGCGCCAGTCCCGTCTTGAGGAACTTACTGAGGCCCTTCAGCAACTGGAGGCCCGGCTGGGCAATCCCGGCAAGGTCGGGACTATTTTTCAAGTGAGGTCGTTAGAGACATGGTCGCGAATACCCGAACGGAGACAGGCGCTGACGCCATTCAGCCTGTAAACGCCCCGCAGCCTGTGGAAGTAAAAGAGGATGCGGATGGCCGGCCCTTGAAGCTGAGGCTGACACACTGGCAGAAGGTAGCCTCCATAGAGGATACGTGGCGCATAGACGATGAATGGTGGCGGGAAAAGCCTGTATCGCGTCTGTATTGTGAAGTTATTGTTGCCAGTGGCCGCCGTTTAACCATATTCAAAGACCTGCTGAACTCGCTCTGGTACCGGCAAAACTATATTTGAGCGAAATTCCAAGCACTAATATCTAAACTCTAAACAAATTCAAATGCTCCAAATCACAACAACGAACCACCGATAGCCAGTTTCGATTTTTTGTAATTCGGTATTGTTTAGGATTTCGTGCTTAGGATTTAGGATTTAGTACCTATGTATGCTGAACTACACTGTCATAGCAATTTCTCTTTCCACGATGGAGCCTCCTCCATTGACGAGATGGTAGCCTCGGCCAGAGGTCTGGGCTATGCTGCCCTGGCCCTCACCGACCATGATAACCTGTGCGGGGCCATGAACTTTGCCAGGCTATCCAAATCCCTGGGTTTCAAGGCCATAATCGGCGCCGAGGTTACCCTATCAGGGGGCAGCCACCTCACCATCCTTGCCCGCGACCGGAAGGGATACGGCAACCTGTGCCGTCTTCTATCCAGCGCCCATGTCTCCGGCGAACGCAAAAACCCGGAGCTTGACGCTAACCTTTTATCTAAACATGCCGGGGGGCTGATACTGCTCACCGGCTGCCGGAACGGCCACATTCCCAGCTTATTAGCAGAGTACCGATTTGAGGCTGCCAGGGAAACGGCCAGGCAATATATGGCATGGTTTGGCCCCGGTAATGTCTTTGTGGAGCTACAGCAGAACCTGGTATATGGCGATACCCGCCGCAACAGGCAGCTTATCTCTCTGGCCGGAGAACTGGGCATCGGGGTGGTAGCCACCAATAACGTCCATTACCATGTCAGAGAACGCCACCAGCTTCATGATGCCCTGGTGGCTGTAAAGCACTGCAAAAGCCTGGAAGAGACCCACCGCGAGCGCCGTCCGAACTCCGAGTTCTATTTGAAGTCGCCGGCAGAGATGGCCCTTCTTTTCCGGGACTGCCCCGAAGCTGTAAAAAACACCTTGAAGATTGCTGAGATGTGCAGCTTTGATTTGACCAGAGACCTCAACTACCGCTTCCCCGATTACCCTGTGCCGGAGGAACTTGCCCTGCCTGCTCTCGGCCTGACGGAGAGCCAGCCGAATGGGTTTACCCCTCAGACCTACCTGGAACATCTGTGTTATCAATCAGCTGTCAGACGCTACGGCTCTGTAACCGATAGTGTAAAGGCCCGCCTTAATGAGGAGTTCCGCTTAATCAGAAAACATAACCTGGCAGGTTTCCTGCTAATCTATCACGATATTATCGAGTTGGCCAGAGAGATAATGTTCGAACTCGGGCTGGCTGTTGCGGGAGCGCCCCCGGAGGAGAACATGCCGGGCCGGGGCCGCGGTTCCTCGGTGGCCATGCTGGTGGGCTATCTTATCGGCCTTTCCCACATAGACCCCCTGCAATACAACCTCACCCTGGAGCGCTTCTTGCCTGAGGATATGTCCAGCGTACCCGATATAGACCTGGACTTCCCCCGGAACATTCGGGAAGAATTGATAAAACGGGTCCACGAGAAATGGGGCTGGGAGCACGCTGTGCTCACCGGGATGATAGATACCTACCAGGTTAAGGGCGCTATCCGGGACCTGGGGAAAGCCCTGGGGCTGCCTCCTGTGGAAGTGGGCAGACTGGCAGATAGTATGGGCATGATGCATCATGCCCCTGACCTGGAAAGCGAAATGGCGAGTCAGCCTGATTTCAAAGATAAGGTGAAAGCCCCGGTATGGGCCGACCTGCTAAGGCTGGCTAAAGAGTTGGATGGCTTTCCCAAGTACCTAGCCCAGCATCCCGGTGGGATGGTCATCAGCTCTACCCCCATAACGGAGATGGTGCCGGTGCAAAGGGGAGCTATGGATGGCCGCTACATCTGCCAGTGGGATAAGGACAGTATTGACGATGCCGGCTTTGTGAAGATTGATTTCCTGGCTTTGGGCGCTCTTTCCCAGCTTCAGGAGGCCCTTCAGCTTATCCAGAAGCGCACCGGCAAGTCGGTGGACCTCTCCCGAATTGATTTCAATGACTCTGCCGTATATGACATGCTCTGCAATGCCGATACCATAGGCATTTTCCAGGTAGAGTCGGCAGCCCAGATTCAGACCATTCCCCGGCTGCGGCCACGTAACCTGGTGGATATGGCCCATGAGGTCGGCGCAGTGAGGCCGGGAGTGGGCGTCAACCACGGCGTCAGCCAGTACCTCGCCAGGCGGCAGGGCAAGGAGCCTATCGCCTACGACCACCCACTGGAAAAGCGGGCGCTGGAACGCACCCTGGGCATTATACTCTTCCAGGACCAGGTGAACCAGGTAGCCATAGATGTGGCGGGATTTGGCGGCGGTGAGGCCGACCAACTGCGGCGGGCTTTCGGACGGCGGCACAACAAGATGCTTCTCGATACATACTGGCAGAAATTCTTACAGGGCGCGCTGGGCAGGGGAGTGGTCGAGGCTACTGCACGGATAATATTCAACAAATTCAACGGGCAGTATATGTTCCCCGAATCCCATGCCTTCGCCTTCGGGGTAACCGCCTATCAGGCTGCCTGGATGAAATACTACTACCCTCTGGAGTTCTATGTGGCCATCTTCAACCAGCAACCTATGGGCTTCTACAACCTGGAGACTCTCAAAGAGGACGCCCGAAGGCACGGCATAGTTGTTCTCAACCCGGATATCAACCGGAGCGAAGAAAAGTGCATCATGGAAAACTTTTGTGATAGAGATGCCCTCGAAAATAATAAACGCCATCCTGAGCCTGTCGAAGGACGTGCGTCTCATCCGGCATCCTGTGCCCACGCTCTCCGCCTGGGCCTCCTCAGTGTGGCAGGGGTGGGGGAGGTGGCAGCGAAGGCGATAGTGGAGGCGCGAAGAAGCGGGCCATTCTGCTCACTGGCCGATGTCATGGAGCGCACCGGATTGATCCAGGCCCGGGTGGAAAACCTGATAAGCGCCGGCGCTTTAGATTGCTTTACCTCAGACCGCCGGGCAGTGCAGTGGGAATCGGGGTTGCGCTACCGTCCACGTGGGAGGTGGGAGGTGAGAAGTGAGAAGTGGGGGGGGAAACCCACCACTCATATCTCACCTCCCACTACTCACCTCCCACTACTCACCGGCTACCAACTGTCCTTGTCCTTACCTGTAGAGCAGGACATGGCGGAACTGCCTGAACTCACTGCCTGGCAGCGCATGAAGGGCGAGTATTGCTCAATGGGGCTTTTCCCCGGCGGGCATATAATGGCCAGCCTGCGCCGCTATCTGAAAGGGATGGCAACCAGCCGGGACATCCTGAACCTTGAGGACGGAGATGAAGTAAAAACCGCTGGTATAGTGGTCCGGCGACAGCACCCGCTGGCCAAAGCCTATTTCCTTACCCTGGAGGACGAGTTCGGGCATATCTCCCTGCTGGTCTGGCCCGGGGTCTATGAGCATTTTAAACATACAATCAGGGAGCCGTTTCTGATTATTCGTGGCACTGTATCCCGCAGAGAGGGCACGCTTGAGGTGGTGGTAAACCATGTCCGCACCAAAGCGGGGCTATCCCTGGCGCCTAAATCGAAGGACTGGTGCTGAAAGAAGTTCCAAGCACCAGGCACCAAATTCCAAACAAATTCAAATGACCAAATTCAAAACTGAAAAAGCACTGGAAGGGGTGTGCCTTATGCATTTTTTTATGGTTCGTCTAAATCAACAGGCAATTCCTTTAAGAGAGAGCGCGTGTCGTTCGCAGCTCTAATAGTCTCAGGAGCGGCCACACAGGATTCAAGAGCCAAAGTGGCGTGATGCTCAATGGCCATGCGAGCCTCCGAGTATGAGCAACCAAGCGCATTCAGAGTGCATGATTTAATATCAGGCGGTGTCAGATGTGCCAGGCCACGCCGTTCGCGTACCTCATTTGCAAGGGCCGCTAAATAGAGATTTGCGGCCCACATCTGAATATCTCCATCGGCTGGAGCACACAGCACCGCCTGTTGGGCCGCCTCCAACGCCTCTTTGAAGAGACATTCGTGCGCGCATACCATTCTAAGGCTATCCCATGCGGTCGCACTCCGTGGATGCTTCAAAACGTATTCCCGAAGACGCGGCAGAACACCCACAGACTTCAGCCCGCTTTCGCTCTCTCCCAGAATATCTCTGAGGTCGCCCGCACCCACCGTTCTGGTTCCCAATGGCAATTGAAAGCCTTTGCCATCGTGGAATCGCTCAACGGCTTGCTGAAGGTCGTGTACTAACGGCGACGGCACACCGCCACGCTCTGCCACCCATTCGGCAAGTTCTAATGATGGGGATACTAGGGTTTCCCATTTTCCGGGCAAATACTTCACTACCTGCCATTGGCCCTCTGGGGATTCTTTCCTTAACTCAATATTTGATCGGTACTTTCCTCCAGCTTGCAAACTTGCCATATTCTTCATTTCTCTCATTTGGACGAAGAGCCCCAATTCGTTACACCATCCTCGCTGTTCCATCTGAAGACCGTTTTTCAGGTTTGCAATCTGTTCTAACATTGCAATCACACGCGTATCGGCCTTCAAATCATTGGATTTGTAAGGCCGCTCTTTTTGTAACTTGGCCTCATATTCTTTGAGCAACTCGCGGATTATTCTGTGGATTGCTTTGTCTCCTGGATGGATATTCAACCTCTCGGTCACGCTTCTGAACTCCCTATCTATGGATGGATCAACACCATGCAAGACTAACCCTGCCTTGAGTCCTAACTCGCAAGCACTTGATACCTCTTCCATGACCAAGGCTATGTCAATCGAATAATCGTCAAGGACTGAGAGCTTAGATAATGCAGTTCCCAAGAGCACTTCTATCAGATTATCGCCACGAGCACGTGCCATTCTACTCATATTTACAAAGTTGGTGACATCTAACGGATGCTCCAAAGAAATGTTAAGCACTTTTTCGAGTGCCTCCCTATGGGATTCCCCGAGTACAAAGCCGAAGGTAAAAGCCATCCCAATGGGCCTGAGTGCCATTTGCCGGTCGACTTTTACTGGACCTCGCCGGCCCTCCTTGAGTAAAGGTTCCATCATGGTCGCAGCTGCAAACTTGACGAATATCTTAACCACCTCGGTTACATCCGTCTCAATGAATGTTTCTTCAGCTGTGGCCAAGATTTTCCTTAAATTATCCTTGAGTTGCGAAAACATCATGTCAAAATCTTGGAGTATAGAGGCTAGTTTGGTCATATCTTCCCTGGAACGCACCTGCGCACTGATGCCCGCTTCCCAATTCGCGATTCTTTCTATTACCTGTGTGCTCGTACTTAGGTAGTTCATGAACGCAAGATTAATTGCAGTCCATTCTCCTTCTGTCGCAGAAGCTTTCTTCCAGGGTCCCCAACCTTCCTCTCTCTTGCCACGGTGCGTGGAGAACCATTTCAAGAAATTATGTGTACCTTCACTGGTTCCTAAAGCTGTGTCCATTTCTCCTTGAAGCGCGGATAAGGCCAGATAGTTCTCTGGACTGATCTCATTGACTTTACTCACCCAATTGCGTGGAGTTCCCTCAAGGGCTCTATCAAGTCCATTTATGACTTTCGTTAGATCGTCGCGTAACTTCGTTTTCACGAGTCAAGAGCCTCCGAACGAACACATTATAATTCTGGTCGCGAATGCTGTGAAATATCGGGGTAGGTGATCTCGATTTGCGCAAGATACACCGTCAAACTGGATTGGTTCAACAATCCTACTGCAATTCTTCTCTATCGTAGGGGTACAGGGAACCCTATCTGGGATTGACGAAGTGCTCTATTACCTCACGCGTCTGGCGGGCTAACGCCACGTCCTGTTTAGTGGGTGCATCCCGCACCGGATGCATTACCGATTTCCGTATCTCATTAAGTCGTACTAGGCTTTCCAAGAATTCCTTCTTTGATTTAATGCTTGCCTTAACTTGTTGGAAGTCAGCCTCAAAGAGTGTCCACTTCTTGTCAATGATTTCCTTAAGGTCTATAAGGTCCGTATAGTTATAAAGAGGCTTAGGGCGGGAATCATCCTCTCGCCTCTGGGCACATTTTTGGCGTATATTCAAAGGGACTCCTTGGTGCCACCAATTAGCCTCATCCTCTCCTAGAGCTTGCTGTAACCTTTGCCGGATGAAAAGGTGGAGCCGTTCTTCGCTGGCAGCTACCAACTCATAAAGCTGAATAAAGAGCTGTGAGGGCTCACGCTCTCTCAGCCAATCCTTCAGTCGGTCCAATCCCTGAAGTTTTCCCTTCCATGCCCCTTGGTGTCTTGGCGAAAGCTTCAGAACTGTTTCATAGCACTCTATCGCCTCTTGGTAGCGCCTTAATTGAATCAGAGCATCACCGCGCTCGAACCACGCTGTCTCCTCTTCGGGGGCCAGGGCAAGAGCCCTATCAAGGCTCTCTACTGCTTCCTGATGCTGCTTCAATAGGTTCAGGGCCCAGCCTTTTAAACTCCATGCCAGGACATACCTAGGGGCTAGTGTCAGGGATTTATCCAAGGAATTCACTGCTTCCTGGTAACGCCCCAGTTCAATCAGGGAGATACCGCGAGAAGTCCATGCCTCAGCGTTCATTGAATCGAGAGCAAGGGCTTTATCGAACGCATTAACAGCTTGGCCCCATTTTTCTTGGCTAAAGAAGTGATAACCCCTGTCAAAAAGTTTTTTGCTTTTGTTCCCTGACATAGCCCTCAGTATAGGCAATATTTTCTGCGTGTCAAGGATATTTTTCTTGATGATTCCAGGAAACTAATCTGGAAATATGTGATTAGAGACGAAAACGCGTAGTTACACCAAAGGCATTTGGGTTGATCGACCAGTGCATCCAAAAAATAAACGAGAAGGCAAATAACTTAAGCAGGGGCAAGAAACACTATCGTGAGGATACCTATCAAAAGCGAAAGATTTCACTGATTTACGTCATCCGCACTTTCTAAGTAAAAGTTCAATAGTCCTAACAGTATAACTGGATTAGTTTTAAGGGGTAGGTCAAAATGAATATTGCGTTGTTATTTTATATGATTCAAATCGTGTGATTGTTTTACTTGTTTTTAGAGCGTATAATACTGACCACAAATAACCCCTTATCTCTGAGCGGAAACAATGCTTCACTATGCACCAGGAAAAGATAAAACAACTTTTAGAGGAAGCCTACTATCTCTCCTTTAGGGGTAGATATTTAAAGGCTGTAAATGCCTTCGACAAGGCCCTGGCCATGGACCCCAAAAATGCCCAGGCTTGGAATACCCTAGGTGTTGCACTGAGCAGACTGGGGCGTCACGAAGAGGCTATTGATAGCTATGACAAGGGTCTGGCCATAGACCCCAAAGATGCCCAGGTCTGGTCTATGCGGGGCTCTGCCCTGGGCAATCTGGGCCGCTATCAGGAGGCGGTCGAGAGCTACGACAAAGCCCTGGCCGTAGACTCAAAGCATGCTCTGTCCTGGTCTTTGCTGGGCGATACCCTATCTAAAATGGGCCGCCACCAGGAGGCCGTGGATAGCTGCTATAAGGCCCTGGCCATAGGCCCATGGGATGCCTTGACCTGGAATATCCGGGGCCTTGCCCTGTGTAGATTGGGCCGCCATCAGGAGGCCGTGGATAGCTATTATAAGGCCGTGGCTATCGACCCAATTCTTGCCCTGAACTGGTATAACAGAGGCCTCGCCCTGAGGGCAATCTTGGCCGCTATCAGGAGGCACTCGAAAGCTGCGACAAGGCTCTGGCCATAGACCCAAAACTTACTTAGGCTTGGAAGAATCCACGATGTTGCCTCGTGGTCCACCGCGACACAAATTGAGATTGCCGAAAAAGTCCCCCTTTGCCCATTTATAAAAATTGAATTGTGAAGGACATAGACACAGAATATTAAGCTAAATAAATGTTAAAATACAGATAACAAATCAATAGGAGGTGCTCATGCTCAGGCCAAAATCACCTCAAGAATCGTTCTACGGTAGTTATCTGTATGACCGCATTGTCCCCATCGACCACCTGCTTCGCAAGATCAACCAGGTGGTCGATTTTTCTTTTACAGAGCAGATACTTCAGGACCGGTACCATCCGGATATTGGCCGGCCAGCGGAAAACCCAGAATTTATGCTCCGGTTGTGCTTATTACAATACATTTACGGTGATTCTGATAGACAGGTAGTTGAAAATGCCCGGCTAAATTTGGCTTACAAGTATTTCCTGGGTCTGGCGGTCGATGCCGAGGTACCGGATTACACCACCATTTCTTATTTCCGAACACAAAGGTTAGGGGAGGAGAAATTTCAATTGGTCTTAGAGCATATTGTCCGGCAATGTATTGATAAGGGGCTGGTCAAGGGGAAGAGGCAGATCATCGATTCAACCCCCGTTATTGCCAATATTAGTTCAAGCAGCATTACCGGACTGGTAAGAAAGTGCCGGGAAAACGTGCTGAAGACGATTGAGAAGCAGGATGCCAAGATAGCGGAAAGGCTGGGACTAAAGGAATTACAAAATGCAGAACAGGTTAAGTTTGCTTCTACAGAAGAAGGGCTTCAGAAAGAGATTGAGGCTGCCGGTGAATTATTTGATAGCGTTACAGATGAGCTTAGAGTAAAGAGGATTAGTCCAACGGAGGAGCTCCAAAAAGACCTGGGATTACTGGAAAAGGCTGTTGCTGATCGCGAGGAACATGCTAAAGACAAACTTATCAGTCCGGTGGACCCTGATGCCCGGATGGGAAAGAAAACCAGCAAAACCTGGCCGGGTTACAAGGCTCATATCGTTATGGAGGAAGAGACAGGTATTATTACTGGAGTAGAAACCACCCCAGCCAATGCCACGGATGGCAGCCAGCTGCAACCGATGCTCAAAGAGCAGGAAGAAACCCACTCTCTTAAACCGCAAGAACTCACCGCTGATAAAGCTTACAACTGGGGAGAAAATCTGGAATCATTGGCTAACAATAAGACCATCGCCAATATCGCTTTATCCAAGCAGGCAAACCACCGCAACGGTGCTGGTTATTTCACTGTCGATGATTTCCTTTACGACCCTGAAAACATTAAACTAATGTGCCCGGCCGGACATATCTCTACTAACTGTTACAACGAAGTTCTCTATAACTACCAGCTAAATAAGCCGGGTTATGCCTTCCGATTCAGGCCAAGTTGGTGCAATGTCTGCTCGTTAAAAGCTAAGTGCGTTAAGAACAAACAGGGAAGAAGAATTTACATTAGCTATTACGAGCCATACTTTCGGCAGGCAAGAGAAAGACTGGCGAGTGAGGAAGGGAAACAAGCCTACCGTAATCGCTATAAAATTGAGCAAAAGGTGGCCGATCTGACCAGGTATTGCGGATTGAGAAGGTGTCGTTACCGCGGTTTAGACCGGGCTCATATCCATACACTGTTAGCAACCACGGTCTGCAACATCAAGCGGATGGTGAAATTACTCTGGGGGAAGCCGGACAACTATTACCTTGAATCACCGGTAGCCGGATAAACGGCGAGGAACAAGGACACAGAGGAGTAAGACTGCCCTGAAAAACGAGGTAATTATGACCTGATAAAGTGACCGAAAAGTAAATAAGATGGATTTCTAAATAATCCGGCATTGCTGGAATAAGAAATCATTATTTGGACAGGCTTTTTTCGGCAATCTCAAATTGACGTTATGTGCTGCGGTACTCAGTTTATGTTGGAGATGGGGTGAGTCAATCTCCACTGAAACGCGCCTTGGGTGGCTACGCTGGACCATCCGCAAACAGTTCTGTCTACCTACGGTCTAACATCAAACCCCGACTGCGTTTCGGGGTCAGGTCAGCCAAACAAGGAACCGGAGGTGTCCGCGCTAATATCTCAGAAGAGATGTGCGCTCCCCGACAAGTTTCCTCAATCGAGTGTTGCGCTGTTCGACGAACTGCCGGAACTTCTTCAGGGTTCTTGAACATTCCGCCTCGTCATATGGAACACGCACAATGCCGCGCGTACCCGTGCCTCGAACAGTAGCTCCGTCAACGTCTTGTCCCCCATAGTTTTGTCCAGCATCTCCCTGACTTTCTCAGCAGACGTAGCGTACTTCCCGTATTGGCGTCTCAAATCATCAATATAGCTCTTAATGGTAGGGTCCATTGTACTTTTAAGTCCTGGGTGTATCGCAGCCTTAGAGATTCTCTGTGATGTCTTTTGTCCACTCACGGCAACCTCCACACGTAATATATTCTTTTCCCTTCAGTTCCATTATTTCACGCCGCCAACCCAAAATCAATTATTTCCGCACCCGCCTCAGCTCAAAAACCACCGGATTTTCAGCATCAGGGCAAGCAACGATAGCTTTATCGGGGTCTTTCTCCCAGGGTAACGAGCCGCCAAACTGCAGGACCTGCGCAAAAGGGAAAAGCGTGTAAAACGCCCAGGAACACATTCCTGATTCAGTGCTTTGCCCGATGGTAAACTCGTCATTTACCCTGTGTCGGGCGACACACGTCCCTTTTTGAGATATAACTTTTGCTATGACTTCTTTCATTTATAGCCCCCCTAACTTTGCAACAGTTGTTATTCTTTTAATAATTGTGTATTTATTCAGCAATGATTAAATACTAAATCCGAAGCACGAAATACGAAATAATTTCTAAATCCAAATAATTAAAACCCATGGTTGCTCCCCTTACGATTTTACTACAAGATGTATCATTGTGGCACTTCTCAGCATGTCGGGACAAGTCCGGGTTGTTTTGAGATTGGTATTTGATCAATTTGGATTTGTTTAGGATTTAGAGATTGGAGCTTGGATTTTAATAAATTATATCTATTATTGGCCATTTTATATGAGAGCCTTGGACATTTAATGATATTATATTATATACAAATATATAAAAATTTTATCAAAGGAGTATCCAGGATGCATCCAATAACGGTTTCTAATCTGCGTAATGCCCATGGGGGCGAGTCAATGGCGCATATGCGGTATAAAGCCTGGGGTGAGGCAGCGGCGAAGGAGGGATTACCCAACGTAGCCCGGCTTTTCCGTGCCATATCTGCGGCTGAAACAATTCATGCTATAAGTCACTTTCAGGTGTTGAAAAACGAAGGCGGTGACGCACTTTGCGCCTCTATGGCGGGGTTCGGTGTCGGCGCCTCCTCGCAGAATCTGCAGGGCGCAATAAATGGGGAGACATATGAAATCAATGAGATGTATGCGACATTTTTAGAGACAGCCAAATTGCAGGGTGAAAAGGGGGCGCAACTGAGTTTTTTCTATGCCCTTGCGGCTGAGAAGACTCATGCAGCATTATTTCAAAAAACCAAACAAACGCTTGATTCCACGAAAAAAGATGTTCCCCTGGGCCCCATTCAGGTATGCGACGTTTGCGGCTGGACTGCCGAGGGCGATATTCCCGACAAATGCCCTATCTGTGGAGCGAAGAGGGACCAGTTTCAGACATTTGCCTGAGTAAGATTTACATTGGTCTCAAGATGCCACATGACGCCCCCTTTAACAAAGGGGGCGCTCCTGTTTACTCCAATGAATCGGCGTAAACAGGAGCGGGGGATTTTATTAGAAGCTGAGAAACAACCCCCGATTATTCTGCTGCCCATAGCAGTATGAAAGGTCACCTATCCCGTTACCTACAGCGAAGCCATTACTTCCCGGTGAGTGTGGTTGCGTTGCTTTTACTATGACAACCGTAATATTGTCCACGCCGCCGTTAGCATTGGCTAAATCAATAAGATGTTGCACTTTTTGTAGGGGTGTCATGTTCTGGTGCAGGATGTCTTCGATCTCTTCATCCCGGGCCATTTCCCACAACCCGTTAGAGCATAAAAGCATTTCATCGCCCACAGCCAGTTGCTCGGAGAACATATCAACCACTAGCTCTTCGCCAGAACCTAAAGACCGGAGCAACACGTTTCGCCGTGGAAGGGGATAGACATCCCCGGACTTGTTTTGGCCGGACGACGCCAGCATCCAGGCCATCGAGTGATCAGTTGTTATTTGTTTCAGTCCGCTCCAATTGATTAAATATGCACGGGAGTCCCCCACGTTGGCGATATAAGCTGTCCCATTAATAACGAGGGCTGCAACCAGAGTTGTGCTCATCCCTTTCCTGTAGGCAGGAACTGACATAATATTCCGGTGAGCTTGCCTGAAAGAGTTCTCCAGGATGTTCCTTATTGATTCTTCGTTTTCCGTGTTTATGGTAATATCTGGCAATTGACGTGTAATTTCCTGGTTTACGGTGGAAACCGCAATATTGGCGGCTACATCTCCAGCCTGGCAACCGCCCATACCATCGGCTACCATGAATAAACCAAGTGGAATTCCATTCTGGCGCTGGTTAAGAGAGAACTGAAATGCGCCCAGGGCATCTTCGTTTTTGACCCGTAACTTTCCAGTATCGCTGAGGCTGGCAACCTCATAACCGACTAACGATTGCTGCGAGTCCAACTTAAAAGGTTTCTCTTTTAAAAAGACCATTAGTACCTACCTCGTTGCACAGATTTTGTATTTATCGGTACGGGGTGCGTTCTTCCGATTAATCGGGATGCCTTGACCTGCTCTTTTCTACTATATATTTTATATTGAATCTTTTGGTACAATACTGATTACAACATAACTTCCGGTATTTGTCTGTTGTGTAAACCATCAAATGTTTTGAGTGTTTTCGCCCAATATTCCCGGGGGGAAGTCGCAGGGTCTATCTCAAAGTTTCGTAACATAAATTTAACATAAATGTAATAGAATCTTTACGCCAACTGATTGAGCCTCTTGCAAAAAGTGCCAATAATGTCACCGTGAGCGAAGCTAACGGTCTGGGGTGGAGGGTCAACTAGATACGAAGCGATACTCCACCTCAGATTCTTCACTCCGTTCAGAATGACTTTTGCAAGAGCCTTGATTGTATGGATTTTTTTCAGGAGGGGAACATTTGTTTATAGAATCTTCAGTATCTTTAGCTCAGGCAGTTATTAGCCAGGCCAAGCCAGAGGTGAGCGCTGGCGATACCGCCTGGATACTGGCTTCTGCAGCGCTGGTGATGGTTATGACACCTGCCCTGGGTTTCTTTTACGGGGGTATGGTCAGGAAAAAGAATGCCCTCTCCACCATCAATTGGAGCTTTATAACCATAGCGCTAATAAGTCTCCAATGGGTATTATGGGGATATAGCCTGGCCTTTGGCCCGGATAAGGGACACTTCATTGGTAACTTATCCTGGTTTGGGCTTAATGGCGTAGGGCAGGAGCCTAATCCGGACTATGCCAGCACTATCCCTCATCTGGCCTTTATGATATATCAGGCAATGTTTGCAATTATCACCCCGGCTATCGTTACCGGCGCCTTGGCCGAGAGGATGAAGTTCAGCACTTTCGTAGTATTTAGCGTAATATGGGCTACTATAGTTTATGACCCCATAGCTCACTGGGTATGGGGTGTTGGGGGGTGGTTGCGTGAATTCGGAGTCCTGGATTTTGCCGGGGGATCGGTGGTCCATATCGCTGCCGGTGTGTCGGCTCTGGCTGCAGCGCTGGTCGCGGGGCGGCGGCATGGCTATGGCCAGGAGCCGATGGAGCCCCATGATACAACTATGGTAGTACTTGGAGCAGGTCTGCTATGGTTTGGGTGGTTCGGTTTCAATGGTGGTAGCGCATTGACCTCCGGCGGGTTGGCCACTAATGCGTTTGTTGTTACCAATACAGCGGCGTCTGCCGGAGCGGTAACCTGGATGATAATGGCGTGGATATTCGGGGGTAAGCCCAGTGTTATAGGCATGGTATCGGGAGCCGTAGTTGGTTTGGGGGCGATAACACCCGCCTCTGGCTACGTAGGGATTTCGGCTGCAATAGCTATTGGTATTGGCGCCGGGGTATTCTGTTTTCTGGCGGTAAGACTACGGAGCCGGTCAAAAGTAGATGATTCGCTGGATGTTTGGGGTTGTCATGGTATCGGGGGCACATGGGGAATGTTAGCTACGGGCATATTTGCTAACAAAGCAATCAACCCGGCGGGCGCAGACGGCCTGCTATATGGTAATCCCATGCAATTGTGGAAACAGTTTGTCGCCGTCGTGGTTGTCTGGGTCTTTGCCTTTAGCATAACATGGATTATACTTAAGGTGCTTGATTTGACTATGGGGCTGCGGGTCAAAGAGCATGAAGAGGAATTGGGGCTGGACCTCTCCCAGCATGGTGAAACAGCTTACAGGATATAAAATTCGATAAGCATCAGGAGTGCAGTGATGAAGAAGATAGAAGCGATTATTCGCACAGAAAAACTGGAACATGTGAAGAATGCTCTGGCGGATGG
>Ga0209514_10005587_pt1 | contig 15962 bp, 7 predicted proteins | sample Subgrocontami58m_FD_187452 | JGI IMG/M metagenome (GOLD analysis project Ga0209514, IMG submission 187452) | Subsurface groundwater microbial communities from S. Glens Falls, New York, USA - GMW37 contaminated, 5.8 m (SPAdes) (version 3) | ecosystem: Environmental > Aquatic > Deep subsurface >...
CCCCCCCCCCGCCACAAACTCGTCAAACGCTCGTCAGGGTACTCCCAGGAAAGTCGCTGCCAATCCCAAAATCGCGAGCAATACCAGACTCTGCAAAGCAAGCCTACGGTCTCGCCGCCAAAATATCACCGCGGAAACGCAGAGCCAGATCGTGAAGAATAACTGGGCCAGCCAAAGCGCACTCAAAAGCAAAATGGCTCCTCCACTGGCGGGAGTCATTGCCGTCATAACGAGTCGCTGTACTTGCTCCTGAGCATCATCATGCCTGTGAATGTGCCGTAGACGTCCAGGCTGCCGGCTCGGCCAGCGGCGCCGCAATCAAACACTAGGCCTTATGGTGAGTGCATTCTTCATAGCGGAGTGATCGACAGAGCGGAAGTGTTTCATGGCAGGCTTATAGGCGAACTTGCGATTTCCGGTTTAACATGGAAAGTAAACTTCCGCCCGGGTTGGACAACGAAAACGATTGTGAGCTTGCGCGTGTCCAGAGGCAAGGTGGGGAAACTGTAGTTAAGTCCCAAGCTGGCCGAATTGCCTCGGGCGCTGTAGCCGTGAGCTCTAGGGTAATGCGCCTCGCTACGGTCGTCGGTGACTCCGGCAATATCGACGTGAGTGGTTGTGTTTGGCCTTCGCGACAAGGTCGCGAGCAGCTCGGAAGCGTTTTCCGGACTCCAGGGCTCGCTCAAGTTCTGAGGAGGGCGGAGGGTGAATTGCGTCAACCGGAGCCTGGCGCCGCTGCGCTCCAGTTCTTGGTTCAAAGCCAATCCGCCAGGGCCCGTTAGTTCCACGTCCTTGAATACCACCAACTCATCAGGCGAGAAAGACTCAGAGACCGGCAGGTGGAAGGGGACCTGCCTCTTCGCGACAATTGTCACCTCCCAGGTGTTCGCCGGCCAAAGCGCAGGGGTGAAAGAGCAGCAGCTTTCATCTGCTTGCAGCCATAAGGGCTCACGCCTCACTTCGTTGCCGGAGGCGTCGTGCAGCAGCACGCTTCCGACTTCCCATTTCTCGGCGGGTGAGTCCGCGGCGAACCGAGGGATCAGAACGGCAGCGACTTCTCTCCCAGTTCGCGCGAGCGCAAAATTCAAGCGGCGCCCGTTCGCATCAACGGTTCTTTGGGCGGGGCTGCCCAAGCCAGAGAGCACCCGTTACAGCGTGCATCGAAGGGGGCCGTTGGTGCGGGCAAGTGGCAGCGACTCGGCCACCCAAGGGGTCGGTGGCTGATATGCGGGATTCGGGACGACCCACTCGCCCAGGAGCTTGCCTTGTTCGGAGAGCGTACCCTCAAACCAACGTATGGTTAGTTTTTGACTACTCCGAGGCCAACCGGTGAATGCAACAGTGCCTTTGCTCGCCCTGTATCTTTCTGAATAGACGGTTCTGCTTCCGGCGGCATGGCCACTCTCGTCGGCGAGCATGAGCCAAGTGTGTCCCGTTGGCCCGGAGGGCGGATTGCATCGAGTGTTTTCGATCCACAGGACCAGGCTCGGTTCCGGAGTCACGAGGTCGCGGAAGACAGGTTTCGTTCCGTAAAGGAGGTGGGACAACTTGGAGCGGACAGACGAAGGCAAAGGACGCAGCCAGCCCTGTCCGGTTCGCACAAGGTGGTTGGTACCGTAGGTGAGCCGATGGAGTATGACGCTGTCCCCTGCCGAAAAGGTAATCGGGGGTGGGAGTTTCGTTTGTGCTGGAACACAGGTGCTGATCACAACGGCGATTGCGACAGAGCAGAACAGAATTAGAAATGTCCGTTTCATGCAGTGATAGGAATCTGCATTCTTTGAGTGCCGTTGGATGCGACTGATAGGAGCTACATCAGGTTCGGGGGATCGGGCGAGAAAGTCACTCGTGCGTTAGGACCAGCACCCAATCTCCTTTTTCATTTGGCGGCTCGATCACCAGTCGCGCGTTGGAATTCCTCGGGGAAGCGGGCAAGCGCTTTTCTGTTCCATTCACAGGATCGAAAATCATGGCCGAATATTGACTGGCAGAATCCAATTGCCGGACTTCGATCGGCTTTGGTTGCGGCACATAAATAACCCTGACCCGATCGTTTCCCGCGGTGTATGGGACGATGAAGGGATCTGAAGACTGTTCGCCTGACCAAACTGTCCATTCTTTGTGCGGCGCGAATTCCCACCAGCGAAACCGCGTTAAAAGATTTTTGGCGAGCCCGACCTGGCGCGAGCCTGGCAGCCGCATCGCTTCATCCCACGGAGTCGTGCCCCAATTGCCCCCGTGCGGCGATTTTCCGTATTCCTGCTCGCGGCGGTTCAATTGCCAGATCCCGTTCGCGCCGTAGGTGTGGCCCGCTGTGCCGGAGAGGAGACAACTCCAAACCATGAAACGCTGCACGTCCTCATGGCACGCGCCGAGAATTCCCTCATAACAAACTTCCGAATTCACCACCGGCATCAGTGGCTCCGCGGCGCGGGACGAGTCAACCAGCTTGATCGTTCCGGGAATGCTTTTCCGATCGCTGTGGCCGGTCTGCAACATTTCAAAATCCAGCACGTCCGGCCGATCCACCTGGCTGCGCGAAAAATCGGTCGGATGAATCGAAATCGGATGATGAAAAGGATCGATCTCGCGGACGTACGCCGCAACCTCGGTCCAGCCCTTTTTCTGGAACGCCGCGTCCACGCTCTTGTCTTTCGCTAGGTAATATGGCATCCGCCCTTCTCCGGCGATGCACCAAAAGACCGGATAAGCCCCGTAGCGCGCGACCAAATAACGCCAATGTTGCTTCATCTTGTCGACGCCCAACCAAGGCAAGTGGTACCCCCACGCGCCGACGATGCACGGCGCGAAACCAGCACGGACCAAATGATCGATCCGCCGGTCCGCGAAATCAAAATACTCGGGATTGATCCGGCTGTAATTCGTCGTCCACGGAAAACCAAATTCGTTCCGGCCACGCGCATCGAACGCTGGCATATCCGGATAAAGCCCGGCCACGATCTGGACCACATTAAAACCTTTTTCGACCCGGTCTGCTGCGAGTGACTTGAATTCGCCCGGCCATTTCAATCGGTCGCACAAGCCCATCCACCAGGTATCCGCCAGCCACAAAAACGGAGTCCCATCAGCCAGCTCAAAATGACGGTGATCCGCCGCCACTCGGGGAAAGCCATGCGCACCGAACTGATTCGTGCTGATATTCGGCTCAATCACCACGGCGGTTTCGACCGCGTGCAGGTTAGCGTTGTCCCGGTCGGAGCATTCCAATCGGAAATGATGTTGCCCAGTTTGGGGCGAGGCGTAACGCAAGCGCCACAGCCTGCCTCCGCCCCAAAATGCCGGCACGCGAACTTCCTTTCCATCCGGCGCCGTGACGATCGCGTCCAACCGAATTTCGTTAAATGGGTCGGAATACAACTTCGCAGATTGAAACGTCAGCTCGAACATCTGATTGGCGTAACCGTGGACCGGTTCCATTTGGGCAGCCCAACCAGCGATCGAGCTCAGAAGCGCACAGGCCAGAAAACGTAGGATACGATATTGAACGTTGCAAAAGTTCAGGCACCCCTCTCCCTGCCCTCCCCCCGCGCTGGGGCATCCTTCGCCTTGAGTAGCGCGGGGAGAGGGATGAAGGGTGAGGGGTCTTGCACCCTTGAAATGCCAGAATTTGTGCAACGATCGATTTTTCATTCGGAGATATGGAGATGTTTCCAATAGGCATTGCCCGACAATTTGCCAGGAATTAACACACGTTGATAAAGCCGCAGATTGAGGCGGTCGGTTCCCAAATCGGGAATCGGCACGCGCACATGTTCCCACCGCAGTTCGCGTTCCTTCCCTTCGATCAACTTTCTGAAAAGCATTTTGTTCTCAACGTAAATTTCCAACTCCCACGCCCGGCCCGGCTCAGCAGCCACTTCGGCTTCCAGGACAGGTTGGCCCCGGCGATCGATCGTCCGGCGGAGCACAACGCCGCGCACTTCATCATCGGGATAGGTCGCGAGAACCTCGCCATCCAAGTAGGTGATCCCCCGCAGACCAGCCATTCCTCCACCAGCGCCGCCAAACCCGGCCCGGTCCAAGGCCCAATCCGGATTCCAAAATTTCATCAGATCCGCCAATTGAAATTTTTCCAATGGCTGCGTGCGGACCGATTCGACCGGAATGATCAAGCGATCTCCGTCCACTCGCCCGCCATTTTTCTTTAACAACGATTCGCCTATGGCCGCGGTTCTCCGCGCCAGCTCGGAAATCTTTTCATCCACTGGCGGGGTTAAGTTCACCGGCCCGAGCTTCGTCCCGGCAATTCGATCGTGGAGTTGGGCAACCAGATCGCGAGGCAGAGCCTTCAAGCCTCGCATCGCGCCGATCACCGCAGCCGCATTGGCCGCGTTGCAATCTGCGTCGGTGAAATCGGCTGCTTGGTAAGCAAGATTGATCGTCTTCAAAAAATCCGCCTCTCCAAACCAAACCGCAATCGCCACCAAGCCGCCATTCGCCACCGCATTGTTCGTTGCCGGGTAAATGCGATGCCATCGACGCTCGACCTGTTCGGCGATTTCTCGAGGGCCAGCGCCCTTGTCTGCCAAGGCAATGACGTCGTCGATGCATTGCCGGCAAGGGGAATCCGGGTGGATCATGCGCGCGGCTTGACGAACAATTTCGCGCGGGTCCGTTTCGGCAAAACCGAGACTCACCATTGCTGCCACGAACACAGCGCCATCGACCGCCTCGGCATAACCATTGATGTGGCCTAACTCGCGCGCAAGCCGGCCCGCCGCATTGGGCTGAGCCGGCGACAACAATCCGTAAATTTCGCTGCTGAACTGCGGCCCAATCGTGAACCAGAGCCTGTTGAAGCGCGGATGCCCCGTGTCGGGGGCGTTGAGGCCGCGTTCCAGGAGAAGCCTCGCTTGTTCGCTGGAACCCCAGGAGCCGCATCGATTCTCGAGCCATTGCCGGCCGAGTTGTTCGATCGTGAGACCAGGCCCGAATTTTTCGAAGGCCCGCAGCGCAACCATTTCGTAATACCAATCGTCATCGACTGGCGCGGAGGAATAAGTTTTTTGAAATTGATCAACGAAGCGGACGGCAGCGACCTGATGCTCGAAAGGCCAGCCGATCATCGCCGCAATAATCTGGCCCAGCCAGGCGGCATGGACCCGATCCTGGTAATCCGCGCGCGACAGGAAAACTGTGCGCGGCGATTCGGCGGGAAGATTTGAGGGCGAGAGCAAAACCGCAACGGAAAACAGTATTGCCAGATGACCCCGCGCCATGCGCGAAGGTTACCTCGCGCTCCAGATCGGTCAAGAGCATGGCGGCTTTCCGTAGCGCAGCCATTCTTGTCTGCGAGTTACGGGAACTTTCCAGTTCCTCGGTGCAACGGAGGTTTACAGCTCGTCCATCGACAACCGCCATCCCCCCCGAACCTTACAGAAGGCAACGAAGGCAGATGCTGTTCTTCGTTAACTCCTCTCGCGTTTTCGGAAGACACTGACAGTCTTAATCACACCTCAGCCTGTTGTCTGCGCTCTTCAGCTAAGACCTCCGGAGACCCCGCTCTGGAAAAAAAATCGGATTTTGTGATTGCACCATTGGCTGCTTGGACTTACGAAATATTCCGATCCTCTTCTGACATTCATTCGCTGCGCTGCGGGGAAGACATCAGCGCCCGTGAATCCGTCGAGGCGGCGGTCTGTCCGTAACAGACCCGAACCAATCAAAAACAAAACTCCAGCCTGATCAGACTGACGCTGGAGGACATGTCGTTCAAAAAACCTATGAGAAAAGAGCTAATCAAACGACTGGCTGCGGCGCTTGGCGCGCTCAGCCTGGCGGCTGGTATTACCACCACCGCTGCTCCACCTGCGACTCCACAAGGTTTCATCACCGCCAATGTGTTCACCGGCCTTACAGGAACGGCCGTGGCGAACCTGACGAATACAGTCAAATTCCCAAACAGCCCCGACGGGGTTTATTTTTATCCTTATTTCGAGCTCTGGGCTTCCGGGGATATTGCCACGCCCGCTCCCAACAGCGTCATCGATAATTATGGCGCCCAGATGGTCGGCTATTTCTATCCCCCGAGCACAGGGGACTATGTGTTCTGGCTTAACTCCGATGATAATTCCTCTCTTTTCTTGAGCACGGACTCGGACGCCAAAAACAAAAAACTGATCGCGCGCGAGACCGCTTGGAGCAACCCACGCGAGTACGTCAGCTCCGGAGGCAACAGCGATCTGACTGCGAAAGATTCTTCCCAGTTCACCGCCACCGAATGGCCGACCAAAGATCCCATTTCGGGCGGCGGCAAGATCACGCTGCAATCAGGCAAAGCGTACTACATCGAGGCGCTCATGAAAGAAGGCGGCGGCGGCGACAACCTCTCCGTGGCCGTATCGGAGCCAAATGGGACGATTGATCCCACATCGCCAATCCCTGGCAAGTTTCTCTCCTCGGACCGAAACAGCGGGCCGGTCTCGATCGTCACCCAGCCGCAGAGCCAAACTGCGCCCGAGCGCGGGTCAGTCACGTTCCGCGTGGGCGCGGACGGAACCCCCCCGCTGACGTTTCAGTGGAAGAAAAACGGCACGGATATCACCGACGCAACGAACGTCGCGTATACCGTGAGCAGCGCCGCGTTTGCTGATAATAACGCTAAGTTTTCCGTGGTCGTGACAGGCCCGCAAGGATCGATCACAAGTTCCGATGCAATCCTGACCGTCGCGCCTGACGTAGCCCCTCCCGCTCTTTTGAGCGCGAAAGGCAAAGCCAATCTGACTGAAGTGGTGTTGATCTTCTCGGAGAAGCTCGACCAGGCTTCCGCTGAAACAGCCGGCAATTACACGGTCGCCAGTGCGAACGGCAGCGTTGCCGTTTCGGCCGCCGCGCTCTCGCCGGATGGAACTGCGGTGACGTTGACGACTGCCAGCCAGACGCTGGGGACAAAGTACACGGTGACGGTTAAAAATGTGAAGGATACCGCGGCGACCCCAAACACAATCGGGACGGCGAACAAAGCGGCTTTCTTCCCGATGGGCAAATTAATCGAGGACAACGGATTCATCGTCTTCGAAGCAGAAAATTACGACCGCAACCTGGACGGCCTCTGGGTGCCTGACACAACGCGCGGGATTCCTTCCGGCGGCGTTTCGATGGTCAACCCCAATGGCGCGGGTGGAAACGCCACCGCAACCGTCCTCGAGTATGATGTCGAATTCAAACAAGCCGCCACCTACATCGTCTGGTATCGCGCGAGCGGCAATGATGGCGGGGACGACTCAGGCTGGTTTTATCTGGATGGCGACAAACCCGCCGAGCGCGTGGATGGAAATCAAGACAGCATGACAGGATTTCAGCCTCAAGCGGATTTCGTCTGGCGAAGCAATCCGCAAGATGGCGGCGGCCAATTCACCGTTGCTATTCCCACGGCTGGGCCTCACGTCATCGGCTTAGGCCGACGCGAAGACGGCGCATTCTTCGACAAGTTCGTTATCACGACTGACACCACATTTACGCCCACGGGATTTGGTCCGCCGGAAACGCGCCAGGGAACTCCGGCCGCTCCGACTGTGACCCTCACCTCTCCGACCGATGGCCAGACCTTCTCGAGCGGCGGCAATGTCACGCTTAGCGCCAATGCAGCCGGCGGCTCGGGCTTGAACATTGCCCGCGTCGAATTCACGGCGAATGGAAATAAAGTCGGTGAAGCCACCACCAGCCCATTCACGTTCACCTGGACGAATCCTCCCGCCGGGATTTATGTCCTTCGAGCAAGAGCCATCGACGAAATCGGCGTCGCCACCACCTCGAACCCAGTTGGAATCACCGTCGGCACGCCGCCGCCTCAAGCGTTGCTGGTGGTCGGGACCGACAGCGATCCGGTGTTGAATGCATCCGATGCGGGCGTGAAAGCCCGGCTCGAGTCGCAAGGCTGGCAAGTGACCGTTGTTCAAGCGCCGGCCTCGAAAACGAGCGATGCTGATGGCAAACAACTCATCATCACTTCTTCAACCGTCAATTCGGGTGATGTCGCCAATAAATTCCAAAGCTCGCCCGTGCCGGTGTTGGATTGGGAACAAGCTTTGCAGGACAATTACCTCATGACGGTGGACGATGCCGCGTCCCATGGAACAGCGGCGGCCCAAACCACCATCAACGTCGTCAAGGTTGATCATCCGCTGGCGGGCGGATTGACGACGGGAGTAAAGACGGTCACGACCGAAGCGCAAGACTACAGCTGGGGCGTTCCAAACGCGAACGCAGTGATTATCGCCACGATCGCTGACGACCCCACCCACGCGGTTGTTTATGGTTATGACAAGGGCGCGAAATTGATCGATGACACGACGCCAGCTCCAGCTCGGCGCGTGTTGTTCTTCACTGGCAACAACGGCTTCGCGGCATTAACCGAAGATGGCCTGAAGCTCTTCGATGCCGCCGTTGCCTGGGCCTCGGGAGTCGCTCCCAAAGCAAAGGCCAAAATCGCCTGGGTCAGTTTCCATCCAGCTGACGGCACACCGTCAACCGACGCGGCCACCGCTGGTTTCACGAAAGCGCCGGATGTCGCTTATACCGACCTCCTCAAAGCCAATGGCTATGATGTGACGCGCGTCGTTACTTCGGGCACTCCCGATACGACTCTGCTCAATGCCTACGACCTGGTCGTCATTAGCCGTTCTGTGCCGAGCGGGGATTATCAAAACGCGCCGTCGACCGCTGCTTGGAACGGCCTCAAATCGCCGACCATGATTCTCGGCGGATACGTCATCCGAAGCAGCCGGCTCGGGTTGATGACGGGCACCACCATCCCGGACACAGCCGGTCCTGTTAAGTTGACCGTCAACGATCCGGCGCACCCGATCTTCGCGGGCGTGGCGCTCGATGCGAACAAAACCATGGTCAACAATTATGCGGACTTGGCCACGTTCAACGGCACGGTCCAACGCGGAATCTCTGTCGTGACAGATCCGCCCGCGGGTGGAGGAACGGTTCTGGCCACCGTGGGAACGGCGGGTGATCCCGCTGCTGGTGGACTCATAATCGGTGAGTGGCAAGCCGGCGCGAAATTGGCCGATGCCTCCGCCGACACACTTGGCGGGCATCGCCTCGTGCTCCTCACAGGGAGCCGTGAAGCTTCCGGCCTGACCTCGCAAGGCGCCGGCATTTACGACCTCAGCGCCGATGGCGCGAAGTTGTTCCTGAATGCAGTCGGTTACATGACGACTAAAACGGCGCCTCCAGGGGCCAAGTTGTCGATCACTAAAGGCCAAGGCAGCGTGACGATTAGTTGGACTGGAACCGGAACTCTCGAGTCGTCGACCTCGGTCCTGAGTGGCTGGGCAACTGTGCCAAACGCCACTTCACCGCACACCGTGCAAACAACCGGCTCCGCGCAATTCTTCCGATTGCGCCAGTAATCAGCCGCATTTAACAAACGTTCACACGAGGCGCCTAGCATCGGCTGGGCGCCTTTTTTTTGCGGCTCAATATCCGCGGAGCTGCCGCTTCGTGCGCTGGGGCCGCATCCGACCTCAACAAGCGGCGTCGGGAAGGATTCGCTGGAGTGCCTAACGTGCACCGGCGCTTGGCTGAGTATTATCGCCAGCGCTCACCGTGAGCCGGATCGCGGCCGGATCGACCAAGGAAACGAGATAAAGTTCAAACCCGGAGTCACGGTTCGACGCAAAAACTATTTTGTCTCCGACCCACGCCGGGCTCCGGTCGCCTGCGGGGTGGCTCGTGATCCGCTTGAAGGCCGAGCCGTCCGGGCGAATCGCGTAGATTTCAGGATTGCCATCTCCGTCCGCAACGAACGCGATCCATTGGCCATCGGGTGACCAAGCCGGTTCTGTCGCCGAGCCCAAATTCGTGGTCAACGCGCGCGGATTGGTACCGTCCGCATTCATGATGAACAATTCGAAACGGCCCGTTCGATTGGAGGCGAACACGATCTGGCTGCCGTCCGGCGAGAACGCAGGGGAAAGGTCAGCCGCTGGATCGCTAGTCAATCGAGTGACGATGTTCCCGCTGAGATTCAGGCTGAGGAGATAAATCTCCGGGTTGCCGTCGCGCTCGGAAACAAACGCGAGCTTTCTGCTGTCAGGCGCCCAAGCTGGATCGTAATCGGGCGCGGAATTTGTCATCAATCGCAACGGAATCGAACCGGGCTGCGGCCGCACTGTGTAAATTTCATAGTTGCCTTCTCGCGATGAGACGAAGGCCATGCTGCTGCCGCTCGGAGAGAGGGATGGGGAAAAGTCTTCGGCCGGATTGGAGGTGAGCCGGAGGCCGGCAGATAATAAACCATCGATCAGGTAAACCTCCGGATTGCCGTCTCGCGTCGAGGTGAAGGCAATTTTGGAAATGGGCGCGTTTGGGGCGCTGATGACGCCGCCGAATTCGGAGGTGTTGCCTTCGGGATCTGTCACCGTGGCTGTCAATTGAAAGAGCGTCCCAACTTGCACCGGTTTCAACGGAAGAGCCGCGCGAAATTGCCGGTGGGTGACAAAGGCAGCGGCCAAACAACCACTCTCCCCTTCGTCCTTTGGGTCGGTGAAAATTTCAACCACGCTGCGGTCGGGCGCATCGGCCGTCCCAAAAACACCGGCGCCGCTGAAGTCAGTAATGATTGGAGCGGCTTGTTCACGATTTCCGCCTTTGATCAGCTCGATGCCGAGTCCCGCACTGGCCGTGATGAAATTGCAGGAGATGCGATTGCGCAGCGAGCCATCCACCCGCACGCCCACCGCATTCCGCTGGATTGAATTCACCTCGACCAAATTGTCGCTGGCGCCGCTCTCGATGAGCACACCCGCGTTCGCGTTGCCGGCGATGGTATTGGCGGAGATCCTGTTTTTTGGCGCGTTGGAAATATGAAGGCCGGTTTGATTGCCGGTCAGAAAATTGCCGGGACCAATGACATTCCCGGTGGAATTATCCTTCACGAGCACGCCTTCCTGATTACTGAAGACGCTATTCCGTTTGACCTGACAGTTTATCGCGCCGCTCAATTGAACGCCGGCAGCACTGCCGGAGATTTGGTTCGCGGCGGAATCCTGATCACCACCGACGAGAATGGACCCAGCGTTTTCGATGAGAATCCCGGCGGCGGAGTTACCCGACATGACATTATGGTGAACGATGTTGTTGGTCGCGCCGCCCCGGACAATGACGCCATATTTGTTTTGCGTGATGATGTTGCGTTCCTGGTCGATGAATCCCCCCACAATGTTCCGTTCGGCGTGATCCTCGATAATAATCCCCGCGCCGTTCGTCGAAAAAGACAGGTCGCAACCGAGCACGACATTCTTGCTGGTGCCATTGCCGGCAATTCGAATACCCGCCCCGCCGGAACGAAAAATGACCGGGCCTCTTTTTCCGCCATCGCTGCCGATGGTATTGTCGCTGGCCCCGCCCTGGATGCGAATGCCGTCCAGTCCGTTGGTGTAAATGCTAAAGGCAAAAGGAAACTTGCCGATCCGATTGGCTGAGGTGCCGGGGTCCTGAAGGACAATTCCATTTTCGAGATTCAATTCGACAATGAATTCGCCAAACAAATTTTCCTGCGACCCGCTGGCAATCACCAACCCGTTCCGGTTGCCCTGAAGATGCTGGCCCACGTTATGTGTGCCGTAAAAATTGTTGGCGGCGGAAGAATCCGTCACCAGCAAACCACTCCCGTGATTGTCCATGGCTCCGGCGATCACCTGATTATCCCTCGCGGCGCTGAAAATAATCCCATCCCCGCTGCATTTGCTGGCCACCAGATAAAGCTCACTTTGGCGCGTGTTGCGGACGACAATTCCGTTCCCCGAAGCGCTGTCCACGGTCGCGCCGGTGATCTTGATGTTCGAGACATCATCCAATTCCAACCCGCTTCCTCCTCCCTGTGAACCAACCGAAATCTGCCTCAGACCGCGAGTGCCTTTGTCGAGGCGCAAGGTGGCTCGGCCGTTGCCGCCGCCGACCGCTCGAATTTGCGTCAAGCCGTTTGTTTCGACCACGCCTGAAATGAGAATGCCATATTCGCCGTTGCCCGACGCGGTGAACCAGGCATTGGCGACTTCGTATTGACCGATAGCGGCATCCAGTTGCGGGTGCCCGCGATCGCCCGCCAGCACCACGCCGTTGTGGCCGTTCGTCAAGGCTCCCCCAATGAAGTCTTGACCGAGTATCGTCTGGCTTGCGCCATTGGTGATGGTGATGCCGTTGCCCGCGTTGTGGTCCGCGGTAACAATCAATTTGTTTCCTTTCACCCCGGGACCGTCCAAGCGAATGCCGTCCAGTTTATTCCCGCTCGCGACAGCGCGAATCGAGTTCAAGGCTGCTTCGCCCGACAGAAGAATGCCATGGCCCTGATTGGTTTTGATGACGAACCCCGGCGAGTCCCCGCGAATCGTCTCATAGTTGAGTTGGTTCCCGGACGCCCCGTTGGCCAACGTCACGCCGTTGCGTCCGTTTCCGCCCGCCAGGATGTGGATGGAATTGTTTTTTCCGCCGTCGATCAATAGGCCGTCTCCGTCGTTATCTTCGCAGCGAAGGTTGAGAACGTTATTTGTCCCGCGCAAAATGACGCCGTGCGTTTTGCTTTTGCGAACAGTCAATGGCGCAGGGTCGCCCACCTTGATGTCGTGCCCTTCGATGATCAGCGTCCCCAGCAAGACGCCGCCCTCGATGTTGTCGAAAGCAAAACTGTTATCGAGCGTGATGTTGTTGGTGGATTCTCCACTCCACACGATTGTATCCGCATAGTTTGTCCCCAGGTGCCAGCGCTGGACGGGCGGAAAGGCGGGGCCAAAATCCGGCAGAACAAAATCGCCTTCCTCCAGTTTCCCACCCAATTGAGCGTCGTCCGCCGCACCGTCCTCATCATCCGCGGGAACAGCTTTTCCTCCCGCGAAGGCCACGGCGCGCTCTATCGCGACCACGGAACTCCCGCCCACCCGGATGGTGCTGCCGTTTTCCCGGCCTGGATCGACCGTGAAAGGGAACTCAGCTTGACCGGCCGGCGTTATTAATTTAAGCGGCCCGGTGGTGGCGCCGAAAGGCACTACCGTTCGCAACCGGCTTCCGAACATTTCTACGCTTTGCTCCCCAACTCCATTAAATTTGGCCCGCACCACGGAAAGATCGGGGCCAGTATTTTGCGCCGTCAAATAAACCATCCTCGAGATAGGCCCGTTGGAGGGTTCAACTTTCTCCAATACCGGCGGACCTAAAATCGTCAGAGGCGGGCTGAACCCAATCTGATCCGCGCCGGTTGCCGAACGATGCACAATCTGAATGGGACCGTTGGTTGCACCTTTGGGAATATTCACGGCAACGGCTCCTCCAGCCAAACCTGCCGGCCCGCCTGGAAATACGAACCGGTCGCTCGACGTAAATCCAAACCCTTTCAGACTAATGACGGTGCCGGAAAACGGCTGGCCCAGGAAATTATCGACAGCGGCAAATCCGAGTGACGGCGCCATTTCCGTGACGATGGGGCGGCTAACCAGATGAAATTGGCCTTGGGCCCGCCGGCCTTGTGCGAGGATCAATAAATCATAGGCGCCATCGGCCAGGCCGCCCAAGTCTGCCGGGACCCGCATGGTCAACGTTTGTTCGGACGCCGTCAGGCCATTCGATTCCACCGGACGGCACTCGGTCACCGCCGTCACTTGCGCCGAATAAAGCTGCGCGCCGAAAAAAACTTTGTCATGCGGATTGGCTTGATCAAAACAGGCGCCCCGAATGGTGATTGTGATGTCATCGCCGGGCGAACCTCCGAGCGCGTCGGCATTGACGATTTCGAAGCCGAAGGCATCGCCAACGAGCACCAGCGCGCTTTCGACCGGGGTTGTTCGCACGAACCCGAGCGCGCGTTCGCCCACTTGTCCGAGACCGGATATCTTATCAAGGACCTCGTAGAAGGGCAGCGCCCGTGCGGGCCCCCGTGCGATCGACTCGAGACCGGCTTTAGCCAGTGCGTCGGACAACTCTTCAAAAGAAAAAAACGTCAGTTCGAGCGCGGCCGTTTGCGCGTCCTCAAAGCTGCGGATGAACGGGGCCTTCTTGCCCGCTTCCACGATCAGCTTGGCCACGAATTCCTTCTCTTCCGCGACTGAAATTTTTTCGATGTCAATGAGGAAGCTGACGGCATCCATGGCCATCGAAACCAGATTAAGTCCGACTGCTTCCCGGTAGGCATCTGCCAAAACAGGATCGGCCAAGAGAAAATCGCGTTCGTCCACAGGGAAAAAAGCGGGGCCGATGCCGCGCACGACGTAAACCGCGTTTGATCGAGGCAACACGACTGGCCCTTCTTCCGGTTTCGGCCCCGCCGCTTCCTCGATGAGTTTTCCCGCCAGGAATTTTATAGGATTAAACCGCGCGCTGATAAGGCTGGAGGGCACAGCACGTTTGGCCAGAAATCCGGGCCGCAAACGATACGGCACAACCGTCCCTCTGCCCTGAGCGGCTAAAGCCAGGTCTTTCCATCCGCCCGGAAATTCCCGATCGATATCGACTTCCTGCACAATAACAATCCAATCGACCGGATTATCCGCTCCTTCTTCTGTCGTGGCGCCAAAGAACCCTTTGAACCTGCGGGCGGGATCGACCCGGATTTGGCCCGGGCGCAATTCTTTTTCGGGATCATTTTGACTGGTGGCAACGCTCAAAAAATCGAGATCAATCCCGTAAACGCTGGCGCTCGCATTTACAGACTCAAGGCGCGCCTGGCGAACGTTCCGGAAACCTTCGAGCGGCTGCTGAACCAATGCTGCGGCGACGGAACGTTGCGCAGCTTTGAAAGCGGCGGCGAAGGAGGGGTCTTTGAATGGATCACCGCACTTTGGATAGATCGACGTGATGACCTGCGCGAACTCCCCTACTTTTGCGTCTTGTGAAATCGTATCCAATAATCTTTTCGCCAGTAACGGATCGCCCGCGCACAGCGTCGGATGCAAAAAGACCAGCGCCTGCGCGGTCGAGGCCGCATCCAGCAGGACCGGCTCGGAACTGGAAGTCGTCACCGACATCAAAACAGCGGCGCAATTCGTATCGCGCGGCGCGGCCAGCGTCACGGTGGCCCAATTCTCACGAACGGGAATGGAAAAGCTTCCCGATTGGTCGGTCGCAAGCCGGACCGCTCCGTAGGTGTTGACCACGTCGAAATCCTCCGGGCGCATTCCGGCTGGAGGCGAAACCTGGCCGGAAGCTTCCAAAGTCACCAGAAAAAGACCGGCGCTCGTTGTCTGTCCGAAGGGACTCGTAATTTGGACGGGGCCGCTCTGGGCGTTTTCAGGCACCTGCACCACCAATCGTGTTAGCGTGGCTTCCAGCACAGCGGCTTCAACTCCGCCGAAAGTCACCTGGTTATCTTTCGGATCGTCCGACGTGAAGAATTGGCCTTGGATCTCCACTCGTGTTCCTGGCGAACCACTGTTTCGGCTCAAGCCGAGCACACGAAGTTCTTTTTCGACCTGGCGCGCGCGATAAAACCGGAACGGAAAATTCGCGGCCTCGGGATCAATTAACCGCACCTGGCCATTCGTGCTGAACAAAACGTCCAAAGGCAGCCAATCAAAGAGATTGGCTGAAGCGTCCAGGCGATAAAAAGCCTCCTCAGCGGAATGCATTCGCACTTCCACCGAGCGATTGGCCAGGACGGCGGGTGGATCGAGAAACGGGGACGGGAGTTGGGCCAGCGAGTGGGACAAAAAACTGGCCGTGAAAAAACAGAGACGCCCGGTGGTCCGCCGTAACACCGCTTTGAAGGAAGACCCGCGGCCGCTCCCAATGCGAGTGGGATTCATTAGGCAGGCCCGGTAAAGGTTAGTTAGTCTAAATTGGCGAAGAAGATTTCCTCTATCAGTGAGAAAGAGAAAAGGCAATCTAAAACACACGCTCTAAAACACACGGCAGGGTTGTTCTAAAGTCATGGGCTGGGTCCGGCTGCCAGGCTGATGACGTGGTTGAGGCGGCGGCTCATCTTGTCACGGAAGGTCGGGAAG
>Ga0209514_10005593_pt1 | contig 15948 bp, 18 predicted proteins | sample Subgrocontami58m_FD_187452 | JGI IMG/M metagenome (GOLD analysis project Ga0209514, IMG submission 187452) | Subsurface groundwater microbial communities from S. Glens Falls, New York, USA - GMW37 contaminated, 5.8 m (SPAdes) (version 3) | ecosystem: Environmental > Aquatic > Deep subsurface >...
TCACATCCATTGCTCTGCCCTCCTTCTCGTTTCTTGAGGATTATAACGCTTTACCCCCTTCAAACTCAAGCTTATGAAGCACCATTTTCATGCTCCCTTGTGACCGCCAGGTCATGGATGTTTCATTGCAAATCCCCGCTTTAACGATCAATTTCCCCAAGCACAATATCTAAACTTCCAATGGTAGCGACAACGTCCGGAAGCAGTCGGCCTTCCACCATTTTGGGAAGCGCCTCCAGATTGACAAACGAAGGGGGGCGGATTTTTAAACGGTACGGATGGCTGGACCCGTCGCTTATGATATAAAAGCCCAATTCTCCCTTTGGCGCTTCAATACTCAAATACACCTCTCCCTTCGGCGGACGGATACCGTCAATAATAATCTTGAAGTGCTGTATCATGGATTCCATATTTGTCTCCACGTCCTCCTTTGGAGGCAAGGTTACGTTGGGTATTCTGGCAAGAAAGTCTCCGCCGGGAAGTATATTTAATGCCTGGTGAACGATGCTGTTGCTCTGTCGCATCTCCTCGATGCGCACACGATACCGGTCGTACACATCCCCGTTCCTGCCCAAGGGAACGGTAAAGTGATATTTATCATAGCCGGAATAGGGCTCAGACTTTCTCATGTCCCAGTCTACCCCTGAACCTCTCAGGCTCGGACCGCTCAATCCGTAGTCAATGGCGTCCTCTGCGGAAATAACGCCCACACCGACGGTGCGTTTTTTCCATATCGGATTGTCGGTCAGGAGCGTTTCGTATTCATCGAGACGGGAGGGAAACTCAGCTACAAATTTTCTGGTCTTTTCCAGGAAACCGCCCGGTAAGTCCCTTGCTACGCCTCCCACGCGGATATTTGAGAGGTGCATCCTTGCCCCGGAAACCATTTCGAAAATATCGTATATCGTCTCGCGCTCACGGAAGCAGTAAAAGAACACGGTCATAGCCCCGATATCCAGTGCGTGCGTCGCCAGCCACAGCAGGTGAGAGGCGATCCTGGTAAGTTCACAGAGGAGCACACGAATGTGTTGCGCCCTTTCCGGCGCTTCTATCCCGAACAACTTTTCAACTGCCAGCGCATACGCAAGATTATTTGAGAATGGCGCCACGTAGTCCAATCGGTCTGTGAGGGGAATGCACTGCTGGTATGTCCTGTATTCCGCAAGTTTTTCCACGCCCCTGTGGAGAAAACCAATATGGGGAACTGCTTTAATAATCGTCTCCCCGTCAAGCTCCAGCAAAAGCCTCAGCACGCCGTGCGTACTGGGATGCTGGGGCCCCATATTGATGGTCATCACGTGGGTCGTAGTTGTTGTCGCGGTCGCGGTCTCTGTCACGCCTCACCCTTTCGATAGGTATCTCGGAGTGTGGCGGGTTGTCTGCCGTCTAAAGGATAGTCTTTTCGCAGGGGATGTCCTTCGAAATCGTCCGGCGTGAGTATCTTTCGCAGGTCAGGGTGTCCGTCAAACGTAATTCCAAACATATCGTATGTCTCTCTTTCATGCCAATCGGCGGTAATCCAGATACCCGTCACCGTTGATATACGGGGGTCGTTTGATACGATTGGCGCCTTGAGACGCACGCGATGCCTTTTGTATATCGAGTAAAGGTGGTAAACCACCTCGAAAATACCGTCCGTTCCAACCCTGTCAACACCACACAAATCCGATAAAAAATTAAAATCCAGTTCCTTGTTTTCCTTCAGGAATCTGGCAACGTCAACAACACAGTCTTTCTTTACTATAAGGGTTAACTCGTTACGAAATATACCGGAGCCTGTTATTGCCTCCGGGAACCGTGTTTTTACTAACGTGGCTATGGCTTCGTTATCCATCTTGTTCACAACGATTCTTTCTCAATCTTCTTTTGTATTTCCATAATGGCGTGTATCAGCGCCTCGGGTCTGGGCGGGCATCCCGGGAGATACACATCCACAGGCACTACCTGATCAAGCCCCTGAACCACGCTGTAGGTATTGTACACCCCTCCGGAGATCGCGCATGCGCCCATGGCAATAACCCATTTTGGCTCAGGCATCTGGTCATAAATCCTTCTCGCCACGGACGACATCTTATAGGTAAGCGTGCCTGCAACGATCATCAGGTCTGATTGTCTCGGTGAAAAACGGAAGACCTCGGCCCCGAATCGCGCAAGGTCGTACCGAGGGGCGACCACGGACATCATTTCTATGGCGCAACAGGCCAGACCAAAGGGCATCGGCCAGAGGGACGATTTGCGCGCCCAGTTCACCATCGTCGTCAAGGTCGTGGTGAGAATGTTGTCGCCCAGGTGGCTTTCTAGTCCCATTCCAGTCCCCCTCGTTTCCATATATAGAGATAGCAGACGAGCAAGATACCGATAAAAACCAGCATTTCGATAAATCCGAAAATCTTTAACGATTTGAAGGCGACTGCCCACGGATAAAGAAACACAACTTCTATATCAAAAATAACAAACAACATCGCTATAAGGTAAAACTTTACGGAGAAACGCTCCCGCGCCGAACCTACCGGGTCTATGCCGCATTCATAGGGCAGGAGCTTTTCCGCAGTAGGCTTCCGTCTGCCCAGTATCGCAGAAATCCCGATATTGGTAACTGCAAAGCCTATAGCAATGATAAACAAAATCAGTATAGGTAAATAGTGAATCATGGGGAAGTTATTATAGAATTATTTTTAGAAAAGTCAAAGAGATTTGTCATGCGAGCCCTCCGAAAAAGGACATGGACAAAAGTGCGCAACTCTGATGCCACACCCTGCCAAATGTGGACAAGGCGCTTCCGTATGGGCACTTAATAATAGATAAATATTTCTGAGATATTGTTCTGCAGGTGGTGAAAATAGTCGTAAGTGGCTGAATTCGGCAGGTCATGTCATTTGGTAACAGTATCGCCGGAATAAACGCTATGCCCGCGGATGAAACTGTTGATGGACTGCCTTCAGGTGCTGCTTGCTCACGTGGGTATAGATTTGAGTGGTTGAGATGTTGACATGTCCCAGCATTTCCTGGACAGATCGTATGTCTGCGCCATTTTCCAGGAGATGGGTGGCAAATGAGTGTCTTAACTTGTGGGGAGAGATGCGTTCGTGGATGCCTGCCTTCAGGGCGCAATTCCTTACAATTTTCCAGATATTTTCCCTCCGGAGCGGCTTTCCCGTCTTTGAAAGGAATAAATATGAACTATGCTGGCTGTTTTTTATTTCCGGCCTCGCAATTTTTAAGTAATTTTGAATGGCCTGGATTGCCTTTGTGCCAAGGGGTACGATGCGTTCTTTGGAACCTTTGCCGCGACATTTCACATAGCCGTATTCAAAGTTTATCCAGTCCATCTGGATCGCAGCCACCTCCGACACCCGGGCGCCGGTCGCATACAGAAGTTCAAGGAGCGCCCTGTTTCTGACCCCCAATTTTGTTGTCACATCGGGGATTGAAAACAGGTTGTCAATTTTATGGGCGGGGACAACCACCGGCAGCCTTTTCCAGAGCTTTGGCGAATCAATTGAAGTGAGGGGATTTTTCCCCAGTTTTCCTTCAGAAACGAGAAACCGGTATAGCATACGGACGGACACCAGGGCGCGGGTAATGGAGTTGACGGAAAGCCGCCGCTGCTTTTCAGAAATAATGAAACTGGTGATGGTATCAGGGCGGACGTCATTCATGTCCGATATGTTTTTGGAAAGCAGGAAATTGGTAAACAGTTGCAGGTCGTGGCTGTAACTCAGAATGGTGTTCTTTGACAACCCGCATTCGACAATGAGGTAGTTGATAAACGACTCAATAAGGTCATCCATTATTGTGGATTTTTGATTCATTCGTTATTAAAGCTATCTGCTAAGATGCTTGAGTCATTAAAATATACATCTACCTGATAGTCTTCCAGGAACACGGATTGTTTTAACCTCGTTTTTTTAAGGAACGCATAAGTTCAGAAGTTTTCCAGATTTTTATCTTTTTTACACTTTCAAAATGTTTGTCATTTGACCAGATACCATTATTCTCTGTTGCTAAGGCAAGAGCCACAAAAGGGGCGTCAAACGGGTCGGTTAAGCCAATAATTTTATAAGCATTTTCTAAATATGGTTTTATTTCAGAAACAGAAACTATTCTTATGTTATCCAAAAGCAGAGAAAGCATTATATTCAACTCTTTCTCACTCAAACCACTCCGTTTGGAAATGACTTTTCGGTGCTTTTCGTATTCTTCCAATGCGTATTCAGGCAGTAGAAACTCTATATCTGAAAACAGCAGAATTTCCCTTGTTGCAGAATCTTTAAGAATCGCTGAAATAAGGATGCCGGTATCTATTACTAATTTCATCAGGCTTTTTGATACCTTTTTGACAAAGCAGCCTTTATTTCATGGTCTAAATCGTCAACATCACTTTCTGTGAGTCTGCTTTTTGCTGTGACAGACTCCAGCAATTTTATCTTTTTTGCATAATTCCAGAGGGTGTCAGAAACAATCTTATCCCAGTCTATTTCAGTATGTTTTTGGACAATATCTTTTATATCAATCGGAATTTCGAAGGTAAGCTTAGGCATCTTTTATTCCTCCCTTGTATTAATGTCAACAAAATCTATCCTGTTTCTCTGAAACAGATTATACGGTATGCTTACAAACGCAATCTGATTGGATTCCGTAACTATTATGGGAAGTATCTGTATATCTCTTTCCTGTGGAGGACTCTCATAAATACGACAGTAGTTTCCCTGTACTCAATGCCTAGCCTGTAATCGCCGATTCTTATTCTGTAAAAACTGGGGTGTCCCTTTATCTTTTTCAGGTTTTTTATTTCGGTAATGTCTTTGAGTTTGGGGATTTCATATAGTGAAAGACGTTCAACACCTTCTCTTATCTCCGGAGGTAGTTGCTTTATATCTTTTATGAAAGCACGTTTGTACTTTACTTGCATTAACTATTGCCCAAAAGTACTTTTGTTTCTTCAAGGGAGATATCTTCGTCATCTTTTACTTCTTCCATAGCCTTTGCCAATCCTAAATCCAGCATAAGTCCTTCAAGTTTTTCGAACGTCTCGTAATCCAAAACAACCTTTTTTACCTTTCCTGTTTCATCTACAATATAGTCCTTGATTAGTTCCATGTGACCTCCTTTGCATATATTTTAACAAAATCTATCCTTTTATCCGGTATATCAGACAGGATATACAGGATTGACAAGATAAAAACCATCTTAATTCATCCTGATTATCCTGTTAATCCTGTCAAAATTATTTTTAACAGATAAAAGGCTTACAAGGTTTAATTCCTTTTATTTTACAAACGCCCGGATCTCAAAATGCCTATTGCAAGTCCTAATCCAAGAAGACCTGCAAAGACAAAACCCAGAATACCCAGCACCGGAAAGCCGTACACGTGCGGGCCTTTGTTTGCCATGATGATGAGCGATGACCCGATAATCAGGGCGGAAATAACGAGGCTAAACGAGACACGGTTGCTGGATTTATCCATCTCTGCTATGAACTTCGAAAGCCCCTGGTGCTCAAATTCTATCTTTAATGTCCCCGTCTTTATCTTTTTTATTATGTCATAGACGTCTTTGGGAATTACCTTGAGGATATCCAGTAATTCAGAAGAGTACAGGACTGTGTCTCTGAACACCCGCTTCGGGTCGTGCCGTTCACGGACAATCCTTTCCACAAATGGTCTGGAGTGGGCGATGGTGTTAAATTCAGGGTCTAACTGCCTGGCAATGCCATCCATTGTGGCAAGTGCCTTGAAAAGGACGTGGAACTGAGGCGGTATCCTGAGTTTGTGCCGCGTCATTAATTCAACGGCCTGCGGCAATATCGTGGAAATTTCAATCTGACTCAGGGGGATATCGTAAAACCGTTCGACAAAATCGCTGACGTCGTGCTTGAAATCTCTCGTGGGATTTTCCTCGGTTGCAGAGCCAAGCATCCCCAGCGCCCTAATAATACCATTGATATTTTTTGCGGATATGGCGATCAGGAGGTTTACCACCACGTCACGGGTGTCTTCGTCGAGCCTGCCTACAATCCCAAAATCCACAAACGCAGCGGCATTATCAGGCAGGATGAAGATATTGCCCGGATGGGGGTCTGCATGAAAGAATCCGTCAATGAATATTTGCTGGAGAATGGCGTTGGCGCCATTTGCGGCAACCGCCTTCTTTTCCTCAGCCGGGTGGGACTGGGTTAAATAATCGCTCAGCCGAATGCCAATAATTTCCTCCGTGGTAACTACCTTGTGTTTCGTATATTCCCAGTAAACCCTGGGGATGTGAACGGTCGCGCTGTCCTTGAAGTTTTTGCGAAATTTATCAATGTTGTGCGCCTCGTAGGTGAAGTCTATTTCCTTCGTGATAACCTTGGAAAACTCGTCAATGATGCTTATCGGATCAAATATCTTGATGTCCTGCATGTAACGGTTCGCCAGTTGCGCCAGGGTGTAAAGGATATCAATGTCCGTCTCGATCATTTTCCGCAAATCAGGACGCTGTATCTTTACGACTACCTGTTCACCCGTCTTGAGTCCCGCACGATGCGCCTGCCCTAAAGATGCCGCCGCAAAGGGAACCGGATCGAATGAGGCAAATATTTTTTCAGGGTAACTTCCAAATGACTCCTTTATCTGCTTTTTGACGTCTTCGTAACCGAAGGGAGGTACCTGATCCTGGAGCTTGCTGAGTTCGTAACAAAGGTCAAGGGGAATGAGGTCTGGCCGGACACTCAGGATTTGTCCCAGTTTTATGAATGTGGGGCCAAGTTCTTCCAGCACCTTGCGGAGGCGGACGGCGCGCGATTCCGGCGGTTCGTTAAAACGCCTCAACACCCGCGTCTTGATAATACCCCGTCCAATGGCGTGATCTTTCAAATGGAGTTGCTGGATGGCAAAACCAAAACCGTGCTTGGTTAATATCCTTAAGATTTGGTTGAGACGGCGTATGTCTCTTATTTTCTGGCCTATTTTCCTTAATTGCATGTATTACCCTAACCCGAACGAGTCGGAAGAGGTGAAATCCGAAACACATTTAATGTTGGGCTAAGGTACGAAACCCAACACATTATCTATTCCACGGATTCCAGTTTTTTGATAATCTCATCCAGCTTTTTCTGCATCTCCTGGAGTTCGCGTCGCGTTGGAATATCCAGTTTATGGAGCACCTTCTCCACAATCTCTTCGATTTTCGATTCAATTTCTTTTTTGCTCGACAGGACTTTGTTGAATATTTCCTTTACCTGCGCCTTTGCTTCGTCTGTCTTGATTTCGCCCTTTTTTACCAAATCATCAATAATTTCTTCGACATTTTCCTTCGTTATCAACAACGCCCCAAATCCAAAGTTTATCGCCTTCTTAAAAAAATCTGACATCATAAATATCTCCTCCTGTAAATAAGCGTAACGCGGCAACTAAATACAAGATGAACGTCCCGTGGTTTGCGGCAGGCAACAGGTGACGTTTTTTTCCTCGTCACTCGCCTTCGACACACGTCACTATTTCTAAAGACTTACCTAAAAAGAAGTTTTACAAGGTAATACGACAATGATGCGCTTTGGGTAAATGTATGGCTGGACAATTAGATGGATAATATATGATTGCCATGAAAAAAACAACTAATTTGTAGGTACGATGGGCAACGGGTGATGTGAAACCGGCGCGAAAGCGCATAGCTGTCCTTTCACGTCACATTTTCTGTATCAGGTTGTGGCTCGCCCTGCGTGGTTTGTTCTTGCAAAGAAATGGGCCGGATACGTAGTCCCGGTGTTTCCGAAACAAATATTCCCGGCCAGATGCGTTCCCAAACAGGCGTTTGGGAACGAGTCGGGATTCGAGGTTATGCGTTCTCGTGTTTCCTTCTGCGTCTCTTTAAAAGATATTTCTTTCTGTTAAGCCTGTGCTTTTTTTTCCCGCTAAAACCGCTTGCCATAATAAGGATAATCCTCTCAATAAGTTTTAATAAAGTATATAAAAGGAATGAGAATGATACCAAATAATGGACAAAATTCAATAAAATATTGTAATGAAAAAAAGTTTGCATCTTGCCAGACCGTTTGTTACCATTACCTTAACTATTGTTCAAATAGACTGCTTCGTCATTTTGTGAGGTAAGAACGTATGGCCAAGAAAGCCAGTGGAGATAAGGTAAGCTGCTCCTTTTGCGGAAGGAGTTATGATACGGTAACCCGGTTAATTCAGGGCGACGCGAACATTTTCATTTGTAATGAATGCGTAGAGGCATGCCATGCGCTAATCAAGAAAGACCAAAAGCCCGCTGTTGCCAAACCTCTGGCAAAGATACCCACCCCTTCACAGATTAAGGGACGGCTAGACGAACATATTATAGGCCAGGACCAGGCGAAGAAGACGCTTGCCGTAGCCGTTTACAATCACTACAAGCGTTTGATTACCAGTGCCAACAAAGAAGGCGTCGAAATTGAAAAAAGTAATATACTCCTTATAGGTCCCACCGGTTCCGGAAAGACGCTCCTGGCGCGCACCCTTGCCAAAATACTTGACGTTCCATTTGCAATTGCGGACGCAACCACGCTGACAGAGGCCGGGTATGTGGGCGAGGACGTGGAAAACGTCCTGTTGGCATTGCTGAGAAATTCGGATTTCAATCTCCAGCGGGCGCAGCAGGGCATTATTTATATTGACGAGATTGATAAAATTGCACGAAAGAGTCCCAATCCATCCATCACAAGGGACGTCTCCGGTGAGGGCGTGCAACAGGCATTACTGAAGATGCTGGAAGGCACCGTGGCAAACGTGCCTCCCCAGGGCGGGAGGAAACACCCGGAGCAGCAGTACATTCAAATGGACACAAAGGATATCCTTTTTATTTGCGGCGGCACCTTTACCGGAATAGAGGATATTATCAGGAGAAGGATCGGAAAAATAAATATAGGGTTTGACGCAAAAAAAACAGACACTGGCGAAAAGTCCTTTGCTGAGATTCTGAGCAAGGTGGAAGTAGAGGATATCATTGATTATGGAATGATTGTGGAATTTATAGGACGGCTGCCCATTACCGCGCCTTTAATGCCGCTGACGCAGGCAGACCTGATCAAGGTCATGACGGAACCAAAGAATGCGCTGGTCAAGCAGTATCAAAAATTCTTTGAAATGGAAGAATCAAAATTGGAATTTTCGCAGGAAGCGCTGGTAGAAATCAGCAAAAAGGCCTTCGAAAAGAAAACCGGCGCACGGGCGTTACGGTCAATCTTTGAGAATTTCATGCTTGACGCCATGTATCATTTACCTTCCAACAAAGAGGATTCATCATTCCTGGTCACACCCGCCGTAGTACGCGGTGAAACACCATTATTGGCGCAAAAATACCGGAAGACCGCGTAGCAATTCCTTCCCATGAGACTGATTTTTTAAATGTAATCACTCTTTTATAAAATTCTTTCATCAATTCACCAGTTTACTCACCATTGCATTAATGTTGCGACACAAAAAGAGGAAATCCCCCAAAAGGAGGAATTTCCTCTTTTTCCAAGTATCCCATAGTTTTTTATCAACACATATTCAAACCCTTTTCAAGATAGAGGACACCTGAAAAGTTATTTAAAAACTGACAGTTCCAATACCATAGGATTTGTTTGGAGTATTATGATTTAAAGACCAATTCGAAGATTGTGGGTTACTCCAATCGGTTACATCTGTTCCTAATCCACTCCACTGAGTATCGTGATAAAGAGCCGAATCTAGAAACCCCAATTCTTTAATGCGTGGAGCATTAGAATAATCAATATAATATGTTTCTAAAATTGGCCCCCACCAAGCAACCATATTACCATATCCACAGTTATCTTGTGTGGAAGGCGTTCTTGCATAGTGATAATAAGATATATCATAGGTATTGCTGTTTTTGTTCCAAAAATAAACAGTATACCTCCAGAGCGGTGGATTACCATTGTCGAGTTTAACAGCTTCATTTTGATATTTAATAAATGATCTTTGATGTCCTCCCCCATCATCCTGTGTTATAATGTATTGTGATATATTAGAAATCAGAAAAGAAAGAATAAATTTAGGACATGTTGAACCATCAAATCCTGGATAGTTATTAGTTACCGACCAATCCCAAATACCAATTTTCCCTTGGTTGTTTTGATTATATATTCCTACCACTTCAATGCTATTATCTTTCCTGCATGTTGAAGTGGTATACATTAATGCACTGCCTGGCGAATCCAAGTATAAAGACGAAGAATAGACAATCATTTTTGTATAAAAAATACCTTGACTACTAACTGTTAATTGACCGGATTTATACGTTGTTCCAGCACCAATTCCTCCAGGAGGTGGTGACTCTCCCCAATAATATTGTTTCCTCAGTTCCTTCAATTTATAACTTTCTTCCTCGGAAAGTTCCTTTTTCATTAATTTAAAATCTTTTGTCTTATCTCTTACAGATATATATTCACCAGTTTCAGGATCGTAGATACTATCAGGTAATGGATACTCTTCTGCTTTCTCTAAAAAGCCACCTCTCTCCGGACTAAAGATACCATCAGGCAGCGGAATACTTTTTGTTTGAGACAAAGATATTCCTTCTGCATTTACATAAATTCCTACGCAAAACAACAAAAATAAAATGCGCTTTAACATTTCCTACCCTCCAAAATAAAATAGAAATTTTCCCGAAATAAAAAAGCCCGAATCAACTGCTAGCCAATGTGCTTTGTCACATAATGCTATGAGCTAATTCGGGCTTCTGTTAACTTTTCTCAAAAGGTACATAAGCTAACGAATTTTCTTACTTATAATATTCAATTTTTTTTAGGTTGCCCACACCTCCTTGACTTATATTAATACTGATTTCTCCGGTAAACTTTTCACTAATAAGACCATGTTTTTTTAATATTTCCGAGAGTTCTTTTTTCCAAATAATTTCTTTATTATTGATACTTTGCGATAAAGATTTCATTGTTAACTCATCTTGGAACCTTCACAATTATTGATTTCCTAATTGAGGGAAAGCCTTCTAGCCAGAATGTAACTTTTGCTTTATTGGTTTTGTCCTTAGCTTTAATTGTAAAGGCAGCTTCACCATTTTCGTCTGTCACTTGACTTGATGGAATAACGGAGATATGTTTATTACCATCTCTGTTGATTCTTGTTTCAATCGTTTTATCCACTACCGGACAATCGTTGGATCCCTTTACCGTCACGGTTACTCCGCCACTCTGTTTCCTCTTGAGTTTTAACTCAGCCAGAGACGTTGTTATTGACTCCGGCTCATTGCAATTTATGGGTGTTGGAGTAGGTGTTGCCACTGATACGGTAAAAGACTTTTCGTTCCCATAAGCAGTTCCTGCATTATTTTGGGCTACTACTCTGTAAAAAAAAGCATACGACCCCGCAATTGGTAACTTATTTGTGCGGTTACTTACTGCTGTATCACTTGAACCGCATATAGTTTGTTTCGATGTGGAATTAGTGTAGGAACTGGTGGTAGTTCCATACTCAAACCATGTATGTGTCGGTAGCCCATTAGCATTAACAGTACCACGCAAAGTCGCATAATCTAAAACATCTGTGGCTCCTTCCGTTGTAACTGTGGGGGTAAAACCAGATGGTTGTGTGGGTATAACGGTTACGGTTGGAGATAATTCTAACGTAGTAAAAGATTTTTCGCTGCCATACACAGCATTAGTATAAAAATCCGGAATAATGTCATATTTTGCTATTCTGCAATAATAGGTGGTTGCAGGCAATAATCCGCATATATCTATACTTATTGCTTCGGAACTGCCTAATGGCACAACAGAAACACTCCGTGTTGACATATCATGGAACCCACTGATTGTACCATATTCAAACCATATTGATGGTGAACGTCCACTGGAAATCGTTCCGTTTAGTGTGGCAGAATTCGACGTTATATTTGTAGCTTCGCCTGTTGTTACAGACGTTTCATCACTCATTGCTATACCTGCAAATATTAAATGTACACTGAGAATACCACACAGTAAGCAACACATAAGAACAAAAAGTGTGTTTTTCATAATCCTTACAACCTTCATAGATAAAGCCTTTTGACTTCAATTAAAATAGTTTATCAGGCAAAGCATAAGCCAAGAATTAATAAGACATTGAGAAAATGAATAAATATTTCTAAGTACGGAAGTCTTAAAGAGTAATAGAATTTTGAGATTTATTTGAAAATAGAGATACCCTGAAAACTATACCGTTTAATACTACAAAAAAGACCATGAAGAGCTCAAAATTGTAAATTTATCCGTATGCCAACAGATGTTAAATTTGTTTGGTTCTTAAATGGCAGGATTAGTGGTTGACGTAATCAGAATAGATTTCATCAATATCATCACTCTATTTTCCCAACAGCATTAATTTCTTTAATTCAGCAGCGGCTTCTTCTTTTCTGTTTAGCTTATCGTACAATAAGGCAAGATTCCTGTGGATGATGGGATTGAAGGGATTGATATGGTTGGCCTGCGATAGGATTTCTATCGCGGCGTCGTGCTCTCCCTTTCGCTGGTAGAGTTCGCCAAGCGAAATATACGTCGTGGTGTATTCCGGATAATATTCGAGCGCGACCATCAGGATTTCTTCGGCCTTGGCGTATTGCGTGTCCATGATGTACGCCGTTGCCAGTTTGTTCTGAATTTGCGGCGAGATATTGCCCGCCTTCTGAAACGCCTTTTCATATTCAACAACCGCCGCGGCATGCAACCCTTCGCGACGCAGGAGGTCTCCCAGGATGGCAAATTTCCTGGCGTCTTTCACCTCGATTTCGGCGACGCTTTCCACATCGTCCACTATCGTTGACGACTCCTTGAGCTTTGTGGGAAGTATCCGGATGCCGTGAATCCTCCGGAAATTTTTCTGTTTCAATTCCAGTAGCCAGTTTTTTTCGAACCCGGCAAACGAAGTCCCCAGCGCCGACGCCACGGCATCCTCCGTTGATTTTCCGTTTTTGATGCCGTCCAGAATAGACACCACCAATGGATAGCCGCCGTGGTGAAACAGATAATCAATTACCGTAAAAACTTCAGCAAAGGCAAGCGCCGTATCCTCCCTCCTTTTTAACTTTGCCAGCGATGGGTGCATCTGTTCGAAGGTGATAAAGTAATCCTTTTCAACGGCCTCAGCCATCAGGCTTTCCAAAGAAACCGGCAACTTCGGAGTTGTATTTTCCAGCCAGCGTTTTTCTTCATACTTTGCGATACCTTCATGAAGCCAGATAGGCACACGATTATATGTTTTCTGCATGATTACATAGTGCACGTACTCGTGAGCAAGGGTGTCAAGCCATTGATAGCCCCTGGGCTGGAGACGCGGGCTTGTGATGATTATACGATTGAATAAACAGATTGCTATAGTGCCGGAGGTTTCTATCTCCTCTTTGGTAAGCGTGGAGATCGTGCAAAAACTTTCCGCATCGGGAAATACTTCGACAAGGATGGGCTCTTTGGGAAAGTAAGCCAGGTCGTTTCCGATGGCGCGATAAGCCTTTTCCAGGGTATCCGAGGCGTAATCAACCAGGATGGCGTCCTTTTCTTCCAGGTATCGAAACAGGAAGTGTTCGGTTTTAATTTCTTTGAACTTGCCGGCCGTCTGGTAAATCTTATCAACGAAGTCGTAAAATTCTTTGCATCTTTCCGCGATTGACGGCTCTTTTTGCGCCTCACGGAGAAGAGACAGCGATTCCTTATAGTTTCCTTCGTAGAAACGTACCTCTCCTGCAAAAAACTGCACGTAAGGATTTTCCGGTGCGGACAAAAGCAGTTTGTTTGCAACGGTTGACGCCTCGTTAACCTGCCACGATTTCAAACACTCCTCTCCGTAGGCTATTTCGCCAATTACGTCAAAAAACTTATTTTCCTGGGCGTACGTCTTGCCTCGAGACAATGTGAACGCCAATAAGAGAAACACAAGGGTGATAACGAATCTTCTCATTTTACCTCCATAATTGCAATCTCCACAAGATGTATGGTCGCAGAGTCTACAAACAATTTTGAAAAATCTGATCTCTTAGCCCCCTTCAATCCGGCATCGCCAAAGTGCTGATTTCTTGCTAATCACGGGTATCCTTGGTGTAATTTTTGATGTTTTCAACAATGTCGTTCCAGTTATTATCAAACCGCACAGCCTTATCGTCAATATACGCCACGCCAACAGGCTTGTCGGGCATCCAGATGGAATCGTAAGGCAACTTGTGATATTTCATAAACCCCTCGATGAGCTTCGGCTGATTGCCGGGAATCACGCCCTTCCAGTATGACGCCGTCCTGCAGGTATGAATAATAATCTGGTAACCGGCATTCTTTAACGTCTCCAGCGCCTCCCGTACGCAGGGCGTTGGTTCGCCGATATCCGGAAATTTATGTTCGCAAATAGTGCCGTCAAAGTCAATAACGATGGGTGTTTTTTGAATCATCTCGTTCCCTCCTTGTTGTGCGAAACTTCGTTTCGCAGACATGCTGCAATAGTCGTCAGTCCTTCGTAATTCTTGTTCCCGCAGTCCCCTCCAATGCCTCCTGCACTTTGTCAATGGAGGCGACAATGGCTGTTTCTCCGCCCCAATTCAGGAAATTAATGGCCGCCTGAATTTTTGGCCCCATGCTTCCGGGCGGGAAATGGCCTTCTTCTAAATATTTTTGGGCATCTTTGACCGTTAGACTTTTTACTGCGCGTTCGTTTGGTTGTCTGAAGTTTAAAAAAACGTATTCCACGCCGGTAAGCATCACAAGACAACGGGCGCCAATATCCCTTGCCAGGACGCTGGACGCAAGGTCTTTGTCAATCACCACGTCCGCTCCCTCCAGATCGCCGTCTTCATTCTGCACAACCGGAATGCCGCCGCCGCCAGCCGCAATGACAATATCGCCTGCATCCAGCAGGCATTTTACTGCCCGTTCTTCCACAATTTTTAATGGATTGGGCGATGCAACCACCCTGCGGTAGCCCCTGTGGCTATCCTCTGCGACATGCCAACCCTTCTCCTGATGAAGCCGCTCTGCCTCTTCTTTGCTTAAAAAAGATCCGATGGGTTTTGTAGGGTTTGAGAATGCCCTGTCGTTCCCGTCAACAACAACCTGCGTCAGCACGGTAACAACGCACCTGTCCAACCCCTCTTTTCGCAAGCGATTGGTTAACGACTGCTGAATCATGTAGCCAATTTCACCCCCGGTATCCGCCACGCAAACCTCCAGGGGAAGTTCCGGCACCTGATTTTTGCTTGCCTCCACCATGAGCAGCATATTACCCACCTGGGGTCCGTTCCCATGGGTAATAACCACACGATACCCTTGTTTCAGGCAATAGACAATCCCATCCAGGCTTTTGCGGATATTTCCGAACTGTTCCGCGATAGTGCCCCTCTGTCCCTCAAGAATCAAGGCATTACCACCCAGAGCGATCACAACGACTCCGCGGTCATTCATCACGTATTCCTAAAAGTTAAGCCAACGCCAGGATACAGGCAACCGTTTGTTTTTTGAAATGCAACGTTAGTGTATGGTATGTATTGTATTGATGTTCCTGCTGTATTTCAAGCAAACATCAGACAAGGTATGTACAGATGGAGAAAACTATGTGGCAATGAGAATGGGTGATTTGGGAAAAAGATTCACAACTCGTTTCCATTTTGCGAAGCTGAATAGCTTGTGGTAAGTCTTGTACATTGCGGAATATGGTGGGCGATATAGGACTCGAACCTATGACCCCTTGCTTGTAAGACAACAAGGAGTAGTCTGGCGGTTTTCCATTTCAACCTCAAGTGTTTTATTTTGTTTGGGTTAGTGCCCAAGCAAAGAAAAAAGGCGTTTGATGTTTGCGACAAAGTACGAGATGATTTGATTAAGGCACTGTAAATAAATAAAGGTAGCAATTGGCGCAGGGTAATGCTATACTTTCAGTCCATGAATACTCCGCTTGGATTGAAACAGAAGTTGCATGCGGTGTGGGCGTTATTGGATGAACGTACACG
>Ga0209514_10005597_pt1 | contig 15936 bp, 17 predicted proteins | sample Subgrocontami58m_FD_187452 | JGI IMG/M metagenome (GOLD analysis project Ga0209514, IMG submission 187452) | Subsurface groundwater microbial communities from S. Glens Falls, New York, USA - GMW37 contaminated, 5.8 m (SPAdes) (version 3) | ecosystem: Environmental > Aquatic > Deep subsurface >...
TTCCACGCCGTTGTTATCTATGTGATACATTTTCCCGTGAAGAAGGTTTGCCTGCTTTATTTATTTGATATTAACTTTTTCTTTTATCCAGTCGGCGCATTCTTTTGCTATGGTTTTCTGCTGCGGCCTATTCTTTAATGCAATCTTTGTATCCGCTATCTCAAAATATTTTGTTTCCGTTTTGTCAGGGTCAAGTTTCTTGATTGATGTTGGCTCACCATATAGAAAATTAAGATGGTCAATGCCACGAAGCTTGTCTTTTAACTGCTCATAGGCGTAGATGGTAAAATAGGCAGAAACCGCTAACAATTTTGAGCCTGGCAGGATTTTTTCCTTTAAAAATTCACCTACAGAGCCTCTGCTCCTGTTATCCCTGATTGCTGATTGTAGGGTTTTGCGGAACTCTTTATTCATGGTAGTTTGATTGGTATTTTAACCAATAAACAAAAGTATTAATTTGCATCATTGAGAATTGTGTTCCAATGTTAGGTCTTTTATAAGTCCAACAATTGTGAATATGCGGTTCAATAGGTTTGTACTAGAGACAGGAAAATCCCTTTTCAAGGGTAGCTGGCTAAGTATGATAGCACTTTGCGGGAACAAATCAATACAAAATCATTTACATGAAAATACGTCTAAACTGATTAAGCTTATTAAGAATCCACAAGAAATAGTTTTGGAGGTTGTTAAAAATCCAGAGCAGAAGTATAATTATTACATAATGAAGATAAGCTGGGATAGGAAGATATAAATATGACAGAGATAGGAATAGTGAACGAACTAACGGTCGTCAAGGAAGTTGATTTCGGGGTTTATCTTGACGGTGGAGGGCTGGGTGAAATACTCCTGCCGAAGCGGTATGTCCCCCAAAATTGCAAGGCTGGCGATATTCTTAAGGTTTTTATCTACCTTGATTCCGAAGATCGTGTTATTGCCACAACTGAACATCCTTACGCCATGGTCGGTGACTTTTCCTTGCTCAAGGTTGTTTCGGTTACCCCTGTCGGGGCATTCCTTGACTGGGGTTTACCCAAAGATCTGCTGGTGCCTTATAGTGAACAAAAACCCACAATGAAAGAAGGGCAATCGTATATCGTCAGGGTGTATCTCGATAACAGTAATCGCATCGCCGCCTCCTCGAAACTGGATAAGTATCTTGACAAACAACCTGGTGGCCTTCAGGAGGGACAGGAAGTGGAATTGTTCATATGCAACCAGACCGATATTGGTTATAAGGCCATTATAAATAGTTCGCATTGGGGGGTACTTCATTTTAACGAGGTGTTTCAGACATTAAAGAGAGGGCAGAAAATAAAAGGGTTCATTAGAAAAATACGGGATGATGATAAAATAGATCTTTGCCTGCATAAACCCGGCTATGAAAAAGTCGATGATGTAACGGGCACAATTATTACTGTCTTAAAAAAGCAAGGCGGGTTCATTTCAGTAACAGATAAAAGCGCCCCGGAAACTATTTATACATTGTTCGGCGTCAGCAAGAAAACGTACAAGAAGGCGGTAGGCGCCCTTTACAAAAAAAGACTGATTACTATTGAGGACAAGGGTGTTAGGCTAAGCACTAAAAGTGACAGAAAATGAAAATAGCTCAATACCTATAAATGATTGTGGCAGATGGCCGATCGCAATCGTTAAACCATGCGTTATGTGAGAAAAAATGTATGAATGTTGATATTGAGCGAAATTTAGGTGAGCAACCCATTGCGCCGGTCATGGCTGAGCATAAACATGAATAGCCAACAACCTAACAATCCACTTCACGGAATCACGCTGGAAATGATTCTCACCCAGCTGGTAGAACATTATGGTTGGGAAGAAATGGGAAGGATCATCGATATCAGGTCCTTTAACAATGATCCAAGTATCAAGTCCAGTTTGAAATTTCTGAGAAAAACTCCCTGGGCAAGAAAAAAAGTTGAAGATTTGTATTTGAGGTATACAAAGCGTTTTTGAAATAAACACAAAAAGTAGGGACTCAAAACAAAAACGGTACAATTTCAGAGAAGTAGTCAATAGTTAACACCATGAAACCCTTGTATTTATTGGTGTAGCTGAGGGGATTCGAACCGCTGGCCTTTTGAATGCCCTGGAGAAAAGACATTTTTCATACGTGGCAGCTTCCGGCTCATCTTATTCCTCTCCTTTCTAAAATAAGGTTTAAGAAATAACCACCATTCTTAATCGATTTATAAATATCCCGCCTGTGCCCTACTTTGTGTACTGTAATAACTTTCCTCTCGTAGTCTATTTCGTATATCGCCCTATAAGCACCTGTCTTTAGCTTATAAAGTCCAGAATATTTGCCTTTAAGCTGTAAATGTTCTACCCTGTCAACATTCTCTATAAGCCATTTGAGTTTATCAAAAATCCTTTGCCCTGACTCTCTGTCTCACAATTAAAGACTTTTTTTGCCTTGACCGCTGAAATCAAGTTTATACATTACCATTTCAATCCCAGCTCTTTTGCTACATCTTCAACCGGAATTCTTTCTTTCGACTTCATTGATTCCAGTAATTCCTTTTCAACATCTGGTCTTAACTCAAGTCCATAATCAGGGTCAATAACCTCTAAGACAGTGTCCTTTATAAGCTTCTTTAGCTCTCTAACAGTCATATCGCCTACTTTTTTGTCTATTTTCTTCTTGTTTAATGTCTTCGTAGTCATTTCTCAATCTCTCTTATAGTTAGTTTTTCTGTGTTATTTCCTTTTCTATAGCCTTGTATTAACCCTTTACACTTAATTCTTTGGTTTTACTTTTTAAAGGTCTTATACTTTTTAAAGAATGCAGGTCTTTCTCTTTCACCCTGTAAAGGTCATACTGGTTCTGGAGATTCAACCAAAGTTCTTCTGATGTACCAAAATACCTTGCGAGTTTTATAGCCATCTCAGGACTGATGTTTCTTTTCTCATTCACTATTTGATTTATAGTCCTGAATGTCGTATTGAGTTCTTTTGCTAACTGTGATTGAGTTATTCCTAAAGGCTCTAAAAATTCCTTCTGTAATACCTCACCCGGATGCGTTGGTCTTCTCATTAAATCTGTCATAGTTTTAACCCCTTTCAATGGTAATCAGTAATTTCAACCTCGTAAGCGTCTGATCCTTCAAATCTAAATACAACCCTGTACTGGTCATTAACCCTTATACTATGCTTCCCTTTGTATTTGCCCTTTAATGCCTCCAGTTTATTTCCTGGTGGTACTTTCAAATCGTTTAAATTATGCGCCGAATTCAAATAATCTAGCTTTCTTAGACCCGTCTTACAAACTGCAATATCAAATCTTTTGCTCTTGCCTGTTATGTATAATTTCTCAGTATCTTTATCAGCAAAGGACTTAATCATTAAGGATATTATAACATCTAGCGTTATAATGACAAGTAATTTAAATCAGCGTCCAGCCCCTGCACCGGAAACAGCCCTTTTTAGAAAAATTTCAATACAGAGGAAAATATAATTTAAAGTCCATCGCAATATCCACACACACCCCTTCATTTCATGTCGTACTTATGTCGTACCTAGTGGTAAAAACATATCAAGAAGCCCCGTATTTTTCATAATAAACAATCTTCTGAAGGTCAAATCGTGGTCTCTGTGGCGGATCTTCGGCAGGATAGCCGACAGGAAGCAATGCAATGATCTCAATGTTCTTTGGGATTTCGAGTATTTCTTTGACTTTATTATCATCAAACCATCGTACCCAGCATGTCCCCAATCCCAACTCTACCGCCTGAAGAACCATGTGTTCAATGGCAATATCCGTATTCCCTGTAGCGGCAATCAGCAGATGCCATTTAATATCGGCGCTCATTCCACCCTTTTTTAACGACGGGACAAAGACCTCGCGGGTCTTTGCAGGGAGGGCGCCAGCGGCGATGAGTTCGTCAATCCGTTCCGGAAATTCGCCAAATGCCTTGATATCGGCACAACAGGCAATAATGACGGGAGCTTGCCCGACGTGGCGCTGATTATACGAGGCTGTCTGCAATTTCTGCCTTGTTTCAGCATCTTTTATCACGATAAACCTCCACGGCTGGGTGTTAGAACCCGATGGGGCAAGCCGTGCGCTCTCTAAAATTTGTTGTATCAAATCATCGGATACCGGGTCAGGCTTGAATCTTCTGATACTGCGTCGTTTCTGAATAGCCTCTTTAACGTCCATAAGTTTTTATAATCCCTCTACCTTGTTTTCATGTTAAATTGAGATATTTTGGGTCTTCCTTCGTTTACACCACATACATACCATAAAATTTGTCAGATTATTTCACAAACCTTTCAATATTTCAAGGTTTTTATGCTTGACAATTACATTCAAATAAATTCCAATAACCAAAAATTTTACAGCTAAAAGATATTTGGAATTCAGAAACCTATTTTGGTGAAATTATGGTAAAAGTTATTATTAACAAATCAGTTCTGGAACTTATCGAAGGTGATATTACAGAGCAGGAGACAGACGCCGTAGTTAATGCGGCAAACTCCAGTCTTCTGGGAGGCGGCGGCGTGGATGGGGCAATCCATCGGGCGGGAGGTCCAAAGATATTGGAGGAATGCAGGAAGCTGGGTGGATGTCCTACAGGGGAGGCGCGAATTACTACAGGGGGCAATTTGAAAGCAAAAAATGTAATTCACACGGTGGGTCCTATTTATTCCGGTGGTCAAAGGCGTGAGGCAGAACTATTGGCCAATGCTTATAAGAACAGTCTCAGCCTTGCCTCTCAATACAGGCTCAAGAGCGTTGCATTCCCGTCCATTAGTACGGGCGCCTATGGATATCCGGTCAACGAGGCATCCAAGGTCGCTATAAAAACCGTAATAAGTTATTTTAACATCCACACCGACATCGAACTAGTGCGTTTTGTTCTTTTTGGTTTGAAGGCATATCAGGCTTACGACAAAGCTTTACAGGAACTCGTGAAATGAAAACACTGGTTTGGCATAGAAGTGTAAGAAGTAAACTTAATAAGTTACTATTTTGGATTTCAAATTTACGATTTACGATTTGTTTCAATCGTTCGACTGAGCTCACGACGAAGTCTTAAATCGTAATTCGCAAATCGTACATTTCTTAAAATGTTTACTAATAAAAAAGAGATTATTCTTAATATCAACCGGATTATCTTTTCGAGCCTCGATATCCGTGAAGTTTACGAAACGATGAGCAAGGAACTGCTCAAAGTAATTGATTTTGACCGGCTGAGCGTTACTCTCATTACCGAAGATAATAACTTGTACGAGACCTTTGTGCTGTCAAAGGATTATGAATATACAGAACTAAAAGAAGGCGTCCAGTATCCCATGGAAGGAAGTTTAATGAAAAGGGTGGTTCAGTTCCGTCAGCCAGTAGTCGTAGAAGATACGTCTAAGGGTCGCTTTCTTACGGATTCCGTATTATATAAAGAGGGAATTCATTCAAGATTGGGATACCCACTCGAACATAAAGGACGCGTAATCGGCAGTGTAAATTTTGGGAGCAAACGAAAGGACTACTACTCAAAAAAACATATCACATTTTTTTCGCAAATCGCCCCTCAATTAGCCATGGCAATCGAAAACACGCGGCTGTTCAACAGAATTAAAGAGGCTGAAGAAAAATACAGAACCGTCATTGAGAGTTCACCGGATATTATCTTTGAGTGTACAAAGGACGGCGAATTTCTCCTGATGAGCCCTTCTGTAGAAAAGATCACCGGCTACCCTGCAAATCAATTTTATGAAAATCGAGGCTATGGACTCGCCCTATGTCACGAAGAAGATCAAGAGAGTCTGCATCATGAGATTTTACAAATACTAAATGGGCAGAACAATAGTCTCATGGACATTGAGTTTCGGGTTATACATAAGCAAGGTCATGTTGTATGGTTGTCCCTTGAAATGCTTCCTATAAAGCAGAATAATGACATAATTGGCATCGAGGGATTTTGTCGAAACATTACCGAAAGGAAAAAACTGGACGAATTGAAGGATAACCTGATCCGTGACGTTACCCATGAACTAAAAACGCCTGTTGCTAAAATAGAGATGGCTATCGACATGTTTGAACGTGCTATCACAGTAGGGGATACGTCGCCACTGGGAAAAGGCTCACAAATACATGAAATCTTCAGGAATAATATCAACCGACTAAAAAACTCCATAAAAAATATCCTTGATATATCCAAGTTAGAATCGGAAGTGGAACCATTAAAACTATCTGATATCTCAATTGCCGATCTCATCCAACAGATTGTTCATGAGCAAAAGGATTCTGCTAGCACAAAAAACAATGTCCTCACACACCAACTACCTTCCGGTATTCCCGTTATCAAGGCAGACCGAGATATGATATATCATTTGATAAACCACCTGGTAAACAATGCTATAAAGTTTACGGAACGGGGAAAAATTATTATAATGGCAAGGGTGTGGTCCGATGTCGTAGAGGTAACGGTGGAAGATACTGGCAGGGGATTAGACGAGAAAACACGAGAACGAGTATTCGAGAAATTTTATAAGGAAACCCCTTCGGCGTTTGGATCGGGAATCGGCCTTGCCATCTGCAAGAATATTGTGCAAAAGCACAAAGGCAGGATTTGGGTAGAATCCGAAGGAAAAGGGAAAGGATCACGGTTTAAATTTACCTTACCAATGATTGTGGACACCAAACAAAAAGTTACGACAAACCCCAAATAATCTTTTCACGGGAGTGAGAAATAATGAAGGAATTGTTAATAGTAGAAGATGACCTGGAGATGCAGGAATTTTATAAGGACATGTTACAAGGAGAGCCATTTACCGTCACCATTGTTTCAAATGCAGACGAAGGAACGAAAAAGATAAAAGAAAAAATATACGATTTGGTAATATTAGATATTTTGATGGAAGGGGTGACGGGAGATAGATTTTTCGCCTTACTGAGAAGGGACAATCGATATAAGGAAGTGCCGGTAATTATGGCCTCTGCTTTGGACGAAAAAACGTATCGATGTTTCCAGGCATTAGGAAATGTTTCATTCCTGGAAAAACCATTTAACAAAGAAAGGCTTTTAAGTGAGATAACAATGAGGTTTGAAAGTAAGAAATAGACAGGTTTTGCTAGGAATTTTTGACTGAAAGACGATGAATCCAGCTAAGTTTGGATAAAATTTGATAATTTCAAAAGCTATATTTAAAAGGAAAACCCATGAAGAGAGTCGGACATTGGAGTAAAAGCCCTAAAGGGGAGTTTTTCGATGAAAGCCATACGCTCCGTACATATTGGGATGAAGAAAAATATTGTTTTAGATGCGGGAATTGTAATACCGAGGTGAGAGAAGGTACTGTTTGCAAATGTGCAAAGAAAAACAATTGAATAGTTATCTCTTATAGGGACACAATGCAATGCGTCTCTTCTGGATTATTCTGTCTCTTTTTTAAGTTTTTCGACTGCTTCTTTGACGACCTTCATTGCCAAGTCGACTTCGTCCTTGTATGGTGCGCTCTCATTGATTTCCATTGACCATAGCATTTTACCTTTATTCGTATCAATACATTCCGCTGTAAAAGACACGCTTCCCCGCGCATAGACTGTCATGTTTGATAGTCCAAACTTGTATACCTTGCCAATGACCACAGCATCCACATTCAACATCTTGCCTAATGCGGCGTAATCTTTGAATTTGACCAGTTCTTCTTCCTTAGCATCACTTGTCTTTATTTTATTCTTAACCTCGGAACGGCTTAAAATGCGATATTTCCCCCATCTGTGTAGCTCATCGGTCATCATATCCGCAAGCATTTCGCCCGCATCAGGATTGCTTATCGTTTTCATTATTAATCCCTTCACCGCCTCATCCTGGATAAGTTTATCGTCAAAGCGCATTACAGCAAGTGTCTTTACACTGCAGTCAGATGGCTCTAGATTTACATTTATCGTACTCGTGGAGATCGTCTTACATCCTGCACATAACACTGCCATCGACAATATAACCAACCCGATTTGTCTTATCATAAGCGCTCCTTGAAAAAGTAGCGTAGAGACAGGTTTAAAACCTGTCTCTACAATGAAAATGTTATACATGCATTAATGTTGCATTTCAAAAAACTAAATTGAGACGAGAAATGTGGCCCTTATTTCCTCTTTTTCTTACAAAATGCTTTTAGTCTATCGACTGAAAATGTGTTGATTACATCCTTTGCCTCAAGCCACCCCCTGCGTGCTATTCCCACCCCTAACTCGATCATCCACATCTGATCCAGATGGTGCGCATCTGTACTGATCGCAATCATGACCCCTGCTTCCTTTGCCTTCCGGCAGTGTATATCATTCAAATCGAGTCGATCATAGTAGCAATTAATCTCGAGTGCCGTCCCTGTTTCAGCACATGTATCAATAACTTTATCCAGGTTAACTTCGTAGCCTTCTCTTCTACTGATCAAGCGCCCCGTGGGATGGGCAATTACATTTACGTAAGGATTGCGAATGGCAGCAATCATTCGTTCAGTAATCTTTTCTTTTCCTTGTTTAAACCCGCTATGAATGGAAGCCACAACAATATCCAGTTTTTCTAATAATTTATCGGGAAAATCCAACGACCCATCGGCCTTAATGTCTACCTCTGTTGCCTTAAGTAAGGTAAATCCTTTAAAATCTTTATTCAGTTTATCTATCTCTTCTATCTCTTCAAGCAGTTCTTCATCCTTCAGACCATTAGCCACATGAAGCGATTTAGAGTGATCTGAAACCACAAGATATTTATAACCCATCTTCATGGCATGCTCTGCCATCTCCTCAAAGGTAGGTGTACCATCACTCCAGTTAGAGTGGTTGTGGAGGTCTCCCTTGATATCTGAAAGTTCGATGAGCTTTGGCAATTTTCCCTCCAGAGAAGCCTCTATTTCCCCTCTATTTTCGCGCAATTCCGGTTGTATCCAATCCATACCCAGTGTCTTATAGATATCTTCCTCCAGTTGACCCCCAATTTTCTTATCTCCCTTGAAAATGCCGTATTCACTGATTTTCAACCCTTTCTTCTTTGCGATCTCACGGAGATGGATATTGTGCTCCTTTGAACCGGTAAAATACTGTAATGCCGCACCAAACTCATCTTCGCGGACCACTCGCAAATCTACTTGTACACCCTCTTCTACCCGTACACTGCCTTTTGTATCCCCCGCCGCTAATATCTGCGTAACGCCACGCATATTTACAAATGACTTTACAATATCCGTCCCGGCCATACCTGAAGCGAGTATATCAATATCTCCAATGGTTTCTTTCATCCTGCGTAATGAGCCTGCGGCCTGAATTTCCTTGATCTGGGGATTATGCTTCAATACTTCTATAATCCTTTTCACAACAGGAAATGCCATCCCGATGGATATGCGTTGTTGACTCGTCTTAAACAACTCAATCCCTTTAATGATATTTTCAATCTTTTTATCCCCGATCCCAAACAAACCTTTCAATTTGCCTTCTTCTAATGCCTTTTCAAGGTCACTCAAACCGACGATCCCTAGTTCCTTGTTTAACATGGCCACAGTCTTTGGACCTAAACCCGGTATCTGCATGAGGGTTATTGTATCTTCAGAAACTCCCTTCATCACTTCCTCATACTTGGACATCTTCCCCGTGTTAATATATTCAACAATCTTTTCAGCCGTACCTTCGCCAATACCGGGAATGTCAGTTAATTTCCCTTCTCTTGCAAGTTCCTCTATGTCCTCGGTTAAATCACCGATTACCCGAGCGGCCTTGCGGTAAGAATTAATACGGAAGGTATTTTCCCCTTTGAGTTCCAGCACATTGGCAATCCGTTCAAATAATGCGGCAATTTCATGATTCTTCATATCCAAATCCTCATAAACAGGGATTAATTTTCGTGGATTTGCGAATTATACCAATAGCTGTAGAACACTTCAAATTTTATTTATTGACAGAAACAGGGCATTTTTCGCATAATTAAACACCTAACCTGGACGAGCCAGAATCAAACAGGAACTGAGTTACCATTTTAGATTTACGATTTCAGATTTACGATTTTCTCAATCGTTCGACTGAGCGCTCACGACGAAGTCTCAAATCGTAATTCGTAAATCGTAAATTTTTGCTAAAAGTGTCAAAATATTTTTTGTAAGATACTGATTATAACCTTTGGAATTTTATGATAAGCAAAAAAGGAGAGATTTACCTATGGCTGAGCAGATGATCGGCATCATTGGTGGCAGTGGTCTTTATAACATCGAAGGAATCAAAGACATAAAAACGGTATCAATAGATACGCCTTTTGGCAAACCCTCTGACAGTTATACGGTAGGTACTCTTGAAGGCCGCAAGGTCGCATTCCTGCCCCGACATGGCAAAGGTCATACGATCTTACCTTCAGAACTCAATTTTAGAGCCAATATTTACGGAATGAAAAAGCTCGGTGTTGAGCATATCATTGCCGTTAGCGCTGTTGGTAGTATGAAGGAGGAAATCAAGCCCTTAGACATTGTTATACCAGACCAGTTTTTCGACAGGACGCGTGGAAGGATCAGTACCTTCTTTGGGGAGGGAATCGTAGGACATGTGAGTTTCGCCGATCCAGTATGTGAAACACTTGCCAATACATTATATAATGCGGCAAAATCAGTAGGTGCGTGCGTACACAAAGGTGGTACTTATTTATGTATGGAGGGACCTTTGTTTTCTACCCGAGCAGAATCAAATGTGTACCGGCAATGGGGTGTCAGCGTGATTGGTATGACCAACCTCCAGGAAGCCAAACTGGCACGGGAGGCGGAAATTTGTTATAGCACACTTGCCATGGCCACGGACTATGATTGCTGGCACGTAGGCGAGGAAGCAGTAACTTTGGAAATGATTATCGGGAATTTGAATAAAAACGCTGAAACTGCAAAACGCATCCTCAAGGCAGCCATTCCGAAGATTGAGCAGAAGAGAAGCTGTGCATGTGCAACGGCAGTACAGAATGCCATTGTGACGAATAAAGACCTGATTCCGGAAAATACCAAAAAGAAGCTCGATATTCTCTTTGGCAAATATCTGAGATAGTTCTGGAAACTACTTAAGCATAATTCCTGCTCCAAATCTCCCCGTTTCTCTTTGCTGATGACGGTATGAGAAAAAAAGGGTATGATTGCAATACGTACATATCCTGGCAATTTCTATATTTCTCTCCGGAATGCCTGCTTGGACAAGCTGCATTTTGTTTGCTTCCCATAAATTGAAATAGCGCTTACCATCAGGAGTCTCGTGGATATATTCCCTTTTGTAATTGAAAGCCTTATCAATTTGAATGACAACTTCCTGACCTACTTCATAGCAACATGGTCCGATAGAAGGCCCAATTCCTACAAGAATATCATCAGCCGAACAATGAAATTTTTCCTTTAGTACTTTTACCGTGTTTTGTGCTACCATCAGAACCGTTCCCTTCCAACCTGCATGGGCAACTCCAATTACCTTCTTCTTCAAATCGAAGAATAAAAGAGGAACACAATCAGCCTGGAGAACCATAAGACAAATATTGGGAGTATCTGTTACCATGGCATCTGTTGCACTTATTGCCGTGTCAAAATTAAAAGCGCCTCTGCCTTTTAACTCTTCTGTTATCACTGCAACATTACTGTCATGAACCTGCCTGGCTGTGGTAAAATTATCCAATGGAATCTTCATTGCTGTGGCAAGTAGCTCACGGTTTTTGAGCACTATTTCTGGATTGTCTCCTACATGAAATCCCAAATTGAGAGCATCATACGGAGGGTTACTAAAACCACCAGTCCTCGTGGATACGAAGTGATAAATTTCCCTGTGGTTTAAAAGATGCTCAAAAAGCCACAATGGTAACGAGTTCAAGTGTCTTTCAATCATAGGAAAACTTCAACATCATAAGAAAAAAAAGAAGGGCGTTGAGCCATACAAACTCAACGCCCTTTTACTCCTCTAAAAATATCAATCATTAAACTACTAGACGGCTTTTTCACCTCTCTCGCCTGTCCGGATGCGCAGTACATCTTCAATGTTCGAGATAAAAATCTTCCCGTCACCTATACTTCCCGTCTGCGATTCCTTTGTGATGCCTTGAACAATTTTTTCCACCTCGCTATCAGCAACAACGAGTTCTATCTTCACTTTTGACAATAAGTCTACTCTGAAGGTTCTCCCTCGCCATTGTTCTGTTATCCCTCGCTGGGCGCCGTGCCCTTTTACATCTGTCACAGTCATACCGGGATAACCCAATTCTTCCAATGCATCCTTCACGATGGTCAACCGCTCGGGTCTTATGATTGCCTCAATTTTTTTCATTTACAAACCTCCTTCATAATTTAAAATGCCCAGTCCTTCTAATCAAAGCCAATGAGCCGGGTCATTTTATATTTCTTGGGTATCTTACAATGGGTAATTAAGCCTGTTCTGCCTCGTAATAATGATAAGCAATTTCCTTGTGCTGGGAAATATCCATACCGCTGATTTCCTCGCTTTCGCTTGGTCTCAAACCAACAACTGCATTTACAAACCAGGCTAATAGCGATGTAACACCGAAGCAATAAAACCATGTGGCAAGGATGCCTATCCATTGTTTTCCCATCTGGGCAACATTCCCATAGATAGCGCCATCAAAACCGAGTGGGTTTACCGCAGTTGTACAAAAGATACCAGTTGCCCACGCACCCCAGGTTCCGCCTACTCCATGAATTCCGATGACGTCCAGCGCATCGTCGTAGCCAAAAGCCTTTTTCATCTTTGTTGTACCATAGAAGCACGCCAATCCTCCACCAACACCTATTGCAATTGATGCCATAGGTCCTACAAAACCACATGCTGGCGTAATGGAAACCAGACCCGCTACGGCGCCTGAACATGCGCCGAGAATGGTAGGTTTCTTATGGTGTATCCATTCAAGGACTGTCCATGTAAATCCAGCGGCTGCTGTAGCCGTATTTGTAACTACAAAGGCGCTTGCAGCAAGTCCATCGGCAGCTACTGCACTACCTGCATTGAAACCGAACCAGCCAAACCACAATAAAGCGGTGCCTAACATCATGAAAGGTAAATTATGAGGCGGCTTTACTTCTGCCGGGTATCCTTTCCGTTTTCTTACAAACAAAATCAACGCAAGGGCTGAAGCTGCAGAACAGATGTGAACAACTGTTCCACCTGCGAAATCCAATGCACCCAGTTTTAAGAGCCAACCATCCGTAGCCCATACCCAGTGCGCCATCGGCGCATAAACAGCGGTAGCCCACAAAGGGATAAGGAGTAACCATGCGCTGAATTTAAACCGCTCCGCAAAGGCGCCCGTCATCAGCGCGGGGGTAATAACGGCAAACATGCATTGGAATATCATAAAAGTAAGATGGGGTACCGTTGTTGCGTAAAGGTCACTCGGCGCCTGCCCAACTACACCAGATCCTAACCCACACCATTGAAGGCCGCCAATAAACCAGCCGCCCGGCGCAAATGATAAACTATAACCCCAGAGCACCCATTGCACACTAATAATACAAATAACAATAAAACTCATCCACAATGTATTCACCATATTCTTTGCCCGTACCATACCGCCATAAAACAGGGCAAGACCAGGCGTCATGATTAAAACCAGGGCTGACGATGCAAGCAGCCATGCGTTATTTCCCGTATCAATCTTTGGTGCATCAGCCGCCATAGCATTTGAAGCAAATAGCGCTATCATCGATAATGCAAAAATCGATGACATGCCTATATAGGCTCCTTTTCTCATTTCCCTCTCCTTTTTAAAATTAAAAATTAACTACCTTTTCTCTACACAATTGCGCACACAGAAATACATTTGACCAGACTGCCCTTCACCAATCGGTACAACAAAATCATAAGCTATGCTATATCATTCGACCACCACCTTTCTTAAAATTTTTTAATGAGGTAAATTTAAGAATTATCTCAAAAGTCTTTTAAGATGTTGAGATGATAACTACTGTCAATTCTCACATGGTCTGAGCTTTATTTCCCACATATAGCTAGCCAGTCTATCCATGTCTTTTTGTAGAAAGAGGGACGGCTCCTTTTCTTTCATCCGATCAACAATACTTTTACACCTCCGTTTTGAGTACAGAAAAGAAACATCTGTTATCTTTGACGGATTATGACAGGGCACACAATTGTTCATATAAACGTTTTCTGTGATGTTGGCTACATCTTTTTCTCCAATCTGTTTTAATGACTTGAACTCAGCAAGTTTCCCTTTATCTATTTCGCCTTTCTGGTATTTTTTAAATAAATCAATTACCTTTTGTTCATCCTCTGTAAATCTCTCTTCCTTTTCCATCTGCATCCTGTTAAATGCATGCAGGATATCTTCTTCTACCCATTTTTTATGGGAAAATATGTATTCCAAAATATGACACTGACCACACTTCTTGCTCAAGGTGATTTCCATACTCTCTTCGGAATGTATCACCGATTTTGGAATCCCTTGACTATCTCTGTTTAACGAGATAATCAACTTTGCATCAGTGGGTGAACTTGCTATCGTTATACCCTCGGCCAATGCAATATAGGGCATAAAGCCAAAAAAACTTTTTACCCTTCCCACTTCGATCTCGGTGTTATCCTTGTAATAATAAATACATTTACTAACTTCATCATAAGTTACCTCCTTTGGTAATAAATACGTTATTTCCTTGTATCGCTTATGATTTGTAATGTTCCTTGCACCTTCGTCAAGGATTAATTGGACGTAAACTTGCTTATCCTTGATGATTAAAGACTCCCTGCGTACTATACTGTCTTTAATCTCTATCTCTTGACCCTTTTTTTCTAATATTCCATTTATGACGTAGTTTTGAGGAAAAACAGGAAAGGATAAGAGCACATTTATGAAAACTATCATCAAAGCGCTAAATTGAAACCTGAAGTTAAACATATAAGCTTTGGTTATTTTAAAATTTAATATATATCAATTATTAAATTCATGTAAATTTATTAAACAAGTGCACAAAATGTGCCCTCAAAACCTGCAAACAACAATTATTATTGTAACATATTTATTTTGAAGATATTATGATTTATTTTATATTTACACATGCTGTTTTGCACTGTATTTGCTAATTATATGATGGTCTATTTGAACCAAAGAATACTATGTCTAAATTATAAATCAATACTAAATTTAGTAACTATATAATTCAGCAAAAAGAATTAAAATAGCAAATAAAAGACAGGAAAACAGGAAGAAAAAGGAAAAGCTTATTTATTGAACCTACCAAAGACTCAACCATATGGTTAACTATAACCTATTTAGTATAGAGACGCACAGCAGTGCGTCTGTACTTAAACTTACAAAACGGCTAATCTTTGTCGTATTTTAGGTATCAGTTCACCCCCCTCCCCTAACCCCTCCCACCAGGGGCGGGGGAAAAAAGCTTCCTCCCCCTTGATGGGGGAGGTCAGGTGGGGGTGCTGAACTGTTACTATTTTAGAAAGGATTTTGTGTTATTATATCATGTAATTTTTAAATCACAACCCAGGATAACAACTTGTGCCATGTTCATAAGTATCAATACCAGAACGTTCAATGTTGACCGGTACTCTCAGTCCTAACGTACGTTTTAAAACGAAGAAAAACAGGAAGCCCGCCGTAAAACACCAGGCTATTAGCGTAACACAGGCTATAAATTGGGCAAGGAGCTGCCAACACGAACCCACGATAAGACCTTTTACACCTCCATAACTACCATCTGAAAAGATACCAACTGAAAGCAAACCCCAAAGTCCATTTGCCCCGTGAACCGAAATAGCGCCAACCGGGTCGTCAATCTTTAACTTACTTTCGATAAAATAAAGGGAAATCCTTGTTATTAAACTTGCGATAACTCCAATTAAAATAGCAGCCCAATGCGGAACATACGCCCCTGACGCCGTAATTGCAACACAGCCTGCCAGTGCCCCATTACAGGCCATAATAATATCCGACTTCT
>Ga0209514_10005599_pt1 | contig 15931 bp, 12 predicted proteins | sample Subgrocontami58m_FD_187452 | JGI IMG/M metagenome (GOLD analysis project Ga0209514, IMG submission 187452) | Subsurface groundwater microbial communities from S. Glens Falls, New York, USA - GMW37 contaminated, 5.8 m (SPAdes) (version 3) | ecosystem: Environmental > Aquatic > Deep subsurface >...
CCGGTGCGCATCAGTTCCAGACAGGCGCTGTAGCTGACGCAGTTACCGACGACCACCGGCATCGAAACTGACTTTACCAGTTCGGAGAAGACAAGTCCGTGATAGCTTTTTGAGATGTGGCGTGCCGTGGTCACGGTCGATTGTACGAAAAGTATGTCGCAGCCCGCCTCGGCAACCACAGGAGCGACCCGCTTGGTATTTATCGGTGCTACCGCCACCGCACACAGGACTCCGCCCTTTTTGATAGCCCGGATACGATCGCCGACCAGGTTTTCCTTTATCGGCTGGGAATATGCCTTTTGCATCAAAGCCGTAACCTCGGCTTGCGGGGCACGGGCGATTTCGTCGAGGATCTCGTGAGGATTGTCATACCGGGATTGAACCCCTTCGAGATTTATTACGGCCAATCCGCCCAACTTGCCCATCTTGACGCAGAAATTAACGTCGCTGACGGCATCCATGGCCGCAGCGATTATGGGCAGGTCCAGGGTGAAATCCCCCAACTTCAGTTCGATATTCGTCTGTTCGGGGTTGATCGTGGTGTCACCGGGGACGATTGCTACCTCATCAAAGCCGTAAGAACGGCGAAGTTGTTTGAACTTGGGGGCTGTCATTCTGAAACTCCTTGTTTTTAACCGTTAACTGTATCAAAAGCAGGCGGGGCACGTCAAGGAATTTTCCCACTTCCCACCAAAGCTAAATTGTGCTATAATTTATTAATCAAATGTGTAATTTCTTGAGCCTGACCACTGGAAATTATCCACGGCAGATTGCACACAAACACCCCGTCAAGCGCTATAATTCCTTCCAAATGCTTATTTTTGTAAATAATTGTAAGGCAGGCCGAAAGGCATGAGTCAAGATAATCCCGCGTCTTCAGGAAATACTTTAAGCAGCAGCCAGTATACTGCTAGTTCGATCCAGGTACTCGAAGGCCTCGAGGCGGTCCGCCGCCGCCCGGGCATGTATATCGGCAGTACCGACCAGCGCGGCGTTCATCACCTCGTCTACGAGATTACTTACAACAGCGTCGACGAAGCGATGGCGGGCTGGTGCGACCATATTATTGTCACCTTGCTGGCCGATAATTCCGTCAGGGTGGAAGATAACGGACGCGGTATCCCGGTAGACATACATCCCACCACCAAGAAATCTGCCCTTGAAACGGTCATGACCGTATTGCATGCCGGCGCCAAGTTCGGCGGCAAGACTTATCAGGTCTCCGGCGGTCTACACGGCGTCGGTGCCTCGGCGGTTAACGCCCTCTCCGAGTGGCTCAAAGTAGACGTCCACCGGGACGGCAAGATTTACCACCAGGAATATAAGCGGGGCGTGCCCAAGACCCCCGTAACCGTTATCGGCGAGTCGAATGATACCGGCACGATAACGACTTTCTTCCCCGACGAGCAGATATTCGGCAAATTCAAGTACGATTTCGATACGCTTAACGAGCGCATGCGTGAAATTGCCTACCTGAACAAAGCTCTGGAAATTTCGCTGCGGGACGAGCAAAGCAACCGCGAATGCACGTTCTTTTTCGAAGGTGGTATCACCAGCTTCGTGCGGCACTTGAACCGGAAACGCGCCACCGTCACCCGCCTGCCGGTCCATGTAACCAAGACCATCGACAGCACTATCGTCGAAGCCGCTTTCCAGTACAACGACGGTTTTACCGAGTCGATATTCAGTTTTGCCAACTGCATCAATACGCCCGAGGGCGGCACCCATCTCACCGGTTTCCGTACCGCCCTGACCCGCGTCCTTAACGACTTCGCCCACAAGAGCAAGATCCTCAAGGAAGACGACCCGAACCTGACGGGTGAAGACATGCGGGAAGGTTTGACGGCCATTATCAGCGTCAAGTTAGCTGAACCGCAATTCGAAGGACAAACTAAAGCCAAACTGGGCAACGCCGAGATCAAGGGCATCGTGGAAAGTGCCGTCGGTGACGGACTCTCGCTATACTTTGAAGAGCATCCCGACGATCTGAAATCGGTAATTGAAAAATGTCTTCTTGCCGCCCGGGCCAGAGAGGCCGCCCGCAAAGCCCGCGACCTCGTCATCAAGAAGAGCAACCTTTTTGGTACTCTGCCGGGAAAACTGGCCGATTGTACGGAAAGGGACCCGCTCCACGCCGAACTGTACCTTGTGGAAGGTGAATCCGCCGGCGGCTCCGCCAAACAAGGCCGGAACCGCCGTTTCCAGGCGATCCTACCACTGCGCGGTAAGATCCTGAACGTGGAAAAGGCTGCCCTGGACAAGATGCTGGGCCATACAGAAATCAGGGCTATGGTTACCGCACTCGGCACCGGTATCGATGTCGAGTTCGATATTTCCAAGCTGCGCTACCACCACATCGTCCTGATGACCGATGCCGATGTCGATGGCTCCCACATCCGTACCCTTTTATTAACATTTTTCTTCCGCCATATGCCGCAACTTATCTACCAGGGCCACCTTTTCATTGCCCAGCCGCCGCTTTATCGGGTCACCAAGGGAAAATCGGAGGATTGGGTTTACAACGACAGGGACCTGCAGAGCCTTCCTTTCCGGGACGTCGCCATCCACTCCCACGGCGGAGCCAACGGCTTGAAAGGTACGGAATTGGCTGAAATCTCGGCTGCCCTCGAAGATGTTGAAAAGGGATTCACGTTGCTCGAAGGAAAAGGCGTGCCCCGGGCGGTTACTCAGTCTCTGCTTAACCGGGATGAAGCTTTTTACCGTCTGAGTCTCAACGATAAGCAGAACCAGCAGCAGTTCAAGTCCTGGCTCGAGGAAGCCGGTTACAAGGCTTCCGTACATGCCGATACGGCAAAAAGCGAATACTGGATCAACCTCGACATCGGCGGCAAGAAAATACGCCTCGAAAACAAGCTTTTCGAGGAGCCGCTACTGGCGGAATGCTTTAAAGCCTATTCCTCGGTCAAGGACCTCGTGGAAAAAGGCCCTTTCTCTATAACGAAAAAGGGTAAGGAACTCAGTAAGGACATCCCCTGGAACAAGCTGGTTGCCGAATTAGGCAAGGCCACCGATAGGGCCGGTTACACCATCCAGCGCTACAAAGGTCTCGGCGAAATGACTGCGGAACAACTGTGGGAAACCACGATGAACCCGGAAACCCGCACCATGCTAAAGGTAAACGTCGAGGACGCCGCCAAGACGGATGAGGTGTTCAATATGCTGATGGGCGAAGAGGTCCTGCCCCGCAAGAACTTTATCCTGACGCACGCCAAGAGCGTCAAGAACCTCGACATCTAGCCCGGCCGCCGTGCTGCCCTTTTCAGACGTAAAGCCGGTGCTCTTTGATGTATTCTGCAACTGCCGCCGGGACCATGGCTTTCCAGGGTAATCCCTGGGCTACCCTTCTTCTTATCTCCGTCGCGGAAACGTCGATCTCCGGTTTGTCCAGCAGTACTACGCTCCCCGACAAGCCGGGAACCTGTTTCTCCATGGCATCCATATCCGGTAAAGAAAATCCCGGCCGCGGGACTACCGCGATACGGCACAACTTTACCAATTGGCCGACGCTCCTCCACTGCGGTAAATGCCACAGCCCGTCCCTGCCGATGATGAAATAGATCTCCGCCCCCTCGCCGAATTTGCGGCGAAATTCGCGTATGGTTTGGACGGTGTAGGTAGAGCCGGGGCGATTCACTTCCGACAGAGACAACTCAAAATCGGGATGACCGGCAATGGCCAGACGGACCATTGCCACCCGGTGCTCCACTGGCGTGATAGGTCTATCCGACTTCATCCAGGGCTTACCGGCGGGAACGAAGATGACGTTTTGCAGCCCCAGCCGCTTTTTGACCTCTTCCGCGACCTTTAGGTGCCCGTTATGTACCGGGTCGAAAGTGCCGCCCAGGATCCCTGTTTTCAACCCTACCACTCCCACTGCAGGTGGCCGCAGCGAACTTTGTCGCCGGGTCTGATGCCGGCTTTGGTCAGGGCTTTGGTCGCGCCCGACCTGTCGAACCGCCCCCGCAAATACTGTATCACCGCCGCGTCGGCGGCTTCGAAGCCGGCGACAGTGCTCTCCAGTTCCGGGGACTCGATTATAAAGGTACCATCCTGTTTGCTTACTACCGGAGGTCCCTTCCCCGGCTTTGGACGGAACACTTTTTGCGGGAGGACCTCGGCGGCAACCGGTTTCGCCGCTTCCAAGTCGAGCATCTTTTTTGCCTGGGCCATAAGTTCGCCGACACCCTCCCCGGTAGCGGCAGAAACGAAAGACACCGAAATCCCGGCGCTGCGAAATTCCTGCTTGATGCCCGCCAGGGCCGACTGTACCTCGGGCAGGTCTACCTTGTTAATCGCGACTATTTGCGGCTTTTGGGCCAGCAGCGGGTCGAACTGCCCCATTTCGTTGTTTGTCTGCTGCATATCTTCTACCGGCGACCCGGAAGCGCCGTCGATCATGTGGATAAATATCTTGGTGCGCATCGCGTGACGGAGAAATTCGTATCCCAGCCCGCGCCCGAGGTGTGCCCCTTCGATCAGTCCCGGAATTTCGGCCATGACAAAAGTGTCCTTACCCACTGTTACCACGCCGAGAACCGGTTCCAGAGTAGTGAAGGCGTAGTTGGCTATCTTGGGCTTTGCCGCAGAAGCTGCGGCTAGCAGTGACGATTTACCGGCATTAGGGCGGCCGATAATACCGACGTCGGCGATCAACCTCATTTCCAGCATTATCCGGCGTTCTTCGCCTGCTTCTCCCTTTCTGGCCAACCGCGGTACCTGGTTGACCGAAGAAACGAAATGCGTATTTCCCCACCCACCCCTGCCTCCCCGGGCAACAACTACCTCCTCGCCTGCTGTCGCGAGATCTTTTACCAGGGTTTTGGTGTCGTCCGGCATTATCTCCCAAACTATGGTTCCGGCCGGAACGCGAAGAACCAGGTCTTCCCCTTGCTTGCCATGCATCTTTTTTCCGCGGCCGTTACCGCCTTTAACCGCGCGGTGAAGACTCTTGTACCGGAACTTTACCAGGTTGCTTATATCCGGAAATGACATGACAACGACATTACCGCCATTGCCCCCATCGCCTCCATCCGGACCGCCGAACGGAACGTATTTCTCATGCCGGAAACTGACTACCCCGTCACCGCCATCACCGGCTTTTACCAGTATTTCCGCTCTATCGAACATTTAACTTATTAACGTATCCTAATATTTTGTTTATGGTTAAAGAATAAATAGAACGGTAGTATTAGTAATACTAACATACATTGAATTAGCCTTGAAGTTGCGGGGGCAGCTATCCGAAAAACGGGGAAAAACAAGGCTGGCTGCGGGGAAGTTATGAAATGGCGGACGGACTTATCGAAGGTTTTGTCGGGTTATTAAAAACTACCTTCCGGCCGGAGCGGAAACGGTATATAGCCTCTGTTGGATATCAAAAACTTTGCGTTGCAATGACGGACAATCATTAAGAGAAGTCGCAATTTTTTGATAAGAATAACTAACCGTGGCCGGACTGCGGCCGCCCAGTTCCTTCCCGACTTCGTCCAGCGAGCAATCCGTCTCTTGCCTGATGAGATACATGGCGACCTGCCGGGCGAGCACAGTGGCCTCGTCCTTCTTCCGGCTTTTCAGGTCGGTCGGGGTCAACTGGAAGCTGTTCACTACCGCTTCGATGATCAGCAGCGGGGTCACCTTTTTTTTCTCTTCATTGGCGGCGACGTCGAGCAGCGCCCGGTTGACCAGTTCGGGCGTCAACCCCGTCTTTATCAACTTGGCGTAGGCGATCACCCGGTTAAGCGCCCCTTCCAGGGCACGGATGTTCTGCTGGACCTGGAGAGCGATGACTTCCAGGATGTCGACGGACACGTCAATGCCCTTTTCATCAGCCTTGTTTTGCAGGATGGCCAGCCGGGTCTTGAAATCAGGCGGTTGTATATCCGTGACCAGTCCCCACTCCAGGCGGGAGCGCAGACGTTCCGGGAGACAGGGAATGTCGTGCGGCCGCTGGTCGCTGGTGACGGCGATCTGGCGGCTCGAGTTATGCAGTTCGTTGAACGTGTGGAAGAAACTTTCTCCGGTTTGCTCTTTACCGCTGAAGAACTGGACATCATCGACCAGCAGCATGTCCGCGCTGCGGTATTTGCCGCGGAAATCTTCCATATTCTTTTCGCGCAGGGCGGTCATCAACTCGTTGGTATACTGCTCGGCGCTGACGTAGATGACCTTCATGTCGTGGGCCTGGGCGAGATTGCCGATGGACTGCAAGAGATGCGTTTTACCCAGCCCGGGACCGGCATGAATGAACAGCGGATTGTAACTGTGTCCGGGATTTTCCGCGATGCCCAGTGCCGCGGCATAGGCAAGCTGATTGCCGTTGCCGACGATGAAAGAATCGAAGGTGTATTTGGGGTTAAACAGGGGCATCCTTGCCTGGCGGGGAGAGATGGGTTTTATCCGGTTGTCCGGGCGAACCGGTGTTTTGGCGGGGCTGTTGTGGATCTGGAATTGGACCTGCAGTTCCTGCTGGGTCAGGTCGGTAAGGACCTTTTCAATTAACGACCGCTGATTTCTATCGAGGTATTCGGCGACGAAGGTGTTCGGAACGCCGATGATAAACTGTCCGTCCTGGCTGTTCAGACCCGTGGTCCCTTTTAGCCAGGTATAGTAATTGGATTTATTGACCTGGAGTTGTAATTCACCAAGCGCAGCCTCCCAGATGTGCTGCGCCGATTTATCATAATCGGTCAAAATAAAAGGGCTCCTTTGAGCCAGATTTTACTTCAATAAAATTCTGGTTGCAGGGACGACCTGCGGAAAAATTGGAACAGCTAATAGCATAGAGGCGAGGGTTTTCAGTGGCAAGGCTTTTGTCGGGGATTGCCAGCTATTTTTAACTCTTTAATATCTTTTACAGGGTCTCTCGCGCTCGTTATTTTGCCATTTTTCGCGTCCGTAGACTTGACGGGGTTAGCGGTTGGTAAATTTTTTTGATGGTGCTAAAATGACCCCATTAACCATACCGGCGAAAGCCGGTATCCAGAGTCCGGAGGTTGAGGTTTGAGCGTTGTTTTCATGGGCACGCCGGAGTTTGCCGTACCGGCTCTCGAGCAGCTCGTGCTCGACGGTTACGACATCGCAGCGGTTTATACACAACCGGATAAAGAAGCCGGCCGGGGACGGATGCCGCTTGCGCCGCCGGTCAAGCAAGCCGCCCTTGAACTCGGCCTTCGCGTGGAGCAGCCCGCCAGCCTGAAGCAGGCTGAAGCCTTGCAGGAACTATCGGACCTTCGGCCCGACGTCATCGTCGTCGCTGCCTACGGCAAGATACTGCCGGCTTCCGTCCTGAACTTGCCGCTTCGCGGCGTTCTAAACATTCATCCTTCCCTGCTGCCTCAATTCCGGGGGGCTTCGCCCGTGGCCTCGGCCATTTTGGCCGGAAACCAATTCACCGGCGTCAGTGTCATGCTGCTGGACGAAGGCATGGATACCGGACCTGTCCTGGCCCGGGCGCAGGTTTCAATTTCGCCATTGGATACGACCGGTTCGATGACGGACAAACTAGCCCGCGTCGGCGCCAATTTGTTGCTCGACGTCATGCCGCGCTGGATAAAAGGAGAGATTGCCCCGCAGGCACAGGATGAGTCTCAGGCGACCTTGACCCGTAAATTCGAAAAGGAAGACGGCGAAATCGACTGGTCGCTTCCCGCAAAGGAACTCTCGCTTCGCGTCCGCGCGTTCACCCCGTGGCCGGGCACCTACACCTGCTGGAAGGGCAAACAGTTCAAGATAACACAGGCAGTGCCTTTACCCGCCGCAACAGGGGTTAAACCGGGGCAGGTAGTGTCCCTGGAAGGCCCAAGACTCGGTATCGGCACCGGGGACGGCATCCTGGACGTTTTACAGTTACAGTTGGAAGGTAAGCGGGAAATGACCGCCGCCGAATTCCTGCGCGGGCAGCGGGATTTCCCGGGAGCCGTCCTGCCATCTTGATTGTCATCCCGGCCCACTTTTGTCATCCTGAGTCCTTCCGGAGAAGGACGAAGGATCTGGGGGAGGGGTATACAAGTTGTATCGCGAAATACTTTATCTCGAACCATTCCGTTGAAAACCTGTCCCGTACTTGATACGGGAACGGAATCCAGCGTTCCCTCCCTACTCCCTTGAAGTGAGGAGTCTACCGGTCGTATCCTAAACCATTCCGGCGGAAGCCGGAATCCAGAGAATCAATGGATAAATATTACTATGTGTACATCTTGGCAAGCCGTCGGAACGGTACTCTTTACGTCGGATTCACAAACGATTTACTGCAGAGAGTCTTTGCGCACAAAAACGATTTAGTCGAAGGCTTCACTAAGAGGTATTCCGTTCACACCCTTGTTTATTTCGAACAATGCGAAGACCGAAATGCCGCTCTTCAGCGTGAAAAGCAAATCAAGGAGTGGAAAAGAAGCTGGAAGTTGGAGCTGATTGAAAAAGTGAACCCTGGATGGAAAGACCTTTTTGAAGAGGTTGTGGAAGGCGTTTGAGCGAAAACCGCTGGATTCCGTGTCAAGCACGGAATGGTGGCCTCGCTATTAAACCACTAATACTGGAAAACGATCCGAAGGAAGTGATAGATCCCGTATTTATCGGGACCGGAATCCAGCGTAATCTAACTTTTTTCTGGTACCATACTGGCGAAAGCCGGTATCCAGCGTCCCCGTTCCCTTCTACCAAAGTCCTTAACCTGCCGCAGCAGCAAGGATAGCGGGTGCCCTCAGGGCGCCGGAGAAGTTGGTTGAGGGTGATATAATTTGTCAGCCGCATATACCCGATCAGGAGGCATTAATTGAACTCACCGAAAAATCCGGAACGGTTTCAGACCCTTGTAGATATCGTAGCCAAATTACGTTCCAAAGAAGGCTGCCCCTGGGACCGCGAGCAGACGCACGCTTCACTGCGGGAGCATTTGCTGGAAGAATGCTACGAGGTATTGGAGACCATCGACAAGGAAGACTGGCCGGCGATGGGCGTCGAACTGGGGGACCTTTTGCTGCAAATCGTCCTGCATGCCCAGATTGCCGGCGAAGCGGGCGAGTTCGAATTGGCCGACGTAATGACCAGCATCAACAAGAAACTGATCCACCGCCACCCCCACGTCTTCGGTTCGGTCAAAGCGGATACGTCCGAAGAAGTGCTGCATAACTGGGAAGTAATCAAGCAAGCCGAGCGGAAGGGTGCATCGTCGTTGGCGAGCGTTCCCAAACATATGCCGGCACTGGCATACAGCCAGGAAGTCCAGCGCCGTGTGGCCGCGGTGGGGTTCGACTGGAAGGACATCGACGGTGTGTTCGACAAGCTGGTCGAAGAAATGGGAGAGCTCAAGAACGCCGCCACGGAAAAAGAGAAGGCATCGGAGTTCGGCGACCTGCTGTTCACGCTGGTAAATATCGCCCGCCGGATGGGCATCGGCAGCGAAGCGGCGTTGCGGGAGACCAACGAGCGTTTTTACCGCCGGTTCACCTTTATGGAAGACTTATGCCGCCGGCGGGGGCAGACCTTTTCCCAGCTTTCCTTCGACGAGCAAAATGCTTTGTGGGATGAAGCGAAGAAAGGGACGAAGTAGCACGTATATGCCCTATTGCCATTCCCGCGAAAGCGGGAATCCAGGGTGCCCTCCTGTCATTGCGAGACCATCCCGACTTGTCGGGAGGCGAAGCAATCTGGGTGGGGAGCAGTATCTCACAACGCGTCGGACAAGTCATGCCAATCACAGTTGCCGATAGCTGATGGCTGATAGCCCAATCACCTCTCCCGCCAGGTAGTATAATACCTTCAATATCATGAAAACAAAATCCCCGATGCTCACAAAAAGTAAATATCTTACCGGCCTGCAGTGCCCGAGACTGATCTGGATCCAAATCCACGAACCGGAAAAAATACCTGCCACCGACGCAGTAACTCAGCACATCTTCGACCAGGGACACCTTGTCGGGGAATTGGCCAAAAAACTATTCCCGAATGGAATCGATTTATCCAATGATACTTTCATGGGCAACATCGCTAAAACAAAGTTGTTGCTAAAAAACCGGGCCCCACTATTCGAACCCGGGATATTGGTTAATAACCTTTATTCGAGATTGGATATCCTGAACCCGGTGGGTGAAAACAACTGGGACATCTATGAAGTCAAGGCTTCCACCGCCGTGAAAGAAGTCAATTTAAACGATGTGGCGTTTCAACGCTACTGCTGCATTCGCGCCGGTTTAAATATCAATAAATGCTATTTGATATTGATAAACAATAAATACGTCAGGAACGGCGACATTGACCCTAAAGGCCTTTTCACCATCAATGACGTTACTGCGGAAGTCGAAGAGGCGAGCGAGGGTATCCACGATCAGATTGAAAGTATCCAGGATGTCATGAGTAGTGAAACCTGTCCCGAAATGATAATCGGGCCCCACTGCAGCGACCCTTACCAGTGCGCTTTGACGGAATGTTGGGATTGCCTTCCCGAGCACAATGTATTTTCACTTTATTACGCCGGGAAGAAAGCCTTTGCCATGTACAACGCCGGCATAATTAACATCGCCGAAATACCGGACACTTACAAATTAACCGATCAACAGGCTATCCAGAAGGCATGTGTATTGACTGGAAAACCTCATATCAACAAAGATGCTATCGGTCACTTCCTGTCGAATCTGGAATATCCAATGTACTTCTTTGATTTTGAAACCATCGCTCCGGCAGTGCCCTTATTCGACGGCGTAAGGCCGTACCAGAATGTCCCCTTTCAGTATTCCCTTCATATTGTCCGGAAGGAGGGCGCGAAACCGGAACATCATTCTTTCCTTGCCGGTACCGCGGACGATCCCAGGCCGGCACTGCTGCGCGCACTACGAAGCGAATTGGGGGATAAAGGCACGATACTCGCCTACAACAGGAGTTTTGAGGAAGGAATCCTGAAAGAAATGGAAATAACCTTTCCGGACTACAGCGACTGGTTGGAACTGGTATGTAACAGGATGGTCGATTTGTTAGTTCCGTTCAAAAATTTCGCCTACTACCATCCCGCCCAAAAAGGCAGTGCTTCCCTCAAGGCGGTGCTGCCGGCTATCACGGGTAACGGCTACAAAGACCTGTATATCAACAACGGTCAGATTGCGAGTATATCGTATCTATCAGCAATCTACGGTGATATGACAGAGACAGAAAAAACTAAAGTAATGAATGACCTCGAAAAGTACTGCGGAAGAGATACCGAAGGCATGATTTGGATTGTGGAAAAACTGCGGGAAATTCAAAGTAGGTAAATGAGCTGAATGTTCGAGCAGGATATTAAACTACTCTGGGGAAGATCAGCTCAAAGATGTGCCTTTCCCGACTGTAGAATAAAACTTACTCAGGATAAGAAATCAGCTTCCGCAAGTTTCCCTCTTGGGGAACAAGCACATATTGTTGGGCGAACAAAGACTGATTTCAGAGGAAAGAGCAATCTTTCAAAGGAAGAAAGAGATTCTTATTACAATAGAATTCTGCTCTGTCCCACTCACCATACAGTAATTGACAAGAATCTTGACGATTATACCGTTGAAAAACTTCATCTCATTAAAGATCAGCATGAATACTGGGTAGAGCATAAACTCTCAGAATCAAAGGACTCAATCACAACTTCGCAGTCTGTCATTTACGGTGATTTAATAGATGCTACCGTAGAGGCATGTCAGCTAGATAGCTGGGATAAATGGGCAAGTCGGGCATTGTCCACTGACATGAACTGGGAGGAAGATACCCATAAGAGGCTTTTTGAATTTTACAATAAGATACTTGGGGCTATATGGCCTAAGACGCTACCCGAGTTGGAATGTGCTCTAAAAAGGTTAACATACGAAGTTTACGAAGCGTTTGAAACGTTTACAGAACACTGCGTTCCAAGTAAGACTAAAGATGGGGTACTAGTTGAAGAACGTTTTTATCGATCTCGAGGTTGGATAGAAGACGACAAGGAATACCAACTGCTTGTTAATGAATATCAAGCGTGGAATGAAAAGTGTCAGAATCACGTCATTGAAGCAACTAAAGCAGCTAATTGGTTTGCTGATGTCGTCCGTAGAGACATAAACCCCTTATTTTTTGCCACCAAAGGTAAATTCTTTGTTATTATGGGTCCCTTCGACGTTATGACGTTTAGAAGTTATTTCTTTCAGTATACCGAAGAGGAAACGAGTAATTTACTTAAACTTTGTATGGAGGGATGGAATATTGGAAAAACGTTTACACCAGACCCTTAGCTTTTTTTCTTGTTCGTAAATGTATGCATGAAAGGGCAGACTTTTCAATGTTCATCCCTTTATTCCCACTTAATCGTTCACGGCTGTTTAGACGTTATGTCATAAACCACGCGGTTGACGCCGGGGATTTCGTTGACGACGTGGTCGGATCGCGTGCCCTTCAATTGACATCTCCCCAGCCTCGTGCAAGAATTGCGAAAAAGAGCTTTGAGGAAGATTGATTTTCGATGAATATTTTTGTTTCAGGTTCGCTGGCCTACGACCGGATTATGGATTTTCAAGGAAAGTTCTCCGACCATATCCTGCCGGAGAAAATCCATGTTTTAAATGTGAGCTTTACCGTTGATAGCCTGAAGGAAAATTTTGGCGGTACCGCCGGTAATATTGCTTTTAGTCTTTCTCTTTTAGGTGAAAAACCGCTTATCCTGGCGACCATCGGCCGGGATTATCATCGCTACTTCGATTGGCTGGCCCAAAATAAAATCTCCCACGACGGCATTAAGATTATCGAAAAGGAACTTACCGCCGGCGCCTATATCACCACTGATCAGGCCGATAACCAGATTACCGGGTTTAACCCTGGTGCCATGAAATTCCCTGCCCCTTTCGATTTTACTAAGATTGCCTCAAAGGGAAGCATTGCCATCGTCGCCCCGGGGAATCTGGAAGACATGATGAAATGCTCCGCCGCGTATAAAGCCAGGGGGATCGACTACATTTTTGATCCCGGCCAATCGCTGCCGAGTTGGGACGGCGCAGAGCTGGTGAAGTGTATTGACGGGTCAAATATCTTGATTTCGAATGACTATGAGCTGGAATTAATCGTCAGTAAAACTGGGTTGGATAAAAAGAACCTCCTGCAGCGGACCGGCGCGATTATAACTACGCTGGGTGAAGTGGGGTCCCGTATATCTGCCGGCAAATCTGAGATAGAAATTCCCGCCGCCAAACCCAACGAGGTGAAAGACCCGACGGGTGCCGGCGACGCCTACCGGGCCGGTTTGATCAAGGGGTTAGTCCAAAAAATGGATATCAAGCAGAGCGCGGAAATGGGCAGCGTTTGTGCATCGTTCGCCGTCGAGTGCTATGGTACGCAGGAACACCATTTCAGCCTCACGGAATTTGAGAAAAGGCTCGCTGATTACCGCGCGTAACTAAAGAAACTGGCAATCTTTGAACCTCCGCCGAATGCATATGGAACAAAAACAAAACTAGGGCTATGCGCGAATTTTCAATGGCTGTCGTTGCGAGACCATTCCGCCGCAGCGGAAGGCGAAGCAATCTGGGCGGAGGAAAATATCTCACAACTCATCGGACAAATCATGCCAATCCCGGTTGAAGGATTCGATCAAGGCGATTTTGTCTTGCCTTGAGCCGCCCTTTATTTGTTTCTCCCGGGAAATAGCGGCTTCAATGTCATTACCGCACTCGTAGTAGACCAGCCTGTTAAGATTGTATCTTTTCGTAAAACCTTCAACTAATTTGCTTTTATGTTCGAAGACCCTATTTTGAAGGTTACTTGTAACGCCGGTGTACAGGACGGAATTCTTGTGATTGGTCATGATGTAGACGTAGTACTGTTTCCCCAAATCCCCTCCCGGATTGCTTCGTCATACCGACATAATCGGTATTCCTCGCAAAGACAATTTAGGAGATCGTAACGTCTCTAATTCCAGGTTATAGCTATTCCCACTCGATGGTGGATGGCGGCTTCGACGTTATGTCATAAACCACACGGTTGACGCCGGGAACTTCATTAACGATGCGGTTGGAGACGCGTGCCAGGAGGTCGTAAGGCAATCGTGCCCAGTCGGCGGTCATGGCATCGTCGCTAGTGACGGCACGGATCGCGGCCAGATATCCATACGTCCGAAAGTCGCCCATAACTCCCACGCTTTTGACGTCGGTCAGGACGGCGAAGCTCTGCCAGAGCTGACGGTAAAGCTTGGCGGCCTTGATCTCATTCATGACAATGAAATCGACCGACCGAAGGATTTCGAGCCTTTCTTTGGTCACTTCACCGATGACGCGAATGGCCAGACCGGGACCGGGAAAAGGCTGGCGCCAGACCATCTCCTCTGGTAGGCCGAGTTCCGAGCCGACCTTACGGACTTCGTCCTTGAACAGGTAGCGCAGGGGTTCGATAAGGGTTAGTTTCATCTTGGCTGGCAGGCCGCCGACGTTATGGTGGGTTTTGATCTTGGCCGAGGCGGTGCTGCCGGAGGCCGAACTCTCGATAACGTCCGGATAAAGCGTCCCCTGGGCGAGGAAATCAACCTTCCCCAGCTTGTTCGCTTCCTCCTCGAATATACAGATAAACTCTTCGCCGATGACCTTGCGTTTCTTTTCCGGGTCGGTAACGCCTTTCAGCTTCGCCAGGAACCTGTCTGAGGCATTGACGGTAATGATGTTCATGCCCAGGTTGGCTTTGAAGGTCTTGGCAGTCCTCTCGACCTCCTCGCGGCGCAGCAGGCCGTTATCGACGAAGATGCAGGTAAGCTGGTCGCCGATGGCGCGGTGTATGAGCGTGGCCACGACCGCCGAGTCGACGCCGCCCGAAAGGGCGTTGATCACCCGGCCGCTGCCGACCTGTTTTTTAATGCGGGCGATGCGCTCGGTGATGAAGTTGCTCATCGTCCAGTTGCCGTGACAGCCGCAGATGAGGAAAGCGAAATTTTTCAGAATGGCTTTTCCCTGCGGGGTGTGGGCGACTTCAGGATGGAACTGCAGCCCGAAAATATTCTGGTTGTTGCCCATGACGGCTACGGGCGAATTCTCCGTGTAAGCCAGGGCATTGAACCCGGGCGGCAATGCTTCGATACGGTCGCCGTGGCTCATCCATACCGGCATGGAACTATCCAGTCCGGCGAAAAGCGGCGACCTCTCGTCGCTTAGGTGGAGAACGGCGTGGCCGTATTCCTGCTTGGAACCGGGTGCTACCTGCCCGCCGAGCTGCTGCGTGATGGCCTGCATTCCATAACAAATGCCGAGTACCGGAAGGTGGCTTTCATAGATATAGGACGGCGCCAGCGGCGCTTTCGGCTGATACACGCTGGCCGGGCCGCCCGACAGGATAAATCCTTTCGGCTTGAGGGAGGCTATTTTTTCCCAGGGGGTATCGTGTGAAACCAGTTCGCAGTAGACATTGCATTCGCGCACCCGGCGGGCGATAAGAAGGCTGTACTGCGAACCGAAGTCGACGACAACGATGGATTCGCGCTCCGCAGGGACGGTTTCCCGGGCAAGCTGCGGTTTTTCACCGCCCATTTCCTTGGCGATTTCCAGGTAGGTGGCGACTTCGATGTCGCCTGTGGTCGATATCCGGCGGCTTTCGTCCGGGAATGATTTGGGATCGATAGGCTCTGCCATAGCACAGTTTATCACATTGTGTTAATTGTGTTAAACTATCGTCAAGTGTAAAAAGTGGCGTTGTTTGGCGACACTTTTTACCATTTTTCCATCCTGAGCGAACGTTGGCCAAGCCGTTTATCGATATCCAGCAACAGATCGAACAAGGGATTTCTATTCTCCGGAAGGGCGGACTGGTCGCGTACCCCACGGACACCGTTTACGGCTTAGGCGCCGCCATGAATCTGCCGCTTGCGGTGGAAAGGATCTATGCCGTCAAAAGGCGGTCCTTACGTTCACCCTTGCCGCTGCTGCTGGCGGACGTATCGCAGATAGCTGATGTC
>Ga0209514_10005600_pt1 | contig 15930 bp, 7 predicted proteins | sample Subgrocontami58m_FD_187452 | JGI IMG/M metagenome (GOLD analysis project Ga0209514, IMG submission 187452) | Subsurface groundwater microbial communities from S. Glens Falls, New York, USA - GMW37 contaminated, 5.8 m (SPAdes) (version 3) | ecosystem: Environmental > Aquatic > Deep subsurface >...
CCAATATCTCCAACCCAGTTGTAGCTATATGCGGTGACTTTTCCTTCTTTTTTTGCTGCCTCGACGATTTGTTGCCATGCTGCATCTTCGTTAGATACTGTTTTAGGAGCTACTGCAGGAAAACCAGCAAGGGACTGAGTAGGTTGCGCGACTGTTGCCGGGTTGGATCCCGGGCCAGATTTTGGAGCGCATGCCCCTATCACCATTACAAGAACCAAACTGATGCTAATTATTACCAGTGGCCACTTATGCATATTTATATCCTTTCTATTTCTTTTTCCATAGTTCTACCAGCCATTTCTCCTGGAATGCCTTCGCTACCCTTTCGGCATCTTCCCCTGTATAGACAACCAAGCGTTTGGGTTCCACAGCGGCAGCAGGGTGACGGAAATCTTTAACATCGTTGCGCACAGATGCAAGGCTGCAGGCTTTGCTGAAAACTGTCTGTCCCTCAGCGCTTAAAATCCAGTTTAAAAATACTTTGGACGCATTGGGGTGGGGACCATTCTTCACTCTTGCCATCGCCGAAGGAGTTGCTAGCGTACCCTCCTCCAGGGCGATGGCTTTTATTGGGGCGCCCTCTGCCAGAAAAGATGCTGCGTCGGAGTCCGTTGCTGCAAATCCAAAAGACTCGTCCCCCTTGGCAAGAGCCCTGACAACATCAAGAGTGCCTGAGGCAAACTTTATTCCCTGTCCTCCAAAGGATTTAACAAAGTCGTTATCGAGGTAACCCCTGTTAACCATTGTTACAAAAACGTCGTATCCGGACCCGGAAATAGAGGGGTCCGACATCAGGATCTTGCCTTTCCATTCAGGTTTACCCAGGTCTCGATAGGACTTAGGCTCCTGGCCGGGTTTGACAAGGTTGGTATTTACCCATGGAGAAAGATAATATGATTTGTGATTCAGCAGATGGCCTTCGGAATCGGAAGATAGAGGGTTCACACGCCAAACATCTTTTTCATTCAGAACAGGCAAATCCAGGGTGCCGACGGTACCCCCGGCAACCTTTAGTGTCAGGTCATGCTGGACTGAGCTTTCCATAATGTCTCCGACAAGCTGTCCTAAACGCATCTCAGTCTTAATTCGTTCAATGAAAGCTGCGCCTCTACCAGAGATGACGTCCAAGTTTATCCCATATCTATCTTTGAAGGCTTTAGCGACAACCAGACCTATGTCGCCTGTAAGGGTAATGCTATAAATACTCACGCTGCCTTCTGTTTTGGCGGCCTCCATAACTTTGGTCCAGGCAGCGTCTTGGGAAGTGGGAAGTGAGGGGTTAGAGGTGGGAACAGTTGTTTTCGCAGGTGTCAGCGCCGCTGGTACAGGGGTGGGAGCGCTACCTGGCGAGCAAGAAGCAAGTAATAACCCAAGAATTACCACTCCGATTAGACCCGGTGTGATCAGCCTTTTCATAACCGGCCTCCTTGTCTTATTTTTATAGAAGGTCTATTAACCACCTTTATTAGCGAAGACTCTTAAAAATGTAAATTAGTTACGAACTATAAGCTAAAGAAAGTGACTTGTCAAATCCCCTGGTGCGATAGTTTACGTTAAACTAGGTTGTTTATAGGTAGGTGAAATAGAAATATTTTGGGGGAAAAGTTATTGGACTGTTATATTAGACGTATAAAGTAGCGGAGCGCCCTGGCTAGAGAACCAGCCGATGCCGTCATGAACCAGGTCCCAGGCAAGATAATAACTTCCTGTTCCGGATGGAGCCCTAAGGTTTGCGGAAAGAGTCACCATCTGTCCGGTGGAAACGTCAACGGTAAAAGACGTCATCAGTCCATCCCACACCGCTATCTGCCCGGATGAGGTTAACCAGTGATAGGAGATTTTAACCGGGTTGGCCCCGCCTTGAGGCCATACTTGTGAGCCTGTGTTAGTAAGGGTGATGGTAACATTTACCTGCTGATTGGCTGCGAGACTACCTGGAGTATTATGGGATACCCACTGCACATCTTTTGCCTGTGTAGCAGCTACAGTTATTCCGGGAGCTACAGCTAAAGGCGCGCCCTGCCCGGAGAACCAGGCTACACTCTCATGCACCACATCCCAGATGAGGTTATAGGTGCCCGCTGTTGGCGGCGCTTTTAATGAGGCAGTTAAATTCACCATCTGCCCGGTGGCCACATCCTGAGAGAACGCGCTTCTGAGGCCGATACCCCACTCCACCGGCTGCCACGAGGCGTTATACCAGTGATAAGTAACATATACGGGATTAGCCCCATCCTTAGCCCATGTTTGCGAGCCGGTATTTGTAAGGGTGATAGGCACGCCTACTATCTCGCCGGGCTTGATCGTGGTTGGTGTGTTTTGAGATATCCACTGGACATCTTTAACCTGGCTAGCGACGACATTGATACTGGAAACTCCCAGTATCGGCGCCCCCTGCCCTGAGAACCAGGCTACACCCTCTTGTATCACATCCCAGATGAGGTTATAGTTGCCTGCCGTTGACGGCGCCTTAAGAGATGCAGTAAGACTAACCATCTGCCCGGTGGCCACATCCTGAGAGAAGGCGCTTCGGAGGCCGATGCCCCACTCCACTGGCTGCCATGAGGCGTTGTACCAGTGATAAGTAACATATACGGGATTAGCCCCATTCTTAAGCCATGTTTGCGAGCCTGTATCGGTGAGGGTGATAGGCACTCCGATAATTTCACCTGGCTTGATTGTGGTTGGAGTACTGTGGGATACCCATTGCACGTCCCGTTGCTGGCTAGTGGAGACGGTTATGTTGCTAACCGTTAATAATTGGGCGCCCTGCCCTGAGAACCAGGCCACCCCCTCCTGTACCACATCCCAGAAAAGGTTGTATGTACCCGGTGTTGACGGGGCTTTCAACGAAGCAGTAATACTGACCGTTTGACCGCCGGCCACATCGCTGGCGAAGGTGCTTCTGAGGCCAGTACCCCACTCCACAGGCTGCCACGAGGCATTATACCAGTGATAGGTTACATAGACAGGGTTAACGCCTCCATTGGGCCATGTTTGAGTGCCGGTATTTGTTAGCGTTACTGGTACTCCTGCCATCTGGCCCGGCTTGATGGTAGTTGGCGTGCTGTGATCGCCCCATGTTACATCCAGCGCTTTTTGCGTTTTGACTGTTACGTTTACCGATGCTGTATTCAGACCTTCCTTGCCATCGCTAACCTTCAGGCTGATGGTATGGCTGCCGATAGTCAGTTGTTTTGTTAGAGTCGCTGTTGTGCCAAGAGTGCCATCTTTGCTGGAGCTCCATTCATAGGCGAGGGTGTCGCCATCGGGGTCTGAGCTTTGCGAGCCGTTGAAGCTGATGTTATCGGTGACAAAGTAGCTATTTCCATTCTGGGGGGAGGAGATTACCGCTACCGGAGGCTGTGTTACCGCAAAACTGGTAACACCTGAGGCGGTTTGACCCGTTGCTGCCACCACAGCAGTTACGATGACTGATTTTATTCCTGTAGTCAATCCTGCAGGCACAATAAAGCTAGCGGCGGATATTTTACCATCCATGTTTATCGTTGTATTGGACAGGGAAGCCAGAGCCGATACCCCACCAATGTTAAACGTGGTTATCGTAGAGTTAACCGGGAACTCACTGCCGTCCAGTGTGCTATTGCTGCTAGGTGTACCCGAGTTTGGGGTAATTATAATGCTGGGATCAATAGTAAAATCCCGATTTTCTTTGGTTAGTTCAACTGCGTTGGTCTTAGCCCCCGCACTATCCTTAATGTTTATATTCTTTGCTTTTATCATTACTTCTGGTGCCTTAAAAGTCGAACTGAAAGCGCCATTAGCATCGGTGTTTACCAACCCTTGCGAAACATTGAGGGACACGGTACCGCCAGTAAACGGGGTTATGGCATCCCGTACTTCAATATCAACGGTACTGGCGGCGTGGAATCCATCACCCGTTACGGTGATGGTTTTACCTTTAGCAGTGCGGTCAGGTGTAAATCTGGCTCTGGGGTTAATAATCAAATTGGCTGTTCTTTCTGTCGTGCCATCTGATATTTTTATAATGTGTGGAGCAATGTCCGTGTTATGCTTTAACACTGGAATTTTAAGAGAGATTAGGAAACGGCCGCGGCCGGCATCGGTGATATTAAGACCCGTCATAATACCAATAGTTGGCGATGCCGGAATAGAGGTAATAGCTACACCGTTAATAGTTGCACTTAGAACCGCTCCCGGAGCGAAATCGCCTTGCCCGGTACCCGCTGCTACGGTATCCGTCAAAGTCACAGAGGGGTAAGTTGTCTGTGTTCTAACAGTTCTTATACCGCTACCTGCAGTGCTAACCATGGTTAGGGTTATGGTGAACGTACCTGTTGTAGAGGCGGTTATGATATTAGTACCATCCACTAGAGCCTGTGGACTACCGGTAATTATAGCGGTGCCGCTAATAACCGTACCCGTAGCGCCGACAGGTAGAGATATTAAAAAAGTTCCGGCCGTTGTTACAGTTAAGGTATTAGTCGAAGCAGTAGGTAATTGTTGTGGAAGTACATTAACACTTAAAGTTGCTACACCAGTTCCGTTACTGATAGTAGCTGACGCAAGAGCTAAGCTATCCGCTGCAATAGCGTAACCCCTTGTTGACTTGATGGTGATAGTATCGCCTACATTAGCCACTATGGTGGGAACAAATGTAGCTGTTGCCAGATAATTAGCGGTTACACCAACCTGATTGGGTGAAGAGCCAACCTGTATAAGAATATCCCCGGTAGTTGCTTCTAAAGAATTTATAATGATAGAGAATGTAAAGCTTGCAATGCTACCTATATTGCCTGCCTTATCGACGGCTCTAATTTCAATATTATGATTGCCATTGGAAACCCCACTGGGCCATGTATAGCTGGTCACGTTGCCGAGGTTGGCCCAGGTTCCAGTATCCATTTTCGCCTCATAGTAGTCTATGCCCGAAGTAGCATCTGTGGAAGCTGTCCATGTGAAGGTAGGCTTATTATTGCTATCAGGAGTGGTTTTGGATAGATTGGTAGGAGTAGTGGGGGGCGTAGCGTCTATGGTAAAAGAGACACTTGCTGCAGTTCCATTATTGCCAGCCTTGTCAACAGCTCTCAGGTTTACAGTGTGATTACCATCGGCTACGATTGAAGGCCAGGTGTAAGAAGTCACGTTGCCGATATTTGCCCATGTGCCAGTGTCCAACTTTGTTTCGTAGTAGTCTATGCCTGAGGTGGCATCCGCGGAAGCTGTCCAGACAAACACGGGTTTATTATTGTTATCCTGTGTGGTTTTGGATAGATTGGAGGGGGTGGTGGGTGGGGTGGTATCAATGAAAACATTAGCCGTAAAGCTAAGACTCGTGGCGTCTAACGGGTTGACAAAGACTAGCCACAGTTCCTGGGAGGCCGATACGCTAAAGTACTTTGTAGCCGATACCATAGCGCCCAGGTCGGATACATTGCTTCCGCTGGAAGTCACCATCTTGGCCAGCACTCGGACATCGGGGTTGCTCGCACTCCAGGATAACCCAACTGCTTCGGGGACCGTATTTTGAGAGGTAATGCGGATGGCCTTGGCCGAAAGGGGCGATATAGTGAGGTTAACCGTTTTTGGATTTGTGGAAAGCTGTGTCGTTGCTAGCTTCCGTTGTTCAGTACTCATCAGGTTATCGTCAAACTTGCCCCGAAGCGTAACCAGGCCAACTTCGGTGTTTCCAATTTGCTTTGCCTGCAATAAGTCCTTAATGAAGTCAGCAAAAATGCTTTTTAGCTCTACCGTAGTCTGGGCTTTCACTACAGTTGGCAGGTCATTAAACTTCAACTCCCTGATGGTGTTGAGGGTCTTTTTTAGGGCATCTGGCTGATAAACCGATAGATAGTGCCAGAACTGCCAGGTGTTATATGACTGGTTAGTGAGGCTGGTTTCTACAAGATATGGTTCCATCACTATGTGAGTCTTCATTACCGGGTCTTCTATCCAGCGGGCTGTTCCCTCCACTCGCCAGCTAGGAACAGATGAACCAACAAGACCGTTTATGTCCTGATAGAAATGAAAAAGTTCATGTGTAGCCACATTGGCAGCAAAGGTAGCCGAAGTGAACTGTTCCGTGAAATCAACACCGGGAATAGCACCCGCAGCCAGCATTCCCGTCTTGAAGGTGTCTGGGTTAATATCGTCGTTATCAAACCAGACCGTGTTAGTTAAACTGGAGTATTGCCCCACTTTTACATCAGTAATTGCACCAGGCACTAAGGTAAAACTGTATCTATCCACAATTGTTACCGTCGGTAGGCCACTACTCAGAGGGGCTAGGCCGCTTTCCACTAGATTTGCCTGAAAAGGAAAACCTCCACTTGGCATAGTATATCCGCTAGCTGGAAGATTGGATTGGTACCACTGCTGGGCGGAGTCCAACCCCTGGGCAATGTTAACTACGTAGGTAGGGACAGTTTTGTTCAAGTAAGTGCTTTGCGGTGACATGGGCACGGCATCGCTGCCAGTCTCAAAGTAGGCAATATTGAAGAACTGGGAGGCAAAAGAGGAGCCACGCGGTATAGTGAAGTCAAAGGTAACCTGGCCAGAGGCTGGAATATACAAGGGTTGCTGAAGGACGTTCTCCAGCCCAATATCGGGATCCGTCCACCAAATAAATACATATCTCCAGCCCGGGGTCGTATTGAAGTAGTTGGAATAAATAGTGCTATTCTGGCCTCCAACGGCCATTGTAAAAGCTGACTCCAGATTAATCTTGACGTTAATATTGGCGTATGCATCGTCGTCTCCATTGGTTAGCTTGACTCTATATTGCCCTTGAGCAGTAGTAGTATAGTTTACCAACAGGGTATAGGGTTGCGATGCGCTCCAGTTGTTGCCGGCTCCATATATTTTTACATAATAGGTTCCGGCAGTTACACTCATATTTATCTGTTCAACTTGACCCTGCGGCAACTGGCTTATACCAATTTGTCCATTTGGGGCATTGACGTTGTGAAGTTGCACATCGTAGTCTAGGGCTGCAGGAACGGTTAGCTGTAATGTCAATTGACCAGAAGCGGGGACGTCAAATTTATACCAATCAATATCTCCTTGGTAGTCTATCCAGTTTTTATAAGGTTCGCCAAGGTACCAGAGAATGGCGGTGGCCGGCGTGTTATTTGCGGAAATTATTCCAGGCAGAGATATCCCCACTAGAAGAAAAAGTATGGGAACTACTATGAGGGCTAGAGGTACAGGCCAAGCCCAGGCTTTTACATTAGAAAAGTTGGAGAATATGCGGGAAGCCTTTAAACGGGGACTAACCCTGTGTATACCAAGTTTCAATATTCTCTCCTGTTTGAAACGGTACCACAGACAAATTAATAACTTGTTATGTCGAAATGCAATTAAGATGCAATACTGTTCTTTGATGTTTAAAAACAGCTAAATATTAGACTTAATAAATGTGATTGTCAATAAATTATTAAGATGAGGTTTTTTGCGTTAGAGTTAAAATCCCTCTCAGTCTCCCCTTCGGCAAGCTCAGGGCAGGCTCTTTACCAAAGGGAGAGGCTTTCAGTCGCCCCCCTTTTGCAAAGGGGGTGCCGAAGGCAGGGGATTTTAACCATTCACCTTCTCCACCTGCACCAGACAGGTGTTGGTTACGTTGGAACCACCCGGCGACACCCAATCCAGGCTGAGTACATTGGCGCAGCCTCGCCTGTCAATTCCATTCTCATCGGGGTCGTACCAGGCCCCCTGGGGCAGGTCCACCACCCCGGGCATAATCCTTTCGGTAATCTTAGCCGGCACAATCATCTGACCGCGGTCGTTAAAGACTCGAACCATGTCCCCGCTTTTAATCCCCCTTGCAGTGGCATCCCGCGTGTTCATGGAAATAGCCTGAGGCACTAGCTCCTGGAGCCAGGGGACATTTTCAAACTGGGAAAGGGCGCGAACTTTGCTATGAGTAGAAATGAGCTGAAGGGGGTATTTCCAGACCATGGGATCCCAGGGGCTTTCCCACGTCTCGATATAGGTAGGGATAGGGGGAAGCCTGGGATTATTCATATCGGCCAGTCGCTGGGAATAGATCTCTATCTTCCCCGATGGGGTAGGGAAGGGATTATGCTCCTGGTCCTCTATCTGTTTTCTAAAGGCTACATAGGGTTCAGAGAGAGGCGGACGGTAGATAGCCTTTTCTTTAAACTCGTCAAAGTTGGGTATTATACTGGGCCGGGCAATCTCGCGTAACCACTCCACTTCTGATTTATCGCTATAATGCTCGATACCCAGCTTTTTAGCCAGCTCTATGCAGATGTCCAGGTGAGACTTAGATTCCCCTATTGAATCAACCACCTTTTTCATAAACCCGAAGTGTGGCACGCCATCGCCCGTTGTTATCTCATTCCTCTCCAGGAAGGTGTTCGAGGGCAGGATAATATCGGCGAATTTAGCCGTGGGAGTCATGAATTGCTCATGCGTTACCGAGAACTCCACCTTTTTAAGGGCCTGGACTATCTTGTTAATATTCAGGTGCTGGGTGACATAGTTGGTATTCACCGTGTACAAAAACTTGATATCTGTGTGATAGCCGCCGGACTTCCCTCGAAGAATAGCATCGGCGACATCAGTGATGTGGATATGGCCGGCACCATGGAATCCTCGGGTTCGTAAAGCGTCAGGGCGTGGAGGCAGTTTATCTTCAACGGCATTGTGGCCTCCGTACATCCCGCGTCCCAGCTTCATAAAGGGAAACCCCAGTAAGCCGCTCCAGTTCCTTCCCGCCGGATCGCCGCCGTGGACGCCGATGTTACCCGTCATGGCTGTCAGGACCATGGCTGCCCGGTGATACTGTTCTCCGTAGGCTGTCCTACCCGCAGCAATCCCCCCGATGAGGGCTGCCGGTTTGGTGGTTGCCAACTCCCGTGCTAGATTGACAATAGTAGAGGATGGCACGAGGGTTATAGGCTCGGCCCAGGCGGGAGTTTTGGGCTGGCCGTCGGTCTTGCCCAGTAGATAATCCAGGAATTTATCGAAACCAACCGTATATTTGTCCATAAAAGCCTTATCGTATAGTTTTTCTGTAACCATTACATAGGCCATTGCGATGAGCATGGCGGCATCGGTCCCGGGACGGATTGGAATCCACTCGTTTGCCAGTGTTGCCGCCGATTCAGTAAACCGGGGGTCAAGGCATATAATGCGGGCGCCTTTCTCTTTGGCCTGGGCTATAAACCAGGATGTTCCTGTATTCTGGATGGAATTGGCCGGGTCCCACCCCCATAAAATAATGAGCTTGGAGTACAGCAAATCGTCACGGCTGTGACGCGTATCAAGGGAACCATAGTTGGCCAGGCTGGCAAAGTTAGCCGCCTCGCTGGAGGCCGAACCCCAGGACTGAGAGAAGCCGCCGAACATATTAAGCAGGATATCTACACATCTCCAGCCGTGAAGCCAGCCTATATCGCCGCCTGAACCCCGGAGTAGAATTGCTGCATTGCCGTAGGTTTCCTTTACCCGTTTTAGCTCTCCGGCAACGGTATCCAGGGCCTCATCCCAGGAAACCCGCTGAAACTTGCCCTCTCCTCTTTCACCGACTCTTTTAAGGGGGTATAGCAGGCGGTCAGGGTGATATATACGTTGACGATAGGCCCGGCAGCGGAGACAGGCCCGCACCTGAGGTTCCTCGCCGTTATCGGTTTCAAACCGGGTGATGACGCCGTCCTTTACATGGACTCTCAACAGACACGAGCCGCCGCAGTGGGTATTACAGGCAGTGGTGATAAATTGTTCTTCGCTTACGGCCATTGGTTCCTCCATATTCTAAAAAAGTGAGGATTTCTGTATTTACGCTCTGAATATCCAGCGAGAATAAGATACCTTAATCGAGTTTCACACCTAATTTCAGTGCTGCCTGCCTGGGGAACTCCGGGTTGGAGAGCAACATATGTCCGAAGGCAACCATATCCACCCTCCCCTCCCGGACGATCCTGTCGGCGTATTCTGGCTCCGTGATGTTACCTACACCGATGACAGGTACTTTCACTACCTGTTTAATGCCTTCGGCCAGGGGGACAAAATATCCCTGCTGCGTAAAGCGCTCATGACCGCTGCCACTCAGTCCGGCAGAAACATCAAAAATATCCACGCCGGCTTTCTCAACATGGGGCGCTGCCAGTTTGGCATCATTAAGGGTCAGTCCCCCCTCCACCATGTCATCGGCGGGGAACCGGTAAAAAAAGGGGGTGTTCTTGCCCAATTTGCTCTTCACCTCTTTTATGACTTCCAGAGGGAATCGGAGCCTTTTAATCATATCGCCGCCGTATTCATCTTTGCGTTTATTGGTATATGGGGAGAGGAACTGGCAGAGAAGAAAGCCGTGGGCGCCGTGTAGCTCCACCGAATCGAAACCAGCATCCACCGCCCGGCGGGTTGCCTCCCCGAAAGACTTGATAATAGTGTTCATCTCCGGGACGGTGAGGGGCCTGGGCGCCTCGCTGCCTTTTGGGGGCACGATATCCGACGGACCCAAAGGCTGATTTCCGGTAATTTCGCGCGAAGCTTTAGCCCCTGCGTGGGTTAGCTGTATAGCTACTTTGGCCCCTTCCTTATGGATGGCCTTTACCAACCGTTCACAGCCGGGAATAAGTTTGTCGTCATACAGGCCCATCTGACCGGGGGACATCTGACCATCTTTAGAGACGTAGGTGTGTTCGATAATTATCAGTCCTACGCCGCCTCTAGCCCGGGCAGTGTAGTGCTTAATATGCCTATCGCTAACCTCTCCCTCGTCGGTAGCCATCTTGGTAGCCATAGGCGGCATTACCAGGCGGTTCTTGAGTTTAAGGCCATTTATGTTAATAGTATCGAAAAGTCCCGGCATTGTTATCCTCCTAATAAGTGTGTGATTACCTACATCATCGGGTAATAGAACTTGTTTGACTAATGTCCCATAGCTTAGACCTTTTTGAATAAGGGGTCAAGCCATTATAGATTCCAAAATCCACCGTCCGTTGAATCTCGCTAAAGGAAGAATATTTTCACTTGTTGGTGAAACATCCCTATTTTGGGGGAGGCGGCATTTAACCTCTCCCTTTGGTAAAGGGAGATTGAGAGGGATTTTCATTCCCCATTGATGTAACAGGAAAATCCCCCTTTTGTCCCCCTTTGGCGAAAGGGGGAGAACCGGCCCACTACCTTTAGCGGGTATTAATGCTAAAGATTTGATGGCGGATTAAGGGATTGCTGTCTATTGTCGTAATTATTAGCCGGGATTTATAAAAACACAAAAATATAGCAAGGGGATTGAAGGACGTTGCGGTAGACTTGTAGACTTACTACATAGAAAAGGGTATTAAATAAGTAGCAATACCTGGTGCCGAGGGTGGGACTTGAACCCACAAGGCCTTGAGGGCCAGCGGATTTTAAGTCCGCCGCGTCTGCCGGTTCCGCCACCTCGGCATAGAAGAGGCAACTGTAGGAATTGTATCACATTAGCCAGACAACAGGAAGTGATATAAAATAATAAACATGCGAATCGGAATCATATCAGATACACACATCCCCCAGCAGGTGGATAGTCTTCCCCAAAAGTTAAACGAAGTGTTTCAGGGGGTAGACCTGATTCTCCACGCTGGAGATATCTGTGAGCCGTCCGTTCTGGATAAGCTGGAGCGAATAGCCCCTGTCCTCGCCGCCCTGGGTGATGATGACCCTGTTACCGTTTATGATGCCCGGATGAAACGGAGTCACCGGATAACCATTGATGGTCATAGGTTGTGGTTAACCCACAGTCTGCCAACTCTTTCTCATAACGATTGGTATAAAGGTGTGTCTCCGCTAGACCCTTTCACAGGCACCACAGATATTATTGTATTCGGCCATACCCACATACCGCGCATAGACTACCATAAAAATATTTTCCTGGTAGGGCCTGGCAGCGCAACCCTTCCGTCATATGTCCCAAAGCCGGGAACAGTGGCTATCCTGACTATAACTAATGGCAAACTTGAAGCAACCATAGAGCAACTGAAATAAAAAAGCCCCGAACACTCGGGGCTTTTTTATGGAACAAGTTAATTCAGGGATGTCCGGTCTCCCCCAACCATCTTATATATTCACCCTGTCTGGCCTTCATTGATTTTATCTCTTCGTCAGTGAACCACTTATGGAAATCTACCTTATCTACAGCATAATGGGGCCTGTAAAATTGTTCTCTTTCTAACAACGGTACAGTGGCATCGATGCCAATGCCTCCTTCGAAAACCGATACAGGACTGGTATGACCCGCACCCGCTCCCGCAGCCATTCTTTCGCTGGGTTGATAGGAATGGCCCCGTCCTCCCACACCCCTGACTATATCCGTAGCGGGATTGACCCGTGTAGTAAGGGCAAAGAAAATGTCCTCGGGAATGTACATGTTTATATCTTCATCCAGCGCTATTGCCAGGCGTATTCCCCTTACTGCGCCTAAAGTAGCTGCCAGAAGATTGCGCTGCATCCCCTCATCGCTCCGGCGCCGCTTCTTGACCTGAAAAGCAATGCCGCTCCAAACGGTTAGACCGATGGGGTTGTGCACATCGACGCAGAAGCCGGGGGCCATGCGCCGGAAGAGCTCGAAGTAGCTGGCCTCCAAAGTTGGAGTAGAAGCGTAATTGGTTCCGAAGTAAGGAACAAAGTAATACGGTTTATCCTTACGCATGGTAACAGCGGTTACCTCGAACCTTCGTGAGCGGTAAGCCCTGCCCAGATACCGTGCCCACTCGGGATGGAAATGGGCCACACCCTGCTCATTCATTTTCTCGGCCTCTTCGGTTTCCCAGACCCTCTCATTGGGAACGATATAGCCTTCTATGACCATCTCAGCGTTGGCTATGGCGTAGGCGTCGACAGTTTTGGCCTTGACTATCTCCACCGGGGCATTCTGGAGGGTGCCCGCTATGGCGATTTCATCCATGCCAAAGGGGAATACCGTGGGGATAAAGCTACCTATGGCCATAACATCGACAGCGGGAGAGGGACAGATATTTACAGTGCATGGTATTTTACTGGTAGGGAAGGTATCGGCAATCTGGTCGCCATGTCCGCCGGGCACCATGTTGATAGAGGCGAAGTCTTTTCCTCTCCAACCCATCCGGTAGAGAGCTAACTGGCTGGCGTTATTTGCCCATTTGCCGCTGATATAGTGGACGCCGGAGCCAAAGAAACGCCCGCCATCCATCTCAGTGTGCTTTATCATAGGGAAGAGTTTCCAGGGGTCAACCTCCTCCTTGGGTAGGAAGACCTCCTGACAGGGGGCTTTGGTTACTACCCTGGGAGGTGTTGGCTGTTTTATCGCGTCGAGGATTTTAAATTTTAAATCCTTGAACTCTTTGCAGCCTAGCAACTTTGCCACGCGGTCGCGCCGGCCATACATGTTAACGATATACCTTGAATTGGGATATCCCTTAACACTATCACAGACAAATGCCGGACCTTCATCAAAAGCCTTATTGATAGCTCCTACCTCAAGTATTGGGTCTACCTCAGGCATGATAACCTTAAGATCCCCCTCAGCCTTAAGAAAGTCGATTGCTTCCCTGCAACTAGTTGGTAGCTTTACTTCAGCCATTGCCCCCTCCTTTTGTGATAATAGCTAACCATGTCTACGCCAACCACGGACAACTCGTGACCAACTGGACTTTACCGCCCCACGCTCTGCGGGGAGAAGTTTTGCTATTTTAGCATTTGGATTTCGGATTTAGAATTTGGGTTTAGGCGTAGCCTGTCTTCCCCAACCATCGGTAATACTCGTGCTGATTGGCCTTTATCTTCGTGATCTCTTCTGGAGTCAGCCACTTGGTGAAATCCACCTTGTCCACGGCATAGCGGCCCCTCTCGAAGTGTTGCTTCGAATTCAACGGTACAGTAGCATCGATACCGATGCCGCCCTCGAAGATGGAGACCGGTGTGACAGTGCCTGCCCCAGATCCGGCGGCTGCTCTCTCTGCGGGCTGATAAGACTGTCCCCGTCCTCCCACACCCCTGACTATATCCGTAGCTGGATTGACTCTGGTTGTTAGAGCAAAGAAAAGGTCCTCCGGCTCACGGATGTTAATATCCTCGTCTACTATCATGGCGATGCGGAGTCCCCGCACCCCACCCAGGCAGGCGGCGAGCATATTCCGCTGCATCCCTTCATCGCTCCTCCTCTGTTTCTTGCACTGCAAAACAATACCGCTCCATACCGTCAGGCCCAGGAAATTGGACACATCGGTCACGAACCCGGGGGCAAGGGTGTTGCATATCTTGTAGAAGGTTGCTTCTATGAAGCACTGGTCACCCCATAACGAGCCGAAGAAAGGCACGAAGTAGAGGGGTTTGTCCTTGCGCCGCGTGACCGCCGTAATCTCGAACTTACGGGAGCGATAGGCCCGGCCCAGATAGCGGGCCCACTCGGGATGGAAGGGGGCGACCCCCTGCTCGTTCATTTTTTCGGCTTCTTCAGTCTCCCATACGCGCTCTTTAGGGACTATATATCCTTCGATCACCCATTCCGAGTTAGCCACAGAGTAGGCATCAATCGTCTTTGCCTTCACCAGTTCCACTGGAGAACCCTGGAGGGCGCCAGCCATCCCTATCTCGTCCGTCTCGGGGAAAGCCATAGGGGCCAGCGAGCCCCAGCCCATCATCTCTACCATGGGCGGCGGACAGATATTCACCGTGCAGGGTATCTTCTCATTGGGGAACCTCTCGGCGATGAGATCGCCGTGGCCGCCGGGCACCATGTTAATAGAGGCATAATCTTTGCCCCGGAAACTCATCCGGTACAGTGCGAGTTGGCTGCCTCCATCTGCATATTTACCGCCGATATAGTGGATTCCGGAGCCGAAAAAGCGGCCACCATCACGGGGTGAATGCTTTATCATGGGAAACAGAGCAAATGGGTCCACTTTCTCCCTGGGTATAACTATCTCCTGGCAAGGGGCTTTGTCTACGATTACCGGCTTAACAGGTTTCTTAGCAGCCTCGATAATCTTGTGTTTGGCATCTTTGAGGTCATCCACGCCAAAGAGTTTGGCTACCCTATCTTTCCTGCCCCAGAGGTTGACTACATACCTGGCATTAGGATACCCTTTTATGTTCTCACAGACAAAGGTTGGGCCATCGTCAAAGGCTTTGTTGAGAGCGCCCACTTCAATTTCGGGGTCGATTTCCGGCTTGAGAATCTTTACATCATCTGGATTCTCAGCCCTGAGCCAATCCAGGGTAGTACGTTGATCTTTTAGCGCCTCTTCGCGTTTCACTTGGATCTCCTTTTTAAATATAATTGATTTATTTCAAAACCGAAGATACATCTTGCCCTTGAATTATCTTTTTTAAACATATTTGTAATTCAAATAGTAATTTATGTTGTGATTGTACCCAGTTAACCGTACCTTTGTCAACTGCCAGAAACCGTGCGACTTCAGGTTGCGGAGCCTGATGTCTGAACATATAATAATACTGCTAATCAAAAATTCAGAGGTTAATGATGCCTATATCAGACCAAATCCTTGGTGCAATTACCAAACCGGCCCGCTATGCGGGTGGTGAATGGAATATCCGAATTAAAGACTGGGATTCCACACAGGTACGGATTGCCCTGGCATTCCCGGATATATATGAAATAGGTATGTCTAATCTGGCTATACCCATATTATACGAAATAATAAACCGGCGGCGGGGCATGTTGGCAGAGCGTGTTTATGCTCCCTGGATAGATATGGAGAAAGCTCTTCGAGAGTCCAAATTACCCTTGTTTAGCCTGGAGACCAAACACCCAATCAGGGATTTCGATATCCTTGGCTTCTCCCTGGGTTATGAGCTTACCTATACCAATGTACTGAACATGTTGGATCTGTCAGGGATACCCATTTTGGCTAGAGATAGAGACAGTGATAGAGATAATGCCCCTTATCCGCTTGTAATAGCCGGGGGTGGCGCCTGTTTTAACCCCGAGCCTATGTCTGATTT
>Ga0209514_10005602_pt1 | contig 15923 bp, 13 predicted proteins | sample Subgrocontami58m_FD_187452 | JGI IMG/M metagenome (GOLD analysis project Ga0209514, IMG submission 187452) | Subsurface groundwater microbial communities from S. Glens Falls, New York, USA - GMW37 contaminated, 5.8 m (SPAdes) (version 3) | ecosystem: Environmental > Aquatic > Deep subsurface >...
CACCGACGCACTGGGGGATGCCCCGGGGACGGGCGGCCCCAGCGTGGGAGATGGGCTTGGCGACAGCGACGACGTAGGAACAAGCGTCGGCGTGTTGGTCGCGGCCGGCGTCATGGCCGTGGGCGTCGGATTGACGAATAGCCCGTCGGAAAGAGAGACCTCTTCAAACCCGAAAATGTGATCGTCGTCCATTGCATCATCTGGCACCTCTAGCTCCACCCTCTTGCCGGAAGCAGACACCACCATCACGCCGCCTTTGAGACCAATGGTCTGCTCCTTGCGGACGCCCGCGCCGACCGTCGCGGTAGGAGTAGGAGACGGCGTCGGCGTCCTCGTCATTGTCGCCGTCTGCGTAGGTGTCGCGCTGGTTGCAGGAGATGGAGTAGGCGTCAACACCGTGGGCGTGCGGGAGCCAGCGGGCGTTCCTGTGGCCGTCGGTGTGGGAGAACCAGTGGCTGGCGTGCCGCTTGCTGAAGCCATTGGACTGCCAACGGCGGTAGCGGTCACGGCGGGCGTCGGCGTGGGGCCAGCCGCGCCGCCGCCTCCGGACGAAGGGCTGGTCGTAGCAGTGGGATTGGGCGTAGGGGTCACCACCACTGTCCCCGAGGCCGCGGGCGTTGCCGTGCTGGCGCCGGTACCTGTGCTCGTTGCACTGGCGATAGCTGTCGGCGACGCGGCAGGAGACGGAGCAACAGTTAGTACGGGCGTCGGTGAGGCCACTGAAGAGGCGATAGCAGTCTCTGAGGCCGCCGGAGTTGCCGCAGCAGTCGGACTGGTTACCGCCACCGTGGGCGTGGCTGACGGTGTGCGCGTAGGCGTCGCCGATGGTGTATTTGTGGGCGCTAGTGTGGCTGTCGCCGTGGCCGGCAACGTCGGGACCGGCGTGGGAGTCGTCGCAAAAAGGCGGACGGCGGCAGGCTCTACAGCAGTCGCCTCACTGGGTGTGGGCCGTAGGGCCAGGACGGCTGCCCAAAATCCCAGGGCAAACAGAAGCAACGCGGGCAGAGCCAGCCTTGAGTATCGGCCGCTGTCATGTTTCTTTCCACTCACCGATTCATTACTAAACATCGTCTCATCTGTGCGGCAATCTCGCGTTCGTCATTGGGACGGCGGCAGCGAGAACACCTGCACTCTGTTATTGGCCCGGTCCGCCACGTAGAGGCGGTTGTTGGCAATTGCAATGCCGTTGGGGAAGCCCAGCTCATTGGGACCGCTTCCGGGAGCACCGAAGGAGAAGAGATATTTCCCATCCGAAGAAAAGACCTGCACCCCATGACTCAGCGCGGTGGATACATAGAGCCAGCCACCATCCGCGGCGGCGATGCCCCGTGGCAGATCCAGTGCGCCCTGACCGAATGTTCTGCGGAGCGCGCCTTCACGGGCGAAGACCTGCACACGGCCGTTATTAGCATCGGCCACGTAGACGGCGCCCATGTCATCCACCCAGATCGAACCAGGGTAGGAAAGCTGGCCGGGATCCGACCCCTTGCCCAAGCCATAGGACTGCGCCAGCGTGCCATCCTTACGAAGAGCCAGCACCTTGTGCTGAGCCAGATCACTGACATAGAGCAGGTCTCGGTGCAAGAAGAGCGCACCGGGCTTTCCCACAGGACTGTCACTCCCCTCCTGCTCGGCAAAATACTCCAGGAAGCGGCCGTCCCCATCGAACAATGAGATGCGTCCTGACACCACGTCCGACACGTAGAGCCTCCCGTCCTGATCCAGGGCCAAGCCCACGGGGTACGACAGGTCGCCGGGCTGGACCTCTTCCTGCGCCTTCTGTCCGAAAGTACCTATCGGCATGCCATCCGGTCCGAAACGCCGGACCGTGCCGTTGTCTGAGTCGGTTACATATACGTCTCCGCTGGGGCCTATCGCCACTGCCAGGGGCGCGGCAAGGCCCGCCTCGATAGAGAGAAGGTAGTGGATACCAGGCGCGATATCAGAAACCGCACCTGGCAGCGAGGTAGCTTGTATCCGTTCCTCCCGAATGAGATACACCGCCAGCAGGAGGCCGGCCACCATACTCGCCAGTAACAGGACCTTCAGGGAGAGATCGGACGGACGCCCAAGCGGAACCGCTTGCGACGACCCTGTGGCAGGCCAAAGGTGGGGGAGCGCTGAGGAATCCCGCGCCGAGACAGCGGCATCGGGCAATGACGAGACGTTGCTAGCTACTGCGCGCTGAGGGTGAGTAGGGGATACATCCTGGATAAGGCTCAGGGGCGTGACAGAGAGCAGCGCCGAGGGCAGAGCTTCCTGCCCGGTGATCATCGCGCGAGAGTCTGAGGACTGATGATTCCCCGGACTCCCATGACGCCTGAGTGCTGCCGCCCATTTCATGATAGACACGCTTCTGCATGGCCTGCTATGGTTTCCTGTAACTCGCCAGGTATTCCTGCGCTTTGACGGCGATAGGCTCACCCGGTGCGAGCCGGACCACCTCGTCCCATTCCTTCACCGCGTTTTCGATGTTGGACGATGAACTGTGAGACAGGGCCACCCCAAGATTCATGTGCGCGGCCGCGCTCTGGGGGTCCTTGGCGACGATCTTGCGGAACTCCTGAAGGGCCATCTGGGGCATGCCCTGAAAGAAGAGTGCGTTGGCGTACGCGGTCCTGTAGTCGCTGTTGTCTGGCTCCAGCGCCAGTGCTGCGAAGTATGAGTCGGCTGCTGTGGGATAACGGCGGGCTTGCAGGTAGAGCATGCCCAGCTCTGCCCAGAGAGCGCTGTTGCTGTTGTTGCTCGCCAGTTCCTGTTGTAGGGCCGCAATGCGCGCTTCCGGGTTCTGGGCAGCCGCAGGAGCAGGATTCCCCGCCGCGGCGGCCGCCGCGCTCTGCGCTCCCGCGGGTGCGGCTACGGCAACTGGAAGCTGCTGTGCTGCGGAAGCCTGCCTGGAGGGCGGCACGGGGAGCAATCCAGAGGACAGGAGGACTGCCGCTGCTGCTCCCAGGCCAAAGACTCCGAGAACCAGATTACGCCACCCCTTATCCATTGCCGTGCTCCCTTCTCTGTTCGGCGCTGCCGAACCCTTTGCCGTTGCCTTTTGTGCGAGCTAGTACTTAGTTGCGTATGTTCGCGTGCACCAAGTTCGCTCTGTACCCGCTCACCTCTTGCAGAGCCTGGAACGGCCTGAGCCTGTCGAAGGGCGAGCCGCTCGTGGTTCGACAAGTCGTTCGACTCTGAGAGTCTCAGACTCGATGAGCTCACCATGAGCGGTGAAAATTCTCTCCCAAACAAACTGAACCACTACCCCGTTTTGCCGTTGCCTTTTGTGCGAGCTGCCCCCAGGCCGCTCGCAGACGCCCCAGCCAGGGGAAGGGAGCGTCTGCGAGCGTGTGTTTGTTTTACACAACCTCAGGCCAGAGGGAGGGACGTTAGCCCCTGGTCATTACCACCTGTGGCATCCCTCGCACATGCCGCGGTTGTTGGTATAGAGCAATGTTGACAGACTGTTGGTGAACTGTGACGGGGTCAGGTCTTCCTCGCCGGTGCCGCCCTGACTCGCTTTCAACGCGTAGCCTGACATGGTGCTGGCGGTGCCATGGACTCGGTGACAGGTTAGACAGGTCACGTATTCATTTGCGTTCGTGCCGTTGCTGGCCAGACGCAGCGTTGAGAAACCTCCCAGCGGCGTCTCCTCCGGATTCTGCGTCCCGTCGCAGGTGCCGTTGGCGCCGCATCCAGGCCTGCCGGTAATCGCTTTCTCTGTCGCGTGCCGGTAGTGGACCTGATTCGGATTGGTCAACAGGCTAGAGGTGTTGGCCGTGGCGCCGGAGGTGCCGCCGGTGATAACCTCGGGATTCGAAAAGGCGCCGGACACCGCTCGTAACGTCAGGGTGCCGGTAGTACCGCCATCGGCATCACTGACGATGGCCGCGGTCTTGCCGGAGGTGCCGCCGGTGATGGTCTCACCAACAGTGAAGGTGCCCACCTGCGCAGCGTAGGTGATGGTGGAGAGCGCAGGCGCTGTCAGGCTGGTGCCGGCGTTTGCGGACGGGTAGGCGGTGTGGCACGCGCCGCACAGCGTCGCGATACCGTACGACGTCGCGCTGGCGGTGAGGGCCGTGTTGTTGGCATCCGCGTCTCCGGTGGAGCCGTAGTACTCCTGTGTATACTTGTTGGCTGGAGCGCCTACCTCCAGGCCGCGAGCGCCCTCGTCGTTGGTGAAGCCGCTATAGTACGCGCGGACCCGCACACTGACGCCGTTGATGCTGTTCTTCAGCAGCCGGTAGTTGGTGCTGCCGTGGGGGTTGTGGCAACTGGTGCACTGCAGGGGCGAGGAAGCGCCAAAGGCGTTCTGATCACCGCCCGTGTTGTTGGTGGCAGTGGCGGTGCTCAGGTAAGTAGCAACGCCCGTGCCACCGTAGCCCCAGGGCTTCAGGGAGGCGTCCGCGGGATTGGCGTCGTGGCGGGAGGTGGCGGCCGCGCCGTTCACGAACCGGAAACCGCCGCCGTTCAGCGTCGCGCCGGCCACGCCGTTCTCCGCCTTGGTTGTGACAACCAATGTGGCGTTGCCGCTGGCCTCAGTGACGGTGATGGTGGTGGTGGTGGTTGCGGTCGCCGCAGGGGCCGTGATGGTCACGGTGCCGTAACCCACTGCGCCACCCCCAATCGCGCCCGGGTTTGTTATGGAGACGCAGGCGGGGCTGCAGCCGAGGGTGGGAGTGATACCGCCCGCATCAGTGTTCCGAATGCGCACGGTGTAGACGGCGGTGCCTCCTGGCATCGCCCAGAGTTCCCCATAAGGGGCCATGCTGGCAGCCATTTTTGACGCAACGGCACGGGGGGTAATCCCGCTCAACGCCTGAGTAGCGGACATCTTAATGCCGTCCAGCACGTTCAGCACCGTGCCCGCGCCGTTGTGGCACGTGAGACACAGCGCGTAGGGGCTCTCAGCCTTCAGCAGTTTGCTATCACTTTTGCCCTGGTGGACGCGGTGACAGGCTGCGCAGAGGTCAGTGGTACCAGTGGACTGATACCCGCCGTGAGGGCCGCCGTCGGCCTGAACCGGCGTCTGCGAGCTGAGGAGAGCCATGAATGCGATGCCAAACGCAGAGAGCGCGATGAGAACGTTGTGTTTGAACATCATCTTTCAGCACCTTTCTCCTTTCTGTAATCTTCCCTTGTTGATCCAATCCTTGAGACCTTGACCATTACAGCGTAACCAAAACCAACGGCGCCTCCCATAGTGTGTTGTTGGTATTCTCACAATAGGACGTATGATTCCTTCATCCCGTTCTTCAGGGATTGTCCCGTAGGGCCAGCAGATACGCCGTGAGATCCATGAACTCGTTGTCTGCCAGGGGAAAGCGCGGCATCTGTGTTCCCGGCGTCATGCTCTGCGGATCCCTGAAGTGCTTGAATATCCACTCCGGGTCACGTCGGTTGCCTACACCCCATAGATCGGGCGCAATGGAGCCTCCTTTCCCCTGCACCCGGTGACAGGCTATGCAGTTCATCTCGCCAAAGAGCCGTTTGCCCTGGTCCGCGGACGCGCGTCCCAGGTTAAACGAGGCGCCGCGTGGCGCGGCCGACTCAACACTCGCATTTTTGACCCGGGACGTCTGCGTTGGCTGCGCCCAGGCCGGGTTGGGACTGATGACGGTATACCAGGCCATGTAGGCCCCCGTAGGCGTGAGGATTATTCCCAGCAGAGCCAGGGCAATCGCCGCAGCCCTAGCTCTATCCAGGCTGCGCCCTCCCTGGGAGTAGAACATCCAGACGAACAGCCAGACAAAGCCCGCCTCAACCGCCAGAACGACGGCCCAGATACCGACAGTGAACACGGTAGCCAATAGGGAAGTATCTGCGGTTTGCACGTTAGTACCTACTTTCGGAAAAGAGCGTTATGATCAGCCGCTCGTGGTTCGACAAGCTCAGAGGCTGTGCATCTTTCCCTCTCCCTTGATGGGAGAGGGTTAGGTCTCCGAAGGCGACTCGCCGAGGAGAGGGTGAAGCGAGACGCCTGCCCCCTCCCTCTAGCTCCCTCCCACCAGGGGAGGGAGGACAAAAACTCACGGCCTCTCATGGTGAGCGGGATTGGGTTATAGTTTGTGACGCTGAATTCGGACACTAGGTACTAGTAGCTCCAGACTTGCACCACGTTGTTGTCCCGGTCGGCCACGTAGATGCGGTCGAACTTGTCGATGGCAATGCCGCTGGGATAGCGGAACTCACCGCTACTCGTTCCTAGCTCGCCGAAGGAAAACAGGTGCTGTGGCTTTCCGCCCGTGTCGTACACCACCACGTTGTGGGAAATCCCATCGACGACATGAAGACGATCCATGCTGTCGAAGGCGAGTCCCCGCGGCAGCGCCAGGGTTTCCTTAGGAGCAGCAGCGGTGACGATGGTCGCCAAGCCGCCCTGTTTGTTATAGACCGAGATACGCGCGTTGTTACTATCGCTGACGTAAATCTGACCTCTGGAGTCCACCGCGGTGGCGTAGGGGAAGGAGAACTGGTCGGCTGCGTTGCCCTGTGCGCCGAAGGTCAAATCCAGATCCTCATTGGCGCGGAAGACCAGCACCCGGTGTTTGCCTTCCCTATGGTCCGTTATCAGCAAGCGGCTCTGCGCGTCAAAGCTCAACCCCAGGGGAAGCCACGGCTCATCCCAGACGGCTTCAGGGCGATAGGAGCCGATATAGTCGCCGCGTGGGGTGTACATGTCTATGGCGGCCCGCAGCCGGTCGGAGACGAAGACCCTGCCATCCTGCGCCACTGCCACGCTCATGGGCAGCCGAAAGGAGACCATGGTGCCTGGCGGTGCAAGGGTCATCACTCGTTCACCCTTGGGAGTGAAGACCTGCACCAAGCGGTCCCCCCCGCTGTCCGCCACGTAGATACGCTGCCCGTCCGGGCTCACTGCGACCGCCTCTGGCGTTATCGCACCGGTGATGGAGAACACATAGCGCGGCGGAAATGCTTTCGTCACCAGGCTCACTCCCGGCAGGGTGGTGATGGGCCTCCCTGTGATGAGGTTGTAGCACGCAGACACCGCAACGCCAAAGAAGAGCAGGAGAAAGAAGGCGACCAGCGCCTTACGCCGGCGCGGCTTCTCACCCGCTTGGCCGTTCAAGATGCTCCTGATAGCCGACTGCAAAATTTGGATTACGTTCATGACACCCCCCTTTTACCACGCTACGTCGATACAACACGCATGTTGAAACGGATGTTGAAATGCCGCAGCAACTACTTACCGGTTTAGCCGCGTGACACCGCCCTGCGCCACAAGAAGGCGCGGATCCTTCTCCAGAGCCGTCTGATACGCCCGCAGGGCCTCAGCAGTACGGCCCATCTTTTCATAAGTCATTCCCTGGGCTTGGTAGACCTCAGGTAGGTCTGTCGTCAAGCGCAGGGACTTGCTCAGGCTATCGAGGGCTTCCTCGTACTTGCCTTGTGAGAAGCTCAGCATGGCCCGCACCCAGAAGAGCTGCCCCATCTTGCCCTGTTTTTCGTACACGGTGGCAAGGCCGTTGTAACCATCGACAAACGCTGGGTCAAAGCGTATGGCCATCTCCAGCAGCGGCGCTGCGTCATCTAACTCGCCCTGCTTTAGGTACACCATGCCCAATCCGTACAGGCTGTCAGCATCGGCGCGGTCAATGTCCAGCGCTTCCAAAAAGGAGTTCTTGGCGTCCTCATGACGCCCCTGCTGCGCGTATATGGTGCCCAGGTAGTAGTAGACGCCCTGAAGCTCCCGCAGTGTGCGTTTGTAGGGGTTGCTCTTGTTGATCTCAGCAACCTGCTCAAAGGACTGCAGCGCCCCTGTTATGTCGTTCACCCGAAAGAGGGCCGTGCCCTTGCCAATGATGGCAGCCTGGTAGTCCTCTCGCAGCTTCAGCGCTTCGTTGAACTGGGCCACGGCCTGGGCAGTGGCGCCTCTATCCAAGTAGGCCCATGCCACCTGCACGCGGGCATCAGCATTCTGGGGGTCCTGGATGACCCGCTCCTCCATCTGGCGCAGATCCGCGTCCATCACCGAAGGGCCGGGGTGGTAGTACCGCTGGGCGAAGTAATAGACGCCGAAGCCCACAAGCAGCACAACGGTGGCGGCTACCAGGATTTTGAAGCCAGTGTCCATGACGTAACCAGGCAAGTGCGTCATGCGGTGCGCCAGGTTCAGGTCCTTGTTGGTGACCATGTCGTCCATAGAAGTTCCTCCCTCTTTACCGCAGCGCCGGCGGCAATACCCTCAGCGCCCTACCTACGGCTTGATCCCGTCGTACAAGTACAACATGACAGACGTTATGAGGTTGTCGCCCAGCGGTCCCCCCTTACTCTTGCCCCAGGTGGGCATGCCTAATGTGGGCTTGCCATTGGTAATGCGGGCGCGCAGCCCTTCCTCGCTGGTGGCCTGCAGCCACTCTTTGGATCCAAGCTTGCAGTTGGGCTGGGCCATGCCGTCCGCCCCGTGGCACATGACGCAGTTCTTGGTAAAAACCTCCCGCCCTACCGCGATGCTGGGCGGCGTAGAGTCCGAGAAAACGATGCTGGAAACGGGCTGGGCTGGCGCTGGCGCGCTTGGCGCTGCGCTGGCGGTGCCGGCGGCCGCGGCCGCGCTGCCGCCACCTGCCGGAATGCCTGCCGCATCCTTCAGGAACGCCGCCACGGCCTGGATCTCGTCGTCACCCAGGGGCCCGCCCTTGCTCTTGCCCCAGGTGGGCATCATGGGCGGTTTGCCGTTGGTAATGGCATCCACCAACCCCTTGTCACCCTTCTGGCTCAGCCAGTCCTTATCAGCCAGCTTGCAGGTGGGAACATTGGCCCGGGACTCGCCGTGGCAAGCCACACAGTTCTTGGTGAATATCTCTTTCCCCTTGGCAACCAGCGCAGCCGACGTCTGCCCGCTGGACGCGGCGGGAGCGGCGCTCGGAGCGTTCGCTGGTGCGGCCGCCTGTGTGCCGGGTGCGGCGGAAGACTTCAGAAACTGCAGAATCGCATCGATCTGCTCATCGTTGAAGGGGCCGCCGCTGGCCTGACCCCAGGAGGGCATGCCTTTGGAGTTGCCCTGGACTATGGTCTGGCGCACCACCCGGTCGGTTTGGAAGCGCAGGAAATCCTGCGACTTCAGTTGCACGCCCGGCACCTTATCACCCGTCTCGCCGTGGCAAGGAGTGCAGTTGCGGACAAATAGGTCTCGTCCGGTGCCCACCTGTTCGGGTCCCGCCAAGGCTGCGGTGGCCCGCAGGCCGGCCCAGGACTTGAGGTACGCCAGCACCGCAGCGGTCTCGGAGATGCCAAATGAGCCGCCCTTAGTACGCCCAAAGCCTGGCATGACACCCTTGCCCTCGCTGATGGACGCAATGAGGGCGCCGTCGCCGATCTTGCCGAGATATTCAGCGGAGGCCAGATTACTGTTGGGTACCCGGTCTCCCCGTTCACCATGGCAGGCCAGGCAGTTGCCTACATAGAGCTCCCGCCCTTGGCGAGCCCGCAATGCCACGTCCACATCCACGTTGTAGCGCAGATAGGCGATTGATGACCGTATCTGCTCATTGGACAGAGCGCCACCGCGGTCCTTGGACCACGCCGGCATAAGACCCTTGCCCTCAGAGACGGTGCGCAGGAGCTCGGAGTCGGTGCGCATATCTAGAAATCCCTTGGCATTGAGCGGAGCCGCTGGGATGCGGTCGCCTTTGTCACCGTGGCAACGCGCACAGTTTCCGGCAAAGACCTTGCGCCCATCCTCAGCCAGGAGGCTGGAGCTGGCGCGACCTGCACTGGAGTTGAGGTAGGCCAGCAGCGCCCGAATCTGATCGTCAGAGAAGGGGCCGCCCCGCTCCTTACCGTAGGCTGGCATCACACCCTTGCCCTCGCCGATGACAGCCATCAAGGTCGCATCGCCCCGGCTGCTGAGAAACTCGGCAGAGTCCATAGGCGCGGCGGGGAGTCTGTTACCCTTGTCCCCGTGACAACTCAGGCATTCGGCCTTGTAGAGTTCCCTGCCCGCGCTGACGTCTGAACTGCCGGCAATGGCCGTGCCGCAGCCGGCGATCAGGAGCGCGCCCGCAAGAGTGGCGAGAATGACGGCAACCCGGCTGTGGCGTGAGAGCCCTTGCAGCCAGGCGTGTTTTGTGAGGTCCCATTGAGTGAACAGGTTAGCCATGTCCGACCCTTTCAGCTTCATTTTCCAAGAGATTGCGAACGTGTATCTCGTTGTCTTCGGACGGCAGTGCCAGACCAAAGACCGTGCGCGCTACTCGCGTCGACTCACGAACGTCCGAGGTCTTGAGAAAGATCGTGGGGTTATGCAGCAGCTTGTTCACCAGGGCCATAGTGAGCGCCTCAATAGCTTCCTGCTCGGTTGCCGAGAGATGGGAGAGCTTCTTAAGGGATTTGGCAACCTCCGCCGAGCGCATCTCCTCTGCCGACTCCCGCAGGGCTGTGACAAGCCGGGCGGCCTGCCTTTCTTGCTGCCAGCAAAGGAAGCCCTGCGTCTCCTGATGCACGATCACTTCCACCTGTCCTATAGCCTGCCTGCGGGCTGCCTGATTCCGTTCGCAGATGCGCTGCAGGTCGTCTAGGTCATAGAGTGTGATGCCGCTTACCTCTCGGGCATGAGGATCGATGTCCCTGGGCACCGCCAGATCGATGAGCAGCATAGGACTGCCGTGCCGTCTGGACTGGGCGGCCACTAGCTCCTCCATGGACAGGATTGTCTCTGGAGCGCTGGTGCAGGACACCACGACGTCAACGCGAGGAAGGAGCAGGGGGAAGGCGCTCATCTCCCAGGCATGGCCACCAACCTGTTGGGCCATGTCCTGAGCCTTTGCAAACGTGCGGTTGACGGCGTGAATCGTCCCGATGCCGCAGGAACGCAGCGCCTGTGCCGTAAGCCTCGCGGTCTGGCCAGCGCCCACCACCAGGGCCGACCGACCCTCCAATCCGTTGCAGACCTCCTGCGCCAATCGGGCCGCTGCCAGACTTACAGAAGCAGGATGTCTCCCAATGCTGGTCTCCGTCCGGGCGCGCTTGCCGGCGTGTAAAGCCACCTGGCACAGGCGTTCAAGAATGGGTCCTAAGGTGCCGTGCTCGCGAGCGGTTTTGTTGGCCCGGCGGATCTGGGTGAGAATCTCATGTTCCCCAGGCACCAGCGAGTCCATACCTGCGGCCACCTCTAGGAGATGGCTTACTGCAGCATTGTCCGAGTAGCCATAAATCCCGCACTCCTGCTGGTGCAAGGGAATCCCGCTGCGGGCAGACAGGAGGCCCATGGCGCCACTGAGCGCCTGTTCCATGTCCGTAGTCACTAAATACAACTCAGTGCGGTTGCAGGTGGAGAGGATCAGTGCCTCTGTGGCGTACTCCTTCAGGTAATGCAGCGCAGAAGGCGCCTCGTCGTCGTTGATGGCTAGGCGCTCTCGAACTGCCAGAGGAGCCGTCTTGTGGCTGGCTCCGATGACGATTACATAGCTCTGGTGCACAATGCACCTCCTACCTTTTGCTTCGTATCTCATGGTACGGGCCACAGGTGTGCTGCCCTATCCCTTGAGCCAGTGATTTTATCCCACACGTCAGCTATTGCGACTACCAGGTTTCAGTGAATGGGGGCAGGGGATAGATTGAGGGGTCATCTCTCTGGACGCGGTGGAACTGCTGAACTTCTCATCCAACTGAACTGGTAGTGAGCCGGTGGCAGCACATTTGGTGGTTCCCGCACTTCTCCAGAGCCGGAACCATTCCGAAGTGATCCGAGGAGTACGCGATGAATAATCCTAAGACATCACTCGGTGAGGTAGGCGCGAACGGTCTGATATGCCGTGGAGCCATCGAAGTTCACCGTGAGCCTGCTGCCGCCGGAGGACATCTCAAATTCTTGCGCGATGATCTGAGCCGTGTGTGTCCCGCCGGAGACCCGGGCCTCCACCACGGCCATGGGCAGATAGACGGTGCCGGAGAGGGCGCTGAGAGAGCCGCGCATCTGGAAGCGTTGGGTGTTGGCCCTATCTTGGAAGATGACGATGCCGGAGTAGTCGCCGGAGGTGGGTGGGATCAACGTCACATTGCCGGGTGAGTCCACGTCAAAGACAATCTGCGCGAAAGCGCCGTCCCCTGAGGGGCTGGAGGGGTCCTTGGTGTTGTAGAAAAACACGCCGTCGCCTGACACCACAGCAGTGTTAGAAACAGAGAGCCCGCCACCTGCCAGGATGTATGTGCCGGCGTTGAGGGTGACCCGAGCGCTGCTCCTAATGCGCATGCCACCGTAGTAAACGCCCGGATTGAGCGTGACGATACCGCTGCTGATATCCAGGGTGCTGGGCGATGAGGGCGTCCCGTTTCGTACTGTCACGCCGCTGAGGGGGGGCGCGGCCAGGCTGGCCAGCGGGTCTGCCACCGCAGCGGCGCCGGTCTGAGGTGTGGGAGAGATGGTTGCGCCCGAGTCTTTGCGATAACCCCCCACCACCTCAATAGAGGGCGCCGTCAGAACCGCGCTATTAGAGACTCTCAGCGCCTCGGAACACGACCCATTCACCACAAACCGGCCGTTGGTGACGGTGAGCTGTGCGTCTGAGCTGAGGCGCACTGCAGGGCACGCGCTGCTGCTCAAGGAGAGGAATGCAATGTCCGACGGAGTGTTCCTCACTCCGCTGACGGCCCTGCCCGCGGCTTCGGCCGATTCCCGTGAGATAATAGTGAGGAAGATGGTGGTGAAACTCCTCCTCGTCAGCACTTCCACATAATCGGCGTTGCCGTTGTACGGCCCTGAAGTAGGGGGGATGTTGACGGTGACGGTGTTATCGGCGCCGTTATTGTCAAAGCCGTTCAACAGGGCGTAATACAGCGCAGCCTCACTGGCTGTATTGACGTTGCGGCTGGTGGGGTAGAGGTGCATGACCGCCGATCGTGCGGCAGCGTCAGCGGCAGTCTGGGCCTGACGGCGGTGATAGTAGAGGAAACCCAGGTCAATGGCCAAACCCAGCATCACCAGGAGGCACGTCATGAACAAGGCTACCAGGGTGAGGACCTGCCCCTTTTCCCCTGAAGTCCCGTGAGTCCCCTGAATGTGGGAATCGCCCACTGACGTGTGGGCCATTATCCTGCTCCTATTGCTGAATGACCATCTCCGCGCGGCTGTTTAGAGTGACGGACGCCCAGCCGATAAGAATGGGCTCAAAGGTGTAGGAACTGGCCACCTGCACGCGGTTGCCGAGATTGTTGTTGCCATCAGGCCAGGTCACCTGCACGGTCAGACGCGCCAGGTCAACCCCCTGGCTGCGATCCTGCACTACGCTCACCACTGGGCTTGGATCGCTGCTGCTCACCGGCGTGTCGGACTGGGAGCCGTGGACGATGGCGTAACGAGCGCCCTCCTGAGCGGCAAACGCCATGGTGTTGAAGTTCCAGAAGGCACGCATAAGGTCCACTATGTTTACCAACACCACCAGAAGCGTCAGGGAGACCAAGCCGAACTCCACCAGGGCCTGACCCTCCTGAGAGCGACGGAAACGACCGAACCATTTCGAAAGTCTCATCTCATCACCCGCATAGTTGTAGTTTTGATAATAGCCAGAGGATTGGGCACCCCCGGCCATCCCGCGGTAGTCATTGAAAAGCTGACGGTGACAGAAACCGCCTGGTAACCGCCAGAATCTGTGGTCACCTGGGAGCTGGTTGTGGGGGAGGAGCCGCCCAGGGTCTGGGTGTTGGCCAGGGTTGCCGACTGAATGCCTGAGGTATTCGAAGCGTTGCTGGAGTTGAGGGAGCCGTAGAGCGCTCCGCTGGCTGCAGCATTGGTTATGACGATGTAGCTGTAGGTTGCCCGGGCCACATCGGCAGATCCCAGACCAATCACCAGAAAAAAGGGCATCGTTAGGGAGAACTCCACCACGCTCTGGCCACGCTGGTTGGATTTGAGCCAGCCTACCAGTTTCAGGACGATGCCACGTATGCCCATATTCACCGCTGCCCCTGCGCTGAGACCGTCATCAGCCGGATGTGCGCGAGATCATCACGCCTGTCCCGGCATTCATACTGCTCACGCTACGACAGCAATGCCCACCCGACCATCACTCGCAACAATGATGATTGACTTTGAAGCTGTGATTCTGCCTACCACTTGTTGGAGAAGCGGAGCGTACGCAGAGGAGTGGGACCCGAAATAAAGATCAGCAGGAAGGCACAGACCTTCCTGCTGAGGAGATGTCAAAGGGATAGCTAGGAGTTGGCGTCTATGAGCCCTTTCTGAATCGCATATTTGATGAGCTCAGTACGGTTGTGCATGTTCAGCTTTTCCATGATATGGGCGCGGTGGGTCTGCACTGTGTTCACGCTGAGGTACAGCGCAGTAGCGATCTCCTGGTTAGTCTTGCCTTCAGCAATGAGGGTGAGCACCTCCCGCTCCCGGGGACTCAGTCCATCATAGGATGATGCAGCGTCACCAGCGTGGCTCAAGTAATCGGTCACAAGCTTTTTGGCCACAATAGGGCCCAGAGCTACGCCGCCCGTGTGCACGGCCCGTATTCCCGCCACCAGGTCCGCCGCGCTGGCGCCCTTCAGGAGATAGCCGGAGGCGCCGGCGTCGAGCGCCTTAAAAAAATATTCCTCTCCTTCCTGCATGGTGAGGATGAGGATATGAACCTCCGGATGCAGCGCCTTGATCTTCCGGGTGGCTTCAAGGCCGCCAATGCCCGGCATAGCCAGGTCCATGAGCACTACATCGGGCTTGAGTTCCCGCACCCTGGCCATGGCCTCCTGCCCGTCGCCGGCCTCTCCTATCACCTCCATGTCTTGCTGGGAGTTCAGCACAAATCGTATGCCCTCTCGCACCACGGTGTGGTCGTCCACCACCACCACTCTGATCTTATCCATTGCGCACCGCCACCTCCCCCATGACGGGCACTACCACATGAACACGTGTGCCCTTTCCTGGTTCTGAAGTGATCTGGCACTCCCCACCAAAAAGCATGGCTCGCTCCTGCATGCCCATGAGACCCAGACCGCGCATCGGGTCGCCCGACCGCCTGACCTGCTGCTCGTCAAACCCCTGGCCGTCGTCGGACACGTCCAGTTCCACTGAATTGGGATTGCTGCGCACTTCAATGTGGACGTTGCTGGCCTGAGCGTGGCGGACGATGTTATTAATGGCCTCCTGGCCGATGCGGAAAAGCACCACTTCCGTCTCGGGCCAGTGACCCTGGCGGTACCCCGTGGCAACCACCTCGCTGGTGACGCTCAGAGGCGCAAGGCTGGCCTCAGCGTAGCGCCGCAATGCAGCCACCAGGCCAAGGTCATCCAGAGCCGTGGGACGCAGATCAAGAATAATCTTCCGAATACCCTCAAGGCTGGATCGTACCATCTCTTCCGCTCGTTTCAGGCGGGCGCGTAGGGCGTCCATTGCAGGGGGCAGGGTCTCTGCGGTGGTCTCCAGGGTCATGACCAAGGCCGTGAGGGCCTGCCCCGTCTCGTCGTGGAGTTCACGAGCGATGCGCTTCCGCTCCGCCTCCTGCACGCCGATGGTATGCTCCAGCAGATGCCGCAGGTGGGCCTCTTTCTCCTGCAGCTCCTCGTACAGGCGGGCATTTTCCACCGCCACGCTCAGGTGGTGGGCCACCGCGGTGACCAGCCTGCTATCACGCTCATCGAAGGGTGGGCCAGAGGAACCCAGCATGAAAACGCCCCGCACGATGCCCTTGCTCATCAGAGGCGCGCCCACAAGGCGGAGAAACCCGGTGTGGCGGCACGCTTCCCGAATTGCTAGGGGATGCTTGGATAAGTCCTGCACCAGGAGGGGCTGCGCCTGCAACGCTATGAGGCCGCACAGACACTCGCCACAGGCCAGATTGGCTTCTGCATCCAGAAATTCCTGGGGCAGGTTGTGAGAGACCCGCATCCGCAGATCCCCTGTTGCGGGTTCGCTGAGCCAGATGGCCCCGCCATCAGCTTGAACTGCCTCCAAGACGCCCTCAAGTCCGCTGCGAAGC
>Ga0209514_10005603_pt1 | contig 15923 bp, 12 predicted proteins | sample Subgrocontami58m_FD_187452 | JGI IMG/M metagenome (GOLD analysis project Ga0209514, IMG submission 187452) | Subsurface groundwater microbial communities from S. Glens Falls, New York, USA - GMW37 contaminated, 5.8 m (SPAdes) (version 3) | ecosystem: Environmental > Aquatic > Deep subsurface >...
GGGAAGTGGCTTGGCATGGACTTAAAGCTCTGGATAAGAAACCAATCTTTGCCCGACAAATAAATCTTACCTCGGAAATAATTGTACCTTCACCAGAAGACTCGCTCTTGATTCATATGGGACATATTCTTTTTGAGAATTTTAAGATTAAAGATAAAGAAAGATGGTTAATTTGTGCCCTTTTAAATCGAGGGGATCTGAACTGGGATTATATCCAAACTCAGCTTCAGAGAAATGGTTGGGAGAACAGTTTTTACAAATTATTAAAAAAAATAAAAAGTGGAAAAGACCTGAAGAAAAGAGAAGTTTTCTTCCACTTTGGAAGAAGAGTATTATCCAAACCTAAAGATTTCATAACTCTAGTTCAGAAAATAATGAGAAAAGTAATCCTAAAGCTAAATCCCAAACGAAAAGGAACACTTATCGCTTTGATTGGAGTAAACGGTGCCGGAAAAACTACTTTAACCAATAAGTTAATTGAAACCTATCGGCCATTTACTGAACTTATAGGAAAAGAAATTAGTGGTTATTATTATGGATGGGAGCCATTCACCCCTTGGGCTAAAGGATTGGCTTGGGTTCTCCGAAATAAAAAGACTTTTCGTAAAGTAGCTGAAGAATATTCTCTGAATCAAAAAATCAATATTTCTCATGAAATACTATTTGTTTATAATTATGTGGAATACCTGTTCAGATACTGGTTCCAAGTTTATCCAAAATTACATCGAGGAGAGGTGGTCATTTCAGATCGATATTTTTATGACTTGTATGGACAATATCCATATGCAGAAAAAAGTATTATTATTGAACTATTAATAAAATTATTTCCAGAGCCTGACCAAATTTTCTTATTAGATAGCCCCTTAGACATAATCATGACCCGAAATAAAACATTAATCAATTTTGGCTACAAAGAAAACATTAGAAAAGTAAAGTCTAAAACATATTTAGATAGACAAAAAAGAACATATCTTAAATTAAGTTTGTTATTTAAAGATATTAATATATTAAACACTAAAACAGAGATTAATAATAATTTGAATAATATAATTAATAACAGTTGGGAATTAGTTGTTCAAAACACTGGAGAATCATAAAAATTCTGGAAAGTGTCCCATCACCCGATAGATGATGAAAAGATTATATTCTTTTTGAGATAATAATTCTTTTAATGCTGTGTTGCATAAATGCCTAATTCCGGATTAAAATATAAACTTTTTTTCCAATGAATCTTTTTGCAGACATGATCATTGCGCCATTTCCAATTGGTTTAACTGTTTCTTCGTAAATTTCGGTTATATCATCTTCGGTAAATATTTTACTTTTTGTTAATTGTATTTTTCTCATAGAAAGGTTTATATGTTTAAACATATATAAATATTTCTATACTAGAGGATATAGATGGCAAAAACAAAAAGATGGGGAGACACATATTTTGACCGGCGCAATTGGCCGGTCTGCAACGAGCGACTGGTTAAGAGAGGAGAATTTCTCTTAGACTTACATTTTGTAGAAAGATGGCCAGAAGAATTAGAAAGCATGAACTTTGGAAAGCGAGGAGCACCCTATCTCTTTCCAAAATCGTTAATAGAGCTTCAAGCAGTATGGAATACTAAGAAGATTCCCTACCGTATGATTGAGGGAATAACCAGAAAACTAGCTGAATTTGGAAAAGTTCCAGATTACAATAACTACACCACAGCTAATCGGCGTATAAACCAGTTAACCTACCGATTAGCTGTGCCATCTGGGAATAATCTCACTTTATTCAGCGATGGCACTAGTTTGCAAGTTATTGAAAGCGGCGAATATTTGCGTGAGAAATATGGTAAGAAAAATCGCCGCTGGGTTCAAGTAATAATCCTCGGCGATCCTGATAGCAAAGAACCAGTCAGCTTCGAAGTGAATCTTATTCAAGATTCTGAATTGGTATCCGCAAAGAAGCAATTGAATGAATTGCTTCATAAAGATATTAAAATAGAATATTTTGGTGGTGACGGTTCTTACGATCAAATTGCTCTTTGGAATTGGCTGGTTTATAATTGGATTGAACCAATTATAAAACCAGATAAGAATGCAATTACACCATCAGGTAGCCGTGAACGTGATAAAAATACTAAAGAGCGAAACCAGTTAGGATACGACCTTTGGTCAAGAGAGCACGGCTATGGTTATCGTTGGCCAGCGACAGAAGGGATTTTTAGCGCCGTTAAGAGAATTTTTGGAGAAACAATCCATGCTAAAACAGATTTAGGCATGGTTCAAGAAGCAAAAATCAAGTTTTGGGCATATCAAAGAATCAAACGCTACGGAGAGGCGTAGCCAAAGCTGGCCTCTCAATTCTGAATAATTTGAGAATTATGCAACACAGCATTCTTTTAATTAGTTAGAATATATGCAAACTAAAAAGGTAACGACAAAACTGGGCTTATAAACCAAAAGAATTAAATAGTCTATTAAATCCGCAATATTGATGAAAAGTAGAGCAATTTTAATGAATCCGCCTACGGCCGCGCCATCAAGTGAGATCTTGCTAAATCTTGCATATCTTTCTTCAACTTTGAAGCAAGCAGGGCACGAAGTACTCGTTCTTGATGCTACTGCTCCCTATAACCAATTAAGCGAAGAAGAAATTAAACACCGTATTCTTGAATTTAAACCCGACTTTATTGGAGTAACTTTAACAATTAACTTCATACCTCAAACCTATGATTATTTGAAACGATTAAGTGATTTGAAGATTCCTATAATCGCAGGCGGTCCCCATGCCAATTGTCTTCCTGAAGAAGTTATGCAACATGGCGTTGATATCGTAATAATGGGTGAAGGTGAAAAAACTATTCTTGAAATTATGGAACACTTTGCTGGTGAAAAAAATCTTAAAGATATTAACGGAATATGTTTTAAAGAAAAAAATGGTGAAATCTGTTACACAAAAAAACGGATGTTAATCCAAAATCTTGATGAAATTGCTTTTCCGGATTATGATTCTTTTCCGATTAAATATTATTCGGGGAGTTCGAACCCAAATTCTAATCCAATATTTTGGGGCATTTTTTCCAGCCGGGGGTGCCCGTTCAATTGTACTTTTTGCTCAAGCCACAATGTATTTGGAAGAACATTTCGTTTTCGCAGCCCAGAAAATGTTTTTAATGAAATTCAATATTTAGCAGAAAAATTTGGCGCTGAAGCATTTGCTTTCCAGGATGACGAAGCATTTATCAATAAAAAGCGTATTATTGAATTTTGTAAACTTGTAGAAAAAAGCAAGTTTCCTTTAAGATTTTCTGCTCGTCTTCGAATAGATAGCTTAGATGCAGAGATGCTGGCTATTATGAAATCGTCTGGTTTCAAACGTCTTGCTTTTGGCATAGAAAGTTTTAATGATGAGACTTTAAAAAACATCAATAAAAAATATAATGTTGCCAAGATTCATGAAGGCTTTAAAATTTTAAAAGAAGTTAACTTTTCTCCGATTAACTTTAATAATATTATTGGCTTTCCATGGGAAACACCGGAACATTTTAAGATGAATCTAAAAGAAATTTCAAAAATTGATAAATCTATAATGTATTATAGCGGTTCAATCGTACCCATTCCCTATCCAGGTACTGCACTTTATAATCAATACCATGAGCAGTATGGTTTTACGAATTGGTGGTTAGATTCATCCAAAAATTCACCTTTGCCACCTGTTAACGCTTTCTTTACGATATTCCTATCAACAAAAATTCCCCTTTACCAAAAAGATATTTTTTGGAATCATTCAACAGAAATGCGAAAAGCTATTGAACATTTTTCCTGGGCTATTTCAAAAAAAGAGTTACGACAATTTTATTCTAACTCAATGTTTTATTTAATTTATATCTTATGTAAAACATCGCACTTTCTCTGGAAAAAGAACCCTAAACTTGAAAAAGTAATTTTTACGCCTTTATCAAATCTTTTTAGAAAATGGGGGATTGACAGAAAAGCTAAATTTATCTATCAGGGTTAAACTTAAAAAAAAATAGAGTATAATCGAAGACATAAATTTCGTTCTAAATTATATGTCTTCTCCCAATAGTAAAGTGTATCATTAATGAAACGAAATTTGTGCACTTGACTATATAATCAATTTAGCACTGATAAAAGAATAATCAACTACGTAAAAATTATTTTTCTTTGACATTAGACCTGCCCCAAAACCAATAATCACCGAAAAATGTATTTTAATGCTCTAAAAAGATTAAATAATTAATGAGATAATTAATAATAAAGATAAATTTAAAAATAGGTTATCCGATCACAACAGGGAATGGAACAAGATTAAATCTAAAACAAACAATGGAAAAAGTCAACGAATTTTTAATGAAAGTGTGGTCAAAAAGAGAAATAATTGACGGTAAAAGCTTTGATGACATTCTACAAATAGAAGGTATCCCGTTATGGTGGTTTTTTGACCGAATTTTTGTCCCCCATATGATCCCAAAACAAGTAAACACGTTTTCCATTATTGATGAAAAAAGAGAAATAAACAAAATGGAAAAGATTAAACTAAAGATCAATTCATATCTATTAAAAAAGGTTATTACAATGAATGAAAGAAGGAAATTAAAGTTTTTTGGAAAAGTTAAAAAAAAAAGAGAAAGTATTAAAGCTGGAACTGTTTTATTTTTAAGTTATACTAATCATATTCTACATGATGGAACTGTGTTTAGGATTCAAAAATTGATTGATGGAATAAAAGAAAAAAATATTAATTCATTGGTTTTATTTGTAAACACCTTATCTTCTAGAAAATATAAGAAATACAAACACGAAGATATGCTGCAAAATTATTTTGACAAAGAAATTGAGATTAACGCTAAAATCTTAGCTAAAAGATTATATCAGAAATGGATGGAAATAAGCAAAACTAACAAATATAAAATGTTATTGAAAGAAAATTTTTCTTATTGGCCATATTTAAAATATTCATTTGATATTTTCTTTTCAGAAGAATTTTTATACTTTTTAGCAATTTATTACGAACTATCAAAAAAAATTCTCATTACAGAAAATATAAAAGTTGTTGTACTTACTTCTCAGAACAGCATTTTTGATAAGTGTATGATTGCTGCTGCTAAGAAAGCGAACATTCCCTTATTACGCATCCAACACGGGATTGGAGAAGGCATTAATCCGCCCAGTTCAGGAGATGATTTTTATAAATTAGTTTTTAGTGATTCAACTAAAAATAGTTTAGTGAAACTAGGTTGGCCTTATGAAAAAGTCATTGTTGTTGGTCCAGTTATTTTTGATGAAATCAGAAAATATATTACGCCTAAAAAAAACAAAAGAAAAAACATATTAATTGCTACTATTCCCTTTATTAATGAAAGTGGAGGAGAAAAAAGATATTACTTAAAAATTGAAAATATTTTAAACAAAATTAAAGAGACCTCAGAAGATAATATTATTCTCAAAACCCATCCTGCTGAAATTCCTCTTAAAAGAGTAATTAATAATTATAAAAACTGTGCCAAAAAAGCAGGGTTAAATAACATTAAAGTTTATGGTTCTGATCTAACCCGAAGTCAATTCTATCAATTGATACAATGGTGTGATGTTTTTGTCAACTTTGGTACAGCAGCTGCTTTAGAAGCGATGATAATCGGCAGACCTGTTGTGACTATAAAATTAATTGATTTTCCATCAATGTATGATTGGATGGAAAAGAACAACCTTGCGATTATGATAACTCCCCAAGATGATATAAAGTCCGCGATTAAAAAAGCATTACAAAATGATGAAAATCTCTTTTCTCGAAGAGAAGAATATATTAAAGAGAAATGTGGAGTGATAGATGGTAAAGCACACGAAAGAGTTGTTGAAATGATTAGTCAATTAGCAAAGCATGGCTCTGGTCCATAATATTCGAGATGTTTTGTCAAAAACTGTTTTGACTTTAGCATTTGAAAGATAAATTCAAAAGAGTTTTTTCTCCAAGCTTCAATAACAATATGAATACGCTTTTTTTCTGGTAAGATGTAAAATAGTTGGGTTAAATAATTATAATCAAACCTATCTTTAGTAGTTTCATCTTCAAAGCCAAGAGGTAAATGTTCACCAATTAAAGGCAAGAATGTTTCTGGATCAAAAGTGAAATTAAAAGGATCAGAACCATTTAGATGGATATGCTCTATCTTATCTTTAAATTTAATGAAAAAAGAAGCAAGCTTTTTCTTGAATTGATCAGGCAAAGTAAGATTATTTTGTTTGATGAATCTTTGGATATCTATTTCAAAAGCTATTTGATTGTTTGGAGGATAAATTTCCGTAAACTTCTTTTCTCCCCCAATACATTCGATAAACCTAGAGAAATAGAAACTAATCTGTAAATGTTCAATATCTGCAGTTATTTTTAAATTCCCTTCTAACAGTTGATCTAATCGAATAAAATCATCTTCCGTAATTAACAAAGATTTTTGCGGGTAAAAAGTATTATGCCATAAAGCATCAGTTTCGAAACATAGAATTATATCTTTAAGGTCTAAACTTTTTATCCGGCAAGCTAATAAAGAGAAGGCCTCTTCCTTAGGTTGATTCAAATCATACTTAGCACCGTGGACAACAACTATTTTTGCATTAACTCGTTTGGCAAGTTTAATAGTTTTTTTAAAAACACGAAAAGATTCTTCTCCAATAGGAGTGGGGGCAGACAAATCAAAAGGATAAATACTTTCCTGAACTTTAATCTTAGATGGATTATGGACAGCTATAAAGGTGATATATTTTGGTAAAGAAAATAATTCTTGAAAAAATGATTCAGTATACAGTCCTGTATGAAGTTCATAAGCAGAAAAATCACCTTCTTGGTACTCATTAAGTAATTTCGGATCCCCTTTTCCCGATATGATTAAAACCATAAATGATTATAAGATTAAAGGTTTATAAAATTTATTAAACTAAAAATTAAAATCTAAAATAATCATCGAGGCACCTAAATTTAAAAGAAGAAGTACCCCTGCTAGATATTACAATTAAATCCTCTTTTTGAAACAAAGAATATTATTTTATTCCTAATTTAACAATTAATGATACCATTCTCTAACGCTTTTTTGATTTTCTCACAAATAAAATAAATGTCTTTAATAGTTAAATTAACATGAGAGGGTAGACATAAAATTCTAGAAGCAATTTTATCGGTAATTGGCAAATCAATAGGATTATATTCTTTGTAAGCCGTTTGTTTGTGGACTGGAAAGAAAAAATATTTCCTAGTTTGAATCCCTTCTTTTAAGAGATACTCTGCTAATTGATCCCGATTAAACCCGCAAATGATGGGATCAATGATGATGCTGAAAAAAAAGTAACTACTTTCGGTATTTTTTTCAACTTTTTGGAAAGAAATCCCTGGAAGCCCATTTAACTCTTTTTGATAAATTGCCGCTAATTCTTTCTTTTTTTGGAGATCAGAATTGATGTTTGTCAAACTGTCTAAACCAATGAGGGCATGAATCTCACTCATCTTAGCATTTGTTCCAATAAAAGAAGTATTAATACTGTCACTAAATCCAAAATTTCTTATTTTGTTTAAATCATTAAGTAATTCATCATCATTGGTAGTAATTATTCCCCCCTCTCCAGCAATTAATGTTTTGGTTGCATGTAAACTAAACACTTCTGCATTTCCAAACCCACCAATGAGTTTTCCATTATATTTGGAACCAAAAGCATGGGCTGCATCAAAAACTAATTTAAGGCTATTTTCATCAGCAATTTTCTGAAGTTCATCTATAGCGCAAGGATTCCCAAATACATGGACTGCCAATATAGCCGAAGTGTCAGCATTAATTGCTTCTCGTACTTTTTTTGGATCTAAGTTCAAAGTTTCTTCATCAATGTCAACAAAGTTCGGTTTTAGCCCTGCCCAAATAAGAGCATGAACTGTAGCACAAAAAGTAAAACTAGGAACAATTACATTTCCGGTTAAATTCAATCTTTTGAGAGTTATAATTAATCCTATGGTACCGCTAGAAACCACAAGAGATTTAACTTTAAGATATTCAGATAATGAATTTTCTAATCTCTGAAGATACTTTCCATTATTAGTTAATTGTCCACTTTCAAAAATATCTTTAGCTCTATTACAAAACAAATTAAAATCGTTTATTTTTGGGAAAGTTAAATTAATCATTTGGTTCACCTTCAGTTACAATACTACTTGCTAGAATTCGTGATCCTGCTTTGATAAACGAATTCTTCTTAAGTACTGACCTGGTCTCCACAACAGTTCCTGGCCCCACATAAACATTGTCTTCAATTGTAACATCATTATGGATTATTGCTCCAGCACTAATGATCACATTCTTGCCAACCCGTACATTACTATTAACGATTACTCCCGGCCCAACAAATATATTTTCACCAATTATTGTTCCGGGAGCCAGAAAAGCATTAGGATGAACCAAACTAATTAATTTTAAATTTTTCTCTTTTAATCTTTGGGCAACTTCTGCTCTCATTATATTGCTGCTGATGGCAACTACTGCCCCCTCGGCTCCACTTAAGTCGGGGATATTTTCAGTACTTCCTAGCAAAGGAATTTCTGGATCTTTGTTTACATTAGCATTCCTATCTAAAAATCCAACAATAGAATAATTCCCCAATATTCTTAAAGTATTTAATACAACACCGGCGTGGCCAGTTCTGTCTGCTCCAGCAATTACGATCTTGTTGATTTTATGCCACCAAGATTCATTATTCTTATACCAATCAATTGTTTCTTTTATTCCTTTTTCGAAAGATATTTTAGGTTTCCATCCTAATTTATGAATCTTCTCACAATCCAAAGCGTAACGTAAGTCCTGACCAGCACGATCAGGTACATTTTCCAGATAGGAATCGTCATAACCTAAAGAATCAAAGATAATTTTCGTAACTTCTAAATTATTTTTTTCACAGTTCCCACCAATATTATAAATCTCTCCAAGCAATCCATGATGAAGAATAAAATCAATAGCTTCACAGTTATCTTGGACATGAATCCAGTCGCGGACTGGTTTAGGATTATGTAATGGAACTTTTTTGTTTTGTAATAACTTTGTTATGAAACACGGAATTAATTTTTCAGGATGTTGATATGGCCCGTAATTATTAGAACTCCTAGTAATGATAACCGGGAGTTTATGTGTTCTTATATAGCTAAGTATTAACATTTCAGCGGCTGCTTTAGAAGCAGAGTATGGACTACTTGGAGAAAGACGGTCTGTCTCCTTAAATTTTCCTTCCATAATTTCTCCATAAACCTCATCTGTAGAAATATGAATAAACCGATTCACCTTTTGATTTTTAACTGCTTCTAACAAGACATAAGTGCCGAAAATATCGGTTCTGACAAAAGAATCGGAACTAATAATGGATCTATCAACATGAGTTTCAGCAGCAAAGTGAATTACGTAATCAACATTAAACATTATTTTATTAACCAAAGGGGCATCACAAATATCACCATAAATAAAAGCATAACGAGGATCGTTTTCTATTTCTCTCAAGTTTTCTTTATTTCCGGCGTAGGTTAATTTATCCAAGTTAATAATACGTATGTCTGAATATTTTTTTAATAATAACTTAATAAAACAATTTCCAATAAAACCGCTCCCGCCCGTAACTAAGATTTTCATTTTGCAACCTTTTTTTTATCTTTAATTTTTTTTGCCGGAACTCCCACCACGGTTACTCTTTCTTCAACATCGTTTATAACAACCGAACCGGCCCCGATTACTGACCCTTTTCCAATCAAAATATCGGGAATTATTATTGCCCCTATCCCCAAAAAAGCACTTTCGCCAATCTTAACTCTTCCTGCAACATTGCTACCAGGTCCGATAAACACGTAATCTTCGAGAACACTATTGTGCTCAATAACTGCAGCAGTATTAATCAATACAGCATTACCAATCTTCACTTTGTTGGTTAAAACAGCGTTTGCACCAATAAAGATTCCTTCTCCCAACTGAACACTTTCCGAAATAATTGCTGAAGGATGAATCACATTTACTAATGAATAATCATATTTTTTTATCAATTTGTAACAAAAAGCTCGAAATTCATTATTTCCAGTCGCGATAAAAAAAGATTTGGTACTTTCCGGAATATTTTTAGGAAAATCTTTGATCTTTCCTAATACAGGTATTCCTTGCAATTCTTTACCCTGTAAATCCTCATTATCATCAAAAAAACCAACTACTTCATAAAATTTAAACTGTTTAATGATATCTAAAACTACTCCTGCATGTGCGTCCATACGTGAACATAAAATGATTATTTTTTCCATTTTCTAGCACTATTTAAATTTAGAAAAGATTAATTATACTTAAATCCTTCCAAAATCCCTTTTTTACTAAATTTGATCCCATCTTATTAACGAACCAGGGGGAATATCTTTTTGGGCCACCCTTCCTACTATCAATTCAAAGTGTTTAGGAGGAATTCCATTTCCAGGACGTTTAATAGCAATTTTATTTTTTGTTATTACTTCCCCTTTTGATATGGCTACAAGTGAAACAACGCTCCTTCTCAAGCTATCAGCTACTTCTTTTTCAGCAATGACCGGTTCTTTTTTAGTGGTTCCTAATGCTTCACTAACCATTTTAATACCCTTTACTAAATTAATTAATTCTTGTGGTTCTAAAGAAGCAAGGTGATCGGGGCCTTTTGCCGAACGATCTAAAGTAAAATGTTTTTCTATTAAAACTGCCCCTAAAGCAACTGCTGCTAAAGATACAGGCAATCCAATAGTGTGATCCGAATAACCGATTAAAGTATTAAATTGCAATCCCATTGTTTTCATTGCATTTAAATTAGCATCAGAAACATTGGGGGGGTAATTAGAGGTACAATGTAATAATATTAATTGTTGGTTACCAGTACTATAAATCGTTTTAATTGCCTCATCAATTTCTCCAATTGTGGCCATCCCTGTTGAAAGAATAATTGGCTTTCCTTTTGAAGCAACATGTTTTAATAAGTAAGGATTGGTTAGATTTCCGGAATCAATCTTAAATGCCTTCACCCCTAACTTGTCAAGCAAATCAGCACTTTCTTCATCGAATGGTGTACTTAAAAACATGATACTTTTATCAGTACAATACTCAAACAATTCTTTATGCATCTCTTCATTTAATTCCAGATTACGGATCATATCAGCATAACTCCCTTCTTCACCATCTCCTTTTTTTTGGTAAGCACATTTCATTAAAGTAGGAAGGAGTAACTTTTCAGTTTTAAAACTTTGAAATTTAACTGCATCAGCTTTTGCTTCTACAGCAATATCAATCAGTTTTTTTGCTTTTTCAATATTCCCATCATGATTAACGCCAGCTTCTGCAATGATAAAACTAGGGTGTCCTGGCCCGACAAATCTATCTCCTATTTTTATAGTATTCATTTTATCTTTTCGATCAATCATCTTAAAATTACTTATATAAACCTTATGCATTAATAGAATAGAATTCAAATCAAAATAGATATAAATATTTATTTATAAAAAAGGAAAGGAATATAAATAAGAGTCAAAAATGATAAATAGGCTAAAACAAATAGTTTTTATTCGAATTAGACCATATTAAAATCAAGTAAAAAGTAAAAATGGTGCAGACTAAAAAACTAAAAATTGGAATCTTAGGAGCGGGAGCTTTAGGATCTTTAGTAGGGGCTTATCTTTCAACAGATCATGACCTTACTTTATACGGGCGCCCAAATTATATGGGCACGATAAGCAAAAAGGGATTAAAAGTCAATGGTTTTGATCTGGACTCAGAGAAAAAAGTTCAAGTAAGGGCCGTTTCTGAACTTTGTGACGAGCATTTTGACTTAGTTTTTGTCGGGGTGAAGTCTTATGATACAGAAAACTTATTCAATTATTTGGATCGACAAAGAATTACTTTTGACTTTGTCGCTTCTCTTCAAAACGGATTAAAAGACGGCTATTTAATCTCTCGCTGCGGGTTAGAGAAAGTAGTCGGCTGTGTTGTGGATCAGGCAGTGCAAATTACCTCTCCTGGCAATATATATTACTCTAATCCGGGGTCTGGATTTTTTGGAACATTAAAAAAAGAGAACCACCCAAAAAAGATAGGTATTGCAGAATCATTAGCTCTTGCTTTTAAAGACCGAGGTATGGTTACAGGAGTCGATGAAGAAATGGAAACTATCACTTGGTATAAATTTATGAATTGTGTTCCTGGTTATGCCATTCATGGAGCGATGAATTTTGATGCAGCCCAAACATTTACTAATCCTTTTACAGTAGACTTATTGTTACACGCTTTCGAAGAAACAGAAAGAGTAACTTTAGCTGAAAAAGTAGAATTAAAACGACACCCCTTACTCCCTGAGATTTACTTAACTGATCCTGAAAGAAGAGATGAGTGGATTAAAAAAAGAGCTGAGATTATTTCTGCTTTATCAAATCCGCCCGTCGCTTCTTTAGTACAGGACCTAAGGAGGGGGAAGATAAGAACTGAAGCCGATGACACTTTGGGTGTTTTTCTAGAAAAAGCAAGAACTCATGAATTAAGAACGCCAACAATTAGCTGTTGTTATCAGATGGTTAAGGCACGAGAATGGATTAATCAACATAACTGAAATCTTGCTTCTGTAAAAAAAGATCAATAAAAGAGGAGAGAGGTTCTAAAACTATCCGGATTATTACCCTAAAAATTATTCTGATTTTAAACCATTTAGATACAAGTCCAACCTCCATCAATCATAAAAGTAGTACCGGTTATATACGAAGCTGCTTCTGAAGCTAAAAATAATACGGCTGCGGCAATCTCTTCTGGTTTTCCCATCCTTCCCAAAGGTGTTCTTTTTTCATAATTAGAAAGAAAAGCTTTATCTTGATTATTAAATATCCCGCCAGGACAAAGGCAATTAATTCTTATCCCTTGTTTGCCATAATAAGAAGCTGCATACCGGGAAAAATTAATAACCCCGCCTTTAATTGCAGCGTAAGCCGCTGGGCAAGTTAAATCAGTGTTTGTATATACTTCAAAATCAGGGGCTACCACCCCATAAATTGAACCGAAATTAATGATTGAGCCACTAATCCTGTTTTTCTTCATAATTTCCGCTACATCTCTAGTTAAGAGACAGGCTGAATTCATCTGCATATCGATGTTCTTTCGCCACGAATCGATTTTTACTCCTTCCAATTTGTGATTCCAATCTTCTGTGCAGGGGTAAACGGTATTTACAAAAACGTGGATTGAACCCTCTTCATGATTCAGTGTTTCCATAAACTCTTTATGAGAATCTAAATTAGTAACATCAAAATGAATATATTTTAAAATAAGATTATTTTTAAGACACTCTTCTTGAAATAACAATCCCTGTTCTTCATTTATATCGAGAGCAATAACTTTTGCGCCTGCTTGAGCAAGAGCAACGCATACTTCTTTTCCTAGCAAACCCAATGCTCCGCAAATAACTGCAGTTTTGTTATTCAATTTAAATTTTTCGATGTATTTTATCATGATATTAACTTCAATATAGTTGATGTTATTCTTTTGTTTATACTAGAGTATTAGCATATTCACACAATGAGTGAAATAATTCATTGCTAAAATCAGTATCATCTTCAGCCAGTTTGATTATTGGCCACATCTCTTTAGGTAAAATAATATAAAGATTTAATGTTTTTTTAAGACCATCAACTTCTTTCTTGCTCATATTAGATAAATTAAATGAGGACCCTTCACTCATCGGAAAAATATTTCCCCCTTGATCTTTGTTATTGATTTTATTCTGTATAAACATCTGTGAACCTGGAAAAGGATAGACTACACATACATTTGCTGCGATGACTCCCATTTTTCTATTAAACTCAATAGTTTCAAAAACATTTTCCCTAGTTTCACCCGGCAATCCAATTAGATTAAAGGTGGAAATACGAATATTATGATTATTAATTATTGTTAAAGATTCTTCCATTTGCGTGTCAGAAATCATTCTACATAAGACTTCTTTTCTTATGCGTTCATTGCCAGTTTCAACACCTATCGACATGGCAACGCATCCCATCTCTTTTACAACTTTAACTTTTTCATCAGTTATTGTATCGGGTCTTACAGAACAACCAAAATTAATCCCAAATGGTTTAATTAAATCCCGCAATTTTCTTAAATTCTCCATTGGTTGCAATAAGAAGGTATCGTCACCAAACTTAAGCCAGGTTGCACCATATTTTTCTTTAAGTTCGATAAGGTGTCTGGCAGTGACTTCCGCTTCTTGAAATCTGAAATAATTCCCTTTGCCTACAAACATTTCCCTTAAAGTTCTGTTGACGCAGTATGTACAACTACCAGGACAACCTCTTGAACTAAGATAAAAACCACCAGTATACATTTTACCCATAAATGGTCTAAATAAATGCCTTTTATCGAATAAAGACCAATCTGGACAAGGAAGTTTGTTCAGGTCGAATAAAGGTCTTAATGGATTTTTGTGAATTATACCTTCTTTCTGTGTTACCCAAAGATTTTTTATTTGGGTGTAGTCCTCATTATTCTCTATTGCTTTACAAAGTTCAGGTAACGCTTCTTCTCCTTCGCCAACACAAATTATATCTATTTCTTCTCTGGATATTACTTCTTGTGGTACAAGCGTTGGATGAACACCACCTACAATTACAGGACAATTGATATTAACTTTACTTAACAAATCAATCATGAGATTATAATTAGTAGTCATTACCGAAACGGCTAATAAGTCCGGCTTGAATCCATCGATCTTTCGCTGAAACTCTTCAACTAAATCTACAATTGGATCATCTTTTACTAAATCATATATAGTATAAGGCGTCTTCTTGTGTAACATTAAACCTGCTCTTGATTCAATATGGGGCTGTTTTGTCTTTATAAAAGTGGTATCAAATAAATCTACCTCATGCCCCTCTTGTTTCAAAATTGCACTAAGTAGAGCAATGCCTTGAGGGATTCCAATTCCTAAATAATCTGCCGGATTGAAGAACAGAACTCTCATAAAGATGTTGTAAAAACTTCACAATCATAGTTAAAAGTGAAATTACAACATATCACCTCCATTATTTTATTTTGTCTTAGGTTATTAAAAGTTATTTGGAATATATATTTTATTGTATTGTAGGTCATGTTAATCTCTTAAACCCAGAATGTGCAACTGGCCCTCTCAATAGCTGATGATAATTTTTTTCAGTAATTGATTTTTTAATGATTCCAAAAACCTCATCAACTACCTCAAGATATTTCTGAACAATTTCTGTGGTATGTGAATAACATACATAAACACTTTTAGTGGTAAGATAACCGCGATCTAGCATCTCCTGATTAAAGAGCGTATGTAAAGCTTGGCTTTCTTCATGCTGAATATTAAAAGTAGTTAAAGGGGGGATGCCTACCACCTCGATTTTTAGGCCGTGTTTTCCCGCTAAACTTTTCCATCCCTCGCTAATTAATTCCCCTATTTTAATGAGATGTGCAGGCACGTTATGGGCCATTAACTTATTAATCGTAGCTAAGGCAGCCACAGAACCAACCCTCTCTGTCCAATAAGTGCTGCTGATAAAACTTTCCTGAGCCAGATCCATTATATCTGTTTTTCCGATTATTGCAGCCATAGGATAACCATTGCTCATCCCTTTAGCATAAACTACAAGGTCTGGCTGTATTCCATATTTAACATAAGCTCCTCCCAGAGTCATCCTCCATCCAGAGGTAATTTCGTCTATAATCAGAACTGCCCCAATCTCCCGGGCTATTTTTTGAACCCCCTCTAAAAATTCTTTAGTTGGTTCATGGTGCCGAATTGGCTCTAAAATGATGGTGCCAATCTCATTTTCGCTTACAATTTGTTTTAACTTTTCTAAATTATTATATTCAAAAGGCAAAGCCGTTCCTTTCAAGCCGCGGGGTACGCCT
>Ga0209514_10005611_pt1 | contig 15917 bp, 20 predicted proteins | sample Subgrocontami58m_FD_187452 | JGI IMG/M metagenome (GOLD analysis project Ga0209514, IMG submission 187452) | Subsurface groundwater microbial communities from S. Glens Falls, New York, USA - GMW37 contaminated, 5.8 m (SPAdes) (version 3) | ecosystem: Environmental > Aquatic > Deep subsurface >...
GACGATCTTGACCTTGGCGCCGCGGGCCATGCCGCCCAGCACGACCGAGGTGTCGGAGATGGCGATGTCGGCGCGGCCGGTGTCGGCCTTGGCCAGCGAGTCGGCCGAGCCCTTGGAGTACTCGATGGAGACGTCCAGGCCGTTCTGGACGAAGTAGCCCTTCTCCTGCGCGACGAAGTAGGCCGCATGGTCGCCCGTGGGGAACCAGTTGATCGCCAGCTTCAGCGGCTGCCTGGCTTGCGCCAATGCGGCGGCCGGCATGGCCAGCGGCAGCAACGCGGCGGCGGCGATGGCCAGCCAGCGCGCTGCCGTGGGGGTGGGCGAGGATGGGGGCATGGCTATCTCCTTCGTTCTGGTCGGGTCGGAAAAAATGGGGTCAGTGCCCGCCGTCCACCGCCCAGGGCGCCAGCACCCGCGCCAGCAGGGCGACGGCGCCGAACACGGCCAGGCCGATGATGGAGACGAACGCCACGGCGGCAAAAGCCACCGGCGTGTTCATGCTGCTTTGCGAGGTGATGATCACGAACCCCAGCCCGGCCTGCGAGGCGACGAACTCGCCCAGGATGGCGCCCACCACCGCCGACGTGGCGGTGAGCTGGCGCCACAAGCTCGCCACCGGCGATGCGACGGACACCGCCGTTGGCACCTACGATGCCGTCAAGGGCGCCTACTTCCCCGATCACCGTCGCTACTTCGTCGATATTGGCGCGGCCAATGCCGTGCTCACCGCCGCAATGGCCGGCCAGACGCTCAAGTTCGACGTGACCGCCGCCGCGCGCACGCTGACCCTGCTCGCCGGGGCCGCTTCCGGTATCGGTCCAGGTTTCCCGGTCTATGTGTTCCCGTATGGGGGAACGAACGCTGTGGGCCTTGTTCCGAACGGCTCGGAAGTGATCGACGGCGGAACAGTGGGCGCGACCCTGTATGTCCCGGCCGGCCGCATCACTGCGCTCTGGTGGGATGACGTTGCGGGGCAGTGGAAGACGGACTTGGCCCACTCCCCGACGATGCTGCCGAGCGGTCGTCTCACGCTGGAAACCGGAGTGCCTGTTTCCTCGACCGATCAGGCCGGCAAGGCGACAATCTACTACAGCCCGATTGGTAGCCACGGCATGTTTCCGTTCCGCTGCGGTGCTGGTTTCGCGATGTTCCCGCTCACAGCGGAGCTATCGAACGACACCACCGCCTCCGCTAGCGGCGCCGCGGGCCCGGCCGCGCTCGGCCCTTATCAGGTCGTTGATCTATACGGCTGGCTCAATGCTGGCGTGCCGACGCTAACGCGCAGCGCCAAGTGGCTGTTGACCGCGACGGTTACGATGACCATTGCGACGCCGGGCGTGGTGACGCACACGGCACATGGTCTTTGGGACGGCTCTACGGTTCGCTTTACCACGACAGGAGCGTTGCCCACTGGCGTCACGGCCGGCACCGACTACTTCATCACAAAGGTCGACAACAACAGCTATAAGCTCTCGACGACACTCGCCAATCAAGTCGCAGGCACCTACGTCGCCACGAGCGGTTCGCAATCGGGCGTTCACACCGTCAACAATTACACGAGCGCTCGCGGCACTGGCGCAGGCACGCCGGAGCTTGCCGTAGTCAACGGTATCCGCGTCAACGCCGTTGCGATCACCAACGGCCCCGGCATCGGTCAGGGGACGTATCTCGGCAGCGCCTACGGTAACGCCTCGTCGCAGATCGACTTCAAGATGGGCTCGTCGGCAGCCGCGTTTGGCGAGGCCATGATTGGCATTTGGAACGCCTACAACCGCGTGAAATTGTCGGGAGCCGTTGTCAATTCCGGCACTTGGAGCAACACAGCGACCTGGCGAGCGGCGGCTGCTTCCGCAACGGCTAGAGCGACGGTCGTTGCGGGTCTCAAAGAAGACGGGATATCCGGCACATTCGGGGCTGCTGTGTACTCGGCTGGCGTTGGCGCAAATATCAGCATGAGTGTCGGCTTCAACTCATCTTCAATAGCCATAGCTGTCGTGACTGGAAGCCCTGGCAATCATGGCTACGGGTCTCCAACAGGAGCGGGATCGGGACAACCATTTGGTCTGAATTATCTGTGCGCCTTGGAAGAATTTGGAAGCGGCGGTGGCTATTCGACCGCCGCCAAGGCTGGCCTGGTTTATAATTGGAGATACTAAATGCACCCCACCCATATTTTGCACGAAGCAGTCAGCACCATCGCGCCCATAGTCGGCAATACAGAAGGGAACCCTAACGACCTTTCGACGTGGCCGATCAGCTTCGCTCAAAATGCCACACCGGAACAGCGCACCGCCGCCATCGTCTTCGTCGCTGCCTTCGATATGACAAAGGCGCTGGCGACAATCACCAAGCGCGAGAAGATCGCGGCGATGTTCCACGCCAAAGTCGCTGCCGGCGTTCCCCACCGAGGCAAGATCATCCAGATCGACGACACGTCGCGCAGCAACATCAACAGCATGGCGCTCCTTGCCAAGCTCGTGAACGACAACACGCCCGGCGTGAGTTGGCCCGCCGACATGGCAAACATCGGCTGGCGCACAAGAGACAACAGCTATCTGCCCATGACCGCCCCGCAGATGGTGACGATGGCGCTGACTGCTGCCGGCCACTTCATGATGCTGCGCTACCGTTTCGGCGCCCTGAAAGATGCCGTCGCTGCCGCGCAATCTGCCAAGGCCATCGAGGCCATCGACGAGACCTCTGTTTGGGGAGACTGACGATGGGCGAATGGTGGAAACTAACAGTCTTCTAAGTCGACCTGCAGGTGCTCGCGTCGACCATCGCCTCGGTCGTCGTGGGAGGCGGCCTGTTCGGTTGGATCCGCTCGCTGCCGCACAAACGCATCATGCAGAGGATTGCGGCCGACATTCGCTATCGCGGAGACGTTCTCAACGTTCGCCGCCGCCGCACACGCGCGGGTCACGGCTCTCACGCTCAACGCGCGCGCGCTCAAGGGCGCGCTCATCGCGGCGGCCGACATCGGGGCCGCGGCGGCAATCGACGCACAGATCGGATGGGAGTCCTAGCCATGAGGTCAACATGACTCCCGACGAGCGCGACCGGCTGGCCAAGCTGGAGCAGGTCGTGGCCGACATGAAGGACGATCTCGCCGAGATCAAGAAGTCCACCGCACGTCTCGAATCCTACGCCCACATGGGCCAGGGGGCGCTGGGCGTGTTCTTGAAGCTGGGTGGCCTTGTCGCGGTGCTGGTCGCCGCGGGCTGGGCACTGTTCGAGAGGTTCCACAAGTGAGTTTTGCCGAAGAAGACTACGAGGCCGCCGCGGCGCGTCTCCGCGTTCCCGTTGCCGCGATCAAGGCCGTGGCCGAAGTGGAGGCGGGTGGGGCGACCCACTGGAACATCGCCGGCGTGCTTCGGCCGCCGGTGCGGCTGGAGGCGCATTGGTTCGGCAAGCTCACCGGCTACAGCTTCAATGACAGCCACCCGGCGATCAGTTGTACCCGGTGGAAGCCGGGACTGGCCGCCAGCACGTGGGCCGGCGCCTGGGCACAGGTCGAGGCGGCCTGTGCGCTCGACGAGGACGCGGCGCTGCAGGCGGCCTCCTGGGGGGCCTTCCAGATCATGGGCTTCCATTTTAAGGCGCTGGGCTACGCAAGCGTGCAGGAAATGGTCGCGGCAATGGACACCGCTGGCGGCCAACTCGACGCATTCGTGCGCTTCGTCGAGGCCGACGCAGTGCTCGTCGATGCCCTACGGCGGCAGGACTGGCACGGCTTTGCCGGGCGCTACAACGGGCCCGGTCAGGTCGATCACTACGCCGGCCGGATCGCCCAGGCCTATACCCGCCATGGAGGAGAATGATGCCGTTGCTTCCGCTGCTGCTGGGCGTGGCGCCCACCGTCGCGTCGTGGATCCTGGGGGACAGGACCGGGGCGGCCGTCGAGAAGGTGACCGGCATCGCCCGCGAGATCCTGGGTACCGATGACCCCGCAGGCATAGAAGCAGCGATCGCGCGTGATCCCAACGCGGCCTTGCAGTTCAAGACAGCGCTGATCCAGGCTGAGGCCGATGTCCGGCGGCTCGAGCATGAGGCCATCCTGGCCCAGATCCGCGACGTGCAGAGTGCCCGAGAGCAGACAGTGCGTCTGGCCGAGGCCAAGAGCCCGATCGCCTATGGGGCCGTTTTGGTGTCGGCCATTGTGTTGGTGGGCTTTGCCGTCATGCTCTGGCTGGTTATCCGGGAGGAGGTGCCGGCCAATCAGCGCGACATGGTCACGCTGTTGCTCGGAACGCTCGCCGGTATGGCTTCAAGCGTTGTCGCGTACTGGGTCGGCTCGTCCAACGGGTCGATGCAGAAGAATGCAGCTTTGGAGAAGGCGCTGGCACAGAGGTAACCGACAGGACATGGCGGCACGGTGGGTTCAGTGGCGACCAAGAACGACCGGGCGAGGACGTGCCGCAGACGCCGTACGGAACCGGTTCGGCAGGAGCTGCAACACGCCCTCTCAGGGGTAGCCGGGCGCGTTTCGGCCGGCTACCCAGCTGACCATATGATGGCCAGCTTGGTGGGCTCCGAACGGGTTCGCCGTCATCCCCACCACCACGCTCGATCCGCCCCACAGTGCGGCGTCTCCTGCGGTCCCCGCGCTTATGGGTCCGGGTCCCCAATGGTGGCCGCAGGCAACCGGCTGCGCGGCCCGAAACTTTGTGATTCAGCCCGTCGAAGCCTCCAGTTGGGCGACCTTGTGGAACTCGGATAGAATTTCCTGATGATGCTGCGAAAGGTAGCGAACCACACGGGCGTTCCCCAGCACCTTGGTCAGGAATCCTCTGGCGAGGACGAGGTCGAGGTGGTCGGTGCCGTATGACTGCTCAGCCATCTTGAATTCGCGATCGAGGCTCGCCGACTCGCGCTCCATGAGGGAGACCTGCTCATCGGTGAGACCCTTTATGACCTTGCCCCTTTGGGAATCGGAGAGCTGATCCTGTGGCGTGGCGGCGAACAGGGATTTGGCATAGCTGATCGTATACTTGTTCATGGCGACCATGAGCTCCGCTGCCTCAATTTGGCGGAGCGGGGCCATCTTCTTGATCTCGGCAAAGGCATTGATAGGGACATGCTTGTCCTTGAGCAGTTCTGCTGCTTCGGCGCAGATGCCGTCGAGGAGCCTCCGCTTTCGCCGAATGGCATCGACGTTCACGTTCAGCGCGCGCGCAAGGCGCTCTTCCGATACTCCACGCTCGACCGCCTTCAGGATCATCCTGTGCTCCTGAATGATCGCGATTCGATTGATGCGTCTGTTGTAGGTGAAGGCCTCATCGTCGTTCGATACCAGGCAGTCGACCTCCTTGGCGCCCCTGTCCTTCAGGATCTCGATACGCAAGTGTCCATCCAGAAGGAGGTACTTGCCCGGATCACTTCGATCCCGCGCCACCACTGGCGGTTCGACGAGGCCGACATCCTGAACAGAAGCCTCTATTTGCGCGTACTTTGCGGTCTTCTTCATCGCCGGCGCGATAAGGCGGAGTGGGTGGATGTGCTCGATCGCAATGCGCTGGCAGGTTTCCTCAAACCCCAGAGCGACAGGCGTCGTTGGCGTCTTGGAGCGCATGCTTATACCGATCTGCCGGGCTGGATCCGGTCGGCAATGTTGCGGGGCAAGCTGTCGAGGCGTTCCGCACGAAGCAGCGTGACGAAGTTCTCATCCGTCAGTAGCGTTCGCAGTGCTTCGGTGACAAAGATGAGGCGATCCCGAGTGGCGTTGGCCTTTCTGATCAATAGCCTTCTCTTGTCTGCATCATCGCGATATGCTCGAAGCAATGTCGCTGAAGAAATGAGACCGTCGCGCTTGTGGACGTTGGCGCGATACCCCTTGCCTCGTCGGCGTCGTTGCTCCACGACGCGTTTCGCGGCCAGCAGCTTCCGTCCCCTCAGTAGATTCTTCTCATAGGCCTGCTGAAGGGCGCGTTGCACTCCGGCGTCGTCGGCCTCGGCTATCTGCACGGCTACGCTCAGGGGGATCTGCGAAGATTCGACGGATCGGATGAGGCGGTGCTCTCCCTTTTCAAGCAGGTGAGCGACACCCTTGACGTACTCGACAGACAATCCCGTCTTGCGCGCAATCTCGCTCTCCTTGTAGCCACGACGTTTGAGCCCTTCGATGTCGCGCAAGAGGTCGGCGGCCTGATGCTTGCGCCGAGCACAATTCTCTACAAGGCTCATCACGAGGCAGTCATCGCTGTCAGCGTCGATGACGATCGCTGGAATGGTCCGCTGGCCGAGGGCTCTGTAGGCCTCCAGTCGGCCCTGGCCACAAACCAGGTCGTAACGCGATCCGCTAGCATGCGTGCGGCGTGCCACAGTGATGGGTCTCTTAAGCCCGATGTCGCTGATGTTCTCGACGATCTCCCGGAATATCCGCTTGTTGCGCACACGCGGGTTGATGACGTCGATGAGATTGGTGTCGATCTGCCTTATCGAGGGGACCGCCAAGGGCTTCATTAGGCGACCTCGAGGAGGTTTGCGCGCGCGGCCATACCGTACAATGCGTCGAGCGTATCGAAGCGGTAGGCATCGAGAGAAATGGTGTTGTGCATGGCGAGACGCAATCGGGTCATGCTCATGTCAATCCGGGGGAGGAGATAGTAATCGAGGGGCGCCTCGTTCGGCGTGTCCATTCGGACGGCGACCGTGATGTCCGGACTAAGGCCGGTGTCCAGGCGGATATGCCATCTCATGGAGCCAGCGACAGTCTGCTGGCATCGGGCAATCACAATGGAGGCGGTGAACTCATCGTTCACGGTCAGGAGACCGTTGTCAGCGTCTTGCTTGACCGTGCCGCCGACCCGCGTGATTTCCTCTGTCGTCGATGCAACAACAGCGGGGTGCAGTTTGCGCAACATCTTGTTGATCGCGACGTAGCTATAGTCCTGGGCTGGGGTGAAGCCTACAAGCTGATAGGCGCGAAGGAGACTGCCGAAGCGGCTTTGGTAGGTGCTGCTGGAGGGGAGGTTGTCGGTCTCGTCAATGATCAAGCCGGAAAGGTAGCCGCGCTCCTGGTACAGACGTTGAAGGCCGCTCAGCATTTCATCGTTCGAGATGCGCTTCGCACGATCAAGGATGAGTGTTTGCGCTGACTGGAATAGCGTCGCATCGACAATAGGGGCGAAAACTCCATCAACCCGGATCCAGCGATCGGGGCTGTTGCGGACGCGGTGCTTCTTCAGCTTGAAGGAGATCCTATTCCACACGTTGTTGCCGATGTATTTCTCGTTGATCAGCACCTGGTGGATGGTGCCTCGGGTCCAGGACCGATGCAGATCGGTCAGTATTCCGCGAGCATTCAGCTGGTCGGCAATGGCTTGCTCCAGCATCCGATCGTCGACGAACACCCTGTAGATCCATCGGACGATTTCGATCTCTTCGGCCGGTCCGGGAACGAGGACGACGCGGTCGGTCTGAATGCTCTTTTGCTCTCCACGGGAAAGGTTTCCCTTGGCCGTCCCGGTGTGGTCGATGAGAGAACGGCGAAGACCAAACCCGGGGGCACCACCCTGACGGTATCCAAGTTCGATCAGGCGACGCTGCCCGGCAAAGACCTTGACCGAGAGTTCTCGGCTGTATTCGCCAGCCATGGAGCGCTTCACGGCCTTCACGATACCGGCCAGAGAACTTCCATCGTTCTCGAATTGCTCGGCGCAGAAGTGCACGCTGATGCCGGCGCGTTTGCAGACGTGCTCGTAGTAGCCGCCCTCGTCTGCGTCCTGGAAGCGGCCCCAGCGGCTTACATCGTAGACCAGGATCGCTTGGAAATCGGCCGACCCACTTCTTACATCTTCAATCAGCTGCTTGAAGGCGTCGCGACCGTCCAGGCTAAGGCCGCTTCGACCTTCATCGGCGTAGGTGCGCACGATCTCGAAGCCGCGTAGCTCGGCGTATTGGCGGATGGCATCGGCTTGGTTCTCGGTCGAGTATTGCTGATGCTCAGTCGACATGCGGACATACTGCGCCGCGCGGGTTTGCCCGGGCATGCTCCCTTGATCATCACCCGAGCCTTCCTGGTGCGGACGGGCCACCACTTGCTCCCCCGATGCTTTGCCTCGACCGAGGCCGCTTGCTGCACGCCGGCAGATGCGCTGCGACATGCTCTGCAACGATCTACGGCTACTTACTCAAAGGCAGTGTAGACGCAGAGGAGCGGATCGTGGCCGGAAAGAAGGGCACAATTGTTCCGAAGAAGGGCACATTTGTGCACCGACGTGCGCCCTCCGTCGGATCAGGCGCAGAGTACGCGGCGGCGATCGCCATGGCATTGCGACAAGAACTCGGAACCACGCACCAGGCGGTGAAGTCGGCGAGACGGTGGACGGGCGCGAGTGAACGGACAGTGAAATACTGGTTCAGTGGTTCGAGAGGCCCAAGTGGTGCCCATCTGATCGGTCTCGCTCGCCACTCAGATGCGGTGCTGTCGGCATTCCTGGAACGCGCCGGGCGTCAGAATTTGACGGGAGAAAACCGGCTAAGGGAGGCACGAGATCGCCTCAAAGAACTTTTGCGAATGGTCCAAGACGTCCTCGACGACGAAGGCGGGAGCTAAACAGCTGGACCCGCCCGCTTGGCTGGGCGAGGGCGGTCGCAGACCTGGAAGACTTTCCTTCACAATCATGCGGCCGGCATCGCCGCCATGGATTTCCTGGTCGTGCCAACGGTCGGCTTCTCCCAGGATCCGCGCCACCGCGATCCGTTGTCGTACAGGATCGACTGCGGCACCTTGCCGAAGAAGTCGAAGGCCGCAACGTGACCGGCGCAGAATGCCTCCGTCGTCTCTGCCGGATCCGCTTCGAGGTGTGCCGCTGCTTCGCTGAACGGCCCTTATCGTCCTTCAGGATCTGATCGATGATACCGACGAACGGGTCCAGCTTCGGCCGTGCCGGCGGACGGCTACGCCGGTACCCGGGCGGAACTGAGAAGGCCAGCATCTTCGCTACCGTCCGAGGATCCAGCCCGAACCGCCGAGCCGCCTCACGACGGCTCAGCCCCTCGATCCGCACCGAATGGCGGACCTGCCTGTAAAGTTCCACGCCCTTCATCCCTCCGCCCTCTGCTCTCCATGCAAAGAGCTATCTGCCGAGGCATTTTTGCTCCGGCGCAACCAGACTTTCTGGCCGCTTCAGTGAGGGAGTTTGTCTCCGGCGCTTACACCGAGCGACGCAATGGCGGACCGCGACGACGGGCGACGGGGCCTTGGTCGAGTTAGCGAAGACATCATCACCGAATTGGCGCGGTTTGGTCTGCCACGCGGACCAGCTGTTGGCAGCCTACGGCGAATATGCGAACTGTCGACTACGGCAATTGAACCTGCGGGAGCAAGCGATGATCTTCGAAATGCGCACCTACCTGATGAAGCCGGGCACCATTCCCCAGGTTGAGGAAGCCTTCGCGACGGCACTGCCCGGTCGCCTGAAGCTCTCCCCGCTAGCCGGATTCTGGCGGACCGAAGTCGGCACGCTGAACCAGATCATCCATATCTGGCCCTACGAGAGCACCGCCGAACGCGACCGCATCCGCGCCGAGGCCGTCGCGACCAAGGTCTGGCCGCCCAAGATTGCCGACTTCGTCCTCGAGATGGAAGCCAAGATCCTCCACCCCGCGCCCTTCTCGCCCAACTTTCAGCCGGGCGAGCACGGCAGCTGTTACGAGTTTCGCACCTATACCTACAATGTGGGTGCGATCCCCAAGGTAATCGAGAACTGGGGCCCGCGCCTGCCGGCGCGCACGGCCATCTCGCCGCTGATCTTCGCGGGATTCACCGAAATCGGCCCGCTCAACCAGTGGGTCCATGTCTGGGCCTACAAGAACATGGGCGAGCGCGAACGCCTGCGCGCTCAGGCGATGAGCACCGGCGTCTGGCCGCCGCCGCGCGCCGAAGGTGTCGTGATGCAGCGCATGCAGAACACCTTCGTCGTGCCGGCCGAGTTCTCGCCGCTGCGCTAGACCGGCGTCGCGGGAGGAAGTCGGCGCAATTGCCGGGCCCAGGCTGATCTGGATTGATTGTGATGACCCGGATCGGGTGACCCTGAATTTCCATGGCGCAGTTCAATCGATAGAGGCGCGCCGCCAAGCTTTGTTGGTGCGACTCTACATCGACATGTTCAAATGTCGTTGTGGCGTGATTGTTTCGTCGCCGGCCTTGAAGGGTGGGGCGACAACGAAGGCTGCCAATAATGCGTCAAGCGGCGGTTTCGTGGCCAGAAGGTCGTCCATGTCAGGAGGCCATGGCAATCCTTTGATGCCCACATCCGGACATACAACGGTCTGTGCCGACTGACCGAACGTCGTGAACGCCTAATCCGACTTTGACTTGTTTTCTGAGGCCCCGACTAATTTGTTCCAGGCCGCGACAGCGCCGCCATCGGGGTAGATCTTTGTCTCGATCCGGATCGTGTCCTCAAGTGCTTCGTGTTGGTGCACGATGCCCAGCGGATGGAAGTAGGAATCACCCGCCTCGACGATGAAGGTTTCCTCACCGATCCGCATACGAGTGCGGCCTTGTTTCTGGTAGACGACGGAATGGTGGTCGGCGTGTTGGTGAGCCGTGTCGATCGCGCCCTTGGGCCGGAAGGATTCGAAGGTGATGATCGTGTCAGTCGCCATCAGCACTTTGACCGAATCCACTCCATCCTCTTGGGTCGAATAGTTTGGCTGCAACTGCGCGCCGGCGCGCTTTGAGCCTGGCACAAAGAGCTTGCCGATGTCGTCGGGATGCATGAACGCAACCGGCCCGGCGACGGCGCTAACCACTGACAGCCGCTTAATTTTGCGCCCGCGTATAGACCTAGAGTTCGCAGTCATCTGGCACCTCTCAAAATTACCTTAGCGCGCATAGCGCGCCATCCGCTGTCCTTCCTCAGTGAGGCAGATCGAGTGCCCGCCTGCAAAATATAGCCAGCCCTTTCGGCGCGCCAGCTCGATGGCCTGGCGAAACCTGAAACGAACGCCCAAACCTAAAACGGCACAGCCTTGCCGCGTCGTGGCGGCAAGGCTGCGATTTAGTGCATGAATTGGGCTTTGCGTCAGATATCGGTGCCGACGAGTAACTCGCGTTCCTGCATTACCCCGCCTGCTTTCACTTGTTCAGCTTGGAGTTTCTTCATGTCCGCGCTGCCGGCCATGGCTGCTGATGTCTTCGCATAGGCTGCCATATCGGCATGCATGACGACAAAGAGCCACTGGCCTGTGTATGGGCCAGTGAAGATTTGGTTCAGTCGGGCATCCTTTGCACCGTTCTTCATCCACAACGCTCTTGAGCGCTTCGCGATGTCTGTTGAGGCGGCCACGTTCGGCGCGATCCATCGGGTCACTACTGAAACGGTCATGTTGTTTCCTCCCTTCGGCTCGGCAGGAGCCGACAGGGAGGCTATTGCGGAAATGAGCCGCTGGACAAGAGCGGTTCTCCTCGTCGTTTCAGGAATGACGGTGCCGACAACAAGCTTCTGCGCGTGCTGGAGGCTGCCTGCCGTCGTATCGTCGGCCGTCGCTCATCCAAGGACGACCTAGTTCACGCGGTGCGCGAGTACGTGGTGGCGCAACTGGCCAAAGGGGGCGGTTGCGTCGCCACCACGGGGGCAGTGCGTCTGAGTGACGAGGGAAAGGGCCAGATCGATGAATCAAAGCTCGTCTTGGACGTTGGGCACGGCGGAAGTAGCAGTGGAAACTGTGTCGACCGCCCATGGCTTCCCTGGAATCCGGCGGAATGCTAGCGTTCGCACCGTTCCACGGGTTCATCTGGGGAATGTCGGTTTATCTATAGGCGACCGCGTTCGCGGCGGACTTTCCAGAAGGAAACCAGATGTACAAACACATTCTCATTCCCACTGATGGCACCCCGCTGTCGGACTCGGCGGTCGACAAGGGCCTCGCGTTCGCACGCGAGATCGGCGCCAAGGTTACCGTGCTCACGACCATCGAACCGGCCCCCATGCTGGTGGCTGCATCCGTGCAGATCGTCGAGAGTCAGGCGCGCTATCACCAGCACGCTGCGGAGCAGGCGGCCCGGCATCTTGGTGAAGCCCTGGCCAAGGCCGAGGCGGCCGGCGTGCCCTGCGAGACCCTCCAGGTCGAGAGTGAGCATCCCTATCAGGCGATCATCGAGACGGCTGCGACCAAAGGCTGCGACCTGATCGCCATGGCCTCTCACGGCCGGCGCGGTATTGCCGCCCTCGTGCTCGGCAGCGAGACGACGAAGGTGCTGACCCACAGCACGATGCCGGTTCTCGTCTTCCGCTGAGGCGCGGGGCGCGGCTGCACGATGCCCAATATCGGCACGAATCGTCGACTGGCGACGATACTTTTCGCCGACATCGATGGCTACAGACGCTTGATGCGTGCCGATGAGGAGCAGACGCTCGTCGATCTGAATGCGCATCTGGCCGAACTGGTGGGGCCGGTCATCGAGCGCTTCCATGTTTAATCAAAGTATAGAGGGCCACCCCCGGCTAGGGCCGACTTCCGGTCTGGATCATTCGCGTTTAAGTGTCCAATGACGTTAAGTTTCTCCGATTAGTGAAAACTTGGAATTGGGCCCCTGTCCTGGCCAGCGCTGGGACCCTTCTCTTCCCCCGCCTCGGGGCGTCGCTATGGCCGCCTGCGGCCATAGCGACCAGGTGCCCCCGAAGGGGGCGGAAGGGGCAGAAACACCTCAGCCGCTAATCCCGAAACACCACCACATGAAACGGCCGCCGCGCCGGCTTCCCCGCGGGATCGTATGTGTGCACCTGCATCTGGTGCGGATCCTTCGCCAGTCCGACGGTGATCAGGCCGGGCGCCACGGCCTCGTCCAGGCTGCTGCCGATCGTGCCGGCGAAATTGGTCTTCGCCTCGCCCTGCAGCGCCACCTTCCAGGTGACGACGTAGCGGTTCTCGCCCTGCAACTCGCAGCGCTCGATCATGTACCCCCGGGCGATCATGCCGTCGGCGTTAATGACGCACGCCAGTCGCTTTTCGAATTCGGACATGGGGCCCTCGCCGTTTGGTTGCTCTGAAGGCGGGTAGACTAGGCGTGAGACGAGTAGGGCGGCAAGGATGTGAAATGCATAGTCCGCTTCACCGCCTCGCCGGATAGGTGGATGTCTCCTTAGATCGAATCCTGAAGGTGGCCTGTGCGAAGGCATGGGTCGCCGAAACGGCAGCATGCAAGTGAGGAACATTCAGGCGAGCCTGGCCGAGCGGATCGACGAGAGCGGCAAGCTGGGCTCCGTCGGCCTCGATCCGTTCGGCGTCGGCGCCATCGTGGACGCCCTGGCCGAGGTGGGGATTGCCGGAAACGACCGGGGGGTCGGCATCACGCAGGGCTGGAAGCTCACCGGTGCGATCAAGACCGCTGAACGCAAGCTGGCGGACGGTACGCTAGTTCATGGCGGGACGGGACTGATGGCGTGGGCGGTGGGCAATGCGAAGGTCGAACCCAGGGGCAACGCCATCGTGATCACGAAGCAGGCTTCGGGCACGGCCAAGATCGATCCGCTGATGGCGGCGTTCAACGCGGTGGCTCTGATGGCGATGAACCCGCAGGCCGCCGGGCAGTCATACCTTCGGTCGAGCGAACTGTTGGTCCTCTAGAAAAGGGTAGTGCCCATCGCCGCTTGGCCTTCACTTCCGCTGTTAACGCCTACAATCGGGCGCTGCTGGCCAATTCTGTCCGGGGCGAGCCCTTGGGACGGTCACAGTGTCGGATGGTATGGTCAAACTTAACGGCAGCGTTGAGAATGAGACTGCTCGCGATCGCGCCCGAATCGCGATCGAACTCGTGCCGAACGTTGCAGAAGTCAGGGACTATCGAGCCATCATTCAGCCGTACTCGGCTTGACCGTGAGGGCGCGTGTGTAAGTCGCGAGATCGAAATAGTCGCGCCAAATGTGAATCTTGCCGTCCTTGAGTTCGAACACGCCACAGCAGGGCAGGTCGACGCCCTTGCCGGCAACCTGGGTCCTGTCAAGCCGTTCGGCCATGACGATGTTGCCGTGGGCGACGATGTTGAGGATATCCCACGTCGTCCGTGTCCAGTCTTTGACGAATCCGCCGATGAATCGGCGCAGATTGTCGTGGCCGCTAACCGGCTTGTTCATCATGTTATGATAGGTCCCATCGGGCGCGAAGTAGGCGACGATCTCGTCGACATCGAGGCGTGACCATGCGGCGATAAAGTCTCGCACGATCTCTTCGTTGGTCTTCATGATCGTCTCCTTCCACCGAACGGTGCGAAACGCTCTCGCTATGGCACCACGCCGCATCCAGCATCTATTATAGTGGGCGCGTGCTGCCCTGCACCTTCCCTTGGTTGCTGTGCAAACGGGGGCGGGGCTCCGGGAAGGGTGTAGTCGTAGGGAGATGGTCGCCGCCTGGGCACAGCCGCCAACACGGCGAGCAGTGTCCATGTCTTCATCTTCATACTGACGACCTTGCCACGGCCGCCGTGGCAGCGACATGATAGTCATCATGTCGCAGAACCTGGCTGATCTCTTGCATCAACTGCCGGCGACCGAACGTCGGTTCGCGGCGGGTGTTCATATTTTCCGCCAGGGCGCCCGGGTGCTGGCCCTGCACCGGATCGTCGACGGCAGCGCCCAGCTCGTGCGCCCTCAGCCGAACAGCGCCGCCCTCGTCCTGCAGCGCGCCGGGCCGGGCTCGATCCTGGCCGAGGCCTCGGTGTTCTCCGAGCGCTACCACTGCGATGCCGTCGCGATCGTCGCTACGCGCACGCGCGCCATCGCCAAGCCGGTGCTGCGCGCTGCGCTCGGGCGAGAGGCCGGTCTGGCCTATCTCGCGCGCGAGGTGCAGGCGACCCGAACTCGCGCCGGAGATCCTGTCGCTGCGGACGGTCGCCGAACGGCTCGATTCCTAGGCCGCGGTGAACGACGGTAGGTTGCCGGCGAAAGGCGAATGGCGGAGCCTCGCCGCCGCCATCGGCACCAGCCCGGAAGCGCTTTATCGCGAACTCGCCAGGCGGCGGGCCCTGCTGCGCCTGATCTTCCGGCCGCGAACGCTGCGGCGTCGCTGGGATTGGCCTGAATGCGTTTTCCCGTGGCGCGATGGTAGTAGTAAACGCGACCCTTCGCGCGGACGCGATTAACGCCGCAAACTTTGATCGAGGTCACGTTCTACTCGATCCAGCCAATCGGCCGGCTTATGGTGTACAATGCCACCCAGTTGATCGATCCACGCGTCGAGTTCGACCCGGGCGTAGAATCGTTCGAGGCCGAGCAGCCGCACCACGCAATGTGGAGCGACTTCGCGGTCGAACCTCTCGTTGCCGGGGCCACCGCAATAACGACGAGCATCGGCACGGGGCGGCAGCCGGCATTCGCTCTTGGGGATCGGCTGGCGAGGCATTACTTGGGCAGCCGCAGCCGAGAAGATGTGTGTAGAGCCATTACGCGCTCTTTCCAGCCACGATGCTGGTGACGAAATCGCTTCAGCGCTGGGAAGTCGTGTGTCGGAAGGCATTGCAATCGATGCGCATGTTCGCTTTCCGCGCCATAGCTGAAAAGATGCTGAGGCGGGCTTTCGAGACACCGCCGCTCTCGGCCGGTTTGCCGAATGTGCTGGCGTCGCCAGCTGCATCGAGCAGGCGTGGAATCTCGATCGGTACATAGGCACTCATCGTGGCGCCTGCGCTACGCGTCACGCGCTCTGCCGGCATCGGGTCTCACGCATCAGCAGGATACAGGCGACACCCACGACCGCGCCGGCGACGAGCACGCTGAAGGCAGTACTGTAGGCCGCTGGCGTATAGACACGGGCTCCGCCGGTCAGCTCTCCGGACCAGGCCAGGTCGAGCAGCCAGCCGAGCAGCGGCTGATAGAGAGCGCCCGCGCCCGTCACCACGCCGTTCACGATGCCGAGCGCCGCACCCGCGGCGGCTGGCGGGTTCAATTCGCGTACGGCTGCGAACCCCAGGA
>Ga0209514_10005618_pt1 | contig 15894 bp, 12 predicted proteins | sample Subgrocontami58m_FD_187452 | JGI IMG/M metagenome (GOLD analysis project Ga0209514, IMG submission 187452) | Subsurface groundwater microbial communities from S. Glens Falls, New York, USA - GMW37 contaminated, 5.8 m (SPAdes) (version 3) | ecosystem: Environmental > Aquatic > Deep subsurface >...
TCATCTTGAAGGCTTCACTATACCGAATGGCTGGTTTGATTGCCGGGTTTTTCGTCGTCATTCCTGACAATCTATTTCAGGACGGGACCGACAGGTCGGATTTCGAGCTTCGAATTTCGTTGATATAAGAATCTGAGAGATTTCCCGACGAGAATGTCGAAACAGCGCAGACAATCTTGTCTGCGGGTTAGGGGAGCTTTCCAGCTCCTCATTCAACCGGGCGATTGGAAAATCGCCTCACCCGCAGGCTTGGAAGCCTACGCTACACCCGGTTCAGCCAAGGCCAGGTTCAGCAGTTCTTTTTCCTTCGTCGAATACTGCAAACGCAGGGCGTGCTCCCGCGCAGCGGGAGTCATCTTGCCCCACGATTTGCGCAGGGCGTTGACGACTTTGGCATCGTCGGTTTTCGCGATGAGTTCTCCGAGTTGAAACTGCAGGAACACCAGGCAGAGCGCATCCTCCAACACGCGGCTTTCTGGGTCGGCCGGAAAAGTCTTCTTGCGGTTCAAATCCTGGACGCGCCGAATCATCTCTTCGGAGTAGCCGACATCCCGCAAAATCTCTCCTGATTTATCCGCGTGAAACGCTTTTAGGTCCGACCGCCAGCGCAAGTAACCGGCGCGGGTCATTTCATATCTCTCCCGTGGAATCATCCACCGGCACAAATGCTGGCAGCGAGCAGCCAAACGAAGCGCCTCGGAAGCATTCGGCTCGAGCCGCAAAACCCACTCGGTGAGCCTGCGCGCATAAACCAATTCACGCGGTTGCGTTTGGCCGTCCGCGAGTTCCGTGTGAGGGTCGCGCGCGTTGGCTTCATCGAACCGGCGCACAGCCAATTGAAAGCGGATCGGATCGGTCACCGACGCTGTCTCATTCATCATGGAGAAGATCGCGCGAACATCGGCTTCTATGCAACAGCTTGTTTTTGCTGAGCTGTATAACACTCGGCATGGCGTCGCGAAGTTTCATAAAAGTTCGAAAAGTTTCAAACCCGCAACTTTCGAAACTCCCGCTGTGTTTCTCCTCGCAGATGCGACCGAAGTGGATCGCAGGAAAGCGAAAGAGAGACTTCTATGCCAGAAATTGAAATTGTGAAAATCGTTGTGTGGATCGGCTTGATCATTCCGGTAGTGTCGCTCGTGATCGGAGCGCTCGGGAAACTGCTGGATTGTTGACATGAAACCGGCAATCGCTCTGCTAATTCAACAGCAGTGCACCCCCAGCGCTCTCCCCGCGCTTTTTGATACGCGGAAAGGAACGCACGGAGGAATGGAAGGGAGAGTAGATTCTTCTTTCGACATTCTCGTCGCAAAACCTCTCAGATTCTTAGATCAATCAAATCCGAAATTCGAATTTCAAATTCCTTTGGCTAGAACCTTCAGGGTGCAATGCGCGGATCGTTGCCACGGACCATTCTCACGGGTGCACTTTACCGCAGCCACAGCCCGCGGGATTGGCTGGAACCGCGCTCTTCACGAACGTGTCCTCGGGGTTGTAATTCAGATAAGGCGAAAGCCAGCGTTCGACCTCGGCGAGGTCCATGCCTTTGCGCAAATGATAATCAATCACCTGATCGCGCCCGAGTTTCCCGACCGCAAAGTATTTTGAATCCGGATGGGCAAAGTAAAACCCGCTCACTGAACTCGCCGGCCACATCGCGCAGCTTTCCGTCAGCTGAATTCCGGCATTCTCCGCGACGTTCAACAGCTGCCAAAGGATTTGCTTTTCGGTGTGGTCCGGGCAAGCAGGGTAACCTGGAGCCGGGCGAATGCCGCGGTATTTTTCGCGAATCAAATCTTCCGTGGTCAGCTTTTCCTCCCGCCCAAACTGCCAGTTCTCCCGCGCCTGCTTGTGCAGATATTCCGCAAACGCTTCGGCCAGCCGGTCTCCCAGCGCTTTGGTCATGATCGAATTGTAATCGTCATGGTCGCGTTCGAACTCGGCGCACAATTCGGGAATGCCATGGCCAGCAGTGACCGCGAACGCGCCGAGATAATCCGGCAAGCCACTGTCGCGCGGAGCGATGAAATCGGCCAAACAATGCTGGAATTGGCCGGAAGGTTTGTCCTGCTGTTGCCGCAGAAAATGAAACCGCGTCAGCACGGCATTGCGATTCTCGTCCGTGTACAGCTCGACATCCTCGCCCAGGCTGTTCGCGGGGAAAAATCCGTAAACAGCGCGCGCCACCAAACGTTTTTCGCGGATGATACGTTCGAGGAGCTCTTGGGCATCATCGAACAGTTCCTTCGCCCGCGGGTTTTCCAAAATGGCCGGGTAACGCCCGCGCAATTCCCATGCGTGAAAAAACGGTGACCAATCAATGAACGGCGCCAATTCCTCCAGCGGAACATTGTCCAGCTGGCGGATGCCGACAAATTCGGGCTTGGGAAGCGTGACCGAGTTCCAATCAATCGGCGTCCGTCTTCGGCGTGCTTCTTCGATCGACAACAGCGCTCGGGCTGCTTGCGTCCCGGCATGTTGCTGGCGGAGTTTCTCCTGTTCCTCGCGAATCTTTTCGACGAAAGCGGGGCGCTGTTCCGCGCTGAGCAACCCATTCACGACGCCGACAGCGCGCGACGCGTCGAGCACGTGAACGACTGGTTGTTCGTAGTTCGGCGCAATCTTGACAGCCGTATGGGCTTTGCTCGTCGTGGCCCCGCCGATCAATAACGGCAATTTAAATTCAGCCCGCCGCAATTCCTTCGCGACGTGCGCCATTTCATCGAGCGACGGTGTGATCAAGCCGCTCAATCCGACAATATCGACCTGCCGCTCGATTGCGGTGGCCAGGATCTTATCCGAAGGCACCATCACTCCGAGATCGATCACTTCATAATTGTTGCAGGCCAGCACGACGCCCACGATGTTCTTGCCAATGTCGTGAACGTCGCCTTTGACTGTCGCCAGCAAAACCCGGCCTTGCGCGCGATGATTCCCGGACGCCAGTTTTTCCGCTTCCATGAACGGCAACAAATAGGCCACGGCTTTCTTCATCACACGGGCGCTTTTCACGACTTGCGGCAGAAACATTTTGCCGGAACCGAACAGATCGCCGACGACGTTCATGCCGGCCATGAGCGGGCCTTCAATGACTAACAGCGGTTTGTCATATTTCTGCCGCGCTTCCTCGACGTCCTTTTCGATAAAATCGACGATCCCTTTCACCAACGCATGGCTGAGGCGCTCCTCGACTGAACCCTGGCGCCAGGTTTCCGCAACGGCTTCGACCTTGTCCTGTTTCTTGATGGAATCGGCGAATTTAATCAGGCGCTCGGTCGCGTCAGGGCGGCGGTTCAACAACACATCCTCGACCAACTCGAGCAGGTCTTTGGGAATCTCTTCATAAACCGCCAACTGGCCCGCATTGACGATTCCCATATCCAGACCGGCTTTGATCGAGTGATACAAAAAGGCCGCGTGCATCGCCTCGCGCACGATGTTGTTCCCGCGAAATGAAAACGAAACATTGCTGATCCCGCCGCTCACTTTCGCGCCCGGCAATTTTTCTTTGATCTGACGGCAAGCCTCAATGAACGCCAGCGCATAGTTGTTATGCTCTTCCATGCCGGTGGCAACCGTCAGCACGTTTGGATCGAAAATAATGTCCTGCGGCGGAAATCCGATTTCCTGCGTGAGGATCTGGTAGGCGCGGGAGCAAATCTCGAGCTTGCGCTCGACCGTGTCGGCCTGGCCAAGTTCATCGAACGCCATCACGACCACCGCGGCTCCATAACGGCGCACCAACCGCGCTTGCTCTTTAAACTTCGCCTCGCCTTCTTTCAGGCTGATCGAATTGACGACCCCTTTGCCCTGGACGCATTTCAACCCGGCTTCGATCACTGACCATTTCGAACTGTCGATCATGATCGGAACGCGGGAAATCTCCGGCTCAGCGGCAACCAAATTCAGAAACGTCACCATCGTGCGTTCTGAATCGATCATCCCTTCGTCCATGTTGATGTCGATCATCTGCGCGCCATTCTCGACCTGCTGCCGGGCAATCCCAATGGCTTCCTCGAATTGTCCCGCCAGGATCAGCTTCGAGAATTTCGGGGACCCAGTGATGTTCGTCCGTTCGCCGACATTGACGAAGTTCGTGTCTGGCCGAATGACCAGCGCTTCCAGGCCGCTCAGGCGCGTGTAAGGCTCGACCCGAGGAGCAACCCGCGGAAGCAAATCGCGAACCGCCTCCGCGATTGCGCGAATGTGATCCGGCGTCGTCCCGCAGCAACCACCCACAATGTTCAGCCAGCCGTTGGCCGCAAATTCCCGGAGTTGCGGCGCCATGCTTTCGGGTGTCTCAGGAAATCCCGTGGCTGACATCGGATCGGGCAATCCTGCATTCGGATAACAGCTCAGATAGATCGGCGCGATGTTCGCGAGCTCCTCGATGTAAGGCCGCATTTCTTTCGGGCCCAGCGCGCAATTGATTCCGATGCTGAAAAGCGGCGCGTGCGAAATCGAAATCCAAAACGCTTCAACCGTTTGGCCCGATAATGTCCGGCCGCTAGCGTCGGTGATCGTAAATGAAACCATGACCGGCAACCGGCGGCCGATCTTGTCGAAATAGTTCTCGATCGCAAACAGCGCGGCTTTGCAATTGAGCGTGTCGAAGACAGTCTCGACGAGAAGGAGATCAACTCCGCCTTCGGTTAACCCACGCAATTGCTCCGAATACGCTGCCACGAGTTGATCGAAGTGAATTGCGCGATAGGCCGGATTGTTGACGTCGGGTGAAAGCGATGCCGTGCGCGGAGTCGGTCCGAGCGCGCCCGCGACAAAGCAGGAGCGGCCGGGATGAGTTTTTGAAAATTCATCGACCGCCCGGCGCGCCAGCGTGGCGCCCGCGCGGCTAAGTTCGCAAGCCAGCGATTCCATTCCGTAATCAGCGAGCGAAATCGAATTCGAATTGAATGTGTTCGTCTCGATGATGTCCGCTCCGGCTTCCAAGTATTGGAGGTGGATCGATTGGATGAGCGCGGGCCTGGTGAGATTGAGCAGGTCGTTGTGCCCTTGCAGGTCTTGTTTCCAATCGCGGAAGCGGTCGCCGCGAAAATCGGCTTCGGTGAGTTTTTCGCGCTGGATCATTGTGCCCATGGCGCCATCGATGATGACGATCCGTTGTTGGACGAGGGCGGCGAGGGAGTTGGACTTTTGAATGGCGATATTCACGGTTCTTTAGAGCGCGAGTTGTTCGGCCGGCGGTTCACAAGGGTCAGCCCGGGCGCGGCCGATTTCGATTAGGGATCAACGTATCCGGATTGGAAGATATTTTCAACTGTTAAGGCGTGTGGAAGGTTTTTTCGCCTCCGGAGGTTACTGGGTGGCGGCGATGAGTCGTAGCGCAGACATGGTTGTCTGCGTGTTCTCGGAGTTTTCCAGCTCTTTATTCAACCTGGCGATTAGAAAATCGCCCTCACCTGCAGGCTTGGAAACCTGCGCCACACAAACTTCGCTGCATCACAAACATCGGTGGGGCGAGGCTACTGACGAGCCGCGGAGGAATATGCGCCATGCTTCCCATGCAATTCGGGTAATCGAGCAGACCAAATCCGGATGCACCTGCGTCACAGTTTTGGCAGACCAAATCCGGATGCACCTGCGTCACAGTTTTGGCAGACCAAATCCGGATGCACCTGCGTCACAGTTTGGACCTTCCAAGCTCCCGGAAAGTTGACTCCTCAAATCAAATCGGTAGCTTCGCCCGATGATCATTGCGCCGTCCCTTTTAGCCGCAGATTTCAGTCGGTTCGGCAGCGAAGCCAAGCGCGTCGATCGCTCTGGCGCGGATTGGCTGCACTTGGACATTATGGACGGCCATTTTGTGCCGAACATTTCGTTCGGACCCGAAGTTGTGCGGACCTGCCGGCAGTTCACCCGCCTTTTTTTTGACGTTCACCTGATGTGTGCGCGGCCGGAGATCCTGATTGAACCTTTCAGCAAGGCGGGGGCGCAACAGATCATTATTCACGTCGAGCTGGACCAGAAAGTGCCGGACTTGATTTGGAAAATTCGCTCGGAGGGAAAGAAGGTTGGCTTGGCCCTCAACCCGCCGACTCACATCGAGCAAGTTGAGCCATTTCTGAAAAAAATAGATACGCTCCTCGTGATGACGGTGAATCCAGGCTTCGGCGGGCAACCGTTTATTCCGGAGACGCTGCCCAAGATCCAGCAAGCGGTCGAGTGGCGCCGTGCAAGAGGGCTGAAGTATCACATTGAAGTGGACGGAGGGATTAATTTCGAAACCGCCGCTGAATGCGCTCAGGCCGGAGCCGATGCGTTCGTGAGTGGCACGGCGCTTTTTCACCGAAGAAATATGCGAGCGGCGATCAAGAAAATGAGGCAGATTGTCGAAGAGAACCGCATGACGACTCCAGGAGGGGGAAAATGAACGGCACCACGGAACACCTGGTCCGGGAATTCAAAACTGTCATTCGCAACGCGGAAGATCTGATCAAGGCAACGGCCGGAGACAGCACCGATGCGACGCGTGAGAAGCGCGCGAGATTGGCCGGAGCGGTCTTGGTCGCGAGAGAGACTTGCCAACGGCTGGAAGAGCAGGGGAGAAACCGGTGGCGAGCGGCGTCGCGGCAATGGGAGGAGAACGCGCTTTGGTTTCTCTTCGCGGGATTTGCGGCGGGAACTTTGCTCGGTTATCTGGCGCCCGAATTACGCAGACGGCTTCGTTCAAAGTAGTACGAGCCTCAAGCGTGGGCTAGTTAAAGATTTCGAGGAATCAATCGGACCATCGCTATGGGAAAAATCAAGTTCGGCACAGACGGATGGCGCGCGGTCATTGCGGAGGATTTTACGTTTGCAAACGTCGATCGGGTTGCTCAAGCCACGGCCTCGTTCTGGAAAAGCAATCCCGTCGAAGGCGCCGAGCCCAAAGTGATCGTTGGGTACGATCGGCGGTTTCTTTCCGGCGAGTTCGCCAAGCGCACCGCGGAAATCATGGCGGGTAATGGTTTCTCGGTTGTGTTGACCGGTTCGGCCACGCCGACCCCATCAGTGTCGTTTGCCGTCAAAGCCCGGCGAGCCATCGGCGGTGTGATGATCACCGCTAGCCACAATCCGCCGGCGTTTAACGGATTTAAGCTGAAGGCGTATTTTGGGGGTTCCGCGGACCCGTCGATGTGCCAAAGCGTCGAAGCGGAGTTGGACCGGAACGCTCTCGAAGCGGTTCCCTTCGGGGAAGCGGGCCGCAAGATCGCGGTTGAAGAACTGCGGCCGGTCCATTTCAGAGCGCTCAAGAAGCTGGTTGATTTTCCGCTGATCGCGAAATCGCGGTTGAAGTTCGCCCATGAAGCGTTGTTTGGGGTTGGAGCCGGCTGTTTCGACGAACTGCTCGCGGGAACCACTTGCCAAGTCACCACCCTCAACGCCGAACACGATCCGAATTTTGGCGGGATTAACCCGGAACCGATCGAAAAGAATTACGGGCGCAGCGCCGCTTACTTGAAATCGCATCCGCACGATCTTTGCCTTGTCACGGACGGCGATGCGGATCGCGTTGGCGGAATGGACGGCCGCGGCAACGCGCTTTCAACGCACCAGATTATTTGTTTGTTGCTCCGGCATTACGTGGTCAACCGAAAAGCGAAAGGACGAATCGTCAAGGCGCTCACGACGACTTCGATGGTCGACAAAATGTGCGCAGCATACGGGCTCGAGTTGGTCGAGACGGGCGTCGGGTTCAAATACATCTGCGCTGAAATGATCAAAGGCGGCGTGCTGCTGGGATTCGAGGAGAGCGGCGGAATCGGTTTCCCGGGGCACGTGCCGGAACGGGATGGAATACTTGCGGGACTGATGTTGCTCGAGATGCTCGCGACCGAACGAAAAACGCTGAATCGCCTGCTCGCTGATCTGACGAAGGAGTTCGGACCGCATCATTACGCCCGGGTCGATTCGCACTTTCCCGTCGAGAAACGCGCCGCGCTGATGGATTACTGCAAGAATCATCCTCCGGAAAAGCTCGGGCGCTCGCCGGTGGCAGAGGTCAAATCGTTCGATGGGGTTAAGTTCATCGCTCGAGACGGCTCGTGGCTGATGCTTCGCGGTTCGGGCACTGAACCGATTTTGAGGATTTATGCCGAAGCGCCAACACCGAGCGCCGCTCGACAATTCCTCAAGATGGGAGAAGAGCTGACACGGCGGGTGTGAGGAGGATGATGGGAAGGTTCCATGTTCCTACAATCACGCATTGCAGTCCTGAAGTCGTAATTCGTCGATGCATACTCCTTGGCGGCTCGTCGGTAGCCTCGCCCCACCCAATGCATTTGGTGCATCGAAAATCAATCGCCCGCGGAGCTGACGGAGATCACGGCCGGAGCGGAGGAACGAGCGCCGGAGCCAATCTCGCGGAGAGCTCGCCAAGCGCATTCGCGTGAAGCTGGCCGATTCGACGAGAGTGTAAAAGTGAGTGCAGGGACAGCCGCGGGGCCGAGCTTCGCAGTGGCGTGTGTCGCATACGCTCTGATGCTGGGATCGGGATCCCGAAACGCCACGAGCAACAATGGAAGCGAAACGTCGAGATTCATTTTGCTGCGTTCAATCACCTTGATCGCGGCGAGACGGCGATTTGGACTCGCGTCGCGAATCGCATTTCGCAGGGCATATCCCGCAGCAGCGCCCTGCTTCGCCAGAGCGAGGACGGCCTCGAGGCGAAGCAGAGCATCCGGATCGCCGAGCGCAAGGCTAAGCGCCTCGATGGAGGCGTCATTATTCCCGGAAACGATGCCGAGCGCTTCGGCTGCTTTTGCGCGACGCCATTGGCGGGGCAGGGGAGGAGGGCTGCCGGTCCACAACGCTAAGCGCGAGCCGACGCTGAAGGTCAAATCGTTGAACTGGTTCTCTTCCCGTTTCATCTGCTTCAACAAAAATGGCGCCGCGGCAGGTCCGAACGCTCGAAGACCGGCGAGCGGCACGGGATCAGTCGGGTTGGCCACAAACTCGCGAAACCAGCGGCTGAGCGGTTTGCCCTTGTGTTGAGGAAGCGGTTCGCGGGTCCACCAGATGGCGAATCCGGCCGACAGCAGCAGCGCAATCGCGACCATGAACCTGCCCAATTTCACGCCAAACAAGTTAGAGCACCTTACCAGATCCGTCATCCGAAATTCGGTTTGTCTTCCATGGTGAGCCCGCTATGTTCACCCGACCTGGCGAGAGCTTGTTTGTGAAACGCTTGAATCGGCAGTAAGATACGTTCTGAATTAATCGATCGATTGAAGGCATGGACCCAGCGCACATTAGGAATTTCAGCATTATCGCCCATGTGGACCACGGAAAGACCACTCTGTCTGACCGACTGCTCTTCCGCACCGGCACGATTGCCCTTCGGGACATGGAAGATCAATTGCTGGATTCGATGGACCTGGAACGGGAACGCGGCATCACGATCAAAGCCCACCCGGTCACGATGTATTACAAGGCCCGGAACGGCGAACGGTACGAACTGAACCTGATCGACACTCCCGGGCACGTCGATTTTTCCTACGAAGTTTCACGAAGCTTGTGCGCCTGCGAAGGCGCGCTGCTCATTATTGACGCCGCGCAAGGGGTCGAAGCGCAGACGGTGGCCAACGTTCACTTGGCGATGAAGCAGAACCTCGAAGTCATTCCTGTCATCAACAAAATCGACCTGCCCCACGCCAACATCGAACAGACCAAAGCCCAACTGGAGGACATTCTCGCGATCCCGGCGGAAACCGCCATTCTGGCCAGCGCCAAAGAAGGGATTGGAATCGAAGAAATTCTTGAAGCGATCGTGGCCCGCATTCCAGCGCCGCGGGCGACGGGCGCGCGTTCGTTGCAAGCGCTGATGTTCGACAGTTTGTTCGACACATATAAAGGGGTCATTACTCACGTTCGGATTTTTAACGGCGAACTGAAACCGGGCATGATGGTAAAGCTGCTCCATTCCAGCCAGACGGCCGAAGTCAAAGAGGTTGGCAGCTTTAATCCAAAGCCGTACACGCGCGAAAAACTCCAACTCGGCGAGACCGGTTACTTCACGGCGAACATCAAATCTCCGAAGGATGTCAAAATGGGCGACACGCTGACGGACGCGCGCCATCCCTCGCCCGCTCTGCCCGGCTTTAAAGAGATTCATCCGATGGTGTTCAGCGGCATTTATCCGATCAACACCTCCGATTACGAGCATCTCAAAACGAACCTGGCCAAACTGCAGCTGAACGATTCGGCTTTTGTTTTCCAGCCGGAAAGTTCCGTCGCGCTCGGTTTCGGTTTTCGTTGCGGCTTTCTCGGATTGCTCCATCTCGAGATCGTGCAGGAACGCCTCCGCCGCGAATACGGGATGGACATCATTGCCACGTATCCGAGCGTGATTTACCTGGTCACGATGACAGATGGGGTGGTGAAGGAAATCGACAATCCAGCGTTCCTGCCAGAGCCCACTTACATTCTGAAGATCGAAGAACCGATGGTGAAAGCGTTCATCATTTGCCCGAACGAAAATATCGGCGACATGATGGCGTTGATTTCGGAAAAGCGCGGAACGCTCGACCACACAGAAACACTCGATTCGCGGCGGGTGATGCTGACAACCCGCCTGGCCTTGAACGAAATTTTAATCGATTTTCACGATCGGATTAAGAGCCTCACGCGCGGTTTTGGTTCGATGGATTATGAAGCGGACGGCTATGCCGAATCGGACATGGCGAAGCTGGATCTGCTAGTGAATGGCGAATCGGTGGACGCCTTTTCGTGCATCGTGCATCGGACGAAAGCGGAGGGCAGGGGACGGGCGCTGGCGGCCAAGCTCAAGGAAGTCATTCCCAGACAGCAGTACCAGGTGGCGATTCAAGCGGCTATCGGAGGAAAAGTTGTCGCGCGTGAAACAATCGGCGCCCTGCGGAAGGATGTCACCGCGAAATGTTATGGCGGCGATATCACTCGAAAACGCAAATTGCTGGAAAAACAAAAAGAGGGAAAAAAGCGAATGAAAGCATTCGGGGCGATTCAAATTCCGCAGGAGGCGTTCATCGAGGTGCTCAAGACATGATGCGCCGCTGGATTCTGTCGCGAACCGTCCGCGAGGCGTGTGAATCGCGCCGCCGCGTCCGGCGCATGATGGGAGCGCAGCGAGACCTGCTTTCGCCCCGCGCGCTCGAAAGCATCCAATCGGCCGATCGCGCCCTCGACGAGTCGCTCCGGAACGGCTCGACCAATGACGAATTGAAAAGCTGCTTGCTGGCTTTCCAGCAAACAGCCCAAACAGAGCTTCAGCCCTATCCGCATCCGCAAGCGCGGGAAAATGTGGACGTGCTGTTCGTCGCGATCGTCATCGCGCTGGCGATTCGGGCATTCTTCGTTCAACCGATGGCCATCCCCACCGGCTCCATGGAACCGACCCTCTATGGCGTCCGCGTTCAGAATCTCAAAGCGTCTGCCGAAACCGCGATTCCCAGCCGGCCAGGCCGGTTGCTCGAGTGGTTCTGCCACGGGGATCATTATTACATCGTCAAAGCGACCGCGCCCGGAAAATTGCGCGCCATCGAGCCGCCCCGGCGCCTGTTCCTTTTTTTCCGGCAGCAACGTTTTCTAGTTGGTGAAACTTGGTACACCATTTGGAATCCGCCCGCGACTCTTCCAGCGGTCAGCCGCGTTGCGGACGATCAGCTTGTTTTTTTATATGGCGGCATCGACCCTGACCGGACGTATCAACCAGGCGATGTGCTAATCGCGCTCCGCGTCACGAGCGGCGATCATTTGCTTGCTGACAGGTTGACGTATAATTTTCGCCGGCCGGCCCGGGGCGAAATTGTCATTTTCGAATCCACCGGCATTCCGATGCTCACGCAAAACACGCATTTCATTAAGCGGCTGATCGGATTGCCGGGCGACCGGGTGCAACTCGGCGACGACCGGCATGTCCGCGTCAATGGACAGCGTTTGGATGCCCGCACGCCGCACTTCGAAAGGATTTACAACTTCGACGGGCCGCCTGGTGAAGGAAAGTATTCCGGTCATCTGAATCAAAAAGCAGCCGACCGCTCCGGCCATGCCGGCGCCGCTCCGCTTTTCCCGAATGAAAAGACTCTGTTTACCGTCAAACCGGAGCGTTTTTTCGTGCTCGGTGACAACACTCTGAATAGTTTTGATTCCCGCTATTGGGGAGATTTTCCGCAGCGAAAAGTCATCGGGAGATGTGCGTTCGTTTTCTGGCCCTTTTCCGATCGGTTCGGCTGGGGCTTCCGGTAATATGAAAAACATGATCGTCCGTTGGTTTCTATCGAAAGCCGTCCGCCAAGCTGTCGATTTCCGGCGGCGGGTGCGGCAAATCGTCAATGAACAACGCGACTTGCTCTCTCCGGACGCGGTCCAGGAGATTGAGGCCAGCTTGCAGCAGTTAAGCGAAGCCCTCCGCTCGGGCGCGAGCAATGCCGAATTGCAAAAGCGCATGGATCACGTTGAAAAAGTCGCTCATCGCTGGCTCAAACCCTACGCCGCGCCGGGCGTTCGCGAAAACGTCAAGGAAGTCGTCGTTGCCATCGCGATCATTCTTAGTTTTACGACGTTCTTTTTGCAGCTGACGAAAATTCCGACCGGTTCGCTTCAGCCGACCCTATTTGGGATCACCTATTACGATTTGAGAGCCGAGCCGAATTTCCAAATCCCAGGCCAGCTGCGCCGCATTTACGATTACTGGGTCAAAGGCATCAGCTATTTTGACATCGTCGCGAAGGATGATGGCGCGCTCCAGTTGATCGACGAATCGCCGCGAACAGTTTTTCCTTTTGTTAAGAAGCAGAGCTTTACTCTGGGCCCGACCCGCCAAACGGTTTGGTTCCCGCCTGATGATCTGTTTGCGAAGGCCGGCGCCCGGTCCGGTGAATATTTCCGGCGCGGCCAGACCATCGTCAGAATGAAAGTTGTCGCCGGAGATCATCTGCTCGTCGACCGCTTCAGTTACAATTTCCGCAGGCCAAGGCGCGGGGAAATTTTCGTGTTCAAGACCAAAGGCATTGAAGATTTGGGCAACCAAGACCTCTTGTATATAAAAAGGCTGGTGGGATTGCCGGGCGAACGCGTCCAGATCGGTGACGATCAGCATTTGATTATCGAGGGCCGGAGGTTGGACGCCTCAACGCCGCGGTTTGAAAATGTTTATTCATTCGATCCGAAACAGCCCCCGCGCGAGAACCATTATTTTGGTCATGTGAACGGGACGGTGGCGGCGCGGCTGGGAATTCCCCAATTGCCAACGCGCTTTTTTCCAGACGAGAACACGGTGCACGTGGTGGCGCCGGGACATTACCTGGCCATGGGAGACAACACGCTGCACAGTTACGATTCGCGCGGGTGGGGCGACGTGCCGCAGGAGAACATCACTGGGAAAGCGTGGTTTGTTTACTGGCCAATCACCGAGCGGTTTGGTTGGGGAACGCGTTGAATAAAATTGGCGCAATCTGCAATCCACGCTGGCGGGACCCGCACCACTACGATCCGTTATTCGCGGAATGAGTTCTCTGGTTTGCGATATTGGCGGGGCGCTTCGAATTAGCGGGATTTTTCATTCGGTGGATCGAGGGGATTTGAACGGCCGCTAATTCGAAGCGACCGCGAATTAAAGAAAAGGTCATAGAGCGTGGAACGAGCAACCTGCTCTACGTTATGCTTATTCGCACAATGTTTGTTATACTTAATGAATCTGCCTGACCGGTTTTCCTGTTCTTCCGCTCAAGCCGCGTTTGTTCTTTCGCAAATTACGATCGGTTTTCCTTTTCTCCCGCTCGAAATTGACACGCTCGCTTCACGAGCAAAAACCAAAAAAACCTTATGAAATCTTGCACTTGGTTCCTCGCCGCGCTGAGTCTCACGGCAATTCAATATGCCGCCGAACAACCGCTCACTCCCGAAACTCTCCGAAAAAACGCGTTGGCTGTGATCCAACCGTTGCCCCAGCAGATGCCAGGAGCGGAAAAGGATTCGCCCACGCTCGTCGCACTTGGGAAAAAACTGTTTTTCGAAAACAAGCTTTCGGCCAACCAGAATCAATCCTGTAATTCCTGTCACTCGGTCGAACAAGGCCGTGGCGGAGTGGACAATGAAAAAACCTCGCCTGGAGCCTTTGGAAAACGAGGCGGGCGGAATTCTCCCACCGTGCTGAATGCCGGCCTGCACTTCGCCCAATTTTGGGATGGGCGGGCCGAGTCGCTGGAGGCCCAAGCCAAAGGCCCGATCCTCAATCCGATTGAAATGGCGATGCCGAATGAGCCGGAAGTCCTGAAACGACTGCAAGGATCGAGCGAATATGTCGATGGTTTCCGCAAAGCTTTCCCGAAGGAGAAATCACCGATCACTTACGATAACGTCGCTAACGCGATTGCTGCCTTCGAGCGGACCCTCCTCACGCACGACCGAGTCGACGATTTTCTGAGCGGGAATGATCAGGCTCTATCGGCCGCGGAGTTGGGCGGCTTGCAGAATTTCCTGACGCTGGGTTGCACGACCTGTCATCACGGGCCGCTCCTGGGCGGAAATAGTTTTCAGAAAATCGGTTTGGTCAATGCCTACGAAGATGCCGAAGACGTGGGCCGCTACAGCGTCACCAAAGACTTGGATGACAAATTCAAATTCAAGGTTCCAAGTTTGCGCAATATCGCTCTGACTGCGCCGTACTTTCACAACGGAAGAGTTGCGACTCTGGAAGACGCGGTCAGCAGCATGGCTTGGCTGCAGCTAGGCCGCGAATTGTCATCGAACGAAAAATCTTCGCTGGTTCTATTTCTAAGGGCGCTCTCGGACAAAGACCGCTCCAAGGGACGATCACATTAAAGGGTGTATTGCTGCAGAGCGAAGCGGAGCCAGCAACTACACCCATGGTTGAACAAGCCGGGGATAGCTTCGAATCACGTTCAACAGGCGGGGCAGCGCGGGCTTCCAAACCTGCGGGTGAGGGCGATTTTCTAAACGCTTGGTTTGAAGAAGGAGCTGGAAAGCTCCTTAACCCGCAGACAAGAATGTCTGCGCTACGCTTCATCGATCGCTCCGCGAGACCATCGGTGTCGTTCCCGTCCAATCCCCACGCCCTACTCCTTCGTATAACCGCAAATATTCCCGCGCCGTTCGTTCCCAGGAAAAATCACTCTCCATTCCGTTCAGCCGGTAATGCCGCAGGAGTTCCTTGTGTTCGTAGAGAACCAGCGCCTTTCTCATCGCCTTCGCCAAGGCGCCGGCTGAGTATTCCTCGAACTTGATTCCATTTGCCGCTTCCGGATCTTCCCGCGCGTCCCGGACGGAATCGTCCAGCCCGCCGGTTGCCCGCACGATCGGGACCGAACCGTAGCGCAGGCTATACAGCTGGTTTAATCCGCATGGCTCAAACCGCGATGGCATCAGAAAAAAATCGATCCCTGCCTCGATCTGATGTGCCAGCTTCGGATCAAATCCGATCCGCGCCGCCGCTTTTTCTGGAAATCGTTTCGTCAATTCCTGAAACCCGCGTTCGAATCGGGCGTCGCCATTTCCCAGCAAGACGAATTGCATCGGCGACGCCAGCATTTCTTCCAAGGCGCCGAGCTGAATATCGATTCCTTTTTGCTCGGTCAACCGGCTGATCGTTCCGAACAGCGGCACATCAGCGGATTTGGCGAGCCCAAACGTGCGCTGGAGCTCCAGCTTTTCAGCGTCTTTGCCTTCCAAATTGTCGGGGTTGTACGGATGTTTCAATTCGGGATCATGGGCCGGGTCCCATTCGGTGTAATCGACGCCATTTAGAATTCCGACCAGCGAGTTGCGCCGCGCGCGCAAGATCCCGTCCATGCCGCAGCCGAATTCCTGCGTGGTGATTTCCTGGGCGTATTTCGGGCTCACAGTTGTCAGAAAATCGGCATAGAACAGGGCTGTTTTGAGCAAGCTGAATTTTCC